>Ga0208492_1001375_pt1 | contig 15279 bp, 15 predicted proteins | sample Subbioar_CSW14AB_FD_184820 | JGI IMG/M metagenome (GOLD analysis project Ga0208492, IMG submission 184820) | Serpentinite rock and fluid subsurface biosphere microbial communities from McLaughlin Reserve, California, USA - CR12Mar_CSW14AB (SPAdes) | ecosystem: Environmental > Terrestrial > Deep... | reverse complement strand
GCGGCGAGGTTCAAGACGAGTTGTGCCAGGTGCGTGGGTTGCGTTGCGACACTCTCTCCTCGCGGGAGGGTCAGGCGCAACCCGATCGAGCGTCCGAGCAGCTGGCGGAGGATCGGCTCCCACTCGTCGAGCGTCGCGCCGACGTCGCAGGCCCCGGCAGGCGGCTCCCGGAGCAGGCCGACGATTCTCGATTGGAGGGTGCACGCACGGTGCGCGGCGGCTCGGAGTGACTCCCAGTCCCGACGCAGCGGGCTCTTCGCCTCGATGCCGGTACCGAGGAACTCGGTGAAGCCAGCGATGGTCGTCATCAGGTTCGCCAGCTCGTGTGCGATCGCGATCCGGCCTGCCAGCATCATTTTTTTTGATTATCCGAGGACCCGCGGTTGCGGACCTGACCCCCGGGCCAGGACGCGTCAGCACGACACGAGCGCTGTCCGAGCCCCGAAGCCGTGGATCCTCGTATTTTCGAATGCTCGCGTCCTGCCACTCGCGGACTGTTCCCCGAGTCAGCCGAGGGCAGGCTCACCCGTCGGGATAGCGGGTCCGGTCGCCGATCACATCGGGGAGCACGTTGAAGGACGCGTCGACGATCTCGGGGTCGAAGTGCCTTTCGCGCTGGGCTCGCACGAGCGCGAGGGTCTCGTCGAGCGACCACGCCCGCCTGTAGGGGCGGGGCGAGGTCAACGCGTCGAACACGTCTGCGAGCGCGACGATGCGGCCGACGGTCGGGCTCGCCTGGAGCACCAGCTCGAGCCCGGAACGAGAGGGCGCAGATCGAAGCAAAGCGCGAAAGCGAGTCAATCATGCAGAGCTCTCCTTTCGGTTGGACACAGCGAGGTCTTTGCGCCCGTGCTCCGGCGGCCAAACTATGCATGGATGTATAGTGGCGGCGGGGCTCGATGCAACCAGTCAACGTCGCGCTCGCAGGTGCGCGTGCGGGGGGTCGATCAGGATCCCGAGTGCGCCGGAGGAGGATCGAAAAGCCGCTGCCCAAGCGGAAGCCACGCTCGGAGGCGAGTTCGCGCTGAAGTTCCTGAGCAATCGGGACCTTTCCCAAGAGGGTGACGACGAAGCCGCGTCGGTCGAGACGCCGCGTCTGCGCTCGCACGCGAGGTCTAAATTAGAAGGACATCCCGAACCAGATCCGCGGTTCGTAGCTGGTGATCACCCCGATGTCCTCGCCGCTGATCACGTTGAACGAGAACGGCGAGAAGCCGAGCATCGCGTAGTTGCCGAGCAGGATCTGGAATCCGACCTCCCAACGGGTGCCCCACGCGGTGGCGCCCGTGAAGAACGGCGACTTGAAGTCGATCCAGGTATGGGTCAACGCGAAGGTGAAGGGGATGTCGATGCGACGGCTCGCTTCGATGACGAACTGGAACGGTACGGCCGCGGTGTAGTGCGCGGCGAGCACGCTGCTGAACGCGCGCAGCTCGCCGCCGATCCCGAAGCGGGTCTTCGCGCTGGTCGGGATGCGACACAACGCCTGCGCCTCGAACGCCGCGCCGCTCGAGACGTCTTTGCGCGCGAGCACCAGCGAAGGCGCGATCACCAAGCGCGTGTCGAGGGTCTTCTCCGGCCGAGGCGTCGAGGGCTTCGTCGCAGGGATGATCGGCGGCGGTGGCGTGTAGTGGGGATAGCCGTCCGGCGTGCTTCCGGGCCGGTTGTCCTGGTTCGCCGACGCGTCGCTGCCGAAGAACAGGACCGCCGCGGCGATCGCCGCGCGGCGCCGCGCGTACACGACCACGAGCCCGGTGACCACGGCTAGCGAGACCCACTGCGCGGTGCTCAGCCCGGAGTACAGGCCGCGCTCGGCGTCGCCGCGCAGATGCTCGACGAAGAATCGACCGGTCGCGTAGATCGCGAGCCACGTCGCGAAGCGACGCCCATCGCCGCGCGGCACGCGCGAGACGAAGAGCGCCGCGACCAGCGCGACGACCGCTTCGTAGAGCTCGGTCGCGTGGACCGGGAGGCTCGCAGCGCCAGCCGGCACGAGGCCGCGTGCGGCGTGATCGATCGCCGCGAGGCTCTGCGCCGGGAACCGGACGCCGAGCCGCGACGAGGTGACGACGCCGTAGTCGCAGCCGGCGAGAAAGCATCCGGTGCGAACCGCGCCGAAGATCACCCCGGCGGGAACCGCGATTCGATCGAGGAACGGCCCGATCGGCTGCCGGTGACGGCGGAGGTAGAGCGTCGCCGTCCCGACCGCCGCGAGGAGCCCTCCGTACGCGGCGCGCCCCGCATTCGCGATGGGCTCGAGATCGCCTTGCGCGATCGCGCTCGGCACTGCGCGGAGCGCCTCGAGCAGGTATCCGCCAGGGATCGCGACGACATACGCGAGTGCGAGTGCGCGGGCTTGTTGGTGCACCGCGACGCCGTCTTCTCGTGCGAGTCGCAGCACGTAGACCGCACAGGCAAGCGACGACAGCCCGACGATCACCATGTAGTCCGGCGCGAGCCACGAGGGGATTCCGTGACGCGCGAAGAACGCGACGAGCTCGGGTCTCATGCGCGCCTCCGCGAACGGATGACCAGATAGACGAGCGGGGCGACGAGCGCGATCGACGGCACGTACGGCTCCATCGCGCTCGACGCGGTCTCGCAGCCCTTACAGTTGTTCGAGGAGCCCGACGAGCTCGATGAGCCCGACGGGCTCGACTTGTTGCAGCTGCAGCCGTTGTCCTGGTTCGACGAGCAGGACGAGCACGACGAGCAGGAGCTGCCGCTGTTGCAGCTCGAACCCTTACCTCCGTTGCACGAGCCCGACTTGCAGGCGTTGTCGCAGGCCTTCCACGACGAGGCGCAGGCCGCGAACGGATTCTGGCAGCCCTTGTTCTCGGGGGGTGGCGAGGTGGCCGGCGGAGGCGCGTCGGTGCCAGCGTCGACGAACACCACGCTGCTCGAGCTCCCGCCGGAAAGGCACACGTTGAGCGCTTCGACGCACCTCGTCTGCGCGAGGAATGCGGCGGAGGAGGCGATGCCGGTGGTCGAGTTCGTCGTGTCGGCGATCGAGCAGCCGGATCGATCGCGCACACACCGCGCGACGGTCGACAGGCTCATCAGGGCGGCGGCACAGAGCCGCGCGATCCGATTGCGATCAGCCGCGAGCCACTCGCACTCCGTGCGGCCGTCGCCGAAATCGCTGAGCGTCGCCTTGTCGTCGCATCCGCCCGTCGAGAGGCACGCGTCGCAGCGCATGCCGACGTCGGTCGTGCACGCGGCGAGCGACGAGTAGGTGTTGTAGGGGTTTCCGTGGAGCGCCGCGGGCTGCAGCGTCGGTCGCACCCCGGCGTCGCCGCTCGGGAGCGAGGCCATGATCACGAGCCAGACACCGTTGACGTAGACCGTGTCGCCGATCGCCACCGCGCCGATCGGCCATTGGACGATCCGCTCGATGCGCGTCGCCCCCGAGGTTTGCAGGAGATCGAGGAGAATTTCGCCTGCGCGGCCGTCGAGCGCGCGCCGCTCGGCGTCGGTCAGACCGTCGATCGGTGGCAGCGGCTCGTTGCTCTCGCTGACGTCGTTCGGCCGAGGCTCGATCGCCGATGCGACCTCGACACCCGCGACGAGGACGTCGTCACCGCGCCTCTTGCGGGCGTCGTCGACGAGCCGGATCTCGGCTTCGGGCGTCTTCGCGACGGCGAGCTCTTCGGCTCCGTATTGCGCGTGGCGCGCTGCCTCGAACCGTTCGGCGAGCGCGCGGAGCTGCACGTCGGAGAGAAGCGAAACGGCGTCGGGGCTCGCACCGAGCGCGTCTCGCAACGAGAGCTCGTCGAGCGGTGGGCCATCATCCCCACTGCACGCGCTCAGCACGCCGCTCAGCGCGATCGCCCACCAGAATCGACGCATGACCCCTCCACCGCTGACTATACATGAATGTATAGTCAGCGAGTCCGCCTTGGCAAGAACGCGAGACTGGGATCCGCGTCTGACGTCTACTGGGTCGACTTGCGGTCGATGTGGGCAAACGAGGAGCGATCAGCCCTTCTTCAGGCGATCGACGAGGTCGATGCCGGTGGCCGCCTTGATCTGCGCGTTGGCGCCGATGGCGACGCGGGCGAGCTCGCTGCCGTTGCCCCCGGTGGCAGGGAGCACGGTGACGCGACCCACGGCGAGCGGGCTGTAGGCACCGGCGATCTGCGGGGCGAGGGGGAGGATCTTCTGCAGCGCGAGCACCCGACGTCCGTCGGGACCGGCCTTCTTGTAGGTCTCGACGAGCGCGCGGAGCGCGGCGGCTTCGGCCTTGCCGCGTTCGAGGATGGTCGCGGAGTCGGCGCGCGCGGATTCCTCCTTGGCGCGTCGCGCGGCCTCGGCGGGCTGCACCACGTCGGCGTCGAGCTGCCGTTTGACCTGCAGCGCGCGGGCCTTCTGTCGCTCGATCTCGGCGTTGACCTGGGCGATCTGCGAGGCGACCTGACCCTGGGCTTCGGCGATCAGCGCCTCGCGGCGCGTCTGCGCGTCGGCCATGCGCTTCTGCAGGTCCTGACGGGCGATCTGTCGGTCGGCGTCGATCTTCGCGAGCTCGGACTCGGCGGCGTTCTTCGCCTGCTGCTCGGCGGCGTCGGCGTGCATCTTCGCCTCGGCGATGGTCGCCTCTTGCTTGACCGAGGCGCCGCGGATGCGGCCGATCGAGTTGAGGTAGCCCACCTCGTCGGTGACGTTCTGGATCTTGAGGGTGTCGAGCACGAGGCCCATCTTGGCCATGTCGTGCTCGGCCTCTTCGAGGAGTGTCTGGGCGAAGCGGGTCTTGTCCTCGTTGACCTGCTCGGGGGTGAGCTGGGCGAGCACGCCGCGCACGTTGCCCTCGAGCGTTTCGCGCGCGATGCGGGAGATCTGCTGCGGACCGCGTCCGAGGAACCGCTCGACGGCGTTGAGCAGCCGCGTCTCGTCGCTCGGGAGCTTCACGTTGGCGACGCCCTGCACGTTGAGCGGGATGCCTCCCTTGCAGTACGCGCCCTTGACCTGGAGCTCGATCGCGAGGTTCGACAGGTCCATGGTGTCGACCCGCTCGAGGAGCGGAACACGGATGCCGCGGCCGCCGCGGACGACGCGGAATCCGACCTCGCGATCGTCGCCGGGCCTGAGCTGGAGCATGCGTCGTGCGCCGGAGAAGATGAGCGCCTCGTTCGGCGCGCTCACGTAGAGGAGGTTCTTCACCACCCACGAGAGCGAGAGGATGACGATGACGGCGGTGAAGCCGAGCACCAGGAGAATGGGGATCATCGCGCGCCCTCCTTCTTCGCCACGCCCATCAGGCCTGGGAGGTCGAGGCCCATCGCGCGTCCGGTCTCCTCGAGCACCCGGGCGACCGCCGCGGGGTAGCTCGCGATCAGGCTGCCGTAGGAGCCGCCGTCGCCGCCGTCGACGATGTCGAGGTTCTGGATGGTGGTCGCGTTCACCCGCGCGATCGCCGATTGCACCAGCGACCCGAGGTCCTGCAGCACGTAGAGATCGCGCGCGTCGGGACCGGCGGCCTGCCACTCGGCGGCGACCGCGGCGAGCGCTGCGGCGCTGGCCTTGCCGTTCTCGACGAAGGGCGAGGCGTCGCCGCGGGCGATGGCCTCGGCGGCCTGGCGGCGCGCCTCGGCGGGGAGGACGACGTCGCACTCGAGGCGGAGCTTCTCGAGCTCGCCGCGTTGTTGCTGCAGCACCTGTTCGGCCGTGGCGCGCGCGGTCTCGGCCGCGACCTGCGCCTCGAACTCGACCGAGCGGACCTCGGCCTCGAGCTTCGCGAGCTCGGTGCGGACCTCGTTGTTCCGCTGGAGCACCCGGGTCTCGCCGACCTTCATCGCCATCTCGGCGCGCTGCCGCGCGAGCGCCTGCTCCTCCTTGATCCGTTGGTCGGCCGCGTTCTCGGCGTTCTTCGCGTCCCGGATCATCTCGGCGATGCGGGCGCGACCGAGGTTCGCGAGGTACTGCTGGTCATCGCTCACGTGTTGGACCTTGAGCACGTCGAGCTCGAGGCCGAGCGTGTCGAAGTCGTCCTTCGCGTTGTGGATCAGCGTCTCGGCGAACTTGAGGCGGTCCTCGTTGACCTCCTCGGGCGTGAGCTGCGCGAGCACCTCACGGAGCACGCCTTCGAGCGTCTGCTGCGCGACGAGCGCGATCTGCTCCATGGAAGCTCCGAGGAACCGCTCGACGGCGTTGCGCAGGAGCACCGGGTTGCTCGTGAGCTTGATGTTGGCGATCGCATGGACGTTGAGCGGGATGCCGCCCTTCGAGTACGCGCCCTGCACCGCGAGCTCCACCGGGACGAGCCGCATGTCCATCCGCGCGACCGTCTCGAGCAGTGGGATGCGCACCGCGCGGCCGCCGTGGAGGATGCGGTAGCCGACCTCGGTGCCGTCCTTCAGTCGGTGTTTGCGACCCGCGAAGATGAGGATCTCGTTCGGGCGGCACACGTAGAGGAACCGCGTGAGGATGAACACGAGCGCGGCGAACCCGAGGACGACGGCGAGGGCGCCGATCAGGATCCCCATCGCGCTGGTCGCATCGAGCCCTCCGAGTTCTTCGGGAATCGTCGAGCTGGGCCGCAGGATCATCATGGTGCGGCGGAGCATACGCCGATCGACGCGGACCGGAGGCCGATCAGGAGGAGAGCTCGTCGGGCGCGCGGGTCACCCGTGCGATGTCTCCCTCGATGTCCTCGACGACCACTTTGGTCCCTACGGGCAGCAGATCATCGGACATGGCGAGCAGGTCGAGCGTGTGCCCGCGCAAGACCATCCGGACCTTGCCGACGCGGCCTTTTTCGCAGGGGACGAGCACCGCGCCCACGCGTCCGATCGCCTCTTGTGCCGACGCCACGCTCGACACCTGACCTCGCTTGAGGGCGCGCATCACGCTCGCGGCAAAGAGACCGGACACGACGCCGCTCCCGCCAGCCAGCGCGAGCACGACGAACGTCGATGCGAGTTGGAACACGGTGAGGAGCGTGCCCGCTAGACCGAACGCAAGCGCAAGGAAGATCCAGAACCGGGCGCTGAAGAGGAGCGACGCGTCGGCGTCGGTGTCGTGATCGGGTACTCCGTCGCCATCTGTGTCGACGCCCTCGTGACCGAGGATCGCCTGGAGCAGGAGCAAACCTCCTCCGATGATGAGCGCTGCCACGTAGACCCAGAGCACGGACCGATCGTAGACCGGTCGGCGGCGGCCGTCGCGCGCGTGTCAGGGCAGCTTGTTCGCACCCGAGTTCGGCACCACGGACGAGGCGAGGTCGACGCGGAGGTAGCTGCCGATGGTCTTCGGGGACGTGGCAGCCGAATAGCCGTCGGTGAACGACGTCGAGTAGAGGCCGGCGTAGGTCCACTCGCCACCGGTGGCCTCGTTGAGGAAATACGTGACGACACCGAGCTTCGCGGGCGTCGTGCCGAACGTGCTGAAGGGAATCTTGATCTCGACGTACGAGCCGCTGCGGTTCGCAGTCACGCTCGCCGTCATCGAGGACCACGCGCTGCTTCCGTACTTCTTCTGCTGCGGGGACGAGCCGTCGCTGCGCCACGCGTAGTAGTAGTCCGCGCCGAATCCCGTCGGGAACGTGTGCTTCTGCGTCGCGTACTGCTCGCTGGCGCTCGCGCCGGTGGCGGTCCCGGGATCGACGTCGAGATAGACGAAGAGCCACTTCGTCGCGGAGGCGGCGGAGACGTCACCTCCCGTGTACCCGATGTAGAGCGCGGTCGCGTCCCACGTGACGTATGCGTCGTAGCTGCTGGTGGTGGTCGCCAGCTTTTCGGCCGACGCGGTGAAGTCGTTGGTGCCGTCCATCGTGATGGTGTGGCGGTACGGCGTGCCGGTATCGGCGATGCCGGTGTCGGCGACGGCCGTGTCCGCGACGGCAGTATCGGCGACGGCGGTGTCCAGAACCGCGGATTCGGCGACGGCCGTATCGACGACCGCGGTATCCACGACCGCCGTGTCGGCCTTCGTATCGCTGCCCGCGTCCGCCGCCGAGTCGGTGGTCGCGCTGTCGGTCGTCGCAGTGTCGGCCGTCGCAGTGTCGGATCCACCAATCTCGATGCCCGGTACGTCGGGGCTCGCGTCGACGATCGGCGTCGAGCCTGCCGGCGCCTCTTCGGACTCCGCGCAGCCGCCCATCACCACCGCGACCAGCAGGAAGCACCCGACCTTGCGCATGCGGCCGAGGATAGCGCGCCCTCGAGCCGGCTACACTCGTCGCCGTGACGGATTCACCCGGTTTCTGCGCGCACTCGATGGCGCATGGCGAGCCCATTCCGCCCATCGACGACGAGGAGGGCGCCTTCGTTCCCGCCGAAGACCAGACCGGCGGCGCGATCGTCGATGCGCACGTCCACCTCTTCCCGCCGCGGGTGCTCGCGGCCCTCTGGCGCTGGTTCGACACGCACGCCTGGCGGGTGCGCTACCGGCTCGACGCCGAGCAGACCATCGAGTTCCTCGCGGCCCACGGCGTGCATCGGTTCGTCGCGCTGCACTTCGCGCACACGGCCGGCATGGCGCGATCGCTCAACGCGTACGTCCACGAGATCGCGCGGGCGCACCGCGACGTCGTCGTGCCGCTCGGCACCGTGTTCCCCGGCGAGCCAGAGGCGGCCGACGTGGTGCGGGAGGCGTTCGGTCGGTACGGCATGCACGGCCTCAAGCTGCACTGCCACGTGCAGAAGATGGCCGCCGACGATCCGCGCCTCGACGAGGTCTACGCGCTCTGCCAGGACGCCGGCAAGCCGGTGCTCATTCATGCAGGACGAGAGCCTGCGAGCCCCGCGTACGGCGTCGACACGCGCGTGTTGTGCGGCGCCGATCAGGTCGATCGCGTGCTGAGGAAGTACCCGCGGCTCGTCATGGTCGTTCCTCACCTCGGTGCCGACGAGTTCGACGCGTATGCGACGCTGCTCGAGCGGCACGAGAACCTCTGGCTCGACACGACGATGGCGGTCGCCGGGTTCTTCCCGGCCGACGCCCCGGCGGACATGGTCGAGCGGCACGCCTCGCGTTTGCTGTACGGAACCGATTTCCCCAACCTGCCCTACGCGTGGGACCGCGAGCTCCGCCGCCTCGTCGCGCGGCCGTTCGATCGCGCCGCGCGCGGGGCGCTGTTCTCGGGGAACGCGAGCCGGGTTTTTGGGTTTTGAGGGTTTGCGCCCCGTCAACGTTGGGGGATGCTCTTTCGATGCGGTTGGGGCCCTGGCTCGCGGTGCTGGTCGTCGCGTCGGTCGGATGCAGCAGCGGTGACTTCAACCTGGGCGAGGGAGAGCAGGACTCCGCCATCGGCGAAACCCAGGGCGGCGACGCGTCGGAGGACGCCACGGCTCCGCCGGACACCACCGAGGTGGATTCGGAGACGGAGGACTCGAGCGTCCCCGACACGATGACCACCGACACGTCCATCGCCGACACGTCCAAGCCGGACACGTTCGTGAAGCCGGACACGTTCGTGGCCGACACGTTCAAACCCGACACGTTCGTGGCCGATACGTTCGTGGCCGATACGTTCAAACCCGACACGTTCGTGGCCGACACGTTCGTTCCCGATACGTTCGTCGCCGACACGTACGTGGCCGACACGTTCAAGCCAGACACGTACGTGGCCGACACTGCGGTCTCCGATACGCGTGCGGACTCGATCGTCCTCTTGGACGCGATCGTCATCGACAAGTGCACGACCACCATCTGCATCGGCACCCAGGTCTGCTGCCCGTCGACCGGCACCTGTTACGACCCGGCCTGCCTCTCGTGTTGCATGTCCTGGGGCGGTGGCCCCTGAAGTGCGCGGATGTGCGCGGGTCTGAATCCTGACAATGGACAGGCGGGCGTGTATCGAGCGCGTTACACTCCGGCGCGATGCGCACGCGCGTGCTCTCTCTCGCATGGGCCCTAGGTCTCGCGGCTTGCGGTGGCGCGTCCGAGGAGTCGAGTGATCCGCTCACGCCTCCCGGCGCGGACACAGGAGTAGCGGTCGACAGCGCGTCCGACGATACGGGCGGTGCGATGGAAGACGCCGCGCCCGACGTCCCCGATCCCGCCGAGACAGTCCCTGACACCGGACCGATCAAGCCGGTCTGGGACATCAACGCCGACAAGCGCAAGACGTGCCTGTATGGACCGGGGAGCAAGACCACCGAGACGATCGGCCCCGCGGTTCCCCACGGCGACGCGCTGCCGTTCAAGCACGTCATCTTCCTGATGCAGGAGAACCGCAGCTTCGACCACTACTTCTCGAAGCTGCCGTCCTACGGCGTCAAAGACGTCGACGTCGCCGGCGATGACGAAACGAATCCCGATCCGACGACGGGCAAGCCCGTGAAGCGCTACCACGAGACGCGCTACTGCGTGGTCGACACTGCCCACAACTGGGCGCCGGTGCACCTCCAGTACGACGACGGCCTGATGGACGGCTTCGTCATGACCTCGAACCCCGGCGGCGCGCGGGCCATGGGGTACTACGACCAGACCGATCTGCCGTTCTACTACTGGATGGCGAAGACCTTCGCGATCAGCGACCGCCACTTCTGCTCGTTGCTCGGGCCCACGTGGCCGAACCGGTTCTTCTTCTACGGCGGCACGTCGTGGGGGCGCACCCACACGCCCGACACGCCGCCGCTCGGCAAGCCGAAGATCACCGAACAGCTCGAGGCTGCCGGCAAGAAGTGGAAGATCTACCGCAACGGCCTGGTGTCGTTCGGTCTGGTCTTCGGGCCCACGTACGCAGGCACCGCCTTCAGCAACTTCGAAGACGACGTGAAGAACGACCGTCTCCCCGAGCTGTCGATCCTCGACCCGAACTTCTCCGGCGGCGAGAAGGGCGCGCAAGACGACGAGCACCCGCCCGCCAACGTGCAGAAGGGCGAGAAGCTCGCCAAGCGCGTCTACGACGCCCTCGCGAAGAACCCCGAGGTCTGGAAGAAGAGCGTCTTCATCATCAGCTACGACGAGCACGGCGGCTTCTACGACCACGTGCCGCCGCCCGAGGCGTGCCAGCCCGACGGCGACGTTCCGCCGGACTTCAAGTTCGATCGGCTCGGCATCCGCACGCCGCTCTTCGTCATCTCGCCGTGGACCAAAGCCGGCTACGTGAGCCACACGGTGACCGACCTCACGAGCATCACGCGGTTCATCCAGAACCGCTGGGACCTGCCCGCGCTCACCCGACGCGACGCCAACGCGTGGCCGATGCTCGACTTCTTCGACTTCTCGAAGATGTCGTTCGAGTCCTTGCCCACCGGTGGTCCCGCCGCGGAGCCGAGCGCCGCGGGCCTCGAGTGGTGCAGCAAGAACGACCCGGGCACGGGCCTCCCGTGATCCGGGCCCTCTCTGTCGCGCTCTTGTCGGCTTCGCTCCTGGCATGCGCGGGCGAGGCGCCCGTCGACGAGGATCCGGTGCGCGAAGCGGGCGCCGATTCGGGCGCCACCGCGGAGACCACCGTCGACAGCGGCGAGGAGCCGGACACCTTCGTGATCGACAGCGGTGTCGACGTTGCGACCGACTCCTCGCCCGACTCCGCCGATGCGAAGCCCGTGTGCGTGGGCTCGCAGGCAGAGCCGAACAACAGCATTCCGAGCGCGATCCTGCTCTCCCCGATCGACGACTGCGACTCGAGCGGCAGCAAGTTCAAGGGCGTGGTCGCGGGCGCGGGCGATCCCGATTTCTGGCACTACCTCGGCACCGACAAATTCGGGTGCACCGTCGATCCGTTCGCGTCGACCAAAGATCCGGTGCGCCTCTGCGTGTTCATCGCGTGCGGCTCCGGCACGACGGAGCTCAAGAAGTGCAGCAAGGGCTCGCCCACCACGAGCCCCGGCGGCCTCCCTGGCTGCTGCACCACCGGCCCGGGCGACGTGTTGGTCGACTACTCGTGCCCGCTCGTCGGCAGTGACGACAACGCCGACGTGTTCATGCGGGTGGATGCGCTCGCCGCGACCGGATGTGTGCCCTACGAGGTCTCGTACCACTTCTGACCGCGCTTCCCGCTGCCGACTGTCGACTGGCGACTGGCGACTCTGATACACAGTGCACCATGCGCTCGATTCTCGCCCCGTTCCTCGTCGTGCTCCTCCCGCTCGCGTTGGTTCTCCCCATCACGAGCACCGGCTGCAGCAAGGAGGAGTCCGCCGAGAAGGACAAGTCCGAGAAGGCCGACAAGTCCGAGAAGGACGACGAGGAAGAGGGCTCGTCGAAGAAGAAGAAGAAGAAGGCCGACGACGAGGCCGAGGAAGAGGGCTCGAAGAAGAAGAAGAAGGCCGACGACGAGGAAGAGGCGGCCGAGAAGAAGCCGAAGAAGGCCGAAGAGGAAGAGGCCCCGCCCGAGCCGATGGGCGGCGAGGCACCGACCAAGGGCACCGGTGGCACCGTCGCCCCGACCACCACGACGACGGCTGCCGCGAAGACCGACGCGGGCGTGAAGGCCGCCGATGCAGGAGCAAAGACCGACGCGGCCGTGGTGGCCGACGCCGGCAAGCCTGCAGTGGCCGACGCGGGCAAGGCGGTCGCTCCCGCGGACGCAGGCAAGGTCGTTGCGCCCCCCGTCGTGGTGCCCAAGATCGGCGGCAAGTAGCCCCCTCCGGGCACGCGCGCTGCAGCGCGTTGCTCATGCGGCAGGGAATCGTTCCTCCGGATGACGACGCGACCACCCTCGTGCTCGTGTGCGGCGTGCTCGCCGGGCTCACCGGCGGGCTGCTGGCGATGGGCCCGACGGCGGTCGCCGCATTGATCGGTGGCAAGGGGCTCGGGTTCCCCAACAAGCTCGTCGCGTCCGCCCTGATGGGCTCGGACGCGTTCGCGCGGGAGAACGCCGTGGCCGCGACGATGTTGGGCGCGCTGCTCACGCTCACGGCAGCGGCGGGGGCCGGCGCCTTGTTCGCCTTTCTGCGACGCCGCGAGACGCGCATTCGGCTGCTCGTGGCCGAGGGCCTCGGCTTCAGCCTCGTCGCGTTCGGGGCCATGCGCATCGCGCTGCCGTACGTCGACCCCGCACTGGTCGGCCGTGGCTCGACCGTGGCGTCGATCCTCGCGTTTCTCCTGTTCGGCGCCTGCCTCGCCCTCGAGCTGCCCCTCCGCGTCGGCTCGTTCGACGTGGGCGATCCGGCGAGGGTCCGCGAGAGTCTCGATCAGGCGTGACCCGAAGCGCGTTATCGTGCGCGCATGGAACTCGGCGCGTCCGCCATCGAACACCTCAAGGCGCTGCTTCGCATCCCGTCGATCAACCCGCCGGGGAACGAGGGGCCGTGCGTCGAGTACGTCGCGCGCGTGCTCTCGGAGCATGGAATCGAGCACAAGATCGTCGAGAGCGACGCCGGGCGTCCGAACGTGGTCGGTCGCCTGCGGGGCAGCGGCAAGAAGAAACCCTTGTTGCTCAACGCGCACCTCGACGTCGTCCCGGTCGATCGCGACAAGTGGACGCACGACCCGTTCGGCGCGGTCGAAGCCGACGGCTGCATCTGGGGTCGCGGCGCGATCGACATGAAGAACATGGCCGCGATGAGCCTCGCGACCATGGTCTCGCTCAAGGGCGCATCGCTCGATCGCGACGTCATCTTCGCGGCGGTCGCCGACGAAGAGGCGGGCTCGAACCACGGCGCGTTGTTCCTCGTCGAGCGTCACCCCGAGCTCGTCTCGGCCGAGTACGTCATCGGCGAGGGCGGTGGCCACACGCTCCACGTGGGCAAGCGGCAGATCTGCCCGATTCAGGTCGCCGAAAAGGGCATCTGCTGGTTCGAGCTCACCGCCCACGGAGAGCCCGGCCACGGCTCGATGCCTCACCCCGACAACGCGGTGGTCAAGCTCGCGCGTGCGATCGAGAAGCTCGGCGAGGTGCGGTTGCCTCCCCACGTGCTCCCCGTCGTCGAGCAGTTCCTCCAAGAGCTCGCCGGCGGCGCGTCGGGGGCGATCCCCACGCTGCTCCACCCGCGTCTCGCGAACCACCTGCTCGCCGTCCTCGAGAAGGTCGACGCCGCGCGCGCACGCGGGGTCGGCGCGATGCTTCGCAACACGGTCTCGCCGACGATGCTCCAGGCGGGTGGCAAGGTGAACGTCATTCCCTCCAAGGCGACCGCCCATGTCGACGGACGCGTCATCCCCGGCCAGACCATCGCGCAGTTCCTCGATGAGATCCGCGCCGTCGTCGGGCCCGATCTCGACATCACCGTCCACGAGCAGCACGAGGGGGTCGTGTTCTCGAGCGACACGCCGCTCTACACCGCCATGGCGATGTCGCTCGCGCGCCACGCTCCCGATGCGACGGTCGTTCCCTACATGATCCCCGGTTTCACCGACGCGTTCGCGTACGCGCGAATGGGCGCGACCTGTTACGGATTCGCTCCCGTGAAGCTGCCGCGTGATCTCGATTTCACCAAGATGTTCCACGGCCACGACGAGCGCATTCCGGTGGATGGATTCGTCTGGGGGACGAACGTGCTGAGCGAGCTCGTTCGAGACTTCTGCAGCCGCTGATCGATCACACCCCCAGCACGCGCACCGCGGGAAAGACCGACTGTCCGCCATGGCGTTCGCTCCGTGCAACTCGTGTCGTCGGCACGTTCGGGTCACCGAGCGCGCGTGTCCATTCTGCGGATCCGCGGTCACGACTTCCGCTTCGGTGCCGGCCGCGCGAGCCCGCGGCGCTCCCGGCACGCTGTACGGCGGACCTCCGGTCGACGCGGCCAAGTGACTTCGAACGAGCGCCCTACATGCGATCTCTACTGCTCGTCCCCCTTCTTGCGATCGCGTGCGCGACCCAGAGCGAATCGACTTCGGCCGACAACTGTCCGATGTCGCCCTTCACCAACGGCGCCGTGGTTGGCTCGCTGACCGAGAGCAGTGCGGGGCCGTCCTTCCTCGTGAAGTGGCAGCCACCGCCCGCGGGCGCTTGGGAGCCGCCGATGAACTACTACGAAGCACCGAGGCTGGTTGCGTCGCCTGCCTCCCTGGTGCGGGGTGCGCGCCTCGAGGCGCCGTATGCGCTTCGCGTCGAGCTCGCTCCCCTCGGCTCCTATCTCGCGACTTCGAAGCGTCTGTCGTTGTCGCTCGAATTCCCGGACACCAGGTCCTACGCAGCTTGCCAACACCCGGGCATGCGAGATCGGTATTTCGTGGAGGTCGTGCTCGAGCTCGACGCCTCTGGCGCGCTGGCGAAGTCCAGCGTCAGCCCGATGAAGGTCGACTTGGGTTCGATCTAGGTAGTCGCAGGTGCGATCGTCCTCATCCCGAGCGCCCCATGAGCGGAGAACGCGCCGTCACGAGCGGAGCGTCGGGGTGGTGCTCTCCAAATCGCGTCAAGGACATCAAGGGTGGGGCTACGCGCGGCGGTGC
>Ga0208492_1001373_pt1 | contig 15284 bp, 8 predicted proteins | sample Subbioar_CSW14AB_FD_184820 | JGI IMG/M metagenome (GOLD analysis project Ga0208492, IMG submission 184820) | Serpentinite rock and fluid subsurface biosphere microbial communities from McLaughlin Reserve, California, USA - CR12Mar_CSW14AB (SPAdes) | ecosystem: Environmental > Terrestrial > Deep... | reverse complement strand
CAAATGATCACACTTATTGAACTGGTATTTTTATAATATGGATAATGTGACCTTTCACTTGATATTTGTTATATAATGTTCTTATACTAACCTCTGTAGGAAAAAGTTTAAAATCCATAAACTGCTGTAAAGGAGTTACGATAGGGCTTTGTGCCCGAATTGAAAATCCTGATATCAACAAAACGATTGTTATATACAATATTCTCATAACCATTAGATGTTATGATTAACTCTTTTCCATATGCTTATATACTTTAATGATTTAAGGGATTTTATACTTTCCCCTCATCTTTTGAAACATACAGTGTCCCCACATCTTTTTAAAGAAATACCAAAGTAATTCGAAATGTACACCCACCCTAAGATTTAACCACACAGATTAAAGCGAAGCTTCAAGGCTATCTGTATCTAAAATGCAGGTAGTAGCTATAAAATGCTATGCTTCCCTACCTGCCGGCAGCAGGTATGTGGTTTTTAAAATAGTATATTGAGTTCACGTTAGATTACAATCCTTTTCATCCGGTGCCGCCGCAAGCAGATCCGATACATTCAATTGGTATACCTCTTTGTATAATCTGTTGAAATAAGTGGCTGTACTAAAACCGGCAATGTTTGAAATTTCGGCTATGGTTGTATACTTCCCTGACGAAATAGCTTCAGATGCTATTTTTAGCCGAACATTCTGGATCAGTTGATTGGGAGTGATACCCAGTATCCGTTTAACCTTCCTGAAAAGCTGACGTTCGCTCATACCCAATTCTGTACTCAGCAAGCCAACACTTAAATTCATATTGCCGATATACTTTTTAACAGCGTCTTCAAATTCACTAAGCCATTCCTCTTCCGCTTTTAAACGCTCGTTAACTACGCCACGATTAGAAACGAGCAGGTGAGACACCGCCTCCTCTTTTTTATGACGTGGATTGATCCTTTTGGCGATTCCGAAGATCAACTGATCACGCTTTATTGGCATGGATGTCCATGATAACCAAATTACCTCCCCGCTTTTACTAAGGTATCGGTTCTCAAAGTTAAGGAGCGGTTGATCTTCCTTTACACTTTGCCTGCTTTTAGCCGTAATATCCTGATCGTCGGGGTGAACAAAAGAGTTTATTGGTCGCGATGTCAGCTCTTCTTCAGTATATCCAAGCGTTTTTGACACTGCGGGATTTATTTTCTTAAAGTAACCATCGTATCCGGCAATGCAGACCAAATCCGGAGTCAGTTCAATAAAATACTCGAGGTCAAATAAACTTGTAAAAGTGGGCGGATTCATCGCAGAATATTTTATGCTTAAAAGGTTTTGGTCTTTCAAATATGGTAATTATCATAAGTTAAACGATGTATAAGGTTAAAAAGTTGCCATAAGAATTAAATCGTATCGACCATTTTGGCAGGCTGGTTCAGGAGATTGGCGGGTTTGTTATTTTCCTAAGGCAGATTTTTGTAGATGCTGGGGAGGCGGAATTAAATATTCAGAATTGACCTCTTCAAGAATTTCTACCTGTCTATGAAAAAACATTATAACCATCTTCTTAAGAGCAGTTCGAAGAGAATTTATCTCATCTTTCTCCTTTCGCTGTGCACTGGTCTTGCCAACGCTCAAAGTGTGACCTGGGCATTTTTGAAAGGCTTTGAAAATACAGGAGGAACCGCCGTTTATGGCACAATGGGGGTAGCAGACCCGGCCAATAAGCCCGGCGCACGACACAGTTCGGCTACCTGGCAAATCGGCAGCAAGCTCTATCTGTTTGGGGGAGGTGCCACATATTCAAACACCTCATACTTCAACGATCTGTGGGAATACGATACAGAAACCGGGAACTGGCGATGGATCAAAGGGAACAATTTAACTAACCAAGCAGCTACTTACGGGACCATGGGCGAAGCATCAGAAGCCAACAGCCCGGGTTCAAGAGGCAATTCAGTAACCTGGGTAAGCGGGGGCAAGCTCTATCTGTTTGGGGGTCAGACCTATGGCCCGCCAGGTAATAGCTTCCGTTTTAACGATCTTTGGGTATTCGACCCTGCAACTAGTAACTGGTGCTGGATCAAGGGCAGCAGTTCATTGAACCAAAATGCATACTATGGAACATTTGGTGTAGCAGCGGCACCCAATACACCAGGCTCAAGACATAGTTCGGTAAGCTGGGAAAGCGGAGGCAAACTCTATCTGTTTGGGGGGCGAAACAATAATGCCTCAACGGGCGAAGCCTATAACCTGAACGATCTTTGGGTATTCGACCCTGCAACCGGGAACTGGTGCTGGATCAAGGGCAGTAGCTTAGCAAATCAAACAGGAACCTATGGTACACTAGGTGTAGCAGCTGCAGCCAATACGCCAGGTGGAAGATTGGGTTCCGTTTCCTGGGAAATCGAAGGAAAGCTTTATCTGTTTGGGGGCAGTAATGGTGTGAGCTTCAACGACCTATGGGAGTATGAAGTAGAAACTGGAAACTGGCGCTGGATCAAAGGGAGTAACTCGACAAACCAGGCAGGCATCTATGGCACACGTGGTACGGCAGCGGCAGCCAATACGCCGGGCACAAGATACGGGTCCGACAGCTGGGAAAGCGGAGGCAAACTCTTTCTCTTTGGGGGATTTGGCCGGAGCGTGTCAAATACCGGGACACTCAATGACCTTTGGGAATATAACCCGGATACCGGGTACTGGCGCTGGATCAAGGGCAGTAATGTGAATGGCAAAAATGGTACGCTAGGATCGATAGAGGCAGCAAATGAGCCGGGGGCAAGAGATGATGCAATAAGCTGGGAAGCCGGGGGCAAGCTCTATCTATTCGGCGGCACAGGTATGGGCATCACCGGAAGGTCTGGTCTTCTGGGAGACTTGTGGTCAGCCACTTTCGTTTCTACCAGTGCGGCACTTACTAGCCTTACGCTTTCTGATGGCACTTTGTCGCCGGATTTTCATTCCGATACTACGAACTATTCAGCATCGGTGAGCAACAGTACTACGAGCATCACGGTAACACCATCAGTTTCAGATGCAACAGCAAGTGTAAAGGTGAATGGTGTTGGGGTAACAAGCGGAAGCGCAAGTGCGGCAATCAGTTTATCCGGAGGTTCTAATACCATTACTACTGTGGTAACTGCCCAGGATGGTGAAACGACCAAAACCTATACCCTTACAATAAATCGCGCACTTTCAACAAATGCTAATCTGGCGGCTTTGTCAACCAGTTCGGGTACCATCGACCCGGTATTCGATGCAGCTAAGCTGAGCTATGCAGCGAGTGTATCCTTTGCCACCTCTTCGATAACGGTCACACCCACTCTCTCAGAGGCGAACGCGACCATCCAGGTACAGGTAAATGGCGGTGGCTACACCAGTGTGGCCAGCGCCGGTGCATCATCTGCACTAGCCTTGAACGTAGGCAGTAATACTATCGATGTAAAGGTTATCGCTCAGGACGGGACAACCATAAAAACATATACGATTACAGTAAGCAGGGAGAAAGCTAATCAGGCAATTACATTCAATGCCTTAACAGCAAAGACTTATGGGGATGCAGAATTTGATCTGACCGCTACCGGCGGAGCATCCGGTAATCCGGTGACTTACATCAGCTCGAATACCGCCGTCGCTACAGTATCAGGTAACACAGCAACTGTAGTTGGCGTGGGCTCAACCAATATTACTGCTTCACAGGCAGGAAATGCGAACTACAATGCTGCGGCGGATGTGGTACAAACGCTCACGGTGAATAAGGCAAATCAAATAATTACGTTTAATACCTTAAACGCAAAGACCTATGGGGATGCAGCATTTGATCTGACTGCTACAGGCGGAGCATCGGGCAATGCGCTTACTTACCTCAGTTCGAACACAGCTGTAGCAACAGTCTCGGGTTCTACGGTTACGATTCTTGGCGCAGGCAGCACCAACATTACTGCTTCGCAGGCAGGAAATGCCAATTACAATGCAGCAAGCGATGTGGTACAATCGCTAACAATTAACAAAGCAGAACAAAGCATCAACTTCCCGGTACTCGCAGCTAAAACTTTTGGAGATGCAGCTTTGGATCTGACTGCTACAGGCGGAGCATCCGGCAATGCACTTACTTACCTCAGTTCGAACACAGCTGTAGCAACAGTCTCGGGTCCTACGGTTACGATTCTTGGCGCAGGCAGCACCAACATTACTGCTTCGCAGGCAGGAAATGCCAATTACAATGCAGCAAGCGATGTGGTACAAACGCTAACAATTAACAAAGCAGAACAAAGCATCAACTTCCCGGTACTCGCAGCTAAAACTTTTGGGGATGCAGCTTTTGATCTGACTGCTACAGGCGGAGCATCCGGCAATGCGCTTACTTACCTCAGCTCGAACACGGCTGTAGCAACAATCTCGGGAACTAAGGTTACTATTCTAGGTGCAGGCAGTACCAACATTACAACTTCGCAGGCAGCTAATGCGGACTACAATGCTGCGACAGATGTGGTACAAACGCTCACGGTGAATAAAGCAAATCAAATCATCACGTTCAATGCCATAACCGCAAAAACCTATGGGGATGCAGCTTTTGATCTGACTGCTACAGGCGGGGCATCGGGCAATGCGATTACTTACTTCAGTTCGAACACGGCTGTCGCTACAATATCAGGCAGTTCGGTTACCCTGGTTGGTGTGGGATCAACTAATATTACTGCATCACAATCGGGAAACGCTAATTATACTGATGCAGCAGATGTACAACAGGTATTGATTGTTAACAAAGGGAAATCAGCTATTGCTAAGCTCTCGGCTTTGGGATTGAGCGCCGGAACCTTAAATCCCGTTTTCTCGGCAAGTACGACTTCGTATCAGGTGTCTGTTGCAAACAGTGTTAGCTCAGTGACAATAACACCTGCAGCCGAACAGTCGGATGCTACAATCCGGGTAAACGGAAGTCTGGTAAACAGCGGAATTACCTCAGGAATCATAGCTCTGAATGCAGGAAGTAATACTATCAACATTGTCGTTACAGCACAGGACGGTACAACAAGCAAAACCTACACCATCACTATAACACGTGCGGCCGCTATTTTATCTTCTGTAAGTACTTTATCTTCTCTTTCAATAAGTGCAGGACTATTGAGCCCTGCATTTTCATCCTCTGTAAGATCCTATAGTGCTTATGTCAATAACGGAATAAGCGCTGTTACACTAAGTCCGGTAGCAGATCAGGCGGGAGCAAGCATTAAAATAAATGGCAATACTGTAACTGCTCAAAATCCTTCGGAAAATATAACACTAAACACAGGGGAAAACACCATTACTACCATTGTAACCGCTGAAGATGGCAAAAGCACGAATACCTATATTGTAAAAGTGACCCGCTTGCAACCAGAGCAGACTTTACCCGACACAGGCGGTAACAGTACCGTGAATAACACGTCTAATCAGGTCATCATAACCTCTCCTGCGCAAGCTGTTACGGTAACGGTAGCGGCCGGAACAACAGCAGCTCCATCCATTTCTTATGGTAATCTTATTTCCGGCGGCACAGGAACTATCCCTCAAACCAGTATTAATTCCCCGCTTGCAAACGTACAGATCCCGGCCGGAACTGTTGTAACAGGCTCAAACGCCACATGGAATGGTGTAATCTATGCACCGGCGGTTTCAAATTATGATCTTCCTGTAATACCGGGGAAGGTAACTACGGTTGGACTAATCATAGAACTCGGAAGTGAAACGAATTCACTTTCGTTTAGTAAAGGGGTCCGGCTGTTGTTTCCGGGACAATCCGGCATGCGTGTTGCAAGAGTTCACGGATCGGTATATACAGAAATAACCGCGGTAGGCACATCGGATACTCAGACGGCTGGCGATGCGCTTCCGGCAGAAGGGGCATTTAAGATCGATTCCGGCGCCGATCTGGTGATCTGGACTAAAGCGTTTTCAAAATTTATCACCTTTACCCAAACAACAGACCTGAACGTGGCTGTAGTAGCCTCTGATAAAGATGCACTAACAGAGGATCTGATCAAGGGTGCAAATCAGGATCTGAACCATGTTGTTACCACGCTGACTAATCCACTTCCGGCAACGCTTCCCGGAGGATCTGAAGTGACCTGGACAAGCAGCCATGCTACTGTAATTTCGGCAGACGGACAAACAATAAGCAGGCCGGTAATGGGAATGCCAGCTCCAACTGCGACGCTTACAGCAACGATCAGGAAAGGACTAATAACTGATTCAAAGTCGTTCAATTTGACAGTATTGCCACTGGCTAACCAGGCACCAACACTGGCAGCTATCGCTAATCAACGGGCTATATGCCCTACCCCGGTTCTGCAAAGTATAGCATTAAGCGGCATCAGCGCAGGGCCGGAATCGGGGCAAAGTACCACACTGAGCGTGAGCTCAGATAATCCTAATCTGCTGAGCCAGCTTAATGTTACATCCGGCGGATCAACAGGTACCATCACTTATCTGCCTGTTCCCGGCGCAAGCGGCACAGCAACGATCACTGTTATTTTAAAAGATAATGGTGGTACCGAGTCTGGCGGTACAGATTCAATATCAAGGTCATTTACTATTACCATTAATCCATCACCGGTGATCACCATCAGCAGCAGTGCAGGTAATTCCCTAAGCAAAGGGAACACCGCATTGCTTACAGCTTCAGGAGGAACCAGCTATAGCTGGTCTACGGCAGCAGGGATTATAAGCGGGCAAAACACAGCAGTACTGACTGTCCGCCCGGCGGTTACAACAAGCTATACTGTTAACGTGACCAACGCTCTGGGTTGTACATACTCACAAAAGGTCACCATCAACGTGGTCGAGGACTACCAGGCGCTTGAAGCGATGAATATTATAACACCGAATGGCGATGGAAAAAATGACTTTCTCGTCATTAAAAACCTGGACTATTACCCAGACCATTCGCTCAGGATATTTGATCGATCGGGCCGGATAATTTATCAGAAAATAAATTATCAGAACGATTGGGATGGCAGTTTTGAAGGTTCCCCCCTGGCAAAAGGCACCTATTATTATGTGTTAGATTTCGGTACCGGTAAGACCAAACTCAAGGGATTTGTGAGTATTGTAAAATAAAAACGAAGAGGATGATTTTAAGAATGAGATTTATATTACCGGCATTGCTCCTTTGTTTTTTACAGGGCATTACACTAAACGTTCATGCACAGCTTAATCCAATGGGTGCACTTTACTTCCAAAACCAATATCTGGGTAATCCGGCAATGGCAGGAAGAAAGGGATTCGATGTAAACATGGGTTATCGCAAACAATGGAGCAACATTCCAGGAGGGCCATCCAGCCAGGTACTTACCGGGGAATACGCATTTACCCGCAATGCAGGTATCGGACTGAATGTGTCCAATGAAACGTCCGGATTATTCAAAAGTCTGAGGAGTGTGGCCAGCTATGCGTATCATATGCCTCTCAACGAAAATAATACTAAACTTTCATTCGGTCTTTCATTAGGCTTCCTGAATGAACGTCTAAGCCGGGAAGATATGAATGGTGATCCAAACGATATTATTGTTGCTAATTATAACCAGACGGAAGCCTATGTAGATGGCGATTTCGGCCTGGCATATACCAGTAACAAGCTGAGTGTTCAGGCTGCCCTGCCGAATATTAAAGGTGTTTTTCAACGTGACCTGATAAACCAGAGTATAAATCATCCTACGTTTTTCTCAGCAATAAGCTATAAAATTGATAGTGAAAAGCCTGATGGGATAAGTCTGGAGCCCAAAGTGATATATCGTGGCATTAAAGGACTTAATAACATCCTGGACATCGGGGCTAATGTTAGTTATGTAAATAAGGTTAATCTTTTCGGAATGTATCATAGCATAGGAAGTGCTACTTTCGGATTGGGCATGAATTACCAATCATTTAATATTATTGGCATTTACTCAACCAGCACCTCATCTCTAGCCGGCTATAGCAGCGGGAACTTTGAGATTGGTTTAAAAGCCTCATTATCTAAATAATAAGCTATTAGTGGCTTAATCTTTTGTCCATTCAAATATAGTAAAGCATAAATTTCAGGCCAAGAAACCTAAGGGATCCTGAATTTATTTTTATGGATTAAACAATGTTTTTATACCCAAACATCAAATAGTACATAAATGGGGTTTTGTTGGGGTCTTCCTGGCCTCTCCCTGGGTAAAAAGTCGTTTTTTGTATACTCAGCCTAATAATCGCCCAACAAAGACCCTATAAGGGGCCTTCTAAGTACGATGAGAGCCTTCATCATCCTCGTTTGTAACCTAATCTTTTTTGTTTAAGGTGCATAAGAATAATACAGCAAGGTTAATCTCCGGGCTGAGAAAAACCTGAGAATTATCTGAGAATTTGCATCAGCTTGTTCGGAGGTTATTCGGAGTTTGTTCGGACTTTGGTCGGAGTTATGACAATTGTATCCGACCAAACTGCGATTAACCTTCGTCTAACTTACATCTAACTTTCGTCAAATTCTTAGCAAATTCCTCAACTTGGGTACATTTAAGGGATAACTCCCCCTAATTCAATGGATATCCTGCTTCAGTGCTAAGGGTACTCACAACTATTTATCTGATTAACTGAGCCTGAAGGGTGTCGTATGTTCATAGAAAAGCACAATTATTCGTTCAACCCTAAAAGGTGTCATATGTGAAGGAACTAATACACATGCGATTCCCTTCGGGATCGGGATGGTGTGTATAGCTATCACTATAGACATTTGACCCTTTCCGGGTCAATAAATCCTCAAAATTAGAGCTGGGAAGATGAGGGTACACAGTAGGTTGGAAACGCGGACGATGGGAGCTCAATCATACAGAACATAACATCCCCAATTCAAATCAGCCAAAAACAAGATTTTGAATTAGAATTACTTCTGTTCAATGATGATGCGTATGTTTGCAGCGCTTTTCATCAGGAAAGGTTTTTGAGAGAATTCCAAGGCAAAACCCAGGCTGATTAAGAACAAACTTTAAATAACATGAACCCGGGTAATACCCGATTACACCAATGGGAAATACCATAAACCTGACACCTAAACATCTTCTTGTAGTACTTTCCATTGTGTTGATCTGGGGCATTAATTTCGTTGCGGTTTTTATCGGACTAAAAAGCCTGCCTCCTTTTCTCTTATGTGCTGTCCGTTTTGGTCTTTCAGCTATACCTTTGGTTTTCTTTTTACCCAGACCCAAAGCACCGATTAAGCTGATTATCTATTACGGAATACTTAATTTTGCAATGCAATTCGGTCTGATTTTCACTGGGATACATCTTGGAATATCTCCTGGGCTCGCATCACTTGTCCTTCAGATTCAGGTATTTTTCTCTTTTGGCCTGGCGTTCCTATTCTTTCACGACCGCCCAAGTCCGTTCAAAATTGTAGGCTCATTGATTTCTTTCATCGGTATTGGTATTGTTGCTGTAAATATCGACGGACAAAGCACCTTCCTGGGCTTGATTCTGATGTTACTGGCAGCTTTGTCATGGGCCGGCGGTAATGTATTTACCAAGAAAATTCATTCTGATTCACCTCTTGCCCTGGTGGCATGGGGTAATTTGGCAGCCTTCCCGCCAATGCTTCTGGTATCCTTACTTTTCGACGGACCTCAGACCATCGCAGATTCTTTACAACATATATCCTGGGCCGGCATCGCAGCTGTCATGTACATCGTTTACTTCTCAACGCATATCGGATATGGCGCCTGGGGATTTTTGATGAAGTCTTACTCTACTTCTGTTGTGGTTCCTTTCACCTTATTAGTGCCTGTAGTTGGCTTTTTAAGCTCAGCGCTCTATTTAGGAGAAGCATTACCCTCCTGGAAACTGATAGCCTCATTATTCATCATGGGCGGACTGGTCTTTGGAATGCTCGAAAAACAGGTGCGCGGGATAATTAAAGGCTTTCAGGCACGTGCTTAAATTCGTGTGAACACCTTAAAAATGATTTAGATTAAATTGGGTATGTATTTTATCTCACATACGACCGCCTTCGGGTCGGTAAAAAACTAAAATAAATTTTTATAAACATGTGCCCCTTTCAGGGTCAGGCAGGTTTATATTTTTCTTTCTAAAACACCCCAATTAAATGCTGACCAGATTATTCTGAAAACCCATTTTCTTGAGTCCCAATACCGGTGGATATTTGAATTCACCAATCCATGAATTGAATTGACAAATGAGCAAATAGACAGATTACTTCACCCAATAGCTATCGGATCGCCAATTCACCCATTTACTCATTTGCTAATTTCCTGTAACCTCCTTAATCACTCTCAGCCAGTTCAATCCCAGAATCTTTCTGATTCGCTGATCACTGTAACCCAGTCTTTGCATGGCCATGGTAATCTGAGGAAAGTCGCTGATATCTTTGATTTCGCGTGGTAATTCCGGGCCTCCGTCTAAATCAGAACCTAAAGCCATATGATCTTCTCCGACCAATTTTACACCGTAATCGATCACTTTAGCCAGCTGATCGACATGCATCCAGTACTGATCAGGAATTGTTCCACCAAAACTTAGCGGAACATCCTTAAGCACTTCCCGGTCTACTTCTTCAATGGTCTTCAGCTGCGCAGCCTGAACCGTGCCCGGTTTGGTCTCATTAGATTTTTTCTGACCCTGCTGCCATCTCCAGTATTCCGGATTGTTAAAGAGACTTCCGAAATGAATACCGATCACACCGCCTTTTGCTGCAACAGCTTTTGCTGCTTCATCGGTAATACAACGAGGATGAGGTACGATTCCATAGAATCCACCGTGACTGTAAATCACCGGGTGCCTGCTGGCTTCCACACTTTGCAGAATGGCTTCATTGGAGGCGTGAGCTATATTGATCACCATTCCAAGGTCGTTCATTTCACGGATAATCTTTCTTCCAAGATCATTGATACCACCCCATCGGCGCACATCATTACAGGTATCGATAAACGCATTGGTGGTATTATGTGCGGTAAGTTGTACAGATCTCAGTCCGAGACGGTGTAATGCCCTGAGCAGGTTGATGTCGCCATCCATATCCCAGGGACCTTCCAGATCGAGGAAAGCTGCCATTTTGCCTTTTTTATTGATGCGCTGAATATCTGAGGCATTCAGAGCCAGCTCAATCACCGAATGATTCTTTTCAATCTGCTCTAAAGCAAGGTTCACTACACGAAAAGTGTTTTTAATCTCAAACCTTCCCGGATAATACTGCTCAGGGGTATAAACTGAAAAGAACATTGCATCCAGACCACCTTCTTTTGCTCTTGGCAAATCAACATTGCCATCTGTATAACGCTGACCAATATCGGTTCCCTTTAACAGCTCCCGGGTCATCACATGGGTATGTCCATCCATCACGAATGCCTTGCGGTGAAGATCAGGCATAGGTTTATTCTGAAAATTAAAGGGTGCATTATTTACTGTCGCAGGAGCGGCAAACAGGGAATCTATCGGAAAACTTCCGGCAAAGGGAAGGATTGTTAATGACTTTATCAGGTCTCTTCGTTTCATGTATTAATTAATTCAATTATAAATTCTTTTCAGCTTTCAGCTTTCTCTACTGATCAAATCCTCGTATGTACGGACGTGCCGGTGGCCGTTGTCCTTTGTTAAACTGTGCTCCCCGTGTCGGACGATACGTCATGTTCAGGAATGGAGTCTCAATGCGACGTCCTACCGGCGAATATTTACTGCCTTCCCAGTTTGATTCCATATAGAAATTGGTTATTCCGGTGGTAAGCAATAAACGTTCAGCATTAAATGGTTCCTTTTTTGTCAGCATCATTTCCACAATCCAGTGTGGCTGCGCATTCGAGGCATGGTACTGATCGAAAGGACCCGGGAAATTCAGTAAAGATACGATTGTTGGCTCTTTTTGTCCTTCAATCTCACAGGCGTAAGTCCATCCGGATAAGGGAACACCAATGATCGCTGCCTTAGTTCCATCATTATATTCGATCACACAAATATTGGTTCTTGGATTTGCCTGATAGTTCTCCGGCTTTAATTCCAGTCTTTGGGCTACCGCTTCCAGCAGATTAGCTGCCCAGCTGTTGCGTTCCATCCACTTCCATGATTCAGGTCCGCGGATGGATTGAATTGACTTCACCCCTGTTTCTCCTCCCTTACGACGCTCATTGAAAGCCTGCAGCAATTCAATACAATGGAATATGGCACCCTCATCCGGAGCGGCACCCAGAACAATAGAATGTTTGATGGGTGTATCGTTTTTCAGTTCAATTTCAGGCTTACGATAGTAGACAGGAAGTAAGGACCCTCCTGTTAAAGGAAAGCCTAATTCTCTTGACTTGTCAAACATCCACTTTGCATCATCCCAGTTATAAGAAAGATGCTTATCATTGAATACCGGTACTGAACGCTTGCTTTGTTCGAATACACGGATTACCTGATTGTAAAGCCACCAGCGTGGCAGAAGCCAGTGTCCCTTCATATCTGTGGCATAATCACCATGCTCTCCCACGATCACCACACCGTCCACAGCAAGTTCCTTTCCTCCCAGTGTTACGGCTTCAGCTACCGACCTGTAAACAGGTATACCTTTTGCTTTGGCAACCTTCTGGCCAAGCTGACTTGCATCGTGCTGATGCAGATAAACCGATGCAATTTCTATTCCCGAATCAAGATGAGCTCCCTGCCACCAGTAACCATCAATCAGTTTGTTTACCAGCCAGTCGGCGTGCGATCTGGTAGCAGCCCAGTAGGTTGCCAGAACTGCTACACGTGGCTTCCGCTGCTGAGTTCGTCCCAGTGCATCTGTTGAAAATCCCGTTACGGCTGTTAAACCTGCTATACCTCCAATGCCCAGCATTTCGCGACGGGTAAAGGTTGGATTTGATTCTATAATTTCATTCATCGGAAAGGAATCAGACTCTCCGATTATCATTTCAGTTTGTTTCTTTGACATATCTTAAGTTTCTTATGAAACAGCGTTCACGGTTCAAGCAATTAACTAATTACTAACTACTAAAATTATTGATCAAATCCTCTGATATAAGGACGTGCCGGCGGGCGCTCTCCTTTGCTGAACTGCGCTCCTCTGGTTGAACGATATTTTATATTCAGTTCAGGTGTCTCCAGCCGTCTGCCTACTGCAGAGTATTTACTACCCTGCCAGTTTGATTCCATGTAGAAATTGGTAATTCCGGTTGAAAGAAGCAGACGCTCTGCATTGAAGGGTTCTTTTTTAGTAAGCATCATTTCAGTAATCCAGTGAGGTTGTGCATTGGAGGCATGGTATTGATCATAAGGACCTGCCCAGCCAAGCATAGAGATGATCGTCGGCTCTTTCCGGCCTTCAATCTCTCCGGCATAGGTCCATCCCACACCGCGACCGCCTATTACAGCTGCCTTTGTTCCATCATTATACTCGATGACACAGATATTGGTTTCCGGAGTCTGCTGAAAATATCCGGGTTTAAAGTCGAAACTTTTCGCTACCGAATCCAGGAGTTTACTTGCCCATGTATTTCTTTCGACCCAGTTCCATGCTTCTGCTCCGCGGATAGACTGTACTGATTTAACGCCTGATTCACCACCTTTACGGCGCTCTACAAAAGCCTGAAGTACATCGATGGCATGGAAAATAGCTCCTTCATCTCCGGTGCCCCCAACCACTATTGAATTTTTTATAGGGGTATCGATATCAATTTCGATCTCAGGTTTACGGTAGTAGATAGGAATTGAGGAACCTCCGGTCAAAGGGAATCCTAATTCGCGGGATTTATCAAACATCCACTTTGCATCATCCCAGTTATAGGAAAGATGCTTATCATTAAATACCGGTACAGAGCGTTTACTTTGTTCAAAAACGCGCACCACCTGCTGGTAAATCCACCAGCGCGGGAGTAGCCAGTGCCCTCTGAGGTCGGTTGCATATTCACCATGTTCAGCAACAATCACCACACCATCTACTGCGAGTTCCTTACCTCCCAGTGTTACTGCTTCGGCTACTGTTTTATAAACCGGAATACCTTTTGCTTTGGCCACCTTCTGACCCAGCTGACTTGCATCATGCTGGTGAATGTAAACAGAGGCAACATCCACCCGCGAAGGAGTATAAGCACCATCCCACCAATAACCATCAATCAGCTTATTTACAATCCAGTCGGCATGTGATCTTGTATAGGCCCAATAACTGACCAGAACTGCTATACGTGGTCTGGTCTGCCGGCCATCAGGAAAGGCTGCAGCGGCATTTCCGGCTAATGCCGTTAAACCGGCCATACCCGTTATTCCAAGCATTTGTCGTCTGGTAAAATGTGGATTTGCCTCCATGATTTCATTAATTGGAAAGGAATCTGCTGCTCCTGTTGCAATTTCGGGTTGTTTTTTTGCCATAAGTTTTTATTTCTTGTTTAGGAATAAATATGCTGCCTCGTCATTTAATCAATATCCTGAAACTAAATTAAGAATACTATCATTGATACAGGAAGGAATAAATGTCTGTCCATGTAACAAATGTAATTGACAGGATTCTGAAGTCTTTCTAAGGAGGCTGCTCTGCATAAGCAGCCGGAATATCTTATTCTGATCTTTACTTCTGATTATGAATCAAAACCCCGTATATAGGGCCGGTTTGGTGGTCGTTCTCCCTTATTAAATAATGCACCCCGCGTAGAACGGTAGGAAATGTTCAGGAATGGCGTCTCAATTCGTCGTCCTATAGCAGAATATCTGCTATTATCCCAATTTGATTCATTAAACTGGTTCGTAATTCCGGTTGAGAGAAGCAGTCGTTCAGCATTGAATGGCTCTTGTTTTGTCAGCATGGTCTCCGTAATCCAATGAGGCAGGGCATTGGATGCATGGTACTGTGAAAAAGGCCCCGGCATTCCAAGCATGGATATCACCACCGGTTCTTTTTGTCCTTCGATTTCGCCTGCATAAGTCCAGCCCACATTCAGACCGGAAATTACAGCACCTTTTGTTCCATCATTATACTCTATGATCAAAACACCCGGCCTGGTATTTTCCTGAAAGTAGCCCGGTTTCAGATCGAAACTTTTTCGCACCGCCTCCAGCAGATTAGCAGCCCAGGGATTACGTTTTACCCAGTTCCATGTTTCGGGGCCTCTGATATTCTGCACCGACTTCACGCCGGTCTCGCCACCCTTACGGCGTTCAACAAAACACTGGAGGGTATCGATACAATGAAAAATACCGCCCTCATCATGAGCAGCTCCAACAACTATCGATGCCTTTATCGGAGTATCCGGGTCAAGTTCTATTTCCGGCTTGCGGTAATAACAAGGTATGGATGATCCTCCGGTCAATGGAAAATTAAGTTCGCGGGATTTGT
>Ga0208492_1001372_pt1 | contig 15297 bp, 13 predicted proteins | sample Subbioar_CSW14AB_FD_184820 | JGI IMG/M metagenome (GOLD analysis project Ga0208492, IMG submission 184820) | Serpentinite rock and fluid subsurface biosphere microbial communities from McLaughlin Reserve, California, USA - CR12Mar_CSW14AB (SPAdes) | ecosystem: Environmental > Terrestrial > Deep... | reverse complement strand
CCATAAAAATGATAAAATCACAGCCTGTCTATTTGATATTCAGACTTTTATACTAACAAACCAAAGTGAGGAAAATAAAAAGTCGGAAGAAAAATCTTCCGACCATGACTGAACCAGCCCCTCGTTATTTTGTATCCCGGATCTTTTTTTTATCTGCAACAAAGATAGAGGTACGTATTCGCGTGTAAGGGCTGTGTATACAGATCAATGGAGCAAATTCAACCGTTTGGTGGAGGGATTTCAACCGTTTGGCCAGAAGGGAAGAGAAAATGAATTTTAATTTAACAATAACTTCATTTACAGTTATAGCCCGAATTATAGCGGCTTATTCTCTTTGTCTACCATTAAAAAAGGTTCGTCTAATTTGTGTTTTGAATTAACCTTTTTCTTAGGAAAAAAATGTAATATTTACCTGAACTATAACCCAACATAGAGATGGAAATGCACAGCTGGAGTGAAGAGAAAGTCTATTTTTTTCTCAGGAAACTTGGTTTGAGTCACCGTGAAACAGATATCGTAAAAGCCCTTCTGGTGGTTAAAAGTAACAAACAGATAGCCTCCCTTTTAAACATAGCGCCAAGTACCGTGCACAGCCATAAAGTAGCTATTTACGCCAAAACAAACACGCACGACAGGGGAGGACTGATCCTGCACCTCGTTGAAAAGGGACTTTACAAGAATTGATAATTTTTGTGCTACTTTTTTGTTGGAATCAATCAAAACTAAAAAAGAAAAAAACAACAGCGGCCCATTCCTTTTGCGTATTCCTGGCATAACCGATCGTTGAATGTGTCGCATTTTCAACAGTGCCATCTGCTTTTACATAGCCTATTGTCGAATGTGCAGCGTTCTCCACCGTGCCATTCTCTTTTACATACCCAATTGTGCCGTGACTGCTGTTTTCAATTGTTCCGTTGCGGATATAACCAATCGCGGAATGTGTTGCGTTCTCAATGGTTCCGTCTTTATGAATGTAACCCTTGGTAGAGTGTGTGCTGTTTTCAATCGTACCGTCCTGTTTAACATAACCCGTTGTGGAATGGGTATTGGATTCTATCGTTTGGGATTTACCGGAAAACGCACAAATAAAGAAGAAAATAATAAGACCGTTTTTCATTTTGTTATTTTGCGATGAAGTAGTTTTTGCCGCTCTGAAAGTTTCCTTTGGACAGATCACAGAGATCAGGTTGATTTTTTTTAAGCTGAATTTAATGATCAATATACGTACAATTGGCCTTACTTAGCTGCTATTTTATTTTAAAATCTGTGTCATCTGTCAAAAACAATGTCTTAATTATCAGAATTTTTCCAAAGATTATATAAATTTACAGCATGGCCGACGATCTTATCATAACCGCTCACAGCAAAGAAGAAAAGTACAAAGAGTTAATTCCTCAAATAAAAGCATTGGTGGAAGGAGAAAAGGACCTTATTGCCAATCTCGCAAATATTTGCGCGGCTTTGAAATACAGCATGGATTTTTTCTGGGTGGGATTTTATTTTGTGAAGGAGGACCAACTTGTGCTAGGTCCTTTCCAGGGACCTGTTGCCTGCACACGGATCGATAAAGGAAAAGGTGTATGCGGCACTTCCTGGGAAAAACAACAAACAATTATCGTGGAAGATGTAGATCAGTTTCCGGGACATATTGCCTGCAGCTCATTGAGTAAAAGTGAAATTGTACTGCCTCTTTTTAATGCCGCCGGTAACGTAGCCGGAGTAATGGACGTTGACAGTGACACGCTTGCTTCATTTGACACTACCGACGAAACGTATCTAAAACAAATCATCGCCTTATTAAAAATTTAATTTCCGTATGGACAAGTCTTCTGCTGAAAAAAGGATCAAACAACTCTCTGCTGAATTAGAACAGCACAATCATAATTATTATATTTTAGACCGGCCAACTATCAGTGACCTTGAATTCGACAAGCTGCTGGAAGAATTAATCGCCCTTGAAAAACAATTCCCTCAATTCCTGTCCCCAAATTCTCCAAGCCAGAGGGTGGGAGGCGCCATTACCAAAGTGTTTAACACGGTGAAACACAAGTATCCCATGCTCTCTCTCTCGAACAGTTATAGTGAAGAAGATATGATTGATTTTGACCGTAAAGTTCAGGAAGGACTGGGACACCAGGCAAATGACCTGTTTTCTTCCTCAAAAGTGAACTATGTCTGTGAGTTGAAATTCGACGGGCTTTCCATTGGTCTTACCTATAAAGATGGAGAGCTCATGCAGGCTGTAACACGCGGCGATGGTGTACAGGGGGATGATGTAACCACTAACGTGAAGACGATTAAATCTATTCCCCTAAAATTAAAAGGGAATTATCCGCCTCAATTTGAGATCCGGGGCGAAATTTTTTTGCCGAGAAAGGTTTTTGACGCGATCAATAAAGAGCGTGAGGAAATTGGAGAGACTCCCCTTGCGAATCCCCGGAATGCGGCAAGTGGCACTATGAAAATGCAGGACAGCAGGGTTGTGGCCTCACGCCGGCTGGATTGTTTCCTGTATAGCATCATTGGTGATGTGCCGTTCAAAAATCATTTCGAAAGTCTTGCTGCTGCCAAAAGCTGGGGTTTTAAAATAAGTGACTATTCAAAGCTGGTAAGCAGCATGGATGAGGTTTTGGAATTTATTCACACCTGGGATAAAAAACGTTTCGATCTCCCTTTTGATACGGATGGCATTGTTATTAAGGTCAACGATTATAAACAACAGTTGCAGTTAGGTTTTACTGCGAAGTCACCACGCTGGGCCATTGCATATAAGTTCAAAGCGGAGCAGGTGAGCACCGAATTGCTGGACATTACTTACCAGGTGGGAAGAACAGGCGCGATTACACCGGTAGCAAATTTAAAACCGGTTGCTCTCGGTGGTACCACGGTGAAGCGCGCTTCCCTTCACAACGCGGATATTATTGAAAAGCTCGACGTGCGGATCGGCGACCAGGTATTTGTGGAAAAAGGAGGAGAGATCATTCCGAAAATTATCGGGGTAGACCTTACAAAGCGGAAACCTCATTCGAAAAGAACGGAATATATTTCTCTTTGTCCTGAATGCAATGCACAACTTGAAAGGCGCGAAGGCGAAGCGAATCACTTTTGTCCGAATGAAGCGGCTTGTCCGCCACAGGTGAAAGGTAAGATGGAACATTTTGTGGGAAGAAGGGCCATGAATATTGACAGTCTTGGGGCAGAAACGATAGATCAGCTCTATAAAACCGGACTGGTGAAAAACATTGCAGATCTTTACGACCTTAAAAAAGAAGACTTGTTGGGGTTGGAACGTATGGCGGAAAAATCAGCTCAGAATCTGCTGGATGGCCTGGAGGCTAGTAAAAATGTGCCTTTTGAGAGGGTGTTATACGCGATTGGAATACGGCACGTAGGAGAGACAACCGCCAAAAAAATCGCAAAAAAAGTAAAGTCACTTGACGTGTTAATGAGTTCAACCAAAGAAGAATTATTAAACATTGATGAAGTAGGAGGGATCATTGCTGAAAGCATTGCCGGATTTTTTGCCGATGAAAAAAACAGGAACATTATTGAACGTTTGAAAAAAGCAGGCTTGCAATTTGAACTCAGCCAGGAGCAGCAACAAGCGGGAAGCGAAAAATTAAAAGGGTTATCCTTTGTTATCAGCGGTGTCTTTAATTCGCACAGCCGTGACCAGCTAAAAGACATGATAGAATTTCATGGAGGAAAAAGTTCGGGTTCTGTGAGCGGGAAAACTTCGTACTTGTTGGCAGGTGATAATATGGGACCGGAGAAATTAAAAAAAGCGCAGAGCCTTGGGGTTAAGATTATCAGCGAGGATGATTTTGTGAAGATGATCGAAGCCTGATTTTTTAAAGTAAGGCTGGGTTGTGACTAACGCAGATTGCGCGGATTTCGCTGAATGAGATATAAAAAGGGACTCACGCCTCTAATCTTTCTTTAAATATAAAATCGCAGATCCACCTTCTCCTTAATTTCTTTTTTAAAGAAGATCATTCCAAAATAAAAAGTATCTATGCTCAACGTTACGGAAGGATGTTTTTTGATCTGCTCCCAGGCCTGGGTCATTCCTTTACTCCAGTATACATCGTCAAAAATAAAAACAGAGTCGTTGTGTGCTTTTTTTAATGCCAGTTCAAAATACCGGAGCGTTGCATCATACCTGTGGTTCCCGTCTACGTATAGCAGATCAATTTTAGGTTGTTCATTAAGCACTTTCGGAAGGACTTCATCAAAAGTGCCATGGATGAACCGGATATTGGAAACATTGTTTTTTTTTGCCAGGTTCCAGGAAAAATCATAGAGCCCTTTACTCCCTTCAATAGTTGTGATGTTCGAATCCTTGTTCACTTTTGCGAGATAAAGTGTGTTTAACCCAAGGGAAGTGCCTAGTTCTATGGCATTACGACATTTTAAAAGATTCATCAGCCTGTAAAGTAATTCCGACTGCTGCGTTGTACTGATCCCTTTAAGAGCAAGGTCCTTTACCTTCCTGGAAGGAGTTTTAAATATTCTGGAACCGGCGCCAAAATCCTCCGTCAGAAGTTCCGTTTCATCCCTCAGTAAATCACTACGGATCGATTTCAGCGATCTAAAATCATAAAACACATTTTTGTTATAGAATACTTCTTCGCAAAGCTGGTATGCAAAGGGAGAATGGATACCATGCCCATTTCTTTTCGCTCTGAAAAAATGAAAGATGTAATATAAGATCGGATGAAGTCTGTTATTCATAACACGCACAATGTAGAATTTTAAGAGGTTCAGTGGTTTTGTAACCTGGTAAGTTTTCTTTCTCCATAAAATAGACACTTAAGGAAGCCATTTTTTTTTCCGGATGATTTTTGTTCCATATACTGAGAAGGTACCTGCAATAAAGAGGACGTAAAAAAGTGTAGCGCTCAGTTTGCAGATTCTCTGCAAGTTTACGCCAGCGGTCATTTTTATACAGGCTTACAATTCTCCCTGGTTTTGAAAAATCGACGTAATCTTGGTTGCGGCGAAGATCCCATTGCCTGCCAATGGAATCCCGTCCATAATACACAAACCATCCGTCTTTTCTGAGCACACCGGGTGAAAACATGCCCCAGTATTGGTTCAGGCGCAAGATATTGGAAACAATAACTGGTTCATCCCTTAGTTCAAAACGGAACCAACTGACAGTGGCCAGATTCACCATCAGGCATAAAAAGACCAGGAGAACACATGCGCTGCTATTCATCCACGGGAATATTTTGCCAATTGATTTTCCCACCGTTGTAATGTTTCTTTTTATCCGGAATGTTTTTTCGAGTTTGTCCATTGCAAATGCCGGCAAAAGACCGATAGCAGAAACAATGCTTATAAGGAAAAACAAACCTACATACAAAGTGAAGCCAATACCAAGGTGAAGAATGAATATTAAAATAAAAGCAATTAACCTGAAGATTCCATTTTTAGAAGGAATTAAAATAAGCGGAGCGACCAGATATTCGAGGTTCAGAACAGACCAGGTAAACAGTTTGAGCAAAGTCGGGAAACCATAGATCCAATCACCCATGGGCAGGCGCAACTGCTCAAGGCTGAGCGCGTAATAAACCGCGCTTCCCTCCTTGTGCCAGTCAGCACTGTTTTTGTGGATCGCGGAAAAAAAATATACGGAAGCGATCAGTACCAGGTATCCGATATTCGCCAGAGGTGATGGATAGCTTCTTGCATGTTCTGATCTTCCATCCAGAGAATAATAACTATGCCAGGGAAGAAAAACACCCCATGAAAGAACCAGTCTTAACAGATCGTCACCGGCCTGGAGAATAAATAGATTACGGTTGTGCAGGGAAATGGTCAGAAGCCAGGTGAGTATCGTAAAAAGTCTGGTTTTGTAACCGACAAGCAGTAGGAACGCGAAAATAAAATGTAGTCCGAATAAGGCAAATTGGAATGAAGCAGTACCGCTGATTACATGCAGGCTCCAGTACCCGGTATTCCAGCCAAAGTTACGGACAAGCTCAGTGGGCCATATGCCTTGATTGGTGTAATGCGCACGCAGGTCTGTTATCCTGATAACCAGGTCTGTGATCACCAGGAGGGCAATACCGATCCTCATCAGTGAAAGCGCTTTTGGATCCAGTGCGTAATGTCTGGCAAAAAAAAGTTGTATTTTTTTTAAGATGTGCAATTGAGTAAAAATAAAAAAAGCAGAACGAATCTGCTTTCCTGAAATTGTATTTTTTATTCCTTATTGATTGCACCCGACCTTACCCGAGATAAGAACCTGGGGGAAATTAAACTCTTTTTGTGTGCAGACAACATTGTTAAGTATGGCGCTGATAGAAGTCGCGTTCTGACTTATGCTTACAGTACCGCTTTTTCCATACCAAAATACACCTGCAGGTTGATCAGGGGCGTTAGAAATGGTCAGGACACAGGAATTTGCTCCTGCGGTCGGAGCGATCGCATAAGTGCCACTGGTCGCAGGTCCGCTAAAATTAATGATCACATCTATATTATCTTTGGTAGCTCTTAATGCGGTACTATAGGTGGAAATACAGGTAGGGTTACTCCAGCCGATATCACCTACGATGAAACTGGTGTTTTGAGTTGCAGGGCTGGTATAAGTAGTAGAGCCTGTAACTGTTTGATTATGAGGATAAGGATTGCCCGTAGCACCATAATCAGGCGTTATTGCCGCTTTATCGTTTTTATCTTTGCAGGAAAACGTAAGGCTTACAATAATTGCGATGCCAGTAAGGGCGAGATAGTTTTTCATAGAAAATACTTGATATATTCAAAAATAGGGAAAAAAAACCTATCCGGCAAATTTTTTAAAAGGCCTTGCTGCTAAAGGGATCAAGGCTTAGTGAAATCGTTTCTTAAGGATAAAATTCTGTTTTATCTGAGGGCTTATCCTGTAGCGGTCTTCTTCGTAGAAATCTTTGAGTGCTGTAAGTTGTTTTACAACATTCTCGATCCCAAGTTCATCTGCCCATTTCAGCAGGCCTTTTGGATAGTTAACTCCTTTTGTCATGGCCAGGTCGATATCCCCTGCAGAAGCCACTTTTAAGTACAACGTATCTGCAGCTTCATTAATAAGCATGACCAGGATCCGCGTAAAGATCTGCTGACCGAGTTCCTTATTTTTAACAGGTTCAGGCATGACGCTTCCCGGAGCATAATTATAAAATCCTCTGCCGGTTTTCCGGCCAAGGAAACCCGCTTCGAGCAATCTTTTTTGTGAAAGCGCCGGCTTGAATTTAGGATCATAATAGAACTGTTTCCACACGGTTTCTGTTACGATATAATTTACATCGTGACCTATAAGATCCATTAATTCAAATGGCCCCATTTTAAATCCGCCTATTTCTTTCATGGCCCAGTCTATGGTCGGGATGTCGGCGATCCCTTCTTCATAGATACGCAGGGCCTCGCTGTAAAATGGACGCGCCACGCGGTTCACAATAAAACCTGGAGTATCCTTAACAACAACCGTTATCTTTCCCCAGGTGTCAATAAGTGTTTTGCAGTTATCCATAATGGTTTCATCTGTGGCGATCCCGGGAATGATCTCAACCAAAGGCATGAGGGTTGGCGGATTAAAAAAATGAATGCCGATAACGCGGTTCGGTTTGTTGCAGGCTGAAGCAATGGAGGTAATAGAAAGCGAAGAAGTATTAGAAGCAAGGACACATTCCAGCTTCACGATCTTTTCAAGTTCCTTAAAAACAGATTTTTTTACATCCAGGTTTTCAACGATCGCTTCAATAATAAGGCTGGCTCCTGAAAGTTCCTGCAGCGTTGAAACAAAACGAATGTTGGATAAAATTTCACCTTGTTGTTTCGTTGTTATTTTTTGTTTTTCTACAAGCTTAAGCAGCGATGATCTTAAATTGTTTCCTGATTTTAGAAGAGCGTCCTGGTTGTTATCGTACACTGCTACCTTGTGTCCGGCGGTAGCTGCCACCTGCGCGATCCCGCTCCCCATTGCTCCGCTTCCTATAACGCCTATCTCTGAGTCTTTTGTAAACATATAGTTAAACCTGTTCTATTTCTGGATAATTAGTTTTTTGTTTTTAGTGATGTTGTTTTCCGTAATTGAAATAATATACGTTCCATTTGTTAAAGGGCGCACATCAATGACGTCGCTTATAGGTCCTCTAAATTGTTTTTGCAGAATCACTTCTCCAAGGATATTTTTAAGTTGGAGCGCGGCAATCCCGGAAGCGTTATAACGGACAAAAACCTGGTGAGTGGCGGGATTCGGGAATATATCCGGTTCCATGGCTGAATTGATGGTTTGAATTCCTACATCGAGGTTAAAAGTGATGCAGGTATTGGTTGTTGCCGTGCAGCCGTATGTATCGCGAATGTCTACCGTGTAACAACCAGGCGCAAGATTTGAAAGTGTCGGGGAATTAGGCCCCTGTGGATGCCAGGTGTAAGTGTAAGGACTGGTGCCGCCGGAAGGACTTACGACAATAACTCCAGTGCTGCAGCTATTGCACGCGGAATTGGAAGCGCTGACCACTGACGCGATAACGCTGCTGCTAATGATGGTAATGGTTTGTGCTGTAGAAGAAGAGAAAGACGCGTTAGCAGCCGATAACATTACGGTATAGGTTCCGGGTGTGTTGAACATAACACTTGCATTACCCAGGGTTTGGCTGCCGGTAGCTCCGGAAGGAAAGGTCCAGGTGAACGTATTTGCACCGCTGCTTGAATTTACAAGGTTTACAGGTGAGCCAACACAAGCCTTTACCGGCATAGAAAACTCTGCGGAAATCAGTGGAGCCTGGTACAGGGTCGTTTTAAGGAAAAAAGCGCCATTTACCCTGTCAAGCGCGAAGATAAGCCCACTTGGCAAATAGGGATACGCCCCCCATTGCCCACTGTAATCAGCACCGGACGGCCAGGTATTATTATTTCCACCTGATTGCGGGTATGTGTCAAAGTATCCCGCCAGGAAAGGTGAGGATGGATTTGATATATCATAAAGCTGAAGTCCGTCCTGGTAACAGCTTGCAAAACAGTACTGGTTATTTACCATGAAGGGGTTATGTGGTGTGGTGTTTGTATACTGGTTAATTGTGGCCAGCACCTGCATATTTGAAAGATTGTTTACGTCGGCAACTTTTATTGGCAGGCCTGCGGGCACCTCATCCATAAAAACCAGCGTCTGACCATTTGGCGTGAGCGCGCTGCTATGGTTATAACCGGAATATGGATAAGTTGTCAGGGAGCCCAGCAAGCTAAATGTGTTATTGGCCATCAGTTTGTATACATAAAGACCCTGGTTTCCGCAGGAAGCATACACGGTATCGTTACGTACATACATATCGTGCACATGATTGATAAGGGGGTAATCCTGGTCGAGCTTGCGTATCAATACAGGGCTTACCGGGTTCGCAAGGCTGTAAACATTCATACTGGAAAAATTGCTGCCGGACGATACAGATCCAACATATAATTTATCCTGGTTAATATACAGGGTGTGTCCTCTTACAAAAAGTGTCTGCCCGTCATAAACCTTATGAACGCTGTCGGGCAGGTATTGCATGTCGAAGATCTGCAGGCTGTTGTTGCCGAAATCATCACTGATCACATAAAGATAGTTTCTGTAGGATTTTGCCTCGCGCCAGGTACAGCCTGATTTCCTGCCTGCCTTATAAGCGGATACCGATGGGGTGGCGGGTACAGTAACATCAATCCAGTAGGTGCCTTTGTGGGAACAGGCGATCGCATATTCTTTGTTTTTTGACGGCTGGTACCAACCCCAGCAACCGGAGTATTTCATACTGTCGGGGTTGTAGGTTGTTTCAGGGTCAAGCAGGCTTATGAGTGTAAAGTTGGATGCTCCGTATGTTTGTGAGGAGATCCTGCCTGCCAGTAACAGCGTGCAGAGGAATAGGGTAATTTTTAATTTCATTGCCTGGGATTTCAATTGTTAATAATTAATTTTTTGTTTTTGGTGATTTCGTTTTCTGTTACGGAAATAAAATAAGTGCCGTTTTCAAGTGTACGCACGTCCATGTATTCGTTCAGGGATCCTGTAAATTGTTTTTCCATGATCACTTCACCGAGGATATTTTTTAAACTCAGTATAGCGACCTGACGAGCATTATAATGTACCGCGATATGGGTAGAAGCCGGATTGGGATAAAAAATAACGTCGGATCCTGCGAGTGAGTTTTCTGCGAGTCCTACCGGGTTTTTAATGGTAGTGGTATAGGCGCTACTGGCATTTAATACAAACATGCCGTTTTGCATGTCGTTCGCGATAATGATTCCGCTTGGTAAATATGGATACGCTCCCCAGTTGCCGCGGTATGCGGAATTACCGTAGGATCCAACATTGGCCCCCCCCTGGGGATGGGTGTCGAAATACCCGACAAGGTTAATTGCAGCCGGGTTTGAAACATCGTAAATATGCAGTCCGTCCTGGTAGCAGGATACCACCGCGAAATTTCCCTTGATGAAAGGATTGTGCGGTGTGGTCTGGTTAAATGGACGCCAGTCCTTTACTGGCTGGATATTCCCGAGGTTCTGAACGTTTACAAAATGCATAGGAAGACTTTCAGGAACTTCATCACAAAATATAAGATGTTTGCCATCGGGCGTTAAAAAGCTGGAGTGGTTAAAACCATGATCCTGGTAATTGGTATAAGAGCCCAGTTGACTAAAGGTGTTTGTCAGAGTGTCAAACTTCAGGACAAACAAACCCTGCCAGGCGGCAGAAGCATAAACAGTGTCATTCCGAACATACATGTCATGCACATAAGTAATAAGCGGAAGATCCTGCTGGAGTTTTCTCAATAATACCGGAGATTCCGGATTGGCGAGGCTAAAAACCGCCATGGAAGAAAATGCAAGGGAATCGTTATTGATCATCGCGCCGATGTACATTTTATCGTTGTCGATCCAGATCGTGTGACCGCGGCGGAATAAGGCAGAATCATTGTAAACCACATGTAGGCTGTCGGGAAGGTACTGCATGTCTACGATCTGGAAACGTTTATTTTGTCCGTCGTCGCTTACTATGTAACAATAGTGCTGATAGGTTTTCATTTCCCTGTAGGTACCTTGCTGCGCTCCCTGCAGGAATGCCGAAACAGTTGGTGTAGTCGGGGAAGTAACGTCTATAAAATAAGTGCCGTTACTGGTGCCGCAGATGCCGTATTCTTTATTTTTTGATGCCTGGTACCATCCCCAGCAACCTGAGTAGCGGCGTTGGTCCGTCCCCACATCGCCTATATTGGGCTGCGAGATACTTAATAAATTAATGTTGTAGCTCTGGTAAATCTGTGAGAAAGCGGGAATAGCCGAAATAACAAGCAGGGCCAGCAGAATTTTTTTCATGGTGCGGAGTCTGTATACAAATATAGTTTATTTATCGACTAAAATAATGCGGTTAGTCCGAAATGGATCTTACCGTTTCTTAGATCAAAGCCATTGCCAAATTGATTGCCTAGCGCGTAGTTCAGGGAGAGGATCCCCGCCTTGGTTTCAAAATTTACCCCTGCACCAACACTTACAGGAGTATCATTTACATATCGCCCGTTGCTGTTGTTTTCATACCAGGCCCCTTCCGCGAATATAAGCAGGTTGGAGTTCCGGGAAAAAAGAAAACGGTACTCGAGGGTTGGGATCACGTAAGTGGAGGTATAGATACTTTCTTCATCAAATCCCCTTAGTGTTTTTAACCCCCCGATCCTGAACAACTCATTTTTAAAGATGGTGGAATTACCGAACACAGAAGCTCCCTGCACACCAAATTTCAGAACATTATTCCCCACAAGGTGCAAATAGACCGCAAGGCTACCTTCGAACTGGAACTGCGTGGAACGTAATAAAAGATCTTTATATACGGCTTCATTTATTTTGGAGTTCTTTTTAATCGAGCGGTTCCCTGTTTGCCCATTCAGCGTTAATGCAAGCCCTTTACGGGGGTTAAAGCGGTAATCCAGTTTTTCAAAAAAAATCCCTGCACCATAGGAATTGGTTGAAATGTCCGCGTAATCCGGAAGTGTGCTTATATAGGTTAAACCGCTTGTGGAGATCAGGCTTGTTGTACGTTGTTTGTAGAATATTTTGAAATTATTCAGTCCGCTGAAATAGTATTGCAGGCCAATGTTATTATTGATGTCGACAAAGGTGGTGTCTTTGCGGTAAATTTTTATTGCGTAATCGGTTCCTACAGGCGTGCCAAATAAAAAGGGGTAGATCACACGACCGTTAAAGTCCTGGGTTTGTGACTGAAGGCGGCGCCATTCCAGATCAAAAGTTTCGCCATTCCTGAGAACACCGTTAACCAGCTTTAGTTTAATATCGCCCGTGATCACTGTTTTTTTTGTGTCTGCATCAGGCAACAAGCCTATGATCCCGTCAAACTGAGAAGCATCCTTTTTATCGAGGAACAGGATCAGTTTATTGGTGCGCTCTGTAAGCTGAACACGCTGCGGTTGTTTTTCAGTAACAAATGGAAGCTGCCTGATCTTTTGCGAAATGTCTTTTATTGTTTCTTCATTATAAGGCATATCAGGCTTTACAGATAAATAGCGGTTCAAAAAGCCCTGGTTTATTTTTGCGGTCCCCACTACTTTTATGGAGTCGATCTTAAAGTACTTGTTCTTTTTCACATTCAGCACAGCGGAGAGCTGGCTGTCCTGCGCGCTTACGCTGTCAAGGCTTACAGAAACAAAAGGGTAGCCGTTATTTTCATAATACAAAATGATCTTTTCAAGGCTCTGGGCAACTTCCCTGTACCGGAAGGGTTTGTTGAAGTAAAGTTTTTCGCTGATCCCAAGTTTTGAGGCGAGTCCGGGATCAAGGTTGCCGAGCCTGAGCCTGGCTGTTTTATACAGGTCGTTCCCGTTGATCACAGCGCTGACGGAGCCTGAGTCGGAGTAGATCGTGTCGGCTGAAGCGAGCAGGTACCCTTTGTACTGGAGGGTAAGAATAATGTTCTCAATTTCTTTATAGGCCTCACTCTTATCCGGAAGTTTTTTCCTGTAATTGAGTTTTGCAACCGGGCTTTTATTTTCCGCGGATCTTATTTTAAGTGTAATGGTCTGCGACCTTAGCTGGCCCGCAATGAGCAGAAAAATAACGAATCTAAAATATTTAAAAGGCTTAATCAACTGGAAATAACAGCGTGCAGGAAAAAACAGTATATTTATAATGCTCCAAAGTATTACAAAAATAATGAAACATGGGTAAAATCTTTTTGCTATTTGTATTAAACGCCTGCACATTGGTGATTATTGCCCAGTCTCCCATTACACTCGGCAACTCGAATATGCCGGGAAGCGGCGACACGCTTCGTTTTACCAACTTCCAGGTAAACACCGCGGGCAATTATACTCAGACAGGTATTAATTTTATCTGGGACTTTACTATGGTTACGTCAACATCAGAAGGGCTGCGTCATTTCAAGAGCGCTTTACAAACGCCTTATGCGCTGTTGTTTTTCGGGTTTAACGAGTATGGTGAAAAGATAGCGGACACAGTAGGAGCGGGTCCTCTGACCTTAACCGATTATTACAACTTTTATAAAAAACAAAGTTCGCCGGTAAATGCTTTTGTTGCGGATGGAGTAGGAATGACCTATAGCAATGCGCCCATCCCGAGCTATTATTCGGATAAGGACGAGTTATATATTTTCCCGATGACTTACCCGAAATATGACAGCACCACCTTTAAGTTTACAACTACAACGGCGGGCATTATACCGGTCAGCTATTCTAAAGTAGGATACCGTGTTACAGTGGTGGATGGCTGGGGAACGGTAAAAACACCATATGGCATTGAGAATTGTCTGCGGCTGATCACTACGCAGTATGCCACTGATTCGATTAAAAACACCATCGTCCCGATCCCTCTTGGATTTCCGAATTACCAGAGAAGTTATCAATGGATGACCCTAAACAGTAAAATACCTTATGTTGAAATTACCGGGAATCTTGTAGCCGGAAATTTTACACCTACTCAGGCAAAATACAGGGGTTATGCAAAAGAAGTAATACCTGTAGGTTTTAACGAACAGTCGTTGATGCAGCCTGGGAGTTTTTACCCCAATCCTGTGAAAGAACACTTGCACCTTGTTGCAGGCACAAAAGCCGAAACCAGTTATGAAATATACGCAGCCAACGGGAAGCCGGTTGGCACAATTAAAACAGGTTTTGCCGGCGGCCAGGCAGTGCTGGATGTTTCGGGACTTGAAGCAGGAGTGTACCTGGTTAAAATAAAAGAAGATCAAAATAACCGCTATTTTAAATTCATCAAGGAGTAAAGCGTGTATTTATTTTTAATTAACTTTTATTTGATTCTCAAAGAAATCTGATTATTTTCGCAACATAAAACTTTAACATTATGTCATCAGGCCATCATCACGACGATCACCATTCAACGGAACAGAAACCTGTATCGTTTACGGTACCTTTCTACCTAGCCGCCACAGTTATCCTGGCAGTAGTTTTGTTTTTAAGTCTTTGTGATCCTAAACCTCACCATGCCGGTGCAGAAGGACACGGATATGAAGCTGCGTCGACCGAAGCTGCTCATCACGAAGCTGAACATACTGCCGCGCCGGTAGAGAAGAAAGATAGCATGAGTGTTGAAACTCCTGTACCAGCTGCAGAACCTGCGAAAGAGCACCACTAGTTATTTATTTAATAAATACTTTGCAAGGGCCATCATGGAAGTGATGGCTTTTTTGTTTGTGACTGCATGAGGAATCATTTCATGGATCAGGATCAAAAGTTGTGGAGCAAGAAATAAAGCTTGAAAGCCTTCTAATGAGCCATTAACCGAAAGCTGTGTTAACCGTTATTTGTTTCGGGAACTTGCTTAAAGATGAGTATATGTAAGCGGAGTTCTTGGATGAGGGTAAAAGGCCGGAAGCTTTTTCGTTCGTCTTCGTTTAAGAGCAGCTGAAGGGTTAGTAGTTGTGTTGGGTTCGGCCACCTGGTCCTGGCATTCTTTAAAGCAGCCGGCCGTGAGCAGAATCTCATAAAGGCAAAAGTTCCCGCTTATTTTGAATTCCTTTAAACGTGCCTGACCCTGCAGGGTCTTCATACCCTCCAGTGGGTCACGCTTCCCGCGAAGAGAGTGCGCGTCATCGTTGGCGAGCAGACGCATCAATTTTATAAGGCGATGGTAAAGAGTTTGATCTTTTTGACCTGTGTGGATCATTACCATACGGCGAATGGAAGATGCCGCCCTGGAACATGCTGTGAATTCCTCACTGTTCTCTCTGCTCCTGGCAAAAGCGGGCGAGGTTTTGAACCGCCTGCGGCTGGGACCACCTTTGGTTCTTACCAGCCA
>Ga0208492_1001371_pt1 | contig 15298 bp, 12 predicted proteins | sample Subbioar_CSW14AB_FD_184820 | JGI IMG/M metagenome (GOLD analysis project Ga0208492, IMG submission 184820) | Serpentinite rock and fluid subsurface biosphere microbial communities from McLaughlin Reserve, California, USA - CR12Mar_CSW14AB (SPAdes) | ecosystem: Environmental > Terrestrial > Deep... | reverse complement strand
GCTTGCCACGGCAAGCCGTAACCCCGATGACCGCAACCAACGCGAGGGCCCTCACTCGATGATGGCAGCCCACGAGTCGATCCGGGTCGACGACAACGGCCTGGTCAGCGTGCGCGTGATCGTCTTGGTGGTTCCGCCGCCGATCGTGGTGCCGGCCGACTTGGGGCCGGTCTGCGCGACCAGCTCGAAGTTACCCATGCTGATGTCCGAGATGGTCGAGTGGGTCGCGGCCGTTCCGAGGTACGGATCGATGCCGATCGAGGACGACGGCGTCGACACGCACGACGGACGCTGGGTCACGCCGGCGCCGAACACGATCGTTCCCGCGCCGAGCGAGATGCACCGGTAGTAGCCGAAGCCCGCTCGGGCGTCGGAGTTCGCGTACCCGCTCGGACAAGGCGTCGCCGCGTAGGTCGAGTCGGAGGCCGTCGTCTTGTTGTGACGCCCCATCGGGACGGGCGAGCCGTCGGCGTTGACCACCGAGGGCTCGGTCTCGAGGTAATCGACGCCCCAGATGGTGCCCTCACCTCGCAGACAGGCATCGGCGGAGGCCGTGTCGGGCGTGAAGGTCGAGAAGAAGAGCGTGCCGCTGAACAACGACATCGGACCGGTCGTGGTGATGCCGTTGGGGAGGCGGAGGTGCCAGTTCAGCTTCGGCGCCGCGACCTTCGCACCGCTCACATCCGTCTTGATCTTCTCGGTGAGCGAGAACATGTGGTTCAGGTTGTTCGTCGAGAAGTTGTTCTGATCGCCCGTCGCGTAGTCCACGACGATGTCGCCGAACCGATCGACCGTGAGCACGGGCGGGATCGCGACCGGCCCCCACTTCGTGAAGTCTGCGTTGGCCGTGTCCGCGGGGTAATACGCGTCGTGGAACAACTCGAAGCGCCAGTTCTTCGGATCGGTGTCCGACACGTCGAGCTTGTACAGATCGCCGTCATAGTCGCCGACGAACGCACGGGTTGTGACGGCGCCCGTCGCGGCCGGATACAGCGCGACCGCGCCGGTGATCGGTGCGTCGATCGGCGTCCAGTTCGTCGAGGTCGCTCCGGTCGTGAAGTCCTGAACGATGTCCGACTTGCCGGCCGCGAGGAACTTCTTCGCGGCCCCATTCGGCTCGGTCGGCCGCGCGCCGCTGGTGTCGCTCGGGTCCGCGCTGAAGCGACGGAGGATCTTGCCGTCCCAGAGCCGAACGACGGTGAAGCTGTTGCCCGGACCGGTCCAGCAGCGCACCGAGGAGCGCGCGGTGGTGAACGAATCACCGGTGAACGAAGGAGACTTCCAGCGCGGGCAGGTGCCCGCCTTGAACTGCGTGCCTTCGCCGCCCGGGAGGAACGCGACGGGGGTCTCGACCGGCTGGCTGGCGCCCGGGTCCTTGTAGTACACGGTGCCGATCGCTGGCACGCCGGGGTAGGTCCCGAACAGGTCCGCGTCACCCGCGAGCGCGTCCTTGAACTTCGTCAGCTGCCACAGGAGCACGGGCCGCGTCGGGTCGCTGATGTCGACCGCGTAGTATCCGCGTCCGGTCGTCAGGCCCCCGACCGCCACGGTGCGCCAGTTGGCGTTGCCGCCGCGTGCATCGGCCCGCGAACGGCCCCACGGCGTGCTGCTGCCCGTGGCGCCGAACGCGACGTCCTTCACCACGGGGGAGGCGTCGAGGAGGAGCGCGTGTGCACCGCCGTACTGCTTGGCGATGTGCGGCAGGACGGCCGGCGGGACGAACCCGTACAGCTCGACGTTCTCGGTCTCCGTCTTCACGTTGCTCTTGAACGCGTGGAGGATGCCGTCGTTGGTCGCCGTGAGCATGAACGGCTGACGGGTCGCCTTGGTGTTGCGGTAGAGCGTGTACGACTCGTCGCGGAGGAAGTCAGACGGCGGTCCGACCTGCACCGGCGTCGCGTGATAGATGTCGCCGAGCGGGATGTCGATGCGCGTCTGAAACGTCGCCTTGGGCTGCGGAAGCGCGAGCGCGTAGTTGAGGAACTTCGTCTTGCACTCGTCGACGCTGGCGGCATCCGAACAGGAGCCCGAGGTGAGCTCGAGGGCCGCGGTCGCCACCGAGCTGACGAAGGACGAGCCGGTGCCGGTGGTCACGGTCGGGTTGCCGGCCGTCATGCCGTCGGAGTCCGCCGTCGACATGTTCGGTCGCAACGAGTCGCCTGCGCGCCAACCAGTCGGCGTCGGGTCCCAGGTGAAGAAGTTGCGGTTGGTCCCCTGCTTCCACAGGTTGTTCGCGAAGTCGTCGCCCGAGGCCTTGTCGACGAGGACGGGATCGGCCTTGAAGGTGCCCGAGGCCGAGGAGCACTCCCAGCGCACGCGCTCGAGGACGCCGGTCCACGCGGAGAACGCGTTGACCTTGAACGACGAGCGGAACTCGTACTGACCGTTGCTGCTCCCCGTCGACGACGCGCCGGTGAAGACTGGCATCGTGCGCGAGGTGGAGGTCGACGCGGTCGCCTCCGACATCGCCTTGACGAGGGCCGCGCGAAGGGTCGACGTGTCGCTTGCGAGCAGCGCGCGGTTGGTGCCGCCGTTGAACGCCATTTCGTGGAGCGTGCAACACGGCTTGAACTTGGGATCGAGCGTGCTCGACGAGCAGTCGCCTGCGCCGGGATCGATGGTGGAGCAGTCGACGGGCGCACCGAGATCGTCGGACAGCGCGAAGCCGACGACGAAGGTCTTCACCACCGGCTTGCCGGCCGGCGGGTGCGCCAGGTCGTAGGTGATGTCCTGCGCGCGCTTGGTCGGACAGCAACCCGGGCTGCCGAGGGCGGTGCTGCACGATCCGGGCGGCGAGCTCGTCGACCACGACGGCGCGGCTTTCGGATCTGCCGGATTGGGCTCGCAGTTCGGACGCAGGTCGCTGTTGGGGAACCCGTCGGTGATCAGGATGATGAAGTCACCGCGACACGAACCGAACGCGTCGACCTTGGGACCGGTCGGGTCGTTCCACAGGTAGTACTCCGCGTCGGCGAGCATCGGCGCGAGCGGCGTCGCGCCGAAGGGGCGTGCCGCCAACATCGCGTAGCGGATGCGGTCGTTGACCGCGCGGAGCGCCGTCGTCGAGTCGTCGGCCGCGAAAGGAATGAGCGGCCCTTCCCACGGCGGAGCCGAAGGGTTGCGTGCTCCGAGCTCGAAGACGTGACTCGAGACGGTGGTCGGGTCGATCGAGCACCCGGAAGGCCAGCCGTACGCGGGCGAGGCGGCTCCGGTGCCGTTCCAGCCGGGGTAATAGCTCCACTGGCCTGCCATGCCCTCGATCGGCAAATGCGCGCCGTTGAAGCCGCTCTTCGGATCGGTCGTCGTGTCGAAGGTCATCAGGCCGAAGCGCGCCTGATCGCGGAACGTGTCGAGAATGCCGAGGCCGTCGGTCTTGAAGTCGGCCGGGGAGCAGCTGCCGATGGCGCCGAGGGTGCCGCTCAGGCGACGGAAGCCGAAGTCCGAGACGCCCCAGGTATTCCAGTCGAGCGGCCAAGTCTTGGTCGTCGAGAGCGAGCTCGAGCCGATGGTGCACCCATTGGACATCGGCCGGTAGTGATTGAGGTAGTAGTCGAGGTCGTACGGAGAGGCGCCGCCCAGGCCGTACTCCGCGGTGAAGTCGGCCCCCGTGCGCGGCACGTTGAGCATGCCGTAGTCGACGATGCTGCCGCCGAGGACCTCGAGCGCCTGAATCCAGCGGGTTCGTTCCGTCGTCGACACGCCACCTGCCGCCACCGTGGGAAGCGACGCGTTCGGGTTGCGCTCCATCGAGCCCGAGGTGTCGAGGAGGATGAGCACGTTGGGCAGCGGCGGCGCGACGTCGGACTGCGCCCGCGATGCTGCCGGTGCGAGCAGCACCATGGCGGCAATGCCACCCACGAGCGCGCGCCTTCCGAAGGAGCGAGCGCGCTCGTTCCGGCGTTCACGGGTCTCGGGATTGTTGCTACTCCGCTGCATGGTCACCTCGTGCCGCCAGGGCGGCGACACCTAGTCGGTAGATCGAGTCAGTAGATGGGGCCGACGATCATGTGGGCGCGACCGCTGGTGAAGACCGCGCCTTGCCCCTCCCCCAGAGGCCAGTCGACGATCCCGTTCGCGTTGGCGTCGATGAAGACGACGCCGGTCGAGGACAGTGTGATGTCGAGGAACTTCGGCGTTCCGGGAGAGCCGTCGATCGGCGCGCCGGGCACGGGCCGGATGACGTCGAGCGGCTCGGTCAGCTCCACCCAGAAACCGCCGCTGACGAGGTCGGTACCGAGGCTGCCCGGAAAGCCGCCCGTCGGGCGTTCGAACAGGTGGGTGGCGGTGAGCCCCGTGCGGTTCTCGATGTCGAGCGCGTAGAGATGGAAGCAAGGGGGCGCGGGCGTGACCGGGAGTCCGGCGTTTGCGCGACAGATCTCGCCGGTGGTCGCCGAGTTGCGGATCCGCTTGGAGTAGACGTCCGGCGCGGCGGCCACCTCGGACATCGCGGCCGTCGCTCCGAGGGTGGTGGCCTCCATCGAGACCGCGCGCTGACGCAAGAAGCCGGAGGCCTGGACCTCGAAGCGGGCGTTCGACAGCGCGAACGTACCGATCGCCGAGAGGATCATGATGACCATCAGGACGATGAACATCGCCGCACCGCGCTCGTCGGAGCGACGGCGGCGGACGGGGCGTCGGGGCATGTGCTTCACCATCGGATCCCCTGCTGGTTCACCAGGGCCACCTCACCGATGACGGTGCGCACGCGCGCGTACTGACCCGTCGAGACCATGTATCGCGAGAGCCCCGGCCCGCCGTCCTCGAGGCCGATCGGGTAGTCCGGAAAACGCGAGCGGCTCGAGACGCGATATCGCACGCTCCGGATGCGCTGAGGGCGCACGGCCGAAGCGCTGGCCGCGAGGATGTCTCCGGCGTACAGCGCTGCGTTCAGGTCGCCGAAAGCGAGCTCCTTGACGTCCGGCTCGGTCCACCCCGATCCGGAGGTCATCGACACCGACTGGTCCACGCTGAAGGCGAAGCCGAGGTCGACGGTGTGCTCTGCGACGATCTCCTCGCTGCCCGCGATGACGGTGCCGGTGGGGTCCACCTCGGAGCGAACCAGGTCGTACTTGGTCGAATCGCCCGCAGCGCCGGTGGCTGGATACGCCCAAGCGAACCCGGTCGAGCCGCTGAGCGATTTCACCTCGTAGCGGACGAACTGCACGGGGTTGATCTCGCACCCGAGGCACAGGCCGCGACCACCGCACCGCTTCACCAGCGAGCCGCCAGCGACGAGCGTGTAGGGCGGGGTCGCGCCGACCGTGACCACGGCGCGGCCGCCCGCTCCAATCGAGGTCGCCGTCACGACGACGTACTGCGACGAACCGAGGTCGTTCCGGATCCGGAGCACGCGCCCAGTGGGGAACGCTGCCGAGAGCGCCGCCGCGGGGCTGCTGGTCTCGCCCGCAGCGAGCAGGCGCGCCGTGGAGCTGAACCCTGACTGGAGGATGATGTCGTGGCCGGCGCCGCCCGACGCGGGCTCGATGGTGGCCGCGAGGTACGAGTCGGTCGTCGTGAAGTTCCCTGTCAGGGTGAGCTTGTCGGGCGCGAGCCCGTTGAGCGCATTCTGCGGCGTTTCGGAGGCGGACAGCGCAGTCGTCCCGGGCTGGTGATAGACCGACTGCAGGCGCGCGGCGAAGCCGAGGGAGTTCGGCTCGGGGCAGACGTCGGGGTCGACCTTGACGTTCGCGCTGGTCATGTAGCCCGCACGCTCGAGGTCCTGGCGCAAGCGATCGACGCCGAGCCGCAGGTTCAACTGCGTGTTCGCGACCCTCCCCTCCGAAGCGAAGACGCGCGTCGCGCCCCGGGAGACCATGAACGCCGCGAGCACCACGAACAGCCCTGCGATGGTGGCGACGAGGAGCTCGATGAGCGTGAAACCACGCTCGAGCGAACGACGACGCGTCGGCGTGCGGCCGCTCATTGGGCCCTCGCCATTCCGATGGCGGTCACCATGTACGTCCAGTGGAAGTTGTCGGTGTCCTGGCCGATCGTCTCCTCGTTTCCATCGCTCGAGCAGAGCCCACTCGTCATCTTGTGGCCGTCGTACCTGGCGTAGTTGGCCATCCGGCGCTTCTTCCAGAAAACGCGAACCTCGGCGCGGATCAGATCGGGGTACAGACGACGCAGTCGCAGGTGCGTGCAGTAGATGGAGTTGTCGGGGTCATCCATCTTCACGTCGCGGCCATACAGATCGAATGCGGCGGAGGCACCGGGCTCGATGGGGTCGGTGACGCCGGGCTTGCCGGGACGGAACCACTGCGGGGTGGGGGTCGCGCCAACCTTCTTCAGCCACACCGTGTCGCCGATGTCGTCGGTCGCCGAGTACGTCGACGGGTGGTTCCACCGCGCCGCGTCGCGCTGGAGGCGCTGCACCCACGTGCGCGCGACCGAGTTCGCGACGGTGAACATCTGCGCGTCCTGCGTGGAGCCGATCGTCGAAGCCTGGAGCGCGACGACGCCGAGCATTCCAATCGCCAACACGGTCAAGGCCATCATGACCTCGAGCAACGTGAAGCCGGCCTGACGCTGGAAACGACGCCTGCTCATCACTTGGCCTCGATGGAGGGAAGGCCGCTCGGCATGACGCGAACGACCCGGGTCAAGCCGACGACGGTGGTTCCGCTGACCTGGTAGAGCTCCCAACCCATGGCCTGGGATCCGGCCGGGCGCCGCCAGAGCGCTCCGCCCTCACGGACCCACGACAGGCCGCCGGGGGTGAAGCAATATTCGAGATCCGACGAGACTCCGGTCAGCGGCTTGATCTGGATTCCGCGCGCCGCGAGGCTGCCGGTGCCGGTGGTCCTGAGGTCAACCTGCTGCAAGACGCGCGAATCGGTGTCGGTCCAGACTGGCGTGGTGCAGCTCGACGTCGGCCCGCCGACGTTGACCAGCGCGGTGCGCAGCTCGAAACGGCCGCTCGCGGGGCTGGTCGCAGCCGCCGAGACCCGGTGCGCGGCACCCGTGGCGGCGGCCCGAGAGCGCGCGATGCGGAAGAGGTTGGAGATCTCCTCGGCCGCGCGTGCGGTCTGTCGGTCCTGGAGCACGCCGCCCATGGCCGGAAAGCCGAGGGCGACGAAGATCCCGATGATCGTCACGACCGCCATCAGCTCGAGGAGGGTCACGCCGCGGGCATGCGCCCTGCGGCGGTTCGGTCGGGCTCGGCGGCGTGCAGCCATGGCGGGGGCCTCTTCAGCAAGCCATGTGCCGCAACCCTTGCAAGGGCGGTTTGCGGGATCGCCGGGGGATCCGAAGGGCGAGTCGCGGGAGGCCGGGAACCGATTGCGGCGGTATGCAGAAAGTTCAAAGCCGGAGGGCCGCCGCCGAGCCGCCGGCCGTGCTAGTCGGTTGCGATGCTCGAAGCTCCTACCTTCCGGCTGTTCAGCGTTCTCGGCCTGGTCGCCGTCATGGCCTCCGGCTGCAAGGAAGAGAAGCAGGGGTCGGCTCCCCCGCAAGGCACTCCGCCGCCGGGCGCGCCCTCCGCCGGACCGGCCGGGAGCGGCTCTGCGGCTGCGAAGTCCTTGTGTGACCCCAAGGAGATCGGCGTATCCGATCCGAAGGTCGCTGCGCTGCTGCCTGTGACCGTCGAGGGCTTCTGCGTCCGCAAGGGCGACCAGATCCAGTCGTTCGGCGAGGGTGCCCCGAAGAAGATCGAAGACGTCTCCGACGTGATCGACGGGCAGGGCGAGATCTACGCCCACAACTACTTCGCCAAGCGCTACGACCGCGTTCACTACGTCGACGCGCGCGGAAACGGCGCCGAGGTCGAGATCAACCTGAGCACGTTCGACAAGCCGGAGAGCGCGTACGCGCTGTTCACCTATCAGGTCGTCGCGAACAAGGATCCCGATCCCGAGGCGGCCAAGTCCCAGCAGCGCACGCCTCCGCGTCCGATCGCGGGCGGCGGCGCCGCGGCGCTCGGCAAAGGCAACGCGTATCTCTGGCGCGGCAACTACCTCGTCGAGCTGACCTACAGCCCCGATCCCTCGAAGCCCGAGGCCGAGGCGATCGCGGCGGCCGACGCGATCCTCGGCAAGATGGTCCAAGCGATCGGCGACAAGATCGTGGGCGCCACCGACCCGCCCGCCGACGTGCGCCTCCTGCCAGGCGAGGCCGACGGGCGCGTTCCGCTCGGCATCGAGTACGTGCCGGCCAAGTTCAAGAAGCCCGAGGGCAAAGGAGACGCGCTCTTCCTCAGCGTCGGCTCGTACGCGACGTCGTACATGAGGGACGGCAAGAAGCGCTATCGCGTCCTCGCCTTCGCGCGCGACGAGAAGGACTCGGCACGCGACGCGATGGCCGCCTTTTCCAAGCTCCCGGGCGCGGTCTCGCTCAAGGAGGCGAAGGACTTCGCCGACGACGGTTGGTACTTCCCGTTCACCGTCGGGCAGGGCGGAGCGGGCGCGGCGGGCAAGGCCGAGGGCGTAGCCGCGCGCAAGGGCATGGTCGTGCTCGCGATCATCGACGAGGAGCTCGCCCTCGGCGATCCGGCCAAGAAGGACGATTGGCCGCGCCTGACCAAGGAAGAGAAGCTCGCCAAGCTGAAGGCGTTCCTCTCGCGACCGATGCCCTCTGCGAGCGCCGCCCCGTCGGCGAGCGCGCCGCCGAGCCCGAGCGCGGCTCCGTCGGCGAGCACCAAGAAGTGAGTTCGAACGTTCGGTCGCGGCAGTCTTGCTGCCCCGCTGGACGCGAAGGCCCGGGCGCCGAAGACTACCGCTTGATTCGTCCCAGACAGTAGAGTTCGCGCGTAGTCCATGCCCAAGCCGCCGTCGCCTCCCCCGCCCGAGACTCCGCGCGAGCCGCCTTCGCGTCGCGAGGTGCTGCAGCGCGTTGGTCTCGCCACCGGCGTGATCGCCGCGTCGGCGGCGCTGGCGAAGCTCCGGTGGGACAAGGGTGGGTTCGCGCAACACCTCGCCGAAGGCCAGCGTCAGGTCCGCGACTTCCGTGTGAAGGGCGACTTGCCGCTCGACATGGTGATCGTCCGCGGCGCGCCCGCCGAGAACAAGGCGGCGGCCACCGAGGAGCAACTCGTCCTCGCCGCGCTCGCCGCGATGGGCGGCATGCAGCGGTTCGTGTCGCGCGGCGACATCGTCGCGATCAAGCCGAACATCGGCTGGGATCGCACGCCGCTGCACGCGGCGAACACCAACCCGAAGGTCGTCGCAGCGGTGGTGAAGGCTGCCTATGACGCGGGCGCCAAGCGCGTGGTCGTCACCGACGCGTCGTGCAACGAGCCCTCGCGTTGCTTCCAGCGTTCCGGGATCTGGAACGCCGCCTACGCGGTCGGCGCCGACGTCGTGCTCCCGACCGAGCACCGGTTCCGCGGCATGCGCCTGCGTGGCGACGTCCTCGACGAGTGGCCGGTCTACACGCCGCTGGTCAACGCCGACAAGGTGATCAACCTGCCGGTCGCCAAGCACCACAACCTGTCGAAGTACACCGCCGCGATGAAGAACTGGTACGGCGTGCTCGGTGGGCGGCGCAATCGCCTTCACCAGAGCATCGACGTCTCCATCGCCGACCTCGCCACGTTCATGCGCCCCACGCTCACTCTCGTCGACGCGGTGCGGGTGCTCATGCGCAACGGTCCGCAGGGCGGCAACATGGACGACGCGCGCGAGCAGCACACGATCATCGCGTCGGTCGATCAGGTCGCCGCCGACGCATGGGGCTGTCAGCTCATCGGCCAGAAGCGCGAGAACCTCGCCTACCTCAAGCTCGCCGAAGAGCGCGGCATCGGCACGATGTTCTACGAGAAGCTCCGGATGAAGGAGATCTCGCTCACTTGAGCGAGCCCTGGTGATGTCGGCCAAGCGCTCGCAAGACCCGCATGATTCGCCCATCCCGTGGCTCGGGGTGGTCGGCAAGGTGCCGGCGATCGACGCTTCGCCTGCGGCGCCCGAGCCGCCCGAGCCGAAGAAGCGGCTGCACCTGAAGCTCGTCTCGGGTCAGGTCGAGAACGCCGAGGTCGAGCCGATTCGTGCGGCTGCAGCGGCCCCGCCTGCGACAGCACCTGCGCGTCCCTCGCGGGTCAGCGAGTACTTCAAGAAGGTCTTCAAGAAGAAGAAGCGCTCGGGATCGGGCATCGAGGCGCGGACGTCGATCCGCACGCTGGTGTGGGTTCGTCGCGTCTCGCAGACGGGGTTCTTCTTCCTCTTCATGTACTGGCTCGTGAACACCGCGTTCCGCGGCTCGTTCGCCAGCGCCGAGCAGAACATCCGCATCGCGCAGCCGGTCGAGGGCTTCCTCCTCGCCGATCCGTTCGTCGCGCTCATCACCCTGCTCTCGAGCCACACGCTGTATCGAGGACTCTTCTGGTCGCTCGGTCTCGTCGGGCTGACGGTCCTCTTCGGTCGCGTGTTCTGTGGGTGGATCTGCCCGTTCGGCACGCTCCACCACTTCACCGCGTGGCTGTTTCCGTCGCGCGTCGGCAAGGGCGGCAACCGCGTCGAGGCGAACAAGACGCACAAGTGGCAGGCGCTGAAGTTCTACCTGCTCTACGCGTTCCTCGCGGCGGCGGCCGTCGGCGTGGTCGTCGGCGGCATGTTCGATCCCATCTGCGTGATGGTCCGCGCCGTCGGGCTGTCGGTGCTCCCTGCCATGCACTGGGTCAGCCACCACGTGCTCGGCGCGGCGAGCGACTCGAACTTCCGCATGCTGCAGCTGTCGGCCGACAAGACGCAGGACGTCTTGTCGACCACGGTCTTCCAGACCAAGCAGTTCTACTTCCACCAGGCGTGGTTCATCGGCGCGACCTTCGTCGCGATCGTGTTCATGAACCGCATCATCCCGCGCTTCTGGTGCCGCGCGCTCTGTCCTCTGGGCGCGCTGCTCGGCGTGATGGCGAAGTTCTCCATCGTCGGCATGGAGAAGGACCACGCGAAGTGCACCGACTGCAACCTCTGCCTCGTGCACTGTCAGGGTGCCGACTCGCCGCAGGGCGGCGTGAAGCACCGTCAGGACGAGTGCCACATGTGCCTCAACTGCGAGGCAGCGTGTCCCGAGGACGTCATCAAGTTCCGCTTCTTCCCCAACAAGAAGAGCGAGCACACGGTGCTGATCCCCGAGCGCCGCACCGCCCTCGCGTCGGTCGCTGCCGGCGCTGCGTTCTACGTGCTCCACCGCCAGAGCGATGTCTCCGCCGCCGGCGTGAACAACGGCCCGCGGGTGATTCGTCCGCCGGGGTCGATCGAAGAGCACGCGTTCCTCGAGAAGTGCATCCGCTGCGCGGAGTGCATGAAGGTCTGTCCGAACAACGCGCTCCATCCCGCGTTCCAAGAGGCGGGCATCGAGGGCATGTGGACGCCGATCTTCGTGATGCGCATCGGCTACTGCGAGCCGTCTTGCGTACTCTGCGGCGACGTCTGCCCGACCGGCGCGATCCAGAAGATCAACGAGACCCAGAAGATGGGCAAGTGGAAGCCCGGCGCCGAGGGCAAGGAGTGGGAGGTCGCTCCCGTCCGCGTCGGCACCGCGTTCTACGACAAGGGGCGGTGCCTGCCGTGGTCGATGGCCACGCCGTGCATCGTCTGCGAGGAGTTCTGCCCGACCTCGCCCAAGGCGATCTACACGCTCGATGACGTGGTGCAGAACCGCAAGGGCGAGCAGATCAAGGTGCAGAAGCCGGTCGTCGACCCGAACCTCTGCGTCGGCTGCGGTGCCTGCGAGAAGGTCTGCCCGGTGGTCGATCAGCCCGCCGTCTACGTGACGAGCGTCGGCGAGACCCGCAGCAAGAGCAACGTCATCCTGCTCGAGAACACCTCGTACAACACCAAGAAGGGTTAGCTCTCAGCAGTCGGTCATCGGTCGACGCAGCAGCGGAACCCGAGGTCAAGGGCCTTGTAGAGCACGGTGGACTCCTGCGGTTCGTCGCAGTCGTAGCGATCGGCGCCGACCCAGCCGCCGCGCACCTTGCAGATACGGCCGTCTGGCCCCGTGACATCTTCGTAGCGATCGCACGCGTCTTCCCACTCGCCGACGTTGCCGGACAAGTCGAAGATCTGATTGAACGGCGCGACGGCGCCGACGCAGGCGGCCTTGCTCGCGACGTCGGCGGGGGTGCCGCCGCTGGTCACGCAGGCCGTGGTGCTCTTGGTGTTCCCGTACGGGTAGGTCGAGCTCAGGCTGCCCTGTCGGCAGGCGTAGCTCCATTGCGACTCGCTCGTGGACGTGTAGGTCACGACGCTCGAGCGACCGCCTCCGATACGGCCGCACAGCCGCTTGCCGGCCCACGCGCAGTACGCGTACGCGGCGCACCAGGTCACGTTCCCGCGCGGCTTGTTCGGGCCGTAGACGCTAGACTCGGGAGACCCGTAGCTCGGAGTGAAACAGTAGGCGGGCACGCTCGGCTTCGGTGAGGCGAGGAACAGGTCGTACTGCGCGTTGGTCACTTCGGTCGTGTCGATGCAGAACGGAGTGCTCGCCTCGAGGCGAACCATCTTCGGTCCCGGGAACGTGCCGCAGCCCGTGCTCGTCACCGTCGAGCCTGCGGGCCAGGCGTCGGACGGTGCGACGTCGGGGACCACGATGTCTGCGCCCGTCGTGTCCGCGCCTGCCGCCTCGGTTGCGGTCGCGTCTGCGACCGACGTGTCGGCCGCCGACGTGTCGGCCACCGACGTGTCGGCAGCGTCGGCACCGATCACGGCGCTGTCGATCGCGGCCGTGTCCGTGCTCGCCGAATCGGCAGGCTCGGCGTCCGAAGGCGGCTCGGCGACGGTCTCCCCGCGGCATGCGCACGCAAGCACGAAGAACAGCAACGTCATCCGGTGCATCGGCGGAGCGTTAGCCAGGGACCCGGGAACGGCAAGGCTCGCGTCTGTCGCGTCGGCGCGCTACGAGCCTTGGCGATGATCCTCGAGAGCTTTCCCGCCGGTCCGCTCGGATGCAACTGCACGGTCGTCGTCGACGAGTCGAGCAAGGAGGCGATCGTCGTCGACCCGGGGGGCGATCTCCGCCTCATCGAGGCCCGTCTCGCCAAGCACGGCGCCAAGGTCAAGGCGATCGTCCACACGCACACGCACATCGATCATGTCGGCGCGACCGCGGACCTGCAGCGCACGCACGACGCCGCGGCGCGGATCCACGAGGCCGACCAGTTCCTCTATTCGATCCTTCCCATCCAAGCCTCGATGCTCGGCATGGGCTCACCGCCCGAGAGCGCGGAGCTCGACACGTGGTTGAAGGACGGCGAGGTCGTCAGCCTCGGTGCGCTCACGATGCACGTGCTGCACACGCCAGGGCACACGCCGGGCTCGTGCTGCTTCGAGCTCCGCTCGGGCGACGACGTGGTGGTGCTCGCAGGCGACACGCTCTTCCAGCAGAGCGTCGGCCGCACCGATCTATGGGGCGGCGATCATGATGCGCTGGTGAAGTCGATTCGCGGCAAGCTCTTCGCGTTGCCCGACCCGACCCGCGTCATCTGCGGCCACGGCCCCGACACCACAATCGGCGTCGAGAAGCGGAGCAATCCGTTCGTGCGCCTGGCGCGCTGATCCTGATGACTGACGACTCGGATCAGTCGCAGGTCGATTCGTCCACCGGAACGCCGGGCTTCATCACGATGTGGAACGCATCGGGGATGAGCGGCGGGTTCACGAACGCCTCGCTGTACTTGAAGATGACGTCGCTCTTCTTGCTCGGCACCTCGACGCGGATGGTGCGCGGCAACTCCACGGTCACGTTCGGGCCGCTCGGAGGAACGTCGGGGTTGAGACCGTCGGGATCGGAGATCGGCTTCGCGGTCGACGTCGCCTCGTGATCCTTCATCGTCACCCGGTAGACGAGATTGCCTTCGTTGGCCGCGCTCCACGCGTTCACGCCGAGCAAGCGCAGACGCTGCTCCGACCAGGGCTTGTCCCAATCGCTCGGGTAGGGCGAGACGTGCAGCTCGTGCGCGAGCGCGCCGCTCTTCGAGGCGCCCCCCGCGTTCTGCGACAACATCACGACGTAGTAGCCCTCGCCGCTCCAAGAGATCGAGTCGCACTTGATCGGGCCGTCGAGGTGCGGACGCATACCCCAGAGCATCGGCACGAGCTCGTCGAGCGGGAGCGGCACCTGGGTGACGCGCGCCACGTTGCAGGGCTTGGCTGCGCCGACGATGTAGCGGCCGTTCGCTTTGTCGTCGGCCTCGAACTTCACGCCATCCGAGGCGACCTCCCCGGCCGCACCGACCACGTCCGCACGGATCGCGAAGCGCAGGCGGGCGGGACCGCTCGCCAGGACCGAGACGTCCCCGCGCACGCGTCCCTTGTCCCCGAGGTAGTCGATCTTCGCCGACCCGGAGATGCCGCTCACGGACGAGTAGGTCGCGTCGAGGCGGGTGAGGGCGGAGCGTGCGTCCGGAATGGCCGAGGCCGGCGGCGAGACCGAGCGGCAGGCGAGCGCGGACGCCCCGACGAGGACCAACGGCAAAAGGCGCGGCATGGACGAGGTCGGTACCGCGACGGGGGCAGCCCGTCGACCCCTCGCGGGGGGGCTGTGGATAACCTGTCGTGGAACGAGCGGGATGTTGAGCCGGCGGAAAAAAGATCTGTCGTAAGTCATGGAAATCCATCCAGGAATTTGGACGTTACGCAATCGTTTCATTTGATCTTGACCTGTGGACGAACGTCTGGTTTCGCCCTGGCGTTCCGGTGCCCACTGCGATTGGCCCGTGTCGTGCGTGGGTCGCGTGCAGCTTCCATGAGACTCCAGCGCCGCGACATGACCTTCGAGCAGATCGAGCTGCTCCGTCGGACCGAGTCTGATGCGGCAGAGTCATGCCGTCGCGCGGCGGCCGTCATTGTCGGCGATCCGCTCACCCGTGGCACCGTGCTCGCCTTCGCGCTCGAGCATGACGAACAAGCAGCAGCTTGGGGTCGCGTCGGGACGACCCGAGCCGAACCGATGGAGACGGGCCTCGAGCCCGACGCGTGCGCCTCGTCGACCACGGCATTGTCCGAGCTTCGCCGGCAGGCCGAGCTCGCCGTGCGTCGTTACGGCGAGGCGATGGAGCGGTTGCCTCCGCCGTACGCCTCGCTCGCGCGCACACACCGCAACGTGTGGTTGCGGCAGCGTGCGTGGCTCGGGGCGCGCCTCAGTGTGCAGAGGACGTTCGGGCGAGACAGTGCGGTCTAGAGCACGGATCGATCCGAAGGGATTCCCGTTCCCCCCGGCTTGAAAAGCTTGAAAAGCCGGGGCCCTATCACTCGTTTCGATTGAAGCCCGCTCCCGCGGGCTCCTTTGCGCAGGTCCTCAGCGGAGTCGCGATTCGCCGCTGGTTCCACGCAAGGAGCCCGTAAGGGCTTCAAGCTGAAGACGC
>Ga0208492_1001369_pt1 | contig 15330 bp, 11 predicted proteins | sample Subbioar_CSW14AB_FD_184820 | JGI IMG/M metagenome (GOLD analysis project Ga0208492, IMG submission 184820) | Serpentinite rock and fluid subsurface biosphere microbial communities from McLaughlin Reserve, California, USA - CR12Mar_CSW14AB (SPAdes) | ecosystem: Environmental > Terrestrial > Deep... | reverse complement strand
CGCGCCTCGCGTGAGTGTGTGCCTGCCTGCCGTGTGCCTCACGGAGGGTGGGTCGAAGCAAATCCCGACGCGGGTCCGACCTTGCGCATGCCCCATGCGAGGGGCGTCTGCGGGGCGGCGTGCGCATGTCATCGAATCGACTATTGTGTGTGCCGGACTTGCCGGTATCATCGACGCCGCATCCGTGCTTCCCATCGCAGTTCGTGGCCCCGCCCCTCGCCGCGTGCAGCGCATCCGCGCCCGTTCGGCGCAATCGAAAACCCGCTCATATTCCGGAGCACCAAGATGAAGCAGAACGAAACGCCGCAGTTGTCCTCATCGTGGTGGAAGTCCGCCCAGCCCGAAGGCCTGTCCAGCGCCAAGGAACTGGCCAAGGCGCTGACCGACTACGAAGACGCGCGCAAGCTGCTCGCCAAGGATGCCAGCGAGGAAGCCCACGACGAATGCCTGCGCAGCCTGGGGGCGGTCAAGAGTGCGGCCAAGTCCGTCGCGGCCGAAGCGCAGAAGCTGGTCAAGAGCCCGCCCAAGAAAGGCAACATCGATATCGATGACCTGGGTTACACGGTGGAGGTGCTGGCGAAGTTCCCGCGCGTGACTGAATCGGTCGAGAAACTGCTGGCCAAGGACGCCGCCCAGAACAAGGCCAAGGGCGGCGGCGGCGAAGAGGACGACGACGATGACGCGGGTGTGCTGGGCAGTCTCGATGGCTACAAGGAATACCTCAAGAAAACCCTGCGCAGGATGAAGCAGACGCCGATGAATTTCGCCATCGGTCTCGGCAAGCGACCCGACGAGCATCGCCTGGTCTGCCATCGCTCCAAACCGGCCAAGTCGCTGTCGGCCATGATCAAGAGCGAAACCAAGCTGACACGCATGGCCTGGGGCTTCGCCGGTGCGCATGGCGAGAAGCCCACCACCTTGACCCTGGCGCTGGAGAGTCCACTCGCGCCCGGTCTCAAGAAGAAGCTCGAGAAGCAATTCAAACTGCTCAAACCCCTCGCCTTCGATAAGGTCATGCTGATGGTCGACGGCGAGGAAGCCGAAGACATCGTCGACCCGGATGAGATCGCGGATGACGATGCCGACGCGAACCAGAACGAAGGCGCGCAGGCGCAAGGCACCGAGCAAGGGGCGGAGTCCGTCAGTGGCGATATCCCGCCGCCACCACCGCCATCAGCGCCACCGCCCCAGCAGGATCAGTCGGCGGCGTTCGCGGCGCGCCTGAAGGATTTGCTGGCGAAACTGCCCCAGGCCATGGCCGCCAATGCCACCGAGGGCAACGCCGCCAAGCTCAAGGCCAGCGAGGCCGGTGCGTATGTGCGCAAGAAGGATTTTGCCAGCGCGGACCCCTTGCTGAGCGAAGCCGAAGCCATCATCGCGCGATTGAGTACACCGGCCGCGGCGCCGCGCGCGGCGACCGGCAGCAAGGTGGTTTTCACCCAGTCACGTCTGGCCTGGGGCGCGGCGCGGACCAAGGTGCAGGCCGAGCTGCAGAAGCTGGAAAAGGAGATCCTGGAGAGCTATCGCGACCGCGCCGAGGTGTTCGACGCCGTCACGAACTCGGTGCGCAAGCTCGACACCATCCTCGCCAACTTCGATGAATCGCTGAGCGACAAACTCGACGAAGCCCTGAATGCCGCCGACGCAGAAACCCACGCGAAGTTGCACGACGAGGCGCGTGTCATCATCGGGCGCTATCGTCGTTTCCTCGACAGCGATCCGCTGGTGCAGGAGGTCGACGACAACCCGTTTGTGCCGGTCGCGGTGCAATCGACGCTGGAGAAGACCTTGTCTCTGCTGGAATCGAAGCTGGTATAGAAAGCCACGCGGCCGGCGGCTCCACCCGTCGTCGCCATCACAGTGACTTGCCGCCAAAAATAAGAAGGTGCGTCAGATGCCCGACACGCTCAACAAAGACCAATGGTTACAACGGGTGCTCGGCACCAGTTTCCCGGAACGGCCGCGGCTCGAACTGCGCAAGCAGATCACGAGCGCGCCGATAGTCAGAAGATTTCCGAAGCCCGATGGCGGCGTCAAGCTCGGCGTCGAGCGGCCACGGTCCAAGGTCACCATCGCGCCACCGCGCGAGCGTCGCAAGGGCGAGATCGATATCGCCAACAACGGTCGCGTGGTGAGCGTCGCCAAGACGCCCGAAGGCCGCACCTTGTTCACCGCGCCGCCACCGCCGGTGCGGGAGCTGACGTTTTCGGGCGGCGGCGCCAAGGGCATGGCCCTGGCCGGCGCGATTCAGTCACTCGAAGAGAACCATGTGCTCGACGATGTGAAGGTGGTGACCGGTGCGTCGGTGGGTTCCATGACCGCCGCCCTGGTCGCGGTCGGCATCAGCGCCGATGATTTCACCGAGGTATCGAACGACGCCAACGTCACCGCCAGGATCGTCGAGGGCACGGGCGGCACCAAGCGCGGTCTGCTGGCCGCCGCCATCAAGAACAAATGGAACAGCGGCGATGGCAGTCCGCTCACCGGCCAGGGTCTGGAAGACGCGGTGTGCGGCGTGCTGGACGAAACCCTGCGCAAGCGCATCGAGGGATATCTCGAGAAATGCCGCGGCGACGGCGTCGAACCCGATGGCGCGGTGACCAGTGTGGCCAAGCAGATGAGCATGCTTGGCGTCGGACCGACTTTCGGTCATCTGCGCACGCTCTCCAAGTTCATTCCGCAGATCAAGGAAGTGGTCATCACCGGCACCTACACCGAAGAGGTCGGTACCACCGATGCCGAGACCATGGAGGCCTTCAAGAACGGCAACGACCGCGGCAAGCTCTATATTTTCGATGCCGATCACGAACCAGATATGCCGGTCGCCAAGGCCGTGCACGCCTCGGCCTCTTTCCCGGCGGCCTTCAAGCCCGTCGATCTGGTGTTGTCCAGCGGCCTCAAGGTGCGCTTCATCGACGGTGGCGTGATGAACAACACGCCGACCTCATCGAGCGTCGGCAACGAACGCAAACTCGACCCGGTGCCCGACAAGCGCGGCATGACTTTCGTGTTCGAGAGCGAGGGCGAGCGCAGCCTCGGCGACAAGCTCATGCGCCGGCCGCTGAAGCCCGGTGAGTCCGACATGCTCGCCACCGGGCAGCTCGGCAAGCCGGCCCAGGGTACCAAGGCAAAACTGGTGGACTGGTTCGTCGGCTCGGACCACAACGCGTCGGAGTACGCCAAGAACCGTGATGCCAGCGAGCGGCCGGAAGAGATCGTGGTCGTGCCTTTGCAGCTCAAGTACAAAGCCGAGAACAAGAAAGGCAAGCTCAAGACCAAGAAGGTCGACATGCGCGGCGGCACCTTGGATTTCGGCCTCGAGGACGACGCCAAACTCGCGCTGCAGTTCGCCACCGCCGAGGAGACCACCAGACAGATTCGCCGCGAGAAGCAACCGAAGACCCGCGAGTTCGCTTCGGACTCCCAGATGTTCGTCTCCATCGGCATGGACGATCTCAAGGCCATGAGCAAGAACAGCTACCCCGGCGCGGATGCGGCGGTGGTGTTCCGTGAGCGGGTCGCGGAAATGATCGACAAGGTGCTGGAGGGCATCAAGGAGGAACGCAAGGCCAATGAACTGGCGAACAAGCTCGCCGAGCCGCGGCCGTTCAACATCGCCGACGTGCTGAAAAGCAAGAATGTGTCGATGGCGCTCGATGAACTCGACACGCTGGCCGGCAAGGATGTCGACTTCCAGGGGTATGTGGCCCGCGAGATGAACCGCGGCCCGCTGGACTCCCTGCTGGCGGCGGCCCGCAAGAGCGGGCGCAAGAGTGAGGTGATGGACGCCTCATTCGCGGTGGCCGATGCGATCAAGGCGCAGGCGGCGGCCCGCAACGTGTTGACGGATTATGTCTATCCGAAAATGAAACACGAGAACGCCAAGGGCGCCGGCATGGACACCTTGCTGATCATGGAAGGCCTGCTGCGCGCCGCGCAATCGCCGGACGACGTCAATCAGGCGCTGAACATCGGCATCAAGCATTTCAAGACCAAATCCGATCGCAGCAAGCCGAAGCGTGGCCATCATCAGTTCGCCAAGGATCTCGAGACGCGCCTCCTTACGAAAAGCGCCTAGCCTGTCAACGCCATTGAATCAGCCAGACGGAACATCAACTCATGAACGAAAGCATCAAGGCGCTCTACGCGGAACTGGCCAAGGCCCTCGGCCTCGCCGAACTGACGCCCGACGCCGACGGCGGCGTGCAACTGAACATCGGCGAGGCATCGACGGTCGTGCTGTTCGCCGAGAACGCCACGACCTTGATGGTCGTCTCGCCCGTCATGGATCTGCCCCAGGCCATCGACTACGGCCGTGTGCTGTGGTTGCTGCGACGTAATTTCTACGACAGCTCGCTCATGCCCTTCCGCGTGTCCTGCGATGCCGACGGTCAGGTGGTGCTGTGGGGGCGGGTGCCGGTGGATGTCATGGATGGCGAGAGTCTGGCCTCGCTGATCGATGCGCTGGGCGCGGAAGCCGACCTCATACGCGAAGAGATCGAGGTGGAAGAGGACGCGGGCTAGGCGACGCGCGGCGCCGCCAGTGTGCGGGCGGCGCAGGGAGAGGGGACGGCGTCCCCATCCCTGCGCTGCCTTGACTCAGACCGACAGCGTCTCGCACTGAGTGGCGCAGGCCGCGCAGGCATCGCCGCAGTCCTTGCACACACCATGTTTGCTCTCATGCTTGCGGCATTCCGCCTCGCAGTCCTTGCAGATATCCCGCGCCGCGGCGGCGACCTTGGCGAGATGAGGCGAATCGAGGTGGGCCAACTGCTGTAACGCCGCGCAGATGGCCATCGTTTCCAGCACCGTCGCCTGACACTTTGCCATCGCCGTCTCGCCTGCCCCGAGCACCACCACGCAGTGGGCCACACAGGCTTCGCCGGTCTTGACGCAATCGCTGGCGGCGTCGATCAAGGCCTGGAATTTCGCTGCGCCGTGGATGTGATGGTGGGAAGCTGGTTCGGCCCCGGCGGTCTGCGCCAGCAAAGCGAGCGTGGCGCCACCGAGGCCCGTGAGTGCTTGTCGTCTGTCCATTGTTATCTCCTGATTGGACTTGCCATCACGCCGCTCACCGAGCGACGCAACGGCGCATTCTGGGCTGGAAATATAGGACCAACCGCGGCGGCTCGTCTAATCGGGGCTGGCGCTGAGCCATTGCGCGCGGACGAGAGCGCGGCGAAGCGCTGCGAAGTGCACGGCCCGCGTGGCTGCGGGCAGCAGCCATATCGCCGGACGCGCTGCGCCGCCTATCCACCCGCTGGGGCCATGCGCGTACCGCGGCACGATCACGCAAGCCGATGGGCGATCGTTCGAACCCGATTCCATAGGATAATGCGCGAGGCATCGCACCAAGTTCATCGCCGAAGCTGTGCCACTTTTGTATCGCAGTGATGGTGAACGCTTGAAAATCTGGATGCCGAAGACGTCGCGCAACAGGCGACGGATGGAATCGACGCCGCGACGGCTGCCTGCGGCGCGTCGAGGTGAGTTTCATTGATGACGCGCATCGAGCGTTCGCCGGCTCTTGGCCTCGCGGTGGTCGGCCTCGGCGCGTCCATCGGCCCGCTCGATTTCGCGGTGACGGTGGCCTTTCCCGCCATCACCAAAGCCTTTGCGCTCGCCACCAGCGACATTCGCTGGGTGGCGGTGTGGTATGTCGTCAGTTACGGCAGTCTCATGCTGGCCTTTGGCGCGCTCGGCGATCGTATCGGCCATCTGCGCGTGTTCCGCCTGGGACTCATCTTGAGCATGCTCTTCAACGCCTTTTGCGCGTTGGCGCCGAGCTATCAATGGCTGCTGGCGATGCGCGCTCTGCAGGGCGTGTCGGTGGCGCTGATCCTGTCCTGCGGGCCGGCGCTCGCCATTGCGTTGTTCGATGAGCGCATGCGCACCCGCGCATTGTCGGGCTATGCCAGCATGGCTTCGCTGGCGGCGGTGGTCGCGCCCCTGCTCGGCGGCGCGAGCGTGGCGCTGCTCGGCTGGCCGGGGGTGTATTGGTTTCGCGTGCCGGTGGTGCTGCTGGCGTTGGCTTGCCTGCCCTTGCTCGGGCCGGAGGTGGGGCGCATCAGCGCCAAGGCGCGCATGCCTGTCGATGTCGCGGGCTCGGTGCTGCTGTCGGCCGCGGTCGCGCTGTTTCTGCTGTTGCCGGCCTTTTTGCGACCGGGTCGCGAGGGACTGTGGGCGGTGCCGGTGGCCGTGGCGGGCGCGCTGCTGATGAGCCTGTTCGTGCGGCGTCAGCGCGCCAGCACCACGCCCTTTCTGCCCCACGCGGTGGTGCGCGACGCGGATTTCATCAGCGCCAATCTGTCCAGTGTGATGATGCAGTTCGCGAGTTTCACGGTGCCCCTGGTCGTGCCTTTCTATCTGTCGCGCATCGCCCATTGCGGCCCCTTCGCGACCGGCGTGCTGCTCGCCATCTGGGCCGTGGGCGCGATGCTGGGCGCGAGTCTCGCGGCCCGGGTGGTCAGTGCACGCGGCGCGCGCGCCAGCGCCGGCCTGGCCGGCATCATCGTCATCACCGGCCTCATCGGCATCGCCTGCTGGCCTGACAGCACGCCTTACGCCCTCGTCGTCCTGTGTCTGGTCTGGCATGGCGTCGGCATCGGATTGTTCCAGGTCGCCTACGCCGATCTCGTGGTGGCGGCACTGCCGCCCTCGGCACGCGGTGTGGCCGGCAGTCTGACCATGGTGACACGCACGGTCGGCATCGTGATGGGCGCCTCGGCCTGGATCTGGATGCTGCAGGCCGGCGAGAGCGCGGGCGTGGCGGCCGGCGTCGCCGCCGATCACGCCTTCGTGCTGGCCTTCGATCGCGTGCTGTGGTGCGCGGCCGCGGTCGTGGCTCTGTTTTTCGCGCGCACCTGGCGCCGCTGGCGTCGCTGAGCCGCCGTCGTCCGCCGTGGGACGACGCCGATTTCGAAATGCCATCCTGATCGGGTAAGGTTTCGTCCCCGCCGGCCATTCGGTCGGCCCCACTTCAAGGAACCCAACATGGCTCAAGCAACCGCCCGTCACATCCTCGTCGACAGTGAAGCCAAGTGCACTGAACTCAAAGCGCAGATCGAAGGCGGCGCCGATTTCGCCGAAGTCGCCCGCGCCCATTCGAGCTGCCCCTCCAAAGCCCAGGGCGGCGATCTCGGTTCCTTCGGGCCGGGCATGATGGTGCCGGAGTTCGATCGCGTGGTATTCAACGACGAGGTCGGCGTGGTGCACGGACCGGTCAAGACCCAGTTCGGCTACCACCTGCTCGAGATTACCAGCCGCCAGGACTGAGTGTCGCGCCCAGGCCGGACCGGGTTCCTGGTCCGGCTGCGTGGGCTCGAATCCGCAAGCTGTCGCCGCGCCGAGGCGACGGTGCCTGCCTGCGCACGCCGCAGCGTTCACATCCAGGAGAAGTACCGTGTCCGATCTCGATGCCGATCTGTTCAACCTCGCCATGTCGGAAAAGGCCCGCCCGCTGATGGACGCGGTGCGCAAGCACATCAAGGAGAACGTCGAACCCATCACCGAGGAATTCTTCGCCCTCGACAAGCAGAAGACCGATCGCTGGAGCTGGCATCCGCGTCAACTGGAATTGCTCGACGGCGCGAAAGCCCGCGCCAAGGAATCCGGTCTGTGGAATTTCTTCCTGCCCGATTCGGAAATCGGCGATGGTCTGACGAATCTCGATTACGCCTATATCGCCGCCGAACTCGGCAAGGTCGAACTGGCCTCCGAAACCTTGAACTGCAGCGCGCCCGATACGGGCAACATGGAAGTGCTGGAACGTGTGGGCACACCGGCGCAGAAGCGCCGCTGGCTGGTGCCATTGTTGAACGGCGAGATTCGCTCCGCCTATGCCATGACCGAACCCGGCCTGCCGTCGTCCGATGCCAAGAACATTTCCACGAGCGCAGTGCTCGATGGCGATGAATGGGTGATCAACGGCGAGAAGTTCTATATCTCCGGGGCCGGCGACCCGCGCTGCAAGATCATGATCACCATGGTCAAGACCAGCCCGCATGCCGCGCCGAGCAAACAGCAGTCACAGATCCTGGTGCCTATCGATACACCCGGCGTCGAGATTCTCGAAGGCATGGAGGTCTTTGGCCAGGATCACGCCCCGCGCGGACACATGCATATCCGCTTCACCAACGTGCGTGTGCCCAGGGAAAACATCCTGCTCGGCGAAGGGCGGGGCTTTGAGATCTCGCAGATCCGGCTCGGGCCGGGCCGTATCCACCACTGCATGCGCTCCATCGGCAAGGCCGAGAAGGCGCTGGAACTCATGGTCAAGCGCGCCAGCACCCGTGAAGCCTTCGGCAAACCCATCGTCAAACTCGGCAAGAACCTCGAAGTGATCTCGCGCGCGCGCATCGAGATCAACGCCATGCGTCTCGCGGTCCTGCAGGCTGCCAAGGCCATGGACGTGCTGGGCAACAAGGAAGCGCGGGTCTATGTGAGCGCGGTGAAGGCGATGGTGCCGGAGAAGGTCTGCGAGATCATCGACGCCGCGATACAGATGCACGGCGCCGCCGGCATATCGCAATGGACGCCGCTCGCACACATGTACGCCGACATGCGTCACCTGCGCTTCGCCGACGGACCGGACGAAGTGCATCACATGGTGGTGGGGCGCGCCGAGGTGCAGAAATACGGATTGTGGTGAGTGCCGTTGCCATACCGCCAGCGCACTGGCATGCGGTGCCACGCGCGGCGCGAGGGGATTGAAAACGCAAGAGTGGGAGGCAGGGAGATTCGGCAATGAGTGCGCAACTCGACATGCTCAACATCCACCGCGCCACTGACTACGCCCGCGACGGTCACCCGTGGGCGGCGTGGGACGCGCTGCGCAGCGAAGCCCCGGTCTACTGGTATGAGCGCGACGACATCGACCCCTTCTGGGCCGTCACTCGTCATGCCGATATCCTGACCGTCTCCAATCACCCCGAGATCTTCATCAACGGCGGGCCGCGGCTGCGCCTGTGCCTGAAGGGCGAAGTCGAACCCATGCGCGGCGGGCTGGACAGTTTCGGCACCGCGCGCGGCTGGGATGCGGACGAGCCGCCGGATCTGGTCTTCATGGACAACCCGCGCCATCGACTCATCCGGCGCCAGAGCAGTTGGGCCTACACGCAAGGTGCGATGCGCGCGATGGGCCCGCATTTCCAGGCGCTCGCCGAAGCGTTCACCGCCGAGTTCATGGCCGACATCGCGCAAGCGACGGCGCGCGGCGAGCATTGCGATTTCGTGCATGGTCTCGCCGCCAAGCTGCCGCTCGCGGCGGTCGGCGAAATCATGGGACTCGCGCCCGATGACTGGAAGCAGATCCTGGTCTGGTCCGAAGCGGTGGTCGGCGAAATACATGAGTCCAATCGCCTGCCCGGCGAGAGTCGCGGGCGTGCCTACTATCGCAACATGTTCGAGTTCCGCACTTACCTCGAAGACCTCATCGAGGACAGTCGGCGCCATGGTCGCGAACGCGGTGGTCTCATCGATCGCATGGTGCACACGCCGGTGCAGGGCCAGTTGCTGACCAACCAGCAATTGAACGGTTATCTCCTGACCTTGATCGGCGCCGGCAACGACACCACACGCAATGCCTTCTCGGGCGGCGTGGAGGCCCTGCTCCAGCATCCCGCGCAGTGTCAGCGCCTGGTCGAGGATGCACGCCTCCTGCCCCAGGCGGTGGAAGAGATATTGCGCTGGACGTCCCCGGTCGGCAGTTTTCTGCGTACCGCGGTCGCGGACTTCCGCCTCGCCGACACGCACATCAAGGCGGGCGATACCGTTGGTTTGTTCTATCCCTCGGCCAATCGTGACGCGGCGGTGTTCGAGGATCCCTATCGCTTCGACATCACGCGCAGTCCCAATCCCCATCTGACTTTCGGTTTCGGCGCGCATTTCTGTCTCGGTACCAATCTCGCGCGCGCCGAACTGGCCGCAAGCCTGGCCGCCTTGTTGCCCCATCTGTCGCGGCTCGAACCATGTGGCACGCCGACGCGCCTGGTGCAGAGTCATGTGGTGGGTTACACCTCACTGCCGATGCGCTTGCGCGCGTAGGTACGGGCCTGCTGCGCGGTCCGGCGTCAGGCGGCGTTGAGCGCTGCCGCTTGCGCCAGGGCTTTATCGCGCCTGATCTTCTTCTCGTAGACCGCCACCGGCCATAGCGCCGCCGCGCCGAGCAGGGTGCCGCAGGCGAGTGTCACGAAGCCGCCGAAGAAGGAACCGGTGAGGTCGTACAGATAGCCCATCAGCAGCGGCCCGATGATGCCGCTCAAGCCCCCTGACAAGCCACCGACCATGCCGACGGCGGTGCCGAAGATTTCGGCCGGCACCAGATCGAACAGCAGGACCATGATGCCGTTCAGTGCCGCGGAATTGAGAAACAGCATGATGCTCATGAGCGCGATGGTCGAATTGACGTCGCGGGTGAGCGTGAGCAACAGAATGGCCGGGCAGGTCAGCAGCGCCATCACCAGTGCGACCAGCGCACGATTGCCGAAACGATCGCCGATGCTGCCGGCCGACCACATGCCGGCAAAGGCGGCGAGGTAGGGAATGGTGAGATAGACGCCGCTGGACAGCACCGTGTAGCCCCGTTCCTTGACGAGATAGCCCGGCAGCCAGCTCATGTTGGTGAAGTACACGCCGATGACGAAGAACGAGGCCACGCACAGCCAGGCAAAGGACGGAATGCGAAACAGCGCGGGCAGGCGCTCGGCGAGCGTGAGTTGTGTCGCGGGGCGGGCCAGCGCGAGCCGGTCGCGGGTGATGATGGCCTGGAAGTCACGGCCCTCCTGCGCGGGTACGCGCGGATGCTGCCAGGGGTGATCGCGAATCACATGCCAGAACAGCACGACCAGCCCGAGCGTCAGAAGCGCCGAGATATGGAACATCACCCGCCAGTCCCACAGTTTGATCAGCGCGCCGACCAGCGGCATGCCCAGCGCGATGCCGAGATAGACGAAGCCGATGAAGATGCCATAGCCGCGTCCGCGTTCGCCGGGCAGCAGCCAGTTGTTCTGCAGGCGATGCATGAGATTGGCGGTGGCGCCTTCGGCAAGGCCGAAAAGCACGCGCACCAGACAGAACTGCCAGAGCGTGTGGCACAACCCGGTGACGGCGGTCAAAGCCGCCCAGATGACGATCAGGACGGTGGTCAGACCGCGCAGGCGCAGTTGCGGACTGACCAGCCCACCGGAGAAATTGCCGAAGGTATAGCCCCAGTAATACATGCTGAGCACGAGCCCCATCTGCGCGCCATCGAAAGCGATGTCGTGCATGATGCCGGGCGCGGCGAGGGAGATGTTGACGCGATCGAAAGCCAGGAAGAACGAGCCGACCCAGATCGTGGCCACCACGGGCAGACGCGCACCTCGCATGCTGTACTCCCGGCAGGATGAAAGCTTGAAGACCTCGACGCCCGGCGAAGATAACCGCCTTGCGCGGCGAAATCGAGGTGTAGCGCGTCCTCGACGATGGATAGCGCACTACGTGCCGAGGTCGCCCGTGGCGCGCCGGCGTATTCGCCGACGGGGCGTGGCGCGCGACCGCCGCGGAGCGATATCCTGCGCCTTGCCATCAATCATTCGCCACGATGAACGCGCCCGCGCGCAATCATGGCCGCAGAGGGGAATTTCGATGATCGACTTTGAGCTGCCCGCCGAGCTGGAAGAACTGCGCCAGCGTGTGGACGCCTTTATCAAGGACAAGGTCGTGCCGCTCGAGCACGACCCGCGTCAGCGGCCCCACATCCACGAGTCCTTGCGCCGTGAACTGGTCGCGCTCGGTCGCGAAGCCGGGCTGCTGTCGCCCCATGCGCCCCGGGAGTATGGGGGACTCGGGCTCGATCACCGCGGCATGGCGGTGGTGTTCGAAGCGGCGACCTGGAGCCCGCTCGGCCATCTCGCCTTGAACATCCAGGCGCCCGATGAAGGCAACGTCAACCTGCTCATGCGCGTGGCGTCGCCGGCGCAGAAGGAACGGTTGCTGCCGCCGCTGGTGAGCGGTGAACTGCGGACCGTGTTCACCATGACCGAGACCGCCACCGATGGCGCCGGCGCCGATCCTTCGCTGCTGCAGACCATCGCCCAGCAGGACAGGGAGGGTTATCTCATCTCCGGCCGCAAATACATGATCACGGGCGTGGAAGGCGCCGGTATCAATATCGTCATGGCGCGCACGCTGGACATCATGGGCCAGGATCTCGGCGCCTCGATGTTCCTGGTGGAGATCGACGCGCCGGGCTTCAAGCTCGATCGCGAACTCGACACCCTGGACTCCAACATGCCGGGCGGTCACTGGGAGGTGTCTTTCGACCAGGTGCGAGTCAAGGCCGATCAGGTGCTGGGCGAGATCGGCCGCGGCTTCGCCCAGGCACAGGTGCGGCTCGCGCCCGCGCGCCTGACCCATTGCATGCGCTGGCTGGGTCTCGCGCGCCGCTGCCATGCGATTGCCGTCGAACATGCCGGCAAGCGGCATTCCTTCGGCAAGACCCTCGGCGAACACCAGGGTGTGAGCTTCATGCTGGCCGACAACGAAATCGATCTGCACATGTGTCGCCTCGCGATCTGGCATTGCGCGTGGCTGCTCGATCAACACCAGCAGGCACGTGACGAGACCAGCATGGCCAAGGTGTTCTGCTCCGAAGCGCTGGGCCGCGTGGTCGATCGCTGCATGCAGATCCTCGGCGCGATCGGCATCACCGGCGACACCGTGATCGAACGCTGCTACCGCGACATCCGCTGCTTCCGTATCTACGACGGGCCCTCGGAAGTCCATCGTCATGCCCTGGGGCGACGCATTGTGTCGCGCCGCCGCTGAGACATGGAATATCGCAACACCGATCACCACCCGAGGAGAGAGCGAAATGGCCAAGGCTGAATGGCAAGGCGCGCTGATCGCGCAATCGGATGTCTTCGAAGTGGTCGAAGGCAATGTCTATTTCCCGCGGGCGAGCGTCGATGCCGCCCATCTCGCCGCCAGCGCCACCCACACCGTGTGCCCCTGGAAGGGCACCGCCAGCTATTACGACGTGGTGGTGGGAAATGAGCGGCTGGCCGACGCGGCCTGGTATTACCCGACGCCCAAAGCCAAGGCGACCAACATCACCGACCACATTGCCTTCTGGCGCGGTGTGGTGGTGACGCGCTGAGCGGGGATCAGCGCCTGCTCAGCGGCGGGCCGACGACGCGGATTTTTCGATAGAATCACCGCGCTCGTCGCCGCGCGAACTCACGTTGATGAGGGGCGCGGCGGGAATATCGTCAAGAGGGGAGAAGATCATGCATGCGAGTCGGTCGGCACTGCTGGTGCTGTGGACGCTGTTGGCCTCGGTCGCGCAGGCCGCCGACACGGTCGTCGATGACAAATACCTGAGCGAACAAGGTGACGGCGCGAACTGGGCGGCCCATGGCCGCGACAGCGGTGAGCAACGCTACAGCCCGCTCGCGCAAATCAATGCCGGCAACGTTGCCAGGCTCGGTGTGCAGTGGGCCTTGGACATGCCGGGCGAACGCGCCCTGATCGGCACGCCGCTGGCCGTCGACGGCGTGATCTATTTCACCGGCACCTTCAGCCGTACACGCGCCGTCGACGCGCGCAACGGCCGCGTGCTGTGGGAGTACGACCCCAAGGTCATCGAACATGCCGGCGATCGCCTGCGCATCATGTGGGAGACCAATCGCGGCCCGGCTTTCTACAAGGGCAAGCTCATCATCTCGACGGTCGATGGGCGCCTGGTCGCGCTCGATGCCAAGACCGGCAGGATGCTGTGGGAGACCATGACCATCGACCCGCGTCGCGCCTACTACATCACGGGTGCGCCCAAGGTATTCCGTGACAAAGTCCTGATCGGCAACGGCGGCACCGAGCACGAAGCGGCGCGCGGTTACGTGACCGCCTATGACATCGAGACCGGCAAGCAGGCCTGGCGTTTCTACATCGTGCCCGGCAATCCCGCCGACGGCTTTGAAGACAAGGCCATGGAGATGGCGGCCAAGACCTGGACCGGCGAATGGTGGAAGCACGGCGGTGGCGGCAATGTGTGGAACGGCATCACCTACGATGCTGCCTACAACCAGGTCTTGATCGGCACCGGCAACGGTTCGCCCTGGAATCAGAAAATCCGCAGTCCCGGCGGTGGCGACAACCTCTTCCTGTGTTCCATCGTCGCGCTCGATGCCGATACCGGCGAGTACAAATGGCATTACCAGACCACGCCCGGCGAGACCTGGGATTACAACTCCAGCATGGACATCGTGCTGGCCGATATGCAGTTCGGCGGCCAGACCATCAAAGCCCTGCTGCACGCGCCCAAGAACGGCTTCTTCTACATCATCAATCGCGCCAATGGCGAACTGCTGTCGGCCGAGAAGTTCGGCAAGGTGACCTGGGCCGAGCGCGTTGATCTCAAGACCGGGCGGCCAGTGGAAGTGCAGGGTGCGCGTTACGAGGATGGCGAGGAAATGGTGTGGCCGAGTCCGCTCGGCGCGCATAGCTGGCATCCGATGTCCTATAACCCCGACACCGGCCTGGTCTATATCCCGACCATCGAGATGGCCGGTGTGTTCAATGACAAGGGCATCGATCTCGCGCAGTGGAAGTCGCCGCATTTTTCCATCGATCCCGGCGTCAACTTCGGTACGGCCGATACGCCGCGTGATTGGAGCCGCGCCGCGCTTCTGGCCTGGGACCCGGTCAAGCAGCGCAAGGTGTGGGAGAAGACGCTGCCGCCGAACTGGAACCCCGGCACCATGACCACCAAGGGCAACCTGGTGTTCGAAGGGCGTGCCGATGGGCTGTTCGTTGCCTACAACGCGCAGACCGGTGACGAACTGTGGTCGGTGAACGTGGGTTCCGGTATCACCGCAGCGCCCATCACCTACAGCGTCGACGGCAGGCAGCAGGTGTCCTTGCTGGTCGGCTGGGGCGGCGCGGCGCTGTTGACCGGTTCACTCGCCGGCCAGCACGGTTGGAAATACAAGGTCCACCCGCGCCGTCTCATCACCTTCAGCCTCGACGGCTCGCTGCCCATGCCGCCATCACCACCGCCGGCTTTCGCGCAGCCTGTCGATCCACCGGACTTCAAGCTGGACGACAAGCTCGCCGCCGCCGGCCAGGCCATCTACACCCGCACCTGCGTGCAATGCCACGGCGCCGGTGTGGTCTCCGGCGGCACGGCGCCGGACTTGCGCGAATCACCGATCCCGACCAGCCACGCCGCGTTGAAGTCGGTGGTGGTGGAGGGTGCGCGGCTGGCCAATGGCATGCCGCAGTATCGCGAACTCAGCGACGCCGATATCGATGGCCTGCTGCACTACATCCGTCAGCAGGCGCGCGCCTCGC
>Ga0208492_1001367_pt1 | contig 15345 bp, 13 predicted proteins | sample Subbioar_CSW14AB_FD_184820 | JGI IMG/M metagenome (GOLD analysis project Ga0208492, IMG submission 184820) | Serpentinite rock and fluid subsurface biosphere microbial communities from McLaughlin Reserve, California, USA - CR12Mar_CSW14AB (SPAdes) | ecosystem: Environmental > Terrestrial > Deep... | reverse complement strand
GGGGGGTGTCGGGGGGAGCGTAGGCTCCCCCTGACCGTTCAGAAGAAGTTGCCGATCGTGAACTCGAAGACGCTCGACTCTTCGTAGGGAAGCTTGCGGATGGGGAAGCCCCACTCGAAGCGCAGCGGGCCGAGCGGCGAGAACCAGCGGATGCCCGCGCCGTACGACGTGCGGAGCTTCAAGAGATCCTGGTTGCACGGGTCGACGACCGTCGCGAGCGGCGCGCCGCGTGCCGCGTTGCAATAGAGCGTTTCGGTGTTGAACGAGTTGCCGGCGTCGAAGAACAACACGCCGCGGATGCCGACCTTGTCGAGGATCGGGAACTCGAGCTCGAAGTTCGAATACAGCTGCATGTTGCCGCCGATGTTCGCGCCGTTCGAGATCAGGGCGGTGTTCGGATCGAGGTTCGCGTTCAGCGGCAGGCGCGGGCCGATCGAGCGGAGACGATAGCCGCGGACGTCGAAGATGCCGCCGAGGAAGAAGCGCGCGAAAATGGGCACGCCGCTCTCGCGCGGGCTCGAGACGTAGCCCCACTCGGTGTTCGACTTGAGCACCCAGTTGCCGCCGAGGTTGTAATAGAACCGGGCGTTGAGGCGGTGGCGGAGGAACTCGTTCTCCGAGCCCAAGGCCTTGGCGGCGAGCTCGCTCGACGCCTGCATGAAGACGCCGTTCGTCGGGAACAGGCGGTTGTCGCGCGTGTCGTAGACGATCGCCGGACGAATCGACGACAGGAACCCGTCGTTGAAGAGGTTCGCGAGCGGCAGGCGCTGGAAGAAGCTGAGTGCCGCGCTGGTTCCGAGGAACGTACCGCCCGTCGAGGTCGTCACCTTCACCTTCTCGGCGGTGTAGGTGAGGTTCGCGCGGAGCCACGGCGCGATGATCGGGTAACCGAGGGTGAACTGCCCGCCGATCGACGTCTGCGAGAACGAGTCGTAGATGCGCAGCTGGTCGTAGAGGTCGACCGAGGCCGAGTAGTCGGTGCCGAACAGGTACGGCTCGAAGAAGCGGATGTTCACCATCTGGCGGAGGCCGGAGACCTGCGCCTGCAACGCGAGCGACTGTCCGCGACCGAACAGGTTCGCCTGCTGGATCTGCGCGGTCGCGATGAACGACTCGATCGAGGAGAAGCCGGCGCCGATCTGGAAGGTGCCGGTCGGACGCTCGGCGACCTCGAAGTACACGTCGACGAAGTCCGGAGACGTGCTCTTCTCGGTCGAGACGTCGACGCGCTCGAAGTAGCCGAGTGCCAGCACCCGCTTGCGGGAGTCGTCCAGGCCGGTCTCCGAATAGAGCTGGCCCTCGTGGATGATCATCTCGCGGCGGATGACCTTGTCGCTGGTCTTGCTGTTGCCGCGGACCTCGATGCGCCCGATGTGAACGAGCGGTCCACGTCGGATGGGGACGCGGATCGAGACTTCCTTCTTCTCGAAGTCGAGCTGGGTCTGGGGGTCGGCTTCGACGTTGGCGTAGCCGGCGTCCTTGTAGAGGGTCTTGACCGACTGCAGGTCCTTGACCAGGGCCGCGCGGTTGAAGACGTCTCCCGCCTTCATCGTGACCATCTGGCGGAGCGCCTTGCGGCCGCCGAGGGGCTCGATCTCGTTGCCGTCGGGATCGATCTCGTACACGTCGAGGCGCTTGACCGAGAACTGCGGGCCTTCCTCGAGGATGATCGTGACCTCGATGCCCTCGCGATCCGGCGTCAGCATGACGCGCGGAGTCGACACGGAGATCGAGAGGAAGCCCTTGTCGGCGTAGAGCGCCTGGATCATCAGGACGTCACGCTCGAAGACGTCCTTGCGGTACGTCGCACCGCTGCCGAGGCCGAGGAAGCCCCCCTGCGCGGACATCATGATCGCCTTGAGCTCGTCGTCGGGGATGTGGTGGTTCCCGACGAAGGTGATCCGCTTGATGGTCACCTCCTGGCCTTCGGTGATCACGAACTTGACGGTCGCTTCGTTGTCCTTGTGCGGGACGATTTCGCTCTGGACCTTGGCGAGGAAGTAGCCCTTCTCGGCGTATTTATCGCGGATCTTCTGGACGGCGCGGCGCACGGCGGGGATCGAGAGGACGGTGTTCTCCTTGACCTCGATCTCGTCGCGCAGCTTGTCGGTCTCGAACGCCTTGTTGCCCTCGAAGACGACCGAGCTGACGTTCGGGCGCTCGCGGACGTGGATGCGGAGATCGACGGTGCCGTCGTCGTTGCGGGATAGGTCGACCTCGATGTCGTCGAAGAGGCCCGAGCCCCAGAGCTCCCGAACGTCACGCGAGAGCGTGGTCGGCGAAAAGGGCTGTCCCTCCTTGAGGCGGAGATAGTCGGTGATGCGATCGGCCGCGACGCGCGCGTTGCCGTCGATCTCGATCTTCCGGATGATCGCGCCGTCGGACTCCTCGGCGATCGTCTTGGGTAGCGAAGGCGCGGGAGGTTCGGCGGTGACCGCGATCGAGGACGAGCCTGCGGCGGACGCCGACGCGGAGGCGGCGCCGAGGACGACCGGGGGCCCCTCGACGACGGCTGCACTTCCCAAGGCGCCTGCGCTGGCACTGGCACTCGCGCTCGCGGACGCCGAGGCGGCGGGCTTGGCCGGTTTGGGCTTGGCGGGCTTCGGGGCCGACCCGGCCGGCTTCGGTGCCGACGCCGACGCGGAGGTCTTGGCTCCGGGCGCCTGCGCGATGGCGCGGGGGCTGCCGAGGAAGACCGCGAGCAACGTGCCGAGGACCACCATCGCCAGCCAGCTGCGCACCGCACGAGCGGAAGGCCCGATCGCGACGCGGGCGTGAGTACGGCGCGCGGATCGGGGCGAAGGCGAGGGCATGGAGAGCGGGTCTGGACGCGGAGGAAGCGGATGGATGCTGCGCCCGGGAGTCGGACGCAGATCGAAGCACGGCGGCATAGGGTGATGCGGGTTCGGGGGTCAACGCGGGGCGGCAAAAAACCGCGGATGTGCCGAGGAGCCGGCGGATGCGCGACATGTGCACCACTCCGCGCAGAGCGGAAGACACACGACGCCGTCGAAACAGCCCACGACGTCTCTCGACGGCGGGTGGTGATCAACGACAGAATGGTTTCCGCGGTCCGGCGTCGAACGCCTTCAGGGGCGGCGAGCCGCGCTGGCTCCGAGGGCTGTCAGGGAAGATGCACCGTCGTCGCTCGATCCACGCGCTTTTGTGTGCAGCCGCCATCTCCTTGATGGCGCTTCCTGCACGCACTGCGGGCACCGACGTCGCGGCGCAAGAGAAGATCCTCAAAACGGCGGACGACTTCCGCTTTCGGGTCGACGCTTGCCTCAAGCTCGGAAGCAGCGGTGACTTCAAGGCTCGCAAGCCGCTCGAGGGCGCGCTCGACGATCCCCACCCGACCGTGCGCCAGGCCGCTGCGAGCGCGCTCGCGAAGTTGGGGGACGTCCTCGCCCTGGCCGCTCTCGAGACCCGCCTCGCCAAAGAGAAGAACGCGCCCACCAAGTCGGCGATCGAGAGCGCGATCACCACGCTCAAGTCGTCGGGCGGCAGCGGGAGCTCGGGCGGTACGGGCGGTGGTTCCGGGGCCACGTCGGGTGCAGCGCCCGATTGGGCGAAGACGAAATACGTCGTGAAGCTCCAGCAAGTGTCGAACACCAGCGGAGTTCGCGGCGCCGCGCTCGCTGCCGTGTTCGAGTCGTCCACGCGCGACAAGCTCACCCAGATCCCGGGTGTGTACGTGCTGCCGTCCGGCGCCACGCAGACCGCGCTGCTCGCGCAGGCGACGTCGAAGGGCATCCCGGTGCTGGGAGTCGATGCGAAGGTCGTCTTGCTCGATCAGGCGAACTTCGCGGGCGACGTGAAGATCCAAGCGAAGGTCGCGTACGCGATCAGCAAGCTGATGGTGATCAAGTCCGCGATCGAGGGGAACGCCTCGTCGATCGGCTCGGCCAATTCGGCGAAGAACCCGGCCTCTCTCGTCAAGCTGCAGGACATGGCGGTCGACGGTGCCGTGGCGAGCGCGATGGGCAAGGCGCCGACCGCGCTCGCCGCCGCCATCAAGTGAGGGTAGAGCACCGTCCGTGCGTGTGCTCCTGCTCTCGACCCCGTTCGACGAACGCGCGCGTCTCGATGGCAGCCGTCGCGCCGTCGCCGATCTGGTGCGCGGCCTCTCGTCCGAGCGCGTCGCCGAGCCCACGGTGCTCGTCGGCGTCGGGGGCGAGGCACCGCCCGGCGCGCGCGGCGAGTTCGTCGGCGATCGACCGTTGGAAGCCTTCCTCACGACGCTCCTGACCCAGGTCGACGTCGTCCATGCGTGGTTTGCCCCTCGGGTGATCACGGCCGCCGCGTTGCGGGCGGTGCGCACGGTGCGGCGCAAGCCGATCGTGCAGACGGTGGCGTCGGTTCCTCGTTCGCTCGTCGGGCTGTCTGCCTCGCTGGTCGGCGACGTGATCGTCACCACGTCGGACGCGACGGCCATCTCGTTCGCCACCCACGGCATCGATGCGAAGAAGATGATGCGCGTCGCCTCGCCGTTCGCGCCGGAGGTCGTGCAGGACCGCGTCGACGCCCCGCGCGACCTCGTGCTCTATGCAGGCGACTACGAGTTCGACGACGGCCTCGAGCGCACGCTCTCGGCGCTGGCCAAGGCGTCGGCGCCGCATGGCGTGCTGCCGCACCTGGCGATCGCCGCGCGCGAGAAGACCGACCGGGCCCGTGAGGTCGCGGCGCGAATCCGACGGAGGATCGACGGCTCGAGCGCGTTGCGGGGTCGGGTGACGATCCTCGGCGAGGTCCCGTCGCTCTTGCCTTGGATCGCCGCTTCGCGTGCGGTGATCGTGCCGGCCTCCACCACCTTCGCCAAGCTCGATCACCCCCGCGTTTTGCTCGAGGCGATCGCGCTCGGCGTGCGGATCATCGTCGGTCGCGCGTCCTCGCTCGCCGAGCTCTGCGACGACCCGCGCATCGGCGAGGTGGCGCACGACACGAGCGAGCTGCGCGACGCGATCGAGCGGGCGTTCGAGCTCCCGCCCATCCCGGTCGAGGCGATCACCAAGGCGCTCGCTTCGCGGCGGCCGGAGTCGGTCGCGCGCCGCTATGGCGAGATCTACGAGCGCGTGACTACAGACCGCCTGCGGTGAGCAGGCCCCAGACGCTCTCGACGCGGTCGCCGTCGAGCTCGTGGTGGACGAACAAGACGTCTCCGTCGCTCGTGACGGTGTAGCCGTCGATGTACTTGCGGGCGACCATGCCGATGAAGCCCTTGGGCACGAAGCCCTCGATGAGCTTCTTGACGGTCGCCACGTCCTCCTTGGCCGACTTCTCGTCCTTGGCCTTGGCCTCCATGTCGATCATCCCACCGTTGTCCTTGCGGCTGCGGATGGTGACGTGCACGTCGTGGAGGTCCTCGGGGATCGCGGTGAGCACGTTGGACGGCTTGCTGAGGAACGACGAGACGATCAAGTCGGGCTCGCCCTTGGGGAGCGCGTCGCCGACCTTCCTCTTCTTCTTCACGAGCTGACGCGCGAGCTCGATGGACTGCTTCTCTCCGTCGGGCGGCGTGACGATCAGCCCGCCGGGGAGCTGCACGACCACCCGGTTGGCGCCGTCGATCTTCGCGCGGAACGCCGGGACGTCGTCGTCGCCGATCCACTCGCTGCCGGGGAAACGCTTGGCCACGCCTTGCAGCACCAGCGTCATCGCCAGGTCGGGCTTGTTGTGCACGATGATCGCGCTCACGCGCGAGGTCTCGTGGAACCTCGGACCGAAGGCGAACAACGCGTCGAAATCGCGCACCGGGTCGAGGCCGGTGCCGTCGAAGAACGGCTTCCACTGCTCGATGCGCAACAGCCGCGAGCCGAGCTGCTTGCCGATGGGGTGCGCGCGCAGGTGATCCATGCGCACGAGCACCGAAACGTGGACCTCCTTGTTCGGCGGCTTGAGCGCGTTGAGGCCGCCGGCGAGCGAGTTCGGATCCTTCACCCGCGGCGGGCCGCCCGCGTCACCCGTCTCGCTGCCGGCGTCGGGCTTGGGCGCCGCGTCGTTGGCGTCGGCGCCGGCATCGGGCGGACCGGTCTCCCCCGCTTCCTCGACTCCAGCGTCGGATGCGCTCGGCCCCGGTCCCTTCACCGGCTCGCCGCCCGGCGTGACGACCGTCGGGTCCTGGACCGGGCCCTCGTCGAAATCGAGATCGATGGGAATGACCGTCGGTGCGTCGACGTCCTTCCAATGGACGTCCCCCGTCTGCACCCCGAGCAGCTTCAACAGCGCGGCGAGGATGGCCGCCCACGGCAGAGCCCAGATGAAATGCAGGGCGATCGACGCGGGAATGAACCGGGTGAACAGGTCACGACCGAGCGGCCCGCGCGACAACCCACCCGCGTGATCCAACGCGTCTGCGAGGCTGCTGCGTTCGGACGGCGAGTTCGACAAGGAGTCTTCGCTGAATGGACGGTTCGAGGCCTCATTCCATTCCGCGACCGGAACGGAAGGCGGGCAGCGTTTGCCGAAATCGGCCGCGCGTCCAAGGGTCTCGGCTCGGCAGGGGTCCTAGAGCACCGAGCTCGGGTCCGGTGTGAAGTTTTCGCACGAGGTCCGCGTCTCCCACGAGTATGGCTATTCTCACCCCCATGGTCTTCTCGCGCCCCACTATTCGCAGTCGCGCCTCGTCGGCGACGGCCAAGCCGTTCGCGCTCCTCACCGCGTTGCTCATCGCGACCGCGCCCGCCTCCTCGTTCGCGCAGGCGAAGGACAAGGACCCGAAGACGCCGGGCATCCAGGCGAAGACCACAGCGCCGCCGTCCCCCGAGAAGGTCGCCAAGGCCAAGGAGTTCTCGGACGCGATCACCTCGGTCGCCGAGAAGGTGTCGCCGTCGGTCGTGCAGATCGACGTCGCCATCCGCGACGAGCAGAACGAGTCGCTGCCGTGGTGGCTCAAGAAGAAGGGCGATGCAGGCGTCGCGCGCGGCAACGGCTCGGGCGTGATCATCTCGTCCGACGGCTACATCCTGACGAACAATCACGTCGTCGAGGACGCCATTTCGATCACCATTCGCACCAAGGACGGCAAGATCCTCAGCGCGAAGATCAAGGGGCGCGACCCGTCCACGGACCTCGCGGTGCTCAAGGTCGAAGCGACGAACCTCGTGTCCTCCAAGCTCGGCGACTCCGACTCGTCCAAGGTCGGCGAGTGGGTCGTTGCGGTCGGCTCGCCGTTCGGCTTCGCCTTCTCGGTCACGAGCGGCGTGCTCTCGGCCAAGGGCCGCGGCGGCCTCGGCATGAACGCGATCGAGGACTACCTGCAGACCGACGCGAGCATCAACCCCGGCAACAGCGGCGGGCCGCTGGTCAATCTCAACGGCGAGGTCATCGGCATCAACACCATGATCCTCGGCAAATACGGCTCGGTCGGGCTCGGGTTCGCCGTGCCGTCGAACATGGCCAAACGCGTCGCCGAGCAGCTGATCAAGAACGGCAAGGTCGCCCGGGCGTGGCTCGGGGTTGGCGTCCAGGACCTCACGCCCGATCTCGCCAAGGCGATGAAGGTGGACGCCTACGCCGGTGCGCTGATCAACCACACGGAGCCGGCTGGTCCCGCGTTCAACGCCAAGCTGGTCCCCGGTGACATCGTGGCCAAGGTCGCCGGCAAGCCGGTTCGCGATGCGCAGGAGCTCATTCGCGAGGTCATCAACCACGACGTGGGCGCCACCATCTCGCTCGAGGTCATCCGCAAGGGCGCCAAATACGAGGCGAAGGCGCTGCTCACCGCGCGGCCCGAACCCCCGGTCAAGCCGACGCCGCTCGAGGAGGCGGCCAAGGCGAGCCCGGCGTCGAGCGGGTACGGCATCACGATGAAGGCCATCCCGCCCGACGCCGCGTCGAAGTACGGGTTCGGCAAGGCGCAGACGTTCGTCTCCTACGTCGAGCCGAGCTCGCCGGCCGACAAGGCGGGGGTGCAGGCCGGCGACGTGGTGCTCGAGGTCAATGGGACGGCGAACCCGACCAGCGATCAAATCAAGAGCGCGGGCGCCAGCGGCACGCTGCTGATGCGCATCGGCCGCAAGGACGCGCGCTTCTTCGTCGCCGTCGCCAAGTAATCAGGTGCGGCGGAGCCTCGCGAAGATCGCGAGGTGGGTCAGCACCACCAGCGGGACGACGAAGAACGGCAGCATCCCGAAGGGGGCGAGGCCGAACGCGCGGATCGTGACGGGATCGTGGTCGACGAGCGCGAGCTTCTGCGCCGTCGCCACGGTCACTGCGATGTCGACGAGGCCGTAGACGTTCCATGCGAGCACGAGGCGACGGTGCCGCACCATCAGCGCCGCGGCGATCGCGAGCAGGCCGGCTACCAGGTCGCCGACACCGCCACGAACGGCGAAGTCTCGTGCGAGCAGCCCGTGGGAGAAGAGGACGAGGAACGCGGCCCCGATCGGCGCGCGGACGACGTGGAACAGGATCAACACGCGGAGATCGAGCCCGACGACCGCCGCTCGGAGCGAGGGGATGCGCCGATACGCGAGCACGCCGAACGTGACCTGCGACACGAGCGCGATCGCGACCAGTAGCGGCCGGCCGTCGATGACGCGTGCGCTGGCGAGGGCGACCGCGACTGCGAACCAGCCGACCAGGATCGGTGCAAGGGAGAGCCGAGGGGGCGAGAGCGTCTGGGTTCCGTTCATACCCGCTCGCTCTCCACGAGGCGTGCCACCCGAGATCGGGCGGAAAATCGCGGGCTCGTCGTCGATCGCTGCAAAGAAATCCGACACCCTGTCGAAAGGTCGTTCACGACGGAGGTCTCGTGATCGCCTACCGTCGCCTCATGCACGTGCCCCGCGCGCAGCTGCGATCCGTGGGGACGGCGTTCCTCCGTCAGCGCCCTTGGATCGTCGCGCCCGCGATGGTCCTTTCGATCGGATCGCTCGCGCTCTCGCCAGCGCCGCGCGCTCAGGTCGTGCTGCTGTCGTGTGCGATGGGCGTGGTCCTCGGCTGGTTCTCATGGGAGGCGGTGCAGGCACGGCGCGCAGAGTTCGACGAGCGATATCTATTTCGCTCACTGCTCTCGACGTTGTTCGCGATCGCGATCGCGTGCATCGGCACGGGAGCGATTCGCAGCCCACTGGTGCCGTTCCTCTTCGCGCCGACGGTGATCGGGTTCGCTGCGTTCGGGAGGGCACGCCCTTCCACGGCGATGTTCGTCTGTTTCCTCGCGGTAGCGGCGGCGCTGGTCGCCGTTCCGGTGGGCGTGCCGTTTCCACCGATCGTGGCGCCGTACAACGTGCCGATGGCGGCCGGCGCGTTGCTCGGCGCCGCGGCGCTCCTCCGCGTCGGCGTGGCGGGCCTGACGGACGCGTACGGGCGAGCAGCCAGCGATCTCGACGTGGCGCGCGAGGCGGTGCTCGTAGGTGCGGAGGCGCGGAGCCGGGCCCTCGATGCCCTCGGGGCGAAGGTGGCCCACGAGGTCAAGAACCCGCTCGCATCGGTGCGGGGTTTGGTCGAGCTCGTCGCGTCCGAGAGCGAGGGAAGGACCGAAGAGCGCCTCTCGGTCGCGCTCGCGGAGATCGAGCGGATCGAGGCCATCCTGCGCGACTACCTGTCGTTCGCCAAGCCGCTCGACGAGCTGCGCCCTGTGCCCTGCGACCTGCTCGAGCTCGCCGAAGAAGTGCGCGCCATCGTCGACGGCCGCGCCGAACGCGCCGGCATCGCGGTCTCGGTCGAAGGCCGGAGTCGCGTCGTTCCGGCCGATCCTTCACGGCTCAAAGAGGCCCTCCTCAACCTGGTGGGGAACGCGCTCGAAGCGACGCCGCGTGGCGGTCGTGTGGTGCTCGAGATCCATGAGGTGAACGCCGAGCTCAGGGTGCGAGACACCGGACGGGGCATGTCGAGCGAGCAGCTCGCGCGCATCGGCACGCCCGGGTTCACCACGCGCGAAGGCGGGACGGGGCTCGGTGTGGTGCTCGCGCGCGCGGCGATCGCGCAGCACGGCGGCAACCTCGAATTCGAGAGTCAGGTGGGGCGTGGTACCGTGGCGATCGTGCGGATCCCGGGGTGAAACATGGCGACGGTGCTTCTCGTCGACGACGATCCGGGCGTGTTGTTCACGCTCCAAGAGGTGCTCGAGAGCAAGGGCCACACGACGATCTCCGCACGCTCGGGCGAAGGAGCGCTCGACCGACTCGACGACGCGATCGAGGTGGTGATCAGCGATCTCGCCATGCCGGGAATGGATGGCCTCGCGCTGCTCGCTGCGATCCACGAGCGCGCACCCGGCCTGCCGTTCATCCTCTTGACCGCGCGCGGCTCCGAGCGCACGGCCGTCGCCGCGATCAAAGCCGGGGCGCACGACTACCTTGCGAAGCCGTTCGCGAACGACGAGATCGCGATCGTGGTCGCGCGCGCGGCCGAGACGCGCGAGTTGCGCGAGACGACCAAGGCGCTGCGGGTCGAGCGTGCCGCGGGCGGCGCGATCGTCGGGCGCGACCCCCGATTTCGTGCGCTGATCGACGAGGCGACCCGCGTCGCGACGCGCCACGTGACCGTGCTGATTCGGGGCGAGACGGGCACGGGCAAGGAGCTCTTTGCCACCTTGATCCACGCGGCGAGCTCGCGCGCGAAGGGGCCGCTGGTGCGGTTCAACTGTGCCGCGATCGCGCCTGAGCTCGCCGAGGCCGAGTTGTTCGGCCACGCGCGCGGCGCGTTCACTGGCGCGGCAACGGCACGGCGCGGTTACCTGCAAGAGGCGCACGGCGGCACGTTGGTGCTCGACGAGATCGGCGAATTGCCGCTCTCGGTCCAAGCCAAGCTGCTGCGCGTCGTGCAGCAGGGAGAGGTGCAGCCGGTCGGACAGAGCCGCGTCGAGAAGGTCGACGTACGATTCGTCGCGTGTACCCACCGCGATCTGCTCGCCTCGGCGAAGGCGGGCGCGTTTCGCGAGGATCTCTACTACCGGCTTGCGGTCGTCGAGCTCGTCATCCCTCCGTTGCGGGAGCGTCGCGCCGACTTGCCAGTCTTGATCGACGAGCTCTGCCGTCGATGGGTGCGCCGGTTCGGGCTCGGCGAGGTGAGGCTCGGCGACGCGTTGGTGCGCGCGCTCGGCGAACGCCCGTGGCCGGGGAACGTGCGCGAGCTGGAGAACGCGATCGCGCGGATTCTCGCGCTCGCTCCAGACGACGGAGAGATCGGCGTCGACGCGCTGTGCCGACTCTCACCGACCTCGTCCGACGCTCCCGATCCGGAGGCACCCCTGCGTGAGCAGGTCGGCGCCTTCGAACGCGGGATCCTCGTTCGCACGCTCGAGGCGACGGGATGGAACCAGTCGGAGGCCGCGCGCCGGCTCGGAATCACTCGCGTCACGCTCATCGACAAGATGAAGCGGCATTCGCTGAAGCGACCCTGATCGCCGCTCGCGCCGGCGGCAGAAGGCGCGCGCCTCGAGCGGAGGTCTCGAGCGGCATCAGGCTTGCGAAGGATCGAACGCGTGGAGGAGCCCATGCGTATCGACCAGAGCTCTCACACAGACGCGCACCGTGACTCGATCTCGAACGACGCGGTGCCCGTCCTCGTCGCCGCTGGAACCCTGCCGATCTCCGCGGTCGAAGCCGCCATCGTCGCGCAGTTCGATGGTCTCCGCACCGTCACGGACGTCGCGCTGGCGGCCGGGGCGTCGTTGAGCAGCGTCCGCGCCTTGATCCTCCAGCTCGCCTTCTACGGCGCCGTCGTGCTCGACGAGTGGATGCAGGTAGACGACCTCGACATCCTCGACGAGCGGTGCGCGACGCTACCGCCCGAGCCTGTCGAACCGGAGGCGATCTTGTTGAAGCGTCGGCGCAAGGCCCCCAAGGTCCTGCGCGTCGCTGACGATTCACCGCTCATCGCAGCGGTGCTCGCGGCGCTCGCGGCTCTCGAGCCCCAGACCTCACGCGAATGACGTGCGGCTGTCGTGGCGCTCTCGGAGCGCGCCCTCGTCGAGCGGGATTTCCTCGCGGCGGAACTTGCCGTTCTCCTCGAGGACGTGGGCCTCGATCGTGACGAGGCGGCCTGTCGAGTCGTCGAACTCGTAGAGGTTGAACCCGGCGTGGCGGTGCGGGTGATCCGAGAGCAGCGACGCACTCGTCGCCCCGACCACGTCGATCCTGCCGACCGGGGTCTCGATCGCGCGGCGCACGCGAATGTGCGAGTGGCCGTGGAGGATCAAGCCGTGCTCGACCTTCGCGAGCTTCCTCACCATGTGCCGGCTGTCGTGCAGGCCCTCGAGGTACGCCACGACCCTGTTCTTCAGGTTGTGCGCCGGGTGGTGCTGCAGGATGACCTTGGTGCGCTTCTCGACCTCGGGGTGGTGGAGGAGCTTCTGGAAGTGGTCGAGCTGCGCGCCGCCGAACCGACCCGAGGCCATCAGTGGCATGCGCGGAACGGCGCTCGAGAGTCCGATGATCGCCACCGGACCACGCAGCTTGACGAAGGGGTAGCGGGCGCCGAAGTGGTCGACGCCGAACTCGGGCAGATCGCTCGCAATCCAATCGCGACAGTACTGCTCGAAGCGGCGCTTGTTGGCCGAGCCTCGCGTGTACACGTCGTGGTTGCCAGGGACGACGCTGACCTGATCGGAGTGCATTCCGAGGTCGTCCTCGAGGAAGCGACGGACCAACTCGAACTCCGGCTCGAGCGCGAGGTTGGTCAGGTCGCCGGTGATCGTGACGTGGTCGATCCTCGCTCGCTTGACCTCCTCGGCCACGGCGCGAACGGCGTGCGGCTTGTGCACGGATTTGCGGTGGAACCGCAGCATCGCCCAGCCCGTGAGGCGTTTGTTGAGGAAGCGCCCGACGGTGACGCCTTCGAGCGAGAGGAGGTGGAGATCGGAAAAATGCGCGATACGCATCGGCTTCAGGGCAACGGTACTCCACGGATCGTGCCGCGCCTATCGGGCCCGCACCAGGTGGATGACTCCGGCTCGGCGCGGCGGTAGGTGGCCGGTATGCGGGTGATGCGGGTCGGAACGTTCAACATCTGGAACCGCTGTGGCCCGTGGGAAGACCGCCTCGTCGCCATCCGGAGGCACATCGGCGTCTTGGACCTCGACGTCCTCGGCATGCAGGAGGTCCTGCGTCCGGCGGAGGCGGGGCTGGGACCGGATCAGGCGGCGGAAGTCGCCGCAGGGTTCGGCTACCACGTCGCGTTCGGCACCACGCGCGAACAGCCCATCAGCATGGGCAACGCAGTGCTGTCGCGTTGGCCAATCGTGCGCACCCAGGTGTGGCCGCTGCCCGACGGCGGTACCGACGAGCGACGCAACCTCTTGTTCGCCGAGCTCGACGCTCCGTTCGGTCGCGTGCCGTTCTTCGTGACGCACCTGAACTGGAGGCTGCACGAGGGGCACGTACGCGAGCAGCAGGTGCGCTTCGTCGCCGACCGGGTGATGGAGGTCCCGTTCGACGGATTCCCGCCGATCCTCGTCGGCGACTTCAACGCCGAGCCCGAGTCCGACGAGATCCGCTTCCTCCGCGGCCATTGCTCGCTCGGCGCGCCGCGCCGGGTGTATCTCGCCGACTGCTTCGCCGTCGCCGGCGAGGGGTCGGGGACGACGTTCTCGCCGCGCACCAATCCGTTCGCGGGCGAGACCTACGAGCCCGAGCGGCGCATCGACTACGTCTTCGTGCGCGGCCCCGATTCTCGGGTGCGGGGAAGGCCGATGTCGGCGCGCGTCGCGTTCGACACGGTGGTCGACGGAGTGTTCCCGAGCGATCACTTCGGCGTGATCGCCGAGATCACCACGGGGTTGTCATGAAGCGCGTCTGCGTTTTCTGTGGATCGAGCCCGGGCGTTCGCCCCGAGTACATGGAGATGGCCAAGGCGCTGGGAACCACCCTCGCCAAACGTCGCCTCGGCCTCGTATACGGCGGCGCGTCGGTCGGCTTGATGGGAGCCGTGGCCGATGCGGCGCTCGCGGCCAACGGCGAGGTCGTCGGCATCATCCCCAAGGCGCTCGACAAGCGCGAGATCGCGCATCGACGGCTCACCGAGCTGCACATCGTCGACTCGATGCACACGCGCAAGGCGATGATGGCCCAACGCTCCGACGCGTTCATCGCGCTGCCCGGTGGGCTCGGCACGATGGAGGAGCTCTTCGAGGTGATGACCTGGCGGCTGCTCGGTCTGCACCGAAAGCCCGTCGGGCTGCTCGACGTCGGCGGCTACTACGCGTCGCTCATCGAGTTCCTCGAGAAGAGCATCGATCAAGGGTTCCTTCGTCGCGAACACCTGGCGCTCGAGGTCTCGAGCGATCCGAACGATCTGATCGATCGCCTCGAGGCCTCGCCTCCGGTGGAGGTCGAGAAGTGGATCGAGCGCGAGGACACCTGATCTACTTGCGCCGGATGCACGCGACGGCGTTGGGGACGAGAACCATCGCCGCGGTTCCGCGGTAGCTCTGGGTCGCCTCGGGATCCGGGGCGAGGTGCAACGGACCGACGAGCTCGACCTCGTCGCCGGGGCGGAGCTCGATCGCGGCCACGCGGTCGTGGGGCATCGTGGGCTCCGGGTCCTCGGCGGAGAATGCCGGATCGATCGTCTGGAGGTGTTCTTCGAGGAAGATTGCCTCCCGTTGCTCGTCGCCCCCACGTGAGAGCGTGAGCAGCCCGGGGGGAACGCGAGCGACGCGACCGTCCTCGAGCCGGACGTCGAAGCCGAAGCTCTCGCCGTCGCGCAGCATCACCGCGCTTCCGACGAACCGCTTGCTCGAGAGCTCGAGCGCCCAGCCGACGCAGGGCTCTCTCGTCAGGGGCGAAGTTCCCTTCGGCTCGCCCACCACCACGCCGCGCGCGCGACGCACGGAGGTCGGTGCGGCCGGCAACATCGCGCCGTGCGGCTTGAGCATGTTCCTCCGCATGCGGATGTAGGCGATCAACTTGCCGATCGCCCAGACCAGCAGCACGGCGATGAGTGCTACCGCAAGCACGACCAGAATCGCGCCGATGACGGCGCCGAGCTCTCCGCCGAGATCAATGGCCGAGCATCCATCACATCCGCCGCAGCTGGTGAAGAACTCGCCGAGCCCACCCGCCGCCGCGCCGCCGCTGCCCGCGCGCGCCAGCTTGCGGCGTTCGCGGCGCCACGAGGGCGGGCCCCAGACCTCGTCGACGAGCTTCGCTCGACCCTCGGTCGCGAGATTGACGATGCGATGCTTCTTGCCCCCCGGGCACGCAGGCAACTCGCCGACCACGAGCCGACAATCGAGACACACGCGCGTGCGGGGCGGGGCGCTCACCCGTCGAGACTAGAGCAGTTCTCGAAGGGGTTGATCGGAACCCCCGGGGCGACGCGCTGGGTTCGACTCCGTCCGCGCCATCACGGGCCGCTGCGCGTCGGGGTGGTGCTCTCCAAATCGCGTAGACGAGCTTG
>Ga0208492_1001366_pt1 | contig 15348 bp, 10 predicted proteins | sample Subbioar_CSW14AB_FD_184820 | JGI IMG/M metagenome (GOLD analysis project Ga0208492, IMG submission 184820) | Serpentinite rock and fluid subsurface biosphere microbial communities from McLaughlin Reserve, California, USA - CR12Mar_CSW14AB (SPAdes) | ecosystem: Environmental > Terrestrial > Deep... | reverse complement strand
CAAAGTCCTTTGATCTTAACGGCCAGCGGAGCGAGCACATACAACTGGAATAATACAGCTACGGGTGCTACTTTCACTGGTACTCCTTCCTCAAATGGCAGTTATTTTGTGGTTGGAACAGATGCGAATGGTTGTGTAAATGTTGCAACAATTCCTTATACAGTAAATCCATTGCCTCCTTTATCTATTGCCGGTAATACGTTTGCTTGTCTTGGCAGCTCATATACACTTACTGCCTCTGGTGCACCTACCTATTCATGGACAACGGGAGATGCCACAAATACAGCTGTTGTGTCACCTACCGCAAATACCGTTTATGGTGTTACCGGTACCAGCACACTTGGTTGCAGCAAAACGCTTACACTTTCTGTGACGATAAATACCATCGTCATTGTAGAAACTCCTGATACATCTCTTTGCCTTGGTAATTCGATACAACTTTCAGCTACCGGAGGTAATCCAAATAATTATACATGGACTCCTGTTAGCTCGCCTTTTGCAGGTGTTAACGTTACACCATCGGTAACCACAACTTACAGTTACCATGCGGTTGACGCTAAGCAATGCCACCATATGGGTATGATCACCGTTACAGTTAATCCAAATCCGGTTGTTACTGTGAGTGGAAGCAGCCAGACTATTTGTGTGGGTGAATCTGCTACAATCACTGCTGGTGGGGCAAATACTTACGCATGGGCAGCTCCATCAAATACAACGGGTAGTTCTATTGTTGTGAGTCCTAATAACACAACTACTTACATGGTTACAGGTACAGACAGTAACGGTTGTATGGATACCAGTTCGGTTGTTTTAGTGGTGAGTAAATGTACAGGACTGAACGAAGTGCAAAATCAAATTTCAGGGTTAAGTGTTTATCCTAATCCAAACAACGGAGAGTTTACCGTAGAATTAAATAACGGTTTAAACAAAACTATCGAAGTGAGCGATGTAACAGGACGCATAGTTGTGTCTACCGAATCAATGGACATTAAAACTGTTGTAAACCTTAAAGCGGTTGCTAATGGAGTTTATTATGTAAAAATTCAATCTGACAGATCTATTGAAGTAATAAAGGTGGTTAAACACTAGTTTAAGAACCAGGCCTTTATGGGCTGATAGATCTTTCAGTTAAAGCCCTTCCGGTAAACGGAGGGGCTTTCTTGTGTTATTCCGTAATAATAATTTTACCTTGTTTAATGATTTTATTTTCACAGGCAATGGTCAAAAAGTAGAGTCCATTTTCGAGAGTGCTTAAATTGCATGAATAAGCGGTGGAAACAAATACTTCTTCTCGGCAGATCCTTCCGGATAGATCGGTCAGTGTTAACACATATGAGCCCGTTGTTTTTTCTTTTTGCCTCAGGTTTATATTTATAGTTTCTTTAACCAGGGTAGGGTAGATCCTTATTTCAGGATCATTTTTTATTTTAATGATTTCTACAGGGGATACCGGTGGTCGCAGAACCAACAGGCTGTGGGTATTTGGATCGGTGTTGAACGAATTTGCTCCGTTCGTGGCGAGATAAATTTCCTGGTCGGGCCCGACACATATATCCCGCAACCGCCCGAACATGTTGTTAAGATAAGATGCCTGTGAAATATAGGTAGTACCAGTCCCGTCGAGTTTGATGGCGACTACTTTTTTATTTTTTAAAACACTCATTAAAAAACAGCCATTAAACTCAGGAAAACTGCTATTGGCATAATAAACAAGATCAGAAGGCGCAATGGTCGGACTCCAGTTTACAATTGGTTCTTTTATATTGTTGGCAGTGCAGTAGGTAATTTCAGCGGGCAGGTTACAGAATCCTTCTACATTGGGCCATCCATAGTTCCTTCCCATTTCCAGTTCCTGGAATTCATCGTCGTTCGACGGTCCGTGCTCTGAAATATATATTTTCCCGTCTGGTCCCAATGTAAGGCCTTGCGGATTGCGGTGCCCCAGTGTATAAATATAACTTCCGGGAAAGGGATTGTCCGCTGGAATGCTGCCATCCGGATTTAATCTCAGTACTTTACCATTTAACGAAGACATGTTCTGGGACAATGATGTATTTCCCGCCTCGCCGGTTGTCATTAATAATGTTTTGTCAGGGAGAAACAATAAACGTGAGCCATCATGAAAGGAGTTTGCGGTAATACTGTCGATCAGGATCTGTTCATTGATTAGCGCGGTGCCGTTCCAGGTATATTTTACGAGTTTTTCAAGTTGTACAGAATTGGAGAGGTAGGTATAGACAAGGAAAACCTCCTGTACCGTAGCAAAATCAGGATGGAGCGCCATGCCTAACAATCCGGCCTCCGCATAATAATAGACAGAAGCCGTCAGGTTTAGCACAGGTGTTTTTGTTTTTAAAAGCGGATCAATGCGGCTGACGATACCCTTTCTTTCCGTCATCCAGATATGTTTATCGGGTCCATAAAGTATTTCCCAGGGCACATCAATATTTGTAACAACTGTATCCGCAACTACCGTGGTCGAGCCAATAGTAAGCACCGACTGAGGATGAACAGAACTGAAAGTGAGCCAAAGTAGTGTACATAGCATAAATCTTGTTTTCATGAGGTTTCGGGATCGATAAATAAATTTAGCAAAAGTGGTGCCACGAAAAAAGCCAAAAAAATGATGAAGTGTCAGTATGGATAAGACACGAATTTCACGAATTGGTACGAAGAGAATATAAAATTAAGGATGTGATAAGGTTGCCACAGATTTTGATTTGTGGATTTTCCAGAAGTCAATTTTCAATTTTATTTCGGATCGGCGAAATCTGTTTAATCAGGGGCAATCAAAATAGCTGCAACCTAATTTATTTAGAAGCCACTCAAAAAAACCTACTTACTGGCCTATTTTACTTCGTCTTTTTCATTCAGACGAGACCACTTCCGGTGAAATCCGTGTAATTAGTCCCGATCAAAATGAATGCCCCATTTTATCTTTTTTTGTCTGAAGGTATTTCACGTTGTGAGGGTTCGACTCGATAATGATAGGTATATTTTCAACGATCTCAAGTCCATAGCCGATCAGGCCGGCGCGTTTTTTTGGATTGTTTGAAAGCAGTTTTATTTTTCTGACACCCAGGTCGCGCAGAATCTGGGCGCCAACGCCGTAATCGCGTTCGTCCATTTTAAAACCCAGTTCCACATTCGCTTCCACTGTATCAAGTCCTTCTTCCTGCAGTTTGTATGCTTTTAGTTTATTGAGAAGTCCTATACCACGTCCTTCCTGGTTCAGGTAGACGATCACTCCTTTGCCTTCCTTTTCAATCATTTGCATGGATTGATGCAGCTGTTCCCCGCAGTCACAGCGGCAGCTTCCGAAAATATCTCCGGTAACACAGGATGAGTGCATTCTTACAAGGATCGCCTCATCTTTTTTCCATTCGCCTTTCACAAGAACCAGGTGTTCCTGGCCGTTCGTTTCCACGCTGTAATCGATCAGCTTAAAATTACCCCAGTCTGTAGGCATGTTCACTTCCACCTGTTTTTTTACGATGCTCTCTTTAGCCAGGCGGTAAGCGATAAGATCCTCAATGCTTATGATCTTCAGGTCGAAACGCGCTGCAATCTTCATCAGCTGCGGTAGGCGGGCCATTGTGCCATCCTCATTCAAAATTTCAACAAGTACACCGCAGGGTTCGAAACCTGCCAGCACGGAAATATCTACGGTTGCTTCTGTATGTCCCGTCCTTCTTAATACTCCGCCTGGTTTCGATTTCAGCGGGAAAATATGCCCTGGTCTTCCGAAATCAGAAGGTTTAATTGTTGGGTCTATCAACGCTTTTACCGTTTTAGAGCGGTCGGACGCCGAAATGCCCGTACTGCATCCGAATCCTAGCAGATCTATTGACACGGTAAAAGGAGTTTCGTGTAAAGAGGTATTGGCCGGCACCATCATATCCAGTTTTAATTCATGGGCCCTTTCTTCGGTGAGTGGCGCGCAGATAAGGCCACGGCCGTGAGTAGCCATAAAATTGATCACTTCCGGCGTTGCATTTCTTGCCGCGGTTATGAAGTCGCCTTCGTTTTCGCGGTCCTCATCGTCCACCACAATTATCACTTTTCCTTTGCGGATGTCCTCAAGCGCTTCTTCTATAGTATTTAATTTAAATTCACTCATAAGTGGCACAAATTTAGGTAATTTAAGCCTTTGAAACTGCATTTTGTTTTGGAACAATTGATAAATAGACTTAAATCAGGGCTTACACAAACATTACCCGGAGCCGAGGCACAATACATGATGGCGCCCTTTCATCGTCAAAGAACAGAACTTAATGATCTTAGGGAAGAAGATTATAAACCAAGCGCTGTTCTGGTTTTATTTTGTGAAGATGAAGACGGGAAAACGTTCATTCCTTTAACGGAACGGATGACTTATAATGGGGCACACAGCGGACAGGTGAGCCTGCCCGGTGGCAAATTCGAAAAAGCAGACGGCGATCTGGCATCTACGGCGCTACGTGAGTGTTATGAAGAGATCGGGGTCCGTGAGATCGAACTTTTTGGCAAACTGACGCCTTTGTATATTCCTGTAAGCGGGTTCCTGGTCCATCCTTTTATTGGTTTTTGCAAAATTAAAAATCCGCTGATGAAGAGTCATGAAAGAGAGGTAAAAACTATTTTACGATTGGACCCTATGGATCTGTTAAATGAAAACATTGTAAAGGAAGGTAATATTGAAGTGATGAATATGAACATAAAAACACCCTGGTTTGATGTAGAAGGACTTAAAGTGTGGGGTGCGACTGCTATGATTCTCAGCGAGCTAAAGCAACTGATAAAAATTACTTCCTGAATTCGGAAAGGGCATTATCATAACAAAGATAATATTCTCCTTTTGTAAGATTGTCGATCCTGACCTGTTTGCCAAATCCTTTTTTTACAACAACACCATAAGCGTCATACACTTCGTAAGCCGTTTCAGCGCTGAAATCAATGATTGAATTATTTTTAGGGATGGCGAATGTAGGTTTATTTACAGACGATGTAACGGTTACATCCTTGGACATTTTGGTGAGCGCATTCAAGCCTTTTTGTTTAATGCGGTATTTGTTCTCGCCACTGTGCATAGCGACCTGGAAGGAGTAATCGTGTGTTTCCGGAGTGCCAAGTCCGTCTACTTCTCCAACAGGCACCCATTTGTTCCACTTAAATTGTTCAATAATATAAGGCAGGGCGCCCATTTCATTTTTACTGGCCCACTTTAAAAGACCTGTAGGGCTGATATTCAGGGTAACTATTTCAAAAGTTGGTTTTGGTTTAAGGTCTTCCATGTTCAAAACCTTTGGTGTACAACCTTCATTATGAATGATTTCGATAACTACATTGTCGCCATACTTTAAGTGGAGTGCCTTGAGGTCAATTTCAAAAGCGCTTGAGTTGATTTCGTCGGTGGTAATGTTGCCATTCACCTTAATTTCTTTTGTGCAGTAACCAACACCACCTGCGCCAAATCCATTGTGCACATAAACATTTTTATTCTGATATTTTCCTTCGATAATAAGTGTGGCAGCTCCGGCCATAAAGCCTGCAGATAACGCACTCATAAGTAACAAGAATCTTTTCATATTCAGAGATGTTGTTTGTTTAGCTTATAAATAATGCTTTAACCTTATTCTGATGAAAGGGTTTAAGTATTAGTTCATAATGTCTTAATTATCAAATTTTGTCCGCTTTTAAACCGGAAAAGTCAAAGACAAATATACGACAAAATGCCAAAAATAACCTACGAATGGGTCAAATTTAGAGGAATTTCCTAATTTTAACAATTATAAACTGGAGGATAAGGAAGAGAATAAGGGCGATAATGACTTTGTATGCCTTGCTAAAATGAACCTTATTTAGTTTTTTTTCCTTGTTATAACTCCAGATAAGCATTATAACAAAGGCGAGCACGAATAACGAAACAAAGATGATCCTTCCGGGAGTAAACATGCCACAAATATAGCGATTTGAATAAGCAACCTTCTAAAGGGAACGGCATTTTTATTCTTTGATCGTGAGAAGATCCATTCTTGTTTTGTTTTTATTCTCAGATTGGGGAGCCAGGAGGAGGCTGTTACTTTTTTTGACATTTGGGGTTTCAATATTCCAGAGTTCAACCTGGTAATCTGATTTTATGATTTCCCTGCTAAGCTCTCCGTTTTCGTTTAAGGTGACGTACACAGGCCATGTCTTCTGGGAAAAGGTAACTATCCCTTTATATTTTGAAGGCTCGTAATTATTTACATCAGGAAATTGCAACAGGTTTTTGTCGCGATCATAGAAAATGAGATGAAGTTTTTTAGTACCGGTTACCATTAAATGATTGGTGTATTTGTCACTTATTGCCCTTTCTACTCCCACAGTATTTCTGGGTATGATCTTCATTTTCTCAAGTTTTGTTTCCGCATTGTATTTAAGTACAATGATCTCACGTCCATAATGGTACGAAACTGAGCTTCCGTTATTCACTATCGTATAATCATAACCATGATACTTTACCACGTACAGCCTGCCATCTATGTAAATGCTCTTAAAATGTTTGAATAGCTTATTGTCATCTGTAACGCCCTTCGTATTGTAAACTAAATTCTTTGCCTTGTAAGTAAGCTTTTCTTGCAGTTCGGGGCTCAGATACTCAAAACTCATTCCTTTTATGACGGCATCTTTTGGATCGACGGTAATTGCAAAAAATCCGGTGGTTTTTAAATGACCGTCATATTTGGACGTGTTTATCCCGTCAAGAAATTCTCCCGTATATACAAGGCTATTATCGAATAGCTCAAGATTAGGATTGAGTATTGTTTTGTTCCCGGACGGAATTTTCACAAAATGAGTAACAGGATTATTGCCCGGGCTAATACATATACAATAGATCACGTCATCCGGGTTTTCCCGATTCAGGTAACCTCCCTGGTAAATAAACCGGTCATCATTGTCAACTTTAAAGTCAGACACATAAAGCGGAGATTTCTCAAGGTTTTCCACCGGGTGTTTTTCCCAGATCTTACTAAAACTGGCCGAATTAAATAGTTTTGCCCTAACTGTCCTTGGTTCGCCTTCATTTTTTTCATCGAGCACCGTCATCATTTTTTTTCCGTCCGGTGAGAACTCAACATTAAAATGCCGGTGACCACCGTTGTCTTTTTTGGTGTCTATATCCTCCATTACCTTTATATCTCCTATCTGTTCGCCTGTGTCACTTTTAATTACTCTCAGCAGGTAAAGTTTTCTTTTCTCTTTTTTATGGGTGATAACTGTGATAATATAAATCCTGCCATTTTGGTTATGGGTTTCAAGTATTGTTTCTTCGTCCTTTATTCCAAGGTTTTTTTCGTATTGCAAGGTGGCAGTCTTTGCGTCAAACCGGCATAAAAAAGGTTCGGACTGGGTATAAAAGGCTCTGTAAGCATAAAAACTATTCTCATCAGGTTCAACAGACCAGAAGTATTTTCTTTTGTCGGAAACGTCAAATTCCCTGCCTTTTATTATTTCATAACTCGATTGTCCTTCACATATCAGAAACGCGAAGACGAGAACAACCAACAGTTTTTTTTGCATAGCCGGGATTTTTCAAGGTAAATCTCAAAAATAGTAAATAAGCAATATTCACCTGAAAAAAAAAGAGCTTTTTTTTGAAAAAAAATAACAAACTTAGCGCATTATACAGGTGTTATATAGGTTTAAAATATCCGCGCTGCTAGCGCTCCTTATCTGTTCAGCTTTCACAGGCAGAACCTCGAAGCTCGGGAAAGGCTTTGAAGCCTTGCGTATTTATGATTATTTCCAGGCAAAAAAACTGTTCTATGAATGTAACAACAAAAAGCCTGATCCTTATGCCTGTTATGGACTTGCGCTGATCTTCAGCCGGAATGATAATCCGTTTTCAAACATTGACAGCGCTGGAAAATACATCCTTCTTAGTTATCACACTTTTCTAGCCAATCCTTTACCTCAAAGTCCTGCTGGTTTTTTAATAGACGGAGGCAGAATTCTGGTCCTGGCCGATTCTATTTCTATAAAAATGTATCAGAAAATTAAAGTGGTAAACACGGTTAGTTCTTATAATTTTTTCCTTAGAAATTTTTACCTGGCCAGGCCCAAACTATTGAAGGAAGCTGTTTACGCCCGAGATGGGCTGGACTTTAACGCGGTGTTGGAACTCAAAAACAGTGATTCAACCAGGTCGTTTATGCTTTTGCACCCTCAGAGTGATTTTTACCAGGAAGCTTTTGTATTAAGGGAAAGGCAATTATACGAAGAGAACACAACGGAAGGCACCGCTGAAGAGTACATCGCTTTTTTAAAAAAGTACCCTAAAAACCTGATGGTAAAAAATGCTCACGAAAAATTATTTGCCATTTACCGGCAACAAAAGAATGTACAGGGACTTGCTTCATTTGTAAAAGATTATCCGGGCGCCTATCAGAGCATTGATGCCTGGAAGTTACTCTTCTCGCTTTCGGTGAAGGAGTTTTCTTTTGACGAACTGAAAAATTTTGTAAAGACGTATCCCGATTTCCCTCTAAAAACGTCCATCTTACATGAGCTGGAATTGAATAAACTAGTTCTGTTCCCTTATCAACAGGGAGATTTTTCCGGTTTTATCGATGATAAAGGTAAATTTGTGATCAAGCCAATGTTTGATGCGGCAACTGATTTTTATGAAGGACTTTCGGTGGTGACCAAAAATGATTCGGTGTATTTTATAAACAAACAAAATATAAACCCCTTTGCTAAAATTTATTCCGATGCCTCTGTTTTTAAAAATGGAATAGCTCCTGTAAAACAAAATAACAAATGGTTTTTCATTAACAGGCAGGGGCAGTCCATATCACGCTCCTATGATGAGATCAATGAGCTTTCAGACAATGTGTATGTAGTAAAAGGCGGTGATAAATATGGCGCCCTGGACCATTTCGGACAGAGTATCCTGGAGCCTAAGTTTGACAAGCTTGGGGATTTTAAAAGTGGTTACGCTTATTATACAGAAAAAGGTTCCTATGGTTTTGTTTCACGGAATGGAATGGTTCACAAGGCGGAATTTGAATGGATCTCGGACTTTAATGAGGAACAGATCGCCATCATCAAACAAAATAATAAATATGGCCTGATAAATATTTTTGGAAAAAAGGTACTGGAGGCCGGCTACGACCAAATCCTCAAAACCAATACCTCAGTTTTTATTGTTGTTTTAAACAACCAGTACGGTTTTTTTAGTTCAGAAGGTTGTTTTTTAAGTCCCGTTGCCTACGATTATATGAAAGAAAAATCACAGGAGTTTTATACCAATGGCACACTATTTAAGCTGCTAAAAAAGGGTGAACAGTCTTTTGTGGATGCCAATGGCCGCACCTATATCAGCTTTGGGGCCTACCAGGAAATTAACTTCCCCTGCAACGACCTGATGCGCGTGAAGCAAAAAAACAAATACGGGTACCTGGACCGTAAATTAGGAGTTATAATTCCATACAGGTACAACATGGCGGGTGATTTTTCAGACAGTCTTGCATTGGTAAAGCTTAAGGAAAATAATGTGATCATCACTACCAGTAGCACCGAAGTATTTTCAACCGGAGCGGAGATTGTAAGGCTGTCTCCGCATTATTTCAGTGTGAATGATGACACGCGGACAATCATTAACCACAGGGGAGAACTGGTGTTTACCGATGTTGACAATGTTCAGAAAATTAATAACATGCTTATTGTTACTTTAAATAATGGAGAAATAAAATTGATATACGATTAAACATTATTACATTTATACCTTAAAATTTATCATATGAGTAAAGTACACAATTTTAGCGCTGGCCCGGGAATACTGCCGGCAGAAGTATTAAAACAAGCTTCCGAGGCCTGCATAAATTTTGATAATCTGAATCTTTCTTTGCTGGAAATTTCGCACCGCAGCAAGAACTATGAAAAAGTAATGCAGGAGGCACGCTCCACGGTAAAAGAATTATTTGAAGTGGGGGATGAGTATGAGGTAATTTATCTTGGCGGAGGCGCCAGCCTGCAATTTGCCATGGTGCCCTATAACCTTCTGAGAACGGATGGCTTTGCTGCATATGTAAACACAGGAGTTTGGGCAAGTAAAGCAATTAAAGAGGCAAAGCTGATCGGTGATACAAAAGTGATCGCGTCGTCTGAAGATAAAAAATTCACCTATATTCCAAAAGGATATGAAATTCCAAAGGATGCAGATTACCTGCATATTACCAGCAACAATACCATTTACGGGACACAGATAAAGGAATTTCCAAACTCGCCTGTACCCTTAGTGTGCGACATGAGCTCTGATATTTTCAGCCGCCGGGTGGACGCGAAAAAGTTTGATCTTATTTATGCCGGCGCGCAAAAAAATATGGGTCCTGCCGGAAGCACCATGATCATGGTAAAAAAATCGGCGCTTGGAAAAACGGGAAGAAAAATGTTATCCATGCTGGACTATCAGGTGCATATCAAGGGAGATTCGATGTACAATACACCTCCGGTGTTCCCTATTTATGTGACCTTACTTACCTTGCAATGGCTTAAGAAAAATGGCGGGATCTCCTGGATCGAAAAACTGAACCAGCAAAAATCGGATGCCATCTATAATGAGATTGACCGGAATTCTTTGTTTTATGGAACTACTGCAGTAGAAGACCGCAGCCAGATGAACGTTTGTTTTTTAATGAAAAAGCCCGAGCTTGAGCCGGAATTCGATAAATTCTGGAAGGACGCAGGCATCAGTGGCATCCGTGGACACAGGGACGTTGGCGGCTACAGGGCATCTCTTTACAACGCTCTTCCTTTGGAAAGTGTGAATGTATTGGTGGATGTGATGAAGGAGTTTGAGAAAAAGTTTGCTTAGTTTTTGACTTCGCTTTAACTGACTTACAATAGAGATCAGATTACTTTAAGCCCGCACCGCGATGCGGGCTTTTTATTTACTCACAGAACAATTCACATCCGAAGAGCGCATTTTGTACATTGCTTCAAAGCCATCGCAGGCTTCTTCGGCATCTGTTTTTTTCATTTTGCCAAGCGCGCGTTTCTGTTCGTGTGCATTTAAACCGGAGCCACTGCAATTGCAGGTGTAGTTCTTTTTGCACGAACAAAGAAGAGTAGTGGCAAGGAAAATTAAGCCAAAAGCGCTGATGCAAGTTGGAAATTTGGGATGGTTCATTGGGATTTTTTTTATAAAAACAATATAAATTCCTGTTGCAGCTGCTATGCCTTTATTGCCCAGCGCAGCTTAGCCGATCTGGCCCGGGGATTGGCGTTACATTCTTCTGCTGACGGACGGATCGGGTCGGGAGCCACCTCGCTATAAATGCCTTCGCGAAACAAATGCTGGAAGGATTTTTTTACACGGCGGTCTTCACCCGAATGAAAGGAGAGTATGGCAACACGTCCGCCTTTAGCAAGAACTTCGGGTAACTTTTCCAGGAATTTATCCAATGCCCCGAATTCGTCATTTACTGCAATACGTAATGCCTGGAAACACCGCTGGCAGGTTTTCCGGAGTAACTCCTTACTGTCGGCATTTTGTGGGAGGAAAACAAGCGCCTCTTTGATAAGCTCCTGTAAGTGTTTTGTAGTAGCTACCGCTGCCCCTTTTTTGATATGGGAAACAATAGCAGTTGCAATTTCTTCGGCATAATATTCATCTGCATTTACCGTGAAGATCTCTTCTAAATCTTGCCGGCTAATATTTTTTAAAAATGCGGCGGCGGATTTACCACTGGTAGGATTGAGTCGAAGGTCCAGGGGACCATCAACTTTAAATGTAAACCCTCTTTCCGGATTGTCTATCTGCATGGAAGAAACGCCCAGGTCGGCCAATACAAAATCTAAAGGACCGGCTTCGGAAGCAACCCGGTCTATCCCGGAAAAATTCATTTTCTTTATTACCAGCACTTCCGTACCAAATCCCAATGCCACCATTCTATCCTTTGTACGGGGTAATTCAAAAGGGTCCACATCAATGGCATATAATTTTCCACCGGGCGCCAGGTAGCCAAGCATTTCCAGGCTATGGCCGCCATAGCCAAGCGTTGCATCCAGGCCAGTTTGTCCGGGAACTATTTTAAGAAAGTCCATTATTTCGTTCACACAAATGGAACGGTGCATACCAGCCGGGGTACGCCCCTGGCTAATTACCTTTGCTATATCTTCAGCATACTGAGCAGGTTCAAGTTCTTTATATTTTTCTTTAAAAGATTTTGGGTGCGTACCGGTATAACGTACGCGGCGTTTCGGCTTTTCATCGTCCATGAGTAAAACTACGCATTTTGATTGCGGATACAGGAATAAGTTTTGTGAAATGCTTTATTCCAGAGTATTTAATTGAAAACTAAAAATGAATAAGGGATGTAAGCAAATCAACCCTTCGGTTTGTTTTCATGATCATCCAAAGGGTGATTTTCTAAATCGGGATAAACCCAGCCAACGTGTATAGTTCGATTCATACTTCGCTTTCTCCCGCCTAATATGGGTTTATCTATTTCCGACCCGCTTCTGCTCTGATAAAAACGGACGCATTATTGGAACTCACTTATTTGGTGGTTTCCGATAAGATCCAGCATGAATTAAACAGGTTCGTTTATTCTTTTATCAATTTATCTGTTTGAATTAAGCCTTGCGAGCTGTATATTTCGAGCAAGTAAATTCCTTTTTCAAGCAATTCGGTTGACTGATCCAGAATAGCGCTGTTTACTGTGATATCGCGTTCAACTAAAGGCTTACCGGTAACATCCCTGATTATTAATTTACGGATAGCCAACTCTTTGTTTTCGAGGAACAAAATTGATTTAAGAGGATTGGGGTAAACGGTGATCAGATGTTTCGAATCACGGGTGTAGTCTTCTAAACCCGTGCAGGAGAGTGCAGTAAGGGTGTAACTTAATCCATTTTCGCATCCGTTTACATCTTTAGAAAAAAGAGTGACGTATTCGGAATTCTGTATATTGGAAAAATACAGGTAAATATTGGAAGGCGGGGATGTAAAACCTGAACAATTGCAGGTCCAGGTATACTGTGAACCACCGGCAAACAAGGTAGTTGCGGTACCTCCAATACACACCGTATCAGAGAGTGTTTCTATGCCCGAAAGACTGTAGGTGAGGGGTTGCAGCGTATGAACATATACCGAAATGGTCTTTGTTCCTATACAATTATTGGTGCTGGTAGTGCTTACTGAGTATGCCGTACTGGCTATTAAATTAGTCGTAAAACTCGAACTGGTACTTCCTGTATTCCAGGTATAACTTGAAGCTCCACCGGCAGTAAGCGTTACAGTGTTATTCGCACAAATACTGCTGCTTGAGCTCGTAAGTGTCATTGTTGGCGAAGGTAAAGTGCTGATGCTAATGGAGGTGCAACCCAGGTTGGTTCCTCCGCATCCGCCAATGCCTTTTACATAATACACAGTGCTGGCGGTAGGTGTTACTACCACCGAAGTTCCTAAACCAAGTGTGTTAGATGAAGCACAGGAATTTTGCGACCATCTCCAGTCTGTAGAACTGTTGAGAGAGCCTGTGAGGCTCAGGGTTAAACTTGTACCGGCACACAAGCCATTGGCAGAACTGGTGAGGGTATTTACAACCGGTAACACACACATGGTGTATTTACTATAAAAACCAATGTAATAATTGCCGCATTGATTTGGGAATGCCAGCGTGTGGGGATTCGAACCGCTTGGGTCGATGTTGACGGCACCAAACAGATTACCGCAAAAGAGAAGATCACCCGTAGCATCTGCATGACTGGATAAACTCTTTACGCCCGGATTGGTCATTTTTTTTGCCGACACAAAATTTCCGGTACTGGTGTATTGTGCGTAATAAAGTGAAGGTAAGGTACCGGAATTATTACCGACTGTGTAACTTGTTGAAGGTGATAAATCGAAATCAACTGTACTTATAAAATTTCCGCTCGAAAAAACGGAGCCTGTATTATCACTCCAAACAGAAATGGCTTCATTATCAAAACTGTTGTTGTTTCCAAATGTACCTGCCCACAAATAGGTTCCTGTGTTGGTATACTTGGCTATAAAACCCGAACGTCCGCCAGAGGTTGCCGCAAAATTGACTGTAGAAGTTGGCGAAGGATCTAGATCAATAGCTGTAGAGGCATATGTACCACAAAGAAGTACATTTCCAGTGTTATCAATGTTAATGTCTTTGCTATCGCTTGAGCTTGAACACACCAGCGATTTAGCCCACTGAAAAGAAAGTAGGGAGTCAAACTGACAGATATAAATGTCGGTTGCACCTACAGGATTGGCTATGCTAAATGTGTTTGTTGGGTGCGGGTCAAAATCAACGGTGCCGGCAAAATTACCGGTGATGTAACATTTTTTTCCGGAATCCAGCACAATGTCAACAGTCGTTTCAGCGCCTGTATTTCCGAAAGAAACTCCGGTAATGAGATTTCCGTTAGGATCAAACTTTGCCAGACAAACGTCTGAGCTTCCCAAAGAGATTAAATTAGTAACACCCGATGAAGGGTCAATGTCTATGGTTCCATTAAAACTGGCAGCCATAAAAATAGAGTTTTGATTGTCGGTAATCACCTTCATTCCAACATCACTACCACTTCCTCCAAACGTTTTAATCCACAATAGGGTGCCACTGTTGCTGAATTTGGCTAAAAAAATATCATTGCCTCCGTTGGACGTAACATTTATTGTTCCTGTTGCCGAAGGGTCAAAATCTACCGTTGCATTAAAATAACCGGTTAAAATAATATTATTGCCATTATCAACCGCTATAGACCTTGCAACATCAATGCCAATACCCGGACTTCCGATAATAAACGCGGAGATAAAGTTTCCGGACGGATCGTACTGAGAAACGTAAAAATCGTTATAATAGAGATTGGAAGGACTTGGAAATACAGCAGTAGGAGATGGGTTAAGGTCAGCGTTAATGCCACTTGAAGCGTATATGTTTCCGGTAACAATGTGATTTCCGTTAGGCGCCGTTTGAATGTCGTAACAGGTGTAGTTAATTCCACAGGGCATTCCAACGGAGCTTCCCCATTTGGTAATAAGGGTTTGAGAGAAAATTGGGCTTGAGAGGATAAGATAAGCAGCCGCTGCTAATAGGTTTTTAGTGCTTGTTTTCATAATAAAAACCATAAATATACTCATATTTTAAAGCCATTCGTCTCAGTCTTTAATTCACTCATTCTTCGCTGCATTTTAATAAATAACATGTTTTTATTCAGGCGATTGTATTAGTTTTATACGATGAAGAGAATTTTATTTTTTAGCCTCGTTCCTTTTTTACTTTCTGCCCAGATTTCGTCAAAAAAAATCAGGGTGCTGTTTATTGGAAACAGTTACACCTACGTAAATAATTTGCCGTTGTTGCTTCA
>Ga0208492_1001365_pt1 | contig 15355 bp, 16 predicted proteins | sample Subbioar_CSW14AB_FD_184820 | JGI IMG/M metagenome (GOLD analysis project Ga0208492, IMG submission 184820) | Serpentinite rock and fluid subsurface biosphere microbial communities from McLaughlin Reserve, California, USA - CR12Mar_CSW14AB (SPAdes) | ecosystem: Environmental > Terrestrial > Deep... | reverse complement strand
CCCCCTCCGACTCCGCCGCCCCCGCCGATCGCCCATCTCCGCACGCTCAAGGACCGCCTCAAACAAACGCCTCAGAACGGGCCCGTTACCTCGAAATCACGGAGCATCTCTGCCAGCCCATGGGGCGTGCTGGCGTGTTCCTCGCCCTCTCGTCGGCGGCTGAAGTCCCGTGAATGCGCACGGGACCGGGACCACGCTCCTTTTTTCTAATATTGTGCTTGACGGCCCGCACCCAAACCGCGATCCTGTGAATCCCATTCGTTCCTGGGAGTCCTGTCCCTTTGTGGAGCGAAGGCATGCCATCGATCAACCTTTTTCGAGCGAACTGCCGTAGGCGGCTATTGGCTCTCGTGTCCCTCTTCGCTGCGGTCATCGCGTGCCAAGCATCCGCTCAAGGGCTTCCAGTCCAAAACGGCGGATTTGAGGACGGTCTCCAGCATTGGACGAAAACCGGCAACTTCTACGCGCTGAGTGGCATGCCGAGCCCACGCACCGGTCAGCGATACCTCCACGTGTCCAACGCGGATGGGACAGCAGGTGTGAGCCTGTTCGGGGTCTGCACCCAGAGCGTGGAGATCCCCGATGATGCGACTCAGGCGATCTTTTCCTATTGGTGGGACGTTACCTCGAGCGATCCAGCGGTCGCTCCAAACAATGACTCGCTCTGCGTGTCGATCTGGAATAGTGCCGGAACGCAGCTGCTCGCCAACCTGGGCTGCCACTCGAACCTCAATGCCGCGGGCGGGTATCGGAGCGCCTCTGCCGATATCACCAATCTGCGGGGCCAAACCATCCAGTTGCAGTTCCTGACATCCAGCAACAATGTTCTCCCGACCACCTTCCGCGTTGACGACGTGAAGGTCGAAGTCACGCTTCCGGGCACCATCGCGACAAGCCCGAACACAATCACTCGTCAAGTCAACGCTGGTCAGGATGCTGCCAGTGCCGTTCTCACAATCTCAAACAGCGGGGGCTACAACGGCCTCGACTACTCGGTTTCGGACAATCGGCCGTGGATGGCTGTGACGCCCGACAGTGGCACCACGGTGAATGTGGATCGCGAGCACACAGTCGTCTTTTCCACGGCAGGTTTGGCTCCCGGTGCGTATTCGGGATCGATCACGATCACGGACGGTGATGCGACCAACTCGCCTAAGACGGTTTCAGTGTCACTAACCGTGAACGGAGCACAGTCGCCACCGAACGATCTTTGCGTCAATGCCATCTCCGTCGGATTGGGTGATCACGTATTTGCAACCTCTATGGCCACTACTGACGGTCCCACGCCATCCAGCTGCCGGAGCTCCACTGGTACGCAGATCGGCGCAGACGTGTGGTTCAGGTATGCTGCTCTGGCCGATGGAGCTCTGACAGCAAGCACCTGCAGCAGTGACTTCGATACCGTATTACTGGTGTATCGAAACGAGAGCTGTCCGGTCGCGAACTCGCGACAAATGGCGTGTTACGACGATGTATGTGGACAAGGGAACCTACGTGCCACGGCCGCGGTACAAGTTGAAGCGGGTCAGTCTTACCTCATTCGGGTTGGGGGGTTCAACTCTGAAACTGGGAGCGGCATGCTGCGGCTTGCGTTTCAAGCTGCTCCGGAGCCGCCGACAAACCCAGTTCCTCTGCCCACAGTCACTCAAAATAAACTGATATTCATCACTCACGGTTGGAATACGAGTGAGGCCACTTTTGAGCAGTTCTGGGTGCCGCTCGCAGCCGAGATCTCCGACCTGGCACCAGACGATTGGCAGGTCGTCCTCTTCGATTGGACAGAGCCGTCCCGAGCTGTCATCCTACCTGACTTTGCGCTTCAGACGGCGTTGCTCTTCGGGAACATGATCGGGCACGATTACGCAGAGCAAGTTGTGAATAGTCACCGCTGGCAGCAGGTACATCTGATCGGCCACAGTGCCGGTTCGGCGATGATCGCGAGAATCGCCCAGCGGATCAATGAGGCAGATACCGCTAACGAGGTCGTCATCCACACGACCTTCCTTGATGCATACGCCGGGGTTGTCTGGGACATCGATGATTATGCCCAGTTTTACGGCGGGAACTCCGATTGGGCTGAGCATTACCGCTCAGAAGAGGAACTGGGACCATGTACACGGACGGACGGATCAACTACCATCGGAACGGGTGGGCCAACCCAGCTCGTGCTGCCAAGGACTCACACCTTTGACGTGACGTTTGCCGATCCAGAGTTTGACCCCAACTGCTTGTCGCGGCATGCTTGGCCGTACATCTTCTATAGGAATACTGTGGACGGTGCTGCTGTTGGTACGTGTGGAGCGCCGGGTGGGAGTAATGCGCTATATGGGTTCTCGCTCTCCCGAGCAGTGTGCGGTGATAGCGGATCAGGGTGGACGCAGAGAGTCACATCTGCTTACCCCATAAATCGGCAAACGACTCTAGGGCCAACGGTAAGTCCAGTGCGCGGTATGGAGGTCGTTGTTTCCACTGACCCAGTCATGAATCTTGAGGAGGCGGAACACACCGTGAGCGATGCAAGCGCTGTGATCACGATTGGCCCCGTGATGTCGATGACGACACAGCCAGCGGGACAGGCAATGCCAGTGACTGTGTGGAGTGACATCGCGATAGCCCGGGGAGCAGGCCGCAACTTTGTCCACTTCGACCTCTCGTTTAGCCGGGTCGCAGGTGCCGCGGGTCTTCTCTCGGTTTACATCGATGGTGTTCAAGTAGGAGCTATCGATGAAGCTCACGCACCCGGTGGCAGGAGGCCTTACGCAGTGCCGATTCCAGCCGGTGCGAATGCGGAGAGTACGTTGAGTTTCCGATTGGATCCCCATAGTAGCATCGGCACTTCGATCACGGTTCAAGACGTGTCCATCGGCGTCAGCGGCTTACGTGAAGTGCAGGCCGAGCCGACCGACTCAGACATCGTGGTGCTGCAGCCCGGTCCCGAAGGGAAAGACACCTGCTACGGCACGGTTTACGTGCAGGGTGGGGGTCCTGACATGCCCATCATGTACAACGGGGGCTGGGCTGATGAGTACCACGACTTGATCGAGTTTGACGTGGAGTCGGCGCCTGGAGCACACGAGACTGCGGCTTGCGTGCTTCAGCTATATGCCCAAACCGCCCCGAACGACCCGATGCTGCAGATCAGGCGGATCACAGAGGGTTGGCAGGAGGGCGGGGTTACTGTCTCGAACAATCCCTCGAGCGTTTTCCACTCCGACTTCGGCCCTCTGGTGCCCCCCACGGGCTGGCGTACCGTGGACATCACGGACCTTTACAAGGGCTGGAAGGGCGGGCAGTTCCCTAACCACGGGATCAAGCTGAGCCCGACCTACTTGAACCAGTCGAACGGCGCGTTCCTGTCCTCGGATAATCCCGATCCCACACTGCGTCCGAAACTCGTGATCTACACTTGCTCGTCCGACTTCAATGGCGATACCGACTTCGGGACGGATCAAGACATCGAGGCGTTCTTCGCTTGTTTGGCGGGTAACTGCTGCACAACGTGCGGCTCAGCAGATTTCAACCGAGATGGAGACACCGGAACTGACCAAGACATCGAGAGCTTCTTCCGCGTATTGGCTGGTGGGCCTTGTGGGTGAAGGATGACGAGGTTGCCGTGGACGTCCCCTTGGATTCCTCCCCGGCTAACCTTCCTCCCCTACCACAGGAGTCACCCCCCAAATGACGGCCACCACCACCATGAAGGTCCTCGTCGCGGACAAGTTCGAGCAGGTTGGTATTGATGGTCTCAAGGCACTCGGCTGCGAGGTCCTCTACGACGCGGCCGCCGGCCCCAAGGTGGCCGACGCCATCGCCGCGGCCAACCCCGACATCCTGGTGGTGCGTTCGTCGAAGGTCCCCGGCGCGGCCCTCGAGAAAGCCTCCAACCTCAAGGTCATCATCCGCGCCGGCGCGGGCGTGGACAACATCGATGTGCCCGCCGCGACCAGCCGCCGCATCCAGGTGTGCAACTGCCCGGGCATGAACGCCGTGGCGGTGGCCGAGCTCGCGATGGGCCTCTTGATCTGCTGCGACCGGCGGATCGCCGACCAATGCACCGAGCTCAAGAACGGCCACTGGAACAAGAAGGGCTTCGCCAAGGCCAAGGGTTTAAAGGGCATGACGCTGGGCGTGATCGGCGTGGGCGCGATCGGCCAGGAGGTCATCAAGCGGGCCGTGGCGTTCGGGATGGACGTGGTGGTGTGGTCGCGGTCGATCACGCCCCAGCATGCACAGGCCCTCAGCGCCCGCCTGGGCGGCAACACTACGCCCGACCTGCTCGAGCTTGCGAAGACGTGCGACGCGATCACGGTCCACCTGCCCGCCGCCGCGAGCACCAATAAGCTGTTCGGCAAGCAGTTCTTCGACGCCATGAAGCCCGGGGCGTACTTCATCAACACCAGCCGCGGCAGCCTGGTGGACGACGCCGCCCTCTGCGAGGCCGTGACGAACAAGGGCGTCCGCGCAGGCCTGGACGTCTACGAGGGCGCCCCCGCCGAGGGCGACGCCCCCTTCGACTGCAACCTCGCCAAGCTCCCCGGCGTCTACACCACCCACCACATCGGCGCGAGCACCGATCAGGCCCAGCTCGCGGTGGCGCAGGAAGTCGTCCGCATCGTCCAGGTGTACAAGGACAAGGGCAAGGTCGAGAACTCGGTCAATCCGTGACGCTGACCCTGACGCCCGCCCCCCGCACCAAATGAAAAACGCCGGCCCACGGGAGATGGGCACGGCGTCTCCGTTCAGTTCTTAGTCCGAGTGATCGCTCAGCGGCGGCGGCGACGCAGGACCAGAGCGCCCAGGCCCAGCAGGGCCGCCGCGCCGGGCGTCGGCACCGTCGAGGTCATCCGGAAGTCATCCAGCGCCCAGTTCTTGGAGTTATTCACACCCGCGGACGACTCGAAGAACAGCCGGTCCATGTTCGCCATCGGCGCGGCCAGCGGAGCATTCGTCAGCAGGTTCGTCAGAATGCTCGTGCCGCCGTCAAAGTAGCTCGCCGTCACCGTCTGCGCCGCAAGGTCCAGCCGGATGTCCCACCGCGAGTAAAAGCCGATGGATGCGATCGACGTGACCGTCAGGCTGCCGTTGTTGAACGACACGAAGTCCGTGGTGGTCCCGGGCTGGGTGACACCGACCGAGAACCCGACGTTCCCCGCGCTATCGACAAACTCCACCGTGTCGCCTGTCGTCCCCGCGCCCAGGCCGCCGCCCTCGCCCGTCCCCGGCAGCCCCGTCCGCGTCCAGAAGCTGACGGTCACGACCTGCCCCGCCGTCGCCGCGGGCGAGACGCCGTTCAGGTCCCGCGAATCAAGCCGATACCCATACTTCAGCGCCGGCCCGCCCCAGCCGTCGCAGCCGGTGGTAATCACCAGCCCCTGATTGCCCGTGTACTGGTACCCCGAGTGCCCCGTGGCGTACGCCGTGCCGCTGCCGGTGGAGGCCGGGTACATCGTCCCCGCGATCCCATACCACAGCCCGGTCCCCGGCGTGATCGCCGTCTGAACCCCGCCCGGCCCGCCGTTGTTCAGGCCATACTGACCCTCGTTGGTCTGCCGCACCTCCGACAGGAAGTTGCCGTACCCGTCGCCAGCCTCGAATCCACCCAGGTACGCCTGAGCGCTCCCGGCGAACATCCCGATCGCGGCGACAGCGGACAGATTGATAACGCGGTTGATCGTGAACTTCATGACTCTCTCCCTGTGGGAGGCCTTTCGGCCTCGGTGTAGAAACACGGGTGCGGAAAACCCGTTGGACCCAAGCTACCCGAAACGGCCGGGCTATCAAGGAAATCCCCAACCACCCGAGTTTCTTACGCGCCTTCTCAGAAAAATCTCGAAAGTCGCCGCGGGCCCGCCCGACGCGCCCCCTCGGGCCCGCGGCAAACCGCCCAACTCCACACGCCCCGGGCGTTACTGATAGTCTTGTCCCCGACCCGGAGCGAAACCCGGCGCCGTTGCGTGTCCTCCACAGGAGACTCTCAATGTCCAGGTCCAGCAGCAGTGGGTCCGGTGCTCCCCAGCGGCCCTCCAAGCCCGCACCCCCCATGCCCTCCAAGCCCGGCGCGACGCCCAAGCCCACCGCCCCCAAGCTCAGCGCCCAGCCCAAGCCCCAGCCCCGACTCGCACCCCCCAAGACGCTCGGCCCTCAGCCCAAGCCCCAGCGCCTCGCCACGCCACCAAAGGCCCCGCCGACCCTCAAGCCCGCGGCCAAGACCGGCCCCGTCGCCGGCAAGCCCCTCAGCTCGCCCGCGCAGGGCGGCGCCACCGCCGCCTTCAAGCCCGGCATGGTCCGCAACCCCATGGGCGGGCGCAATCCGCCAAAGATGGGCAACAAGGGCTAAGCCCTCAGACTGCATCACGTCCATGCAAAAGCCCCGCGCCGTCGCGGGGCTTCTTCCTGCGCCCTCTCCTCGCTCAGCAGTCTCCCCCCGCCAGCACCCGGAAGAACGCCTCGATGTCCTGGTCGGTGCCAAAGTCCCCGTCGCCATTGAAGTCGGCCGTGCCGCACGTCCCGCCCGGGAAGTACAGCACGGACTGAAGATTCGTGCTCAACCCGCCCGCCCCGTTGAGCACAAGCACCCCCAGCGACGCGCCCGTCATCCGGTCCACCTTCTGCACCGTCCCGTTGTGGCACGGCACCATCAGGATGTTGTCCGGCGTCAGGCTCAGCTGATCCGTCCCCACCAGCCCCGCGATGGTCGCGTTGGAGACCAGCAGCGAAAAGCTCGCCCCCGACTTCACGTACACCGCGTTCCCGCCCGTCACGTACAGCCGCCCAAGGTTGTCAATAAGCAGCCCCCGCGGCAATGACAGCCCCGCCTGCGCCGCCGTGACTTCCTCCCCGATGAACGCCCCCGTCGTCCCGTTGTACCGCAGCACCTTCGCGTTCGTGTTCGAGCACACGTACAGGTCCCCGTTGTGGAACTGCAAGCCCCACGGCCCCGCCAGCGTCCCCGACCCCGCCGGCACGAACGCGCTGAAGAACGTGCCATCCGCGTTGTACCGCAGCACCGAGTTGGTCAGCTGCGACGACACATACAACCGGCCATCGGGCCCGAACGTCAGCGCCGTCGGCCGATTGAGCCCCCCCGCCCCCGCCGCGACAAACGTCGAGATCCCGCCCGGGAACCCGTTCAACGCGCTCACCCGGATGATCGAGTTCGTGTTGTACGAGCAGATGTACAGGTACCCCCCGTGCATCGTCATGCCGGTGGGGCCGTTGAGCGCCGTCATTCCCAGCGCCACGAAGTGCTCCTCCGCCGTCCCGCTCGGGTACGCGCACTTGACGATCTTGTCCCCGTTGAAGTCCGCAACCAGCACCGAATCATCCGCCTGGGCCCCGCGCCCCAGCAACGCAACCGCCACGCACACACACATCGCGAGCACGTGACAACGCCCCCGAATCGACAGCAACTGCGTCATGTGAACCTCCCCGGATCTGATCGGCGCCACGCCAGCCACCGCGGCCATCGCGATGATCGAAACCGACAGTGCCCCTCAAACCTGTACAACATGAATCGCAGCAAGTTGTCTGATGGTCCACACGGACGCGGCGCAACCGCCGCGTACCGCACGCGCTACGCGGCATGAAATCTCAGAATGCACACGTCACCTTCGTACGGACCCAGGCACACGCCACACGGCTTCGGCAGCCCCAGCCCGTACGCCGTCCCGCAAGAGTTCCACAATTCCGGACCGCGATGGCGTAAGTCGCCGCGCCCCTCCGCGTTTAAGAGTGTGTGCCGCATCGCCCCCTTAAGGCCACCCGCGGCCACCAGCCAGGAGTCCACGCCATGCCCCTCAACACGTCATCCACCGCCGCCCTCTCCCTCGCCCTCACCGCGGGCGCCGCCCTCGCCGGGAACACCATCTACGTCGGCACCTCCAACGGCGGCGTGTGGAAGACCACAAACATGGGCGGCTCCGGCGCGCCGACCGCCCCCAACGAGTTCACCTTCGGCTCCCCCGGCATGCGCCCCATCGTCGGCGACTGGAACGGCGACGGCCGCGACACCGCCGGCGTCTACGACCCCGGCACCGGCTTCTTCTTCCTCCGCAACTCCAACGCCCCCGACCAGCCCGACGTGACCACCCTCGTCGTCAACCCCCAAGGCTCGCTCCCCATCGCCGGCGACTGGAACGGCGACGGCGTCGACACCGTCGGCCTCTACGACCCCGCCTCCGGCACGTTCTTCCTCCGCAACGCCAACACGCCCCAGGCCAACGTCTTCACCATCACCTTCCAGGGCAGCCTCTCCGGCCTTCTCCCCGTCGCCGGCGACTGGGATGGCGACGGCATCGACACCCTCGGCCTCTACAACCCCTCGAGCGGCGCCTTCTTCCTCCGCAACTCCAATACCGCCACCGGCGGCACCTTCACCCTCACCTTCAACGGCCAGACCACCGGCTGCCTCCCCGTCGCCGCCGACTGGGACGGCGACGGCATCACCACCCTCGGCGTCTACGACCCCGCCACCGGCGTGTGGTACCTCCGCAACTCAAACACCTCCGGCCCCGCCGACCTCCAGTTCACCTTCTCCCGCGGCGGCTTCCCCATCGCAGGCTCCCAAGCCGACCCCCATCCCAGCCCCTGCGACAGCGTCGACTTCAACTGCGATGGCGACACCGGCACCGACGCCGACATCGAAGCCTTCTTCGCCTGCCTCGGCGGCGCCTGCCCCTCCTCCTGCCCCAACGACGCCGACTTCAACAACGACGGCGACACCGGCACCGACGCCGACATCGAGTCCTTCTTCCGAGTCCTCGGCGGCGGTCACTGCTGATCCCATTCGCGATGACGGGCTCAACCGCCGACGGTTTCCCCCGTCCCGCAGTCGCACCGAATATTGCTAATCTACGCGCGAAGTCGGTGAAACTGCCGGAGGCAACGCATGGGTCCGAAGAAGTACCTGCACATCGGGGCGCTCGTCATCGTCGGTTGGCTGCTCGGGCTCGGCCACGGCGTGCTGAGCTCCATGTGCCCATCCCTGCGCCTCGACCTGCTGATCCTCGCCGGCATGGCCGCGGCGCTGGCCGGGATCATCAAAGGCTTCGCAGCCCTCGCCTTTGACGAAGACCGTCCGAAGTCACTGCCTCTCTTCGGCGCCCTTCTCGGTGCCGTCGCCCTGATGGGGTCCTGGTGCGGATGGGTGTGGGAAGCCTCCCAGTTCGAGCACTTCATGCTCCTGCACCCCATCGATCTCTTCCAGACCGTGTGGGATGTCGCCTCCCACGGTGAGTACACCGTCACCTCCCGCGGCGGCAGCATGTCCACCGGCGTTGCCCAGCCCAGCGTCAAGTGGGCGTGGATCTGCGAAGCCGCCGTGCTGTTCTTCACGCCACTACTGAGCGCAGTATTCTGGGTCTACGAGAACCGGGATCAATGGACCAACGGCGAGTGGTGAACAGTCACGTATCCCCGGGCACTTGGAACCCCGCCCCGGGTTGATGCTCCTCCGATCAGCCCTCATCCGTTAGCATGCCCCCATGCCGAAGTACCGCGCACTCTGCCTCTTCCAGGGAAAGGGCCGACCCACCATCAAGCTCGTGGACGCCGCGACCCCCGAAGCCGCCGCCGCGGCCCTGACCGTCGAAGGCTGGCTCGTCGGCAAGATCGAAGAAGTCGCCGCCTCGAAGCCCCTATCCACACCGCCCGCCCCGCCCCAGTCACCATCCTCCGCTCAGTGGGAATCACCCAGCCCGACCCAGTCCAGCGGGTCAAGCTGGCTCGCAGACTTCTTCGCCTTCCGCGTGATGATCGTGCCCAGCCTCGTGCGCGTCGGCTTCCTGCTGGGAACCATCGGCGCCGTCGTCCTGACCATCGTGATCCTGGGCCTTGCCGTCGCGGCCTTGACCGGAACCCTCACCTCACCGCGCCTCACGCTCTTTGACCTCATCACGAGCCTCGTCACCATCTGGGGCGCCTGGCTCGGCTGGCGCATCGGCGCCGAGTTCCTGCTGGTCGTCTTTAAGATCAACGATCGTGCCGGTGAGATCGCTCGCAGCACGGGTGGAAAGAACCGCGTATGCCCCGCCTGCGCTTACGACCTCCGCGGCCTGGAATCCCCTGTCTGCCCCGAGTGCGGCGCGACCGTCTGACGTCTTGTCGCCGCGCAACTCATCGCCCGATCACCCCCGCCCCATCGCCGCCTTGATCTCATCGCGCGTAGCCACGTCATAAGGCCCCGCCCACATCCGCTCGATCACCCCATCACGGAGCAACAGCACGGCCGGGACCGTGGGCAGCTTCGCGATGGACGACTGCGGGAACCCACGCACTCCCAGCACCGGCATCGACAACGCCGCCTCATCTTCAGCAGTGCCCGGCCCATCAGTCAGCAGGCACAGCGTGCCCACGTTGACAGGCACCGCGAGCTCCGACAGTTCAGCCCAGTACGGCTTGGCCGAAGTACACGCCGGGCACTGGGTGGACCCGATCATCACCAGCCGCCGCCCCGGCGCATCCAGCGGGACGTGGACATCCACCCCGGCCGTGTTCTGCGCCGTGAGGGCCGCCAGCTTCTGCCCCGGCTTGAGCGCATCCTTGCTCCGCTGGATCGCCCCCTCGATCGCCGTGAGGTCCCCCTTCAGCTCGCGGTTCTGCCGGGACAACACAAACACCAGCACGCTCAGCGCCGCGCACGCCACCACCAGCACCGCCGTGAAGAACGGAAACCGGCGTGGTTCACTGGTCCCAGTCATGACGCCCGTGTCTCCTCAGTCAAAAACGCGGCCGCCCCTTCCAGGCCGGCCGCACAAGTTCACTCAGTCTCGAAGTCATACATCGGAACGCAGCCGGTCGCACCGGCGCACCCTGCGTAGCAGTAGTTCGAGTAGATAAGGCCGTTGCTGCACAGCACCGGCATCCACACGTCCATGCACAGGCACGGATCAAAGGGGGGGCGGGGCGGCCGCGCCGCCGACGCCGTCGAGACGCCCAGCCCAACCGCACCGAGCACACCAGCGACCACCATGAGCTTGCCGACCTGAATGAGCTTCCGCATCACCAGACCTCCTTCGCCGCCGACACACATGCGGCAACCAAACGTGCGCGGGCGTACGCGTCCCGCGAACTTCTTCTGATGTTTTATCCAATCAGACCCTAAATCACAAGCGTTTCCGCCGGCCGTGGGTAAGTGGTGGGGGACGGTGGGTAGAGTTCCGCCATGAGCGGCTGCTTGAGTTTCCGGGACCTGTTCGAACTTGCAAAGGGCCGCCCTTGGACCCCGGACGAGGAGCGGGCCTTCGCCGCCCTGCCTCAGGACGCGCGCAATCAGGCCGTCCGCGATCTGGCGCGCGAGGCCGGCATCCGCGGAGCCTGCGTCCGTATCGAGGATCGCCTCGGAACCGACGGGGTGGTTTACACCGCTTTCTGGTAGCCTGTCCGCCTGTTCGCGCGGCCGCTTCCGCAGCCTCGCACGAGTACCGACGCACGCCTCGCCGGAGAGTTCCCATGGCCAAGGTGCCCAATCCGTTCTCCAAGCCCAAGACCTTCTCGATCCCCAAGCCGTCCTGGGAAACCGGGGAGGCCGGCAAGGCGCAGGAGCAGGCCGGCCAGTTGCTCCAGAAGTTCGGCGAGAAGTCACCCCCGGCCGCGAAGAAAGCCCCGACGCCCACACCCAAGGGCGGCTACAGGGGCGGCATGAGCGAGCCGCAGTACGGCGGCGAGGGCAAGGACTACGCGGCCATGAAGCCAAAGCTCGCCACCAAGGACAAGGTCCTCAACCCCATCAAGAAGGCCGTCGGCCTCCCCGGCAAGCCCATGAAGATGGTGCCCAAAAAGCCCGGGCAGAAGTAAGTCCCAACACGCCTCGCCTGTAGCGCCATCCGATAAAATCTCGAGGATCGATCAAGGGTGGACGGCCCCAACCGCGTGGATAGCGCGGCCGAGTCAACTGCGTCCCTCACGCGAGGGCCCAGCGTTGACCCGGGCCAGGAGCCCACCGCGTGAGCGCCATCCTTCCCATTCTCGCCATGATCGTCACAGCCGTCGTCACATTGATGGCGGTTGTCTTCTGCATGAGCATGGGCGCGAACGCGACCCCGCGAGCCATCACCATTCTCAAGCTCTGGATGCTCGGCCTCTCACTGCTGGGCCTTGCCGGCATCGTGGTCGGGATTGTGCTCCTGCGCGACGGGCAGTCCGGGCGCGCAATCATCGCCGCCCTCTCGCCAGTCGCCGTCATCCTGGTCATCTTCGTAGTGGCGATCGCGACCTCCGGCCGGTAGGAAAGCCCGCTCCGTCGGCCTGATTCCCATTCTTTGGCTGGTTTCGCGTTGTGAAACGTATGACCCTTGGTACCCTCCCGGTCTGTACCCGACACGACCCAGGGTTCCAGGAGTTCTCGCCATGTCTCTCAAGCGCCATTCGTTGTCACGCGTCACCCCCGCCGCCCTGGTCTTCGCCGCCGCGGCCTTCGCGTCCTCCGCGCTGGGCCAATCCTCCCTCTCTTCCGCCACCACCTACCCCGCGGGCATCACGCCCTACGCGGTCGCCCTCGCCGACTTCAACGGCGACGGCAAGCTGGACATGGCCTACTGCAACAGCGGCAGCGACAACGTGATGGTCCGGGCAGGCAACGGCGATGGGACCTTCCGGTCCGCCGCCACCTTCGCCGTGGGCAACTCGCCGCTGGGCATCGCCGTCGGCGACTTTGACCGCGACGGCGACCCCGACATTGTCGTTACCAACGCCGGGGACGACAACCTCTCGCTCCTCATCGGCAACGGCATCGGCGGCTTCGGGCTGCCCATCACCTTCGCCACCGGCAACGCGCCCTACTCCCCGGTCGTGGTCGACCTCAACCACGATGGCCGCCAGGACATCGTCACCGCCAACTTCCTGGGCTCGGGGATCTCCGTCCTGATCGCCAACGGCACCAACAGCTTCGCCACGCGCGTCCTGTACACCGCCGGCGCCAACCCCATCTCCGCGGCCGTCGGCGACTTCAACCGCGACGGCCACCCCGACATCGCCGCCGCCAATGACACCGGCAACACCGTCTCCATCTTCCTCGGCACCGGCACCGGCACTTTTGGCGCCCAGACCACCTTCGCCGCCGGCGGCGGCCCGCGTGACATCACCATCGGCGACTTCGACGCCGACGGCCGCCTGGACCTTGTGACCGCCAACTACGGCGTCGACGGCGCCAACGTCCTGATGGGCAACGGCAACGGCACCTTCGACGCGCCGGTGCTCTACGCCGCGGGGGTCGGCCCCTGGTCCGTCGGCGTAGACGACTTCAACAAGGACGGTCGTCAGGACCTGGCCGTGGTCAACTACAGCGGCGGCAGCGTCTCCATCCTCGCGGGCACTGGCACCGGCACGTTCGGAAGCCCGACGAACTTCTCCGTCTCGGGCTCGCTCCCCAACAACCTGGCCATCGGGGACCTCAATCGCGACGGCTGGCCCGACGTCGTCACCAACAACTACGGCGCCGACACCATCTCGGTCCTTCGCAACACCGGACCCATCTCCAACAACAGCTGCGCCGAGCCCGACCCCATCTTCAACGGCGTCGCGATGAACTTCAGCACCCAGCACGCCACCACTGATGGCCCGACTGAGACCAGCGCTGGAACCGTCGGCGTGGACATGCAGATCAATCAGGACATGTGGTTCCTGTACACCGCGCCCTGCTCCGGGCTCGTCTCGGTCAGCCTGTGCGGTTCCAACTTCAACACGAAGGTCGCCGTGTACGAGGGCCGCTTCTGCCCCACGGCCCCCAACACCGCCATCGCCGGCAACGACGACTACGGCCCGTGCAGCCCCGACTCCTACACCACCTTCTCCGCCACCGTCGGCACGCAGTACCTCATCCGCGTTGGCGGCTTCACCACCGCGACCGGCAACGCACGCCTGCTCGTGGACTGCACCGGCTCCTGCGGCAGTGCAGACTTCAACGGCGACGGCGACTTCGGCACCGACGCCGACATCGAAGCCTTCTTCCGCATCCTCGCCGGAGGCAGCTGCTGAGGTAGACTCGGGGCATGAAGAGCGACGCCACAACCGTCCCGGAGTACCTCGCCTCGCTGCCGGCGGATCGGCGCGCGGCCATCCAGTCCGTGCGCGATGTAATCCTCGCCAACCTCGATCAGGACTACGAGGAGTGCATGCTGTGGGGCGTCGCGGCGTACGTTGTGCCCCAGCGCGTCTGGCCTGCGGGGCATCACACGGATCCGAAGAAGCCGCTGATGATGTGCGGGGTGTCGAGCCAGAAGAACGACATGGTGGTCTACCTGATGAACGTTTTCGGCGGCGGCGCCGGCCTGGGCGGTGACCCCGCGCTGCGCGAGTGGTTTGATGAGGCGTGGGTCGAGGCGGGGAAAAAGATGGGTATGTGTGTAACGGGCGCGGGCGGGTGCTGCATCCGCTTCAAGAAGCTGGACGACATTGCGCTGGAGGTGATCGGGGAGGCGGTGCGGCGGACGCCTGCGAAGGTGTATGTTGAGCGGTATGTGAAGGGGTTGGAGAGACGGGCGGAACGCGCGGGGCATCAGGGCCGCTGACATGGTGGCGGGCGAGTTTTCTGTGATTACCGCTGACGGCGTCTGCGCATGGCGATCAGGCCGGCGAGGCCCAGGAGGGCGGCGGTGCCGGGTGCGGGCACCTGAAGAAGATGGCCGCGGATTTCGCCGCCGGGGAACGCCTGGGAGCGGAGGAGGAGGTAGAGGTGGCCGTCGCTGAGGGAGGTGGCCTGCGCGGCGGTCAGGGCGCCGCTGCCTGAGAACGTTCCGGTCGTCGTGAGGGGGTTGTCGAGCGTGAGCATGAAGAGGGTGCCGGCGTTCTGGTTTGGTAGCGCGGCGCCGTGGATGCCCACGTCCAGCGCGCCGCCGAGCAGGCCCATGTACGACCCGCTCACGACGCTGAGCAGGTTGGTCGAGGTGTCGAAGTTGAACTGCCCGACGCCCAGCCCCGGCGAAGCGTTGGGGGCGACGACCTGAAGGCCGTTGAGGTTGACCTCATACTGCACGATCGCGGCGTACGAACCTGAGGACAGCGCGCAGACCACGGCCAATGGAAGTGCTCGATTCATGGCTCTCTCTCCAGCGACCGGGGCTGGCCGCGGGAACAGCCTACCTCTGTGCGGGGGATTGCACAACGGAATTCTCCGGCCCTGTGCGATCGAATGGGGTGCCGCGCGGGCGGATGATTCCCGGGAGCATGTGCCGTTCAAGCGGGCAGGCTTGCGTCATGAGCGGTGGGAAGGCTGAGTGAGGAAAACCGGAAGTCGGAAACCGGAAGGCGGAAATGGACAGGCCTGGCGCGGGTGCGCTGGGCCTGTTTTTGTTTTGGGGGAGGGGAAGGCGCGGTTGCTGCCGCAACCGGCTCCGTTTTTTGCGCCGGCTGTTACGGGGCG
>Ga0208492_1001364_pt1 | contig 15359 bp, 17 predicted proteins | sample Subbioar_CSW14AB_FD_184820 | JGI IMG/M metagenome (GOLD analysis project Ga0208492, IMG submission 184820) | Serpentinite rock and fluid subsurface biosphere microbial communities from McLaughlin Reserve, California, USA - CR12Mar_CSW14AB (SPAdes) | ecosystem: Environmental > Terrestrial > Deep... | reverse complement strand
CGCCAACCTCCTGTATGGCGACGGCAGCGTCCGCTTCACCAAGGACTCCCTGCCGCTCATCACCCTGCAAGCCCTGGTCACCCGCGCCGGCGGCGAAGTCGTCTCTCCGGATTAAAGGACTTTCCATTGAAAGCACTCAACTTGTTTGCGAACTTCGTCGCGTCAGGACGCAAGAGCCGTGCCGCATTTTCGATCGCTTTGGCTTCGTTCTTTGCGATCGGGTGTGGCGGGCGAGAATTTGCCGAGGTCGAGGGGCAAATCACGCTCGAAGGCAAACCGCTGGCCGACGTTGAGGTCATGTTTCTGCCCGATCCGGTCAAGGGGAATCGCGCGAACAACTCCACGGCATTCACCGACGAACAAGGCCATTACACGCTGTTTGCACCGCGCGATCAGCGTAGCGGCACCGTTCTGGGTCCTCACCGCGTCGCCATCACCGACCTGACCATGGTCGTGGATACCACCGGTGCGGGGGATGCCGGCAAAGCCGCCAAGCGAAGTCCTTCTTCTGGCCCTGCAATGCCGGGCACCAAACCCCGGCGCTTCCCGAAGGAATACGGCGACCCGCTGGAAACTCCCTTTCAAGACATCGATGTCGTTTCAGGAAAGCAGGTTTGTAATTTCGAACTGAAGACAGCGCTGAAAGCGGAGCCGCGCAAATCGAAGGGGAAAAACCAAGAGAAGAAAAATGGGAGTGATGAGAATCATGGGAATCATGAAACAAGAGATCAAGAATCAAAAGGGAATTATGAAAAGCGGGGAAAATAAATCGGGTTGGCCAGTGCTTCGCCGGCTGTGGGTCGTGGGGTGTTTGCTTGGCCTCGGCTGCACAGGACCGGCGGTGATTCCTGGGGAGGGATCGATCACCCTGGACGGCAAGCCGCTCGAAGGAGTGGAAGTTCAGTTTGTTCCAGAACCCAAACCCGGCGCAACCGGGGAAACGGCCACGGGACAATCCGACGGACAGGGAAAATTCACTCTCAAGTCTCATCGCCTCAATAAGGAAGGCATCGTCCCGGGAATCTACCGGGTCGTCGTGACCGACCTGCGTACGGTCCAGGACCTGGCCACGGCCGCCCCGGCCGCGGCCGGCAGCGGCGGACAGGGCGTGAAAGGGAGTCAGGTGCGGATTCTGCCGGTCTATGGCGACCTCAAGCAGACTCCCCTGAAGGACATTCATGTCCAGTCTGGTAACCTGCCGATTTCCCTGAAGCTGAACGGGCCCCGAGACTCTTGATCAAGTCTTTGGGGAACAGAGTGATCCAAAGGGTGTGATTGCGTGCGCATCTCGCATGCGTGAGCATCGAGCCAAGGTCAGGGTGAAATTCCTGGCCTTGTTTCTTTCCGGAGCTGCCTGCCGAACACTTGTCGATCCTTCAAGGATCGGCGAGTGACGGGTGGCCCGAGCGGTGTGGCGACAGACCAAGTGCAAAGAGAGAGGGGTGGCGCAAAGCCTTGAATGGTGGCGGCAGCCTGAGGAAGCGACTAAGGTAAAACTATTCCCACCGTGATCGCGGTGCTCGGCGCCTTCAGGAGGAAACCATGCAGGACACCATTCTCCAGTCGATCGGCCGCACACCGCTCATCCGGCTTCACCGCATCACCAAGGGGCTGGCGCCCACGATTGCCGCCAAGGTCGAGGCGGCCAACCCCGGCGGCAGCATCAAGGACCGCGTGGCGGTGGCCATGGTCGCCGATGCCGAACGGCGAGCCTGGCTGCGGCCTGGCGGGACCATCATCGAGGCGACCGCGGGCAACACCGGTGTCGGCCTCGCGATGGTGGCGGCGGTCAAGGGATACCGCTGCCTTTTCGTGCTCCCCGACAAGATGAGCTCTGAAAAAATCTCGCTCTTGAAGGCCTACGGCGCCGAAGTGGTCATCACGCCCACCAATGTGCCGCCCGACAGCCCGGAAAGTTACAACGGGGTCGCCGACCGGCTGGCGCGCGAAATTCCCGGGGCCTGGCGGCCGAATCAATTCACCAATTTGGCCAACCCCGAAGTTCACTATCTGAGCACCGGACCGGAAATTTGGGAGCAATCTGGGGGCAAGATCACGGCTGTGGTCGGCGGCGTCGGCACCGGCGGCACCCTTTCGGGGGTGGGCAAGTATCTGAAGGAGCGCAATCCCGAGATCAAGGTAATCGGCTCCGATCCCGAAGGCTCGGTGCTTTCCGGCGGCGCGCCTTCTAGCTGGAAGGTCGAAGGGATCGGCGAGGACTTTGTTCCCAAGACATTTGACAGCCGTTATGTCGACGACTGGGTCCGCGTCAGCGATGCGGAAAGCTTTCATACGGCGCGCGAAATGGCCCGCCGCGAAGGGATTTTGGTCGGAGGGTCTTGCGGTACGGCCCTGGCCGCGGGGCTGCGCTATGCCCAGCGATTGACGGCAGCCGACTTGATGGTGATCATTTGCCCCGACACGGGGCGCAATTACCTGAGCAAGATGTACGACGATGCCTGGCTCGCGGCGAACAAGCTCCAGTGGGTGCCCGGGGTGGCGCACACGGTGGGTGACCTCATCAAAAAGCGCGGGGAGCGCGCCTTGATCCGGATTGGCCCGGAAGACACCGCGGCCGATGCGATCGACATCCTTCGTTCCGCGGGCATTTCCCAGTTGCCGGTGCTCGATGGCGGCAAACCGGTGGGCAGCGTGCAGGAGGTGACCCTGGCTCGCGTGCTGCATGACCATCGCGACCCGGCAATGGTGAAGGTCGGCGAAATCATGGGCCGGCCGCTGCCCCAGCTCGATCTCATCACCCATCTCGATGAAGCCTATCGCTTGCTTTTGTCGGGCAACACGGGAGTGCTCGCCGTTCACGAGGGGGAAATCGTGGGCATCGTCACCCGCATCGACCTGATCGACTATTGGTCAGTCGAACGTAAGGACAAGGCCTGAGGCGAGATGGATTTCTCCATGCTCGCGCCCTTGCTCATTGGACTGCTAGTGGGAGCCGATCAATGAAGGGTGATTCTGATTCGCTGGGGTTTAGCACGCGGGCCATCCATGCCGGCCAGCCACCCGACCCAAACACCGGCGCGACCATTCCCCCGATCTCGCTCAGTTCCACCTTCACCCAGGCGGCTCCCGGCGATCACAAGGGCTTCGAATACGCTCGTAGCGGCAATCCGACGCGCGCCGCGCTGGAAACCTGTCTTGCCGCCCTTGAGGGAACCGAACGCGGCTTGGCCTTTGCCTCAGGTCTGGCCGCCACGACCGCCGTCTTTCAGGCGCTGCTCAAGCCCGGCGATGAGGTCATCGCCGCGGCCGACCTTTACGGCGGCACCTTCCGGCTTCTCGAAAGAGTCTTCAAGCCCTGGGGGTTGACGGCGAAATACACCGACGACTCGTCGGCAGCCGGCTTCGCAGCGCTCGTTACGCCCAAAACGAAAATGATCTGGATCGAAACGCCGACGAACCCGCTCTTGCAAATCCTGGACATCGCCGCCATTGCCGAAGTGGCGAAGAAAGCGGGGGCTCTCTTTGCCGTGGATAACACCTTCGCGTCGCCTTATCTGCAGCAGCCGATCGCCCTGGGCGCTGACCTCGTGGTTTACAGCACCACGAAATACTTGGGCGGCCACTCCGATGTCATCGGCGGCGCGGTCGTGGGCGCAAAGACATTGCTCGAACCGGTGAAGTTCTTTCAGAACGCCGCCGGGGCGGTGCCGGGGCCGTTTGACTGTTATTTGACGCTTCGCGGAATCAAGACGCTGGCGCTGCGCATGGACCGGCATTCGGCCAGTGCAAACGAATTGGCAGAGTGGCTCAGTCATCAACCGCAAGTGGCCAAGATTTACTATCCTGGCTTGAAATCACATCCAGGCCATGCGGTCGCGGCGAAACAAATGAAGTCATTTGGCGGCATGATCTCCATTCAGCTCAAGGGCGGCGCCGAGGTCGCCCGCCGATTCCTGAAGCGCACGCATCTTTTCAGCCTTGCCGAAAGTCTGGGAGGTGTCGAATCGCTGGTCAATCACCCGGCGACCATGACACACGCGAGCATTCCAAGGGAGATTCGTGAAGCACGTGGAGTGGACGACGGTTTGATTCGCCTGAGCGTGGGAATTGAAGACCTGGAGGACCTGCGAGCGGATCTGCTGGGCGCGCTGGAATGATGGAAGCCGAGCGATGCCAGGCGGGCCGGGGAACGGAAGACGGGCGGTTCCCTTAAGGTTTCTTTTCCGAAGAGTCCTTGTGCTCTTTCGAAACATTGAGATCGATGCGGCTGCCGATCACCTTGCCGTCGTCGTCGTAATCAATGCGCACCGTCTGGCCGACACAGGTGGAAAACGCCAGCTCGCCGAGCGTGCGGGGGAAACTGTAGATTTCATAAAGACCAAGCGAGGCGCTATCGAGCAGAAGATTGTAATCTCCCGCCTTGGGATCGGCGATTTTCGCGCGAGTTTGGAATTCTTCGAATTGTCCGTCTTCTTCCGCGCGCCTTCCGATGTTGCTCGGGGTGCCCAGCGCCTTGTGAACCTGATCTCTTGTCTTTAGTTTCGCGATATTCTTGCCGCTGTAATGGATCATGGGCGCGCAGCCCGCCCAGAGAAGGCAGCCCGTTAGGATTGCCGTGGGAAGCCCGCGCGTGGATCGAAATCGACTTCGCATGGTGCCTCCCTGAAACGAAAACACAAAGGGCGTTTACGCGCGTTGCCTCGATGACGTCAAGGCCGATTTCCGGTGAGGGAAAAATCGTCCTATCCGTCTGCACACGGGCAGGTGCTTGTCTTTGAAGGGGATGAGGCGCAAGGTGCGAGATTCACTCCCCATCGTCTTGGCGCTTACTTCATTGATTTCGCAAGGTGCTTCACGGCGTGAACCGGCAGATCCGATCGCGAGCAAACGCGCCATGTGCAGCGAACCACCGTCTGATTTGATTCGAACGGGAATTAGGGGGTTGGTTTCAGATCGTACTGGAGGATATATTGATGCCTCACCCTGGCGCCCTTGCTTGTCTGATTGACATCGTAATAGAGAATTCCTCGACCTGTGTCTTTTAGCTTTCCGATTGCGAACTTGACGATCGTCAATTCCCCTGTGGTAGGGCTTCCCTGTTCGAGTCTCCATTCCGTCCCATCCCATGGCCCGGTAACTCTCTGGCCTGGATCCGCAACCACGGCATTGCGAGTGTCCGTGACACCGAACGGTGTTTTCACGGAATCGTCTTTCAAATTGATGATCGCCTCACTCAAGCCAGGGAGGGCATTGCCAAAAGTGAGGGTTGCGAGGTTGTCGCCTCGCTTGACATTTACCTTGACGCTTTTGACCTTGGTCAGTGATCGCTTTTTGGAAAGGTCCAAGAACTCTTGGTACTCCTCCTTGGTCAGTCCCATTTTCGCATCATAAGGAAGGGGTTGCCCCATTTTTGCCTTACTCACATGCGATTTCCACCAGTCCGGGTCCTTCGCGGCAGCGTTCTGAAGCTTTTTCGCAAGTTCCGTCGACCGAGGGGAGGGAGCTAATTGCAAAACGTCCACAGTTGCCCCGTCCTTGGGCAAGAGGTGGATAAGTTCCGCGGCGGTCTTGGCCTCTTGAGCCGTCACTGAGGAAGCCGGCAGTGCGATCCAAAGCACCGACAAAAACAGTCCGAAAAACTTGATCATTTTTTCGCACATCTTCTGGGTTTCCTCTCCGATTCGATAAGCCCGATTTTCGTTTTGGCAGCTGCCTATTTGGCCGGCGACTCCAGAATCGGCTTTTTCTATTTTCATGAATCATCTCGAAATGGGTAGAGTGAGCAAGCCGGTGCGCGCAGCCAAAATCGATCAGGGTACGGCAGCTACTTGCGCATTGGTGTCAGGCCTGACGATAGCAGGGGAGAGCTGGGGGTTCTGGGTTGTGTTGTTCGAGGAGCGGTACCTTCACGAAAAAAGGAAAATCGGGTTCCGGATGTCACGAATGCTGCCCTCAAGACAATATCTCCATGAGCAGAATGTGACGGACCCTGATCGGCCTTCCCGCCTGCTCTTCATTGAAGACGGAAGCAGACAAGTACTTAGCTTTGCTACTTTGAGCCTCTTCTAGGAGAAAAAGATGAAGTTTTTTGCCGCGATGTTGATGGCAGTGGTCGCCGGACTTGGTACCGTTCGCGCCGAAGACACCACCTTCCCCAATATCACTCACGATGAGCTGACCAAGGCGATCAAAGCGAAGAAGGTGGTCCTTCTCGACGCCAATGGTTCCGAGTCTTACAAGAGCGGTCACATCCCGCTCTCCGTCGATTTCGAAAAAGTCGAAAAGGACACCAAGGACCTGGCCAAGAAGCTGCCCGAAGACAAGTCGACCTTGATCGTGGCCTATTGCGCCAACGAGCGCTGCAGCGCTTACCGCACCGCTGCCAAGGCCGCGAAGGACCTCGGCTACACCAACATCAAGCACTATGCCAAGGGCATCAACGGCTGGAAGGCCGCCGGCGGCAAAATCGAAAAGGCCGAATAGTCGTCCGAAAGAAAACCGATCTCGCTTCCGAAGCGGAAGCGAGATCGGTTTTTTCCATTCTGTGCCGGGGTGATCCTAGGGGTTTCTCCGGCATTTTCTTGTTCAGAACTGCGGATGTTTTCTATAAGCGGAAAACAATGGGTGTTCTTTCTGGATGCCAGGGCGAGGCGCTCGGCGCTTGGAAATAATTTAGATTTAATTGAATAGCGATGATCGTGCAGGGTGAATTGAAGAATCAGTGGAATGATTGGACAGGCATTGCGATCCGCGTGCGGGAGCACTTGCGTGGAATGCGAGGGAGAATGGCAGTGAGTGCGAATGCTTCAGTCCACCGGCTGATTCTTGCGGCGATCTGGTTGCTTTTTTTCGTAATTGACCAGCCGGCGCGCGCGCAGGATGGGAAGCTTGGTATCGACGACCCAATCCACGACTATTACGCCGCCCAGTCTCAGGACCGCTTTGCGCGCTTCCTGGCGGATATCGAATCGGGAAAGACCACGCTCGACACGAGCAATGAACTGAAATTGCTTGAGGGGGTGCTCGATCGCCTTGAGATTCCGGTCAGTTCGCAGATGCTCGTCTCTTCGGCAACCAGCCTTCAGAAAACCCGCATCTCTCCCTCGCGGCCTCGCGCTCTTTATTTCAATGACGACACTTATGTGGGCTTCGTTCCCGGCGGCCAGATCGAGGTGATTTCGATCGATCCCAAACGGGGCGGCATGTTTTATATCTTCGATCGCAACCGCATCAATGCTCCGCCGCGTGCCAAAAAGGCGACCAACTGCCTGACTTGCCACGCCACAGCCCAGATGGGAAAAGTCCCCCAGTTGGTCGTGGAGTCGGTTGTCACCGACATGACCGGCGGCGGCGAAATGGCCTTTCGCCGCGATGTCAGCGGCCATCAGATTCCCCTGGCCGATCGTTTCGGAGGCTGGCTGGTCACGGGGGAAAAGGACTTCACCGATCACTGGGGCAATGTCCTGATCGTGCGGGAGCGCGAGAATACAAAAAAACGCATCATCCGATTTGGCGAATTGTTCAATCAAAAAAACTACCTGGCGCCCACGAGCGACCTGCTGCCGCATCTTCTGCACGAGCATCAGGTTGGCTTCGTCAACCGCAGTGTCGAGGCCAGCTATCAAACGCGCGCGCTCTTGCAAAAGCCTGGGCTCGAGCCTGAGAAACTCGCCGCGGAACTCAAGGCATTGGCCAAAGGCCTTGTCAAATACTTGCTATTTGCAGAAGAAACGGCGCTGCCGCCACAGGGGGTGAAAGGGAGCGAGGCGTTCAAACGAGATTTTCTCGCCCGTCGTCAAGTTACGGCTGAAGGCAGGTCGCTACGCGATCTCGACTTGAAAACGCGCTTGCTCAAATACCGCTGCTCCTACATGATCGAATCGCCCATCTATGCCGAACTGCCCTGGGCCTTGCGCCATGCGATCGAGCAAGAGTTGGCGTTGGCGCTGAGTAACACGCAGCCATCGCCCGATTTTGCCTATCTGCCCAAAGAGGAGAAAGAGGCGATCCGGACGATTCTCGTAGAGCGGAAATTGCTACCGCCTGCTGGAAGTTAACTCCGCCTGCTGGAAGTTGACACCGCCTGCTGGAAGTTGACACCGCCGGCCGTGGACCTCGCCGACGGTTGAGAAAGGGTTGCGCGGCGCCAAACGACCTTACAAGGTCGCTACCCGAGGACAGGCGATGCGCTCGGCGCGACTAAGATGGTAGAGTCATCCTGAGCGGGCGATTTGCACAGTAGTGGCCGCGGATCGGTTTCGTGCGGGCAAGCGGAAGTGGGATCACCCTTGAAAAGCGTCAAACCAACCGACACTGCGGTCATGGCGCGTATGGATTTCATTGAACGCCTCGTTCACGAGCATCATGCCGGCCTGCGTGCGTACATCCGCGCATTGGGAATCTTGCCCGATTCGGTCGATGATCTTTGCCAGGAATCGTTCCTGGTTGCCTTCCGCCGATTTGACGAATTCGACGCCGAACGCGATGCGGGAAATTGGCTACGCGGGATCGCCCGTAACCTTGCCGCGAATGAACGGCGCAAGCAAGGACGCAAGTCTCGCCTGATGGCGAGTGGCCTGACCAATTTTTTTCTTCAGCAAGCCGACGAGGTGTTGGCTGAGCCGGCGGAGGACTGGCAGGAGCTTTTGCATTCTTGCCTGGAAGAGCTTCCCGATTCGGGCAGGGAATTGCTCATGCAGCGCTATGGCGCGGGCGATCTCGCCGAATCGATGGCTGCAAAATGGCAAATGCGTGCCGATGCCTTGCGTCAAAAGTTGTTCCGGCTGCGGCAACTGATGAAGCGGTGCATGGAGCGCAAATCAGGAGTGAAATGGAAATGAACGAGGACCGTTACCAGGAACTCCTTGAGAAATGTTTGGAAGGGACGCTGGCGCCGGCGGAAGCCGACGAGCTTCACAAGGAGCTGGCCGCCTCACCGGTTCGAGCCAAGGATGCGCGCGAGCAGTTGGCCTTTGGCGACCTGCTTTCGCAGGAGCTTGCGCCTGGGCGAGAATTTTCCGCGTTTTGGGGCCGGTTGCAACAGGCGATTGCGCGCGAAGGCACCGACGTTGTTTCTACCGGCTCGCTGCCGCAGCCGTCGACGGCTAGTTCGTTTGGGATGCGTTTGCGTTATGCGCTTTATGGAGCCACGACGGCGGCCGCAATTCTTTTGTTTTTCTTTTTTGCGTTGATGCGTGGTCCGGCAAACGATCGAGGCGGGGCAGGCGGTCCGCCTTCCGCCATTGCTCAAGGCGAAGAAATCTCCCTCAAGGGAGAAGTGGTCTGCACGCATTGCATTCTTCAAGAGACGCAGGATTGCGGTCTGGCGGTTCGCGTCACCGATAAGGGACAGGTGTATTACCTGAGTGACAACGACATCAGCCGCGAATTCAAAGGCCGTCAGGGGTGCTGCCGCAAACCATGTCCCGTGGTCGCCAAGGGAACCGTGCAGGAAAAACAGGGTCAGTCGGTCTTCGTTGCCCTGCAGCTCCAACCGCGGGAATGACGCGACGCTCCGGAACCGGGCGCGCAGGCACGGGCTTGGCTCAATTAAGGCACGGGGCGCGTCAGCGGTCGTTTCCCATTGGCATGGGCCCGCGCTTTGCCGCAGGGCTAGGAGTTGCTCATGATTCGTAATGTGTGCCCACTCATGGTCGTCCTATTTTTTGGGGCAGGCCCCTCCGGTGCGGGTGAATTCAACAAGAAGCTGAATCTTGGCGACCCGGTGCCGGCCTTTCGCGCTCTGGAAGGAGTCGATGGCAAGTTCTACGGGCTCGACTCTTTTGAAAAGAGCGAACTGCTCGTGATTGCGATCACCTGCAACCATTGTCCCGTCGCGGTTGCTTATGAAGACCGGATCATCGCTTTCGCCGGCAAGTATGCGCAAGGGGGAGGGAAGGTTGGTCTGATTGCGATCAATGTGAACAATCAAAAGGCGGACAAGCTCGACCAGATGAAGGTGCGAGCCAAGAACAAATCCTTCCCCTTCCCCTATGCCTATGACCCCAGCCAACAGATTGCGCGAAGTCTGGGCGCGCGCGTTACGCCTGAGTTTTTCGTCTTCGACAAGGAGCGCAAGCTGATTTACATGGGAGCCATGGACGACAATGAAAACGCCGCGGAGGTGAAACACTCCTTCCTGAAAGACGCCGTCGAATCGGGCTTGGTGGGGAAATCTGCGCCCAAAGGAGAGACGCGGGCGCGCGGCCGTACGATCGGGTATGAAAAATAGACACTTGCGCGGAAGCGAAATCACGGATCAACCGAGGCGATAAGACCGGCGTAGCCAAGACGGTTTCAATCCCAGGTAAAAAAGCAGGTGTCTTGAATGTCCGCGGAAGTGAGTTTTGTCATCTATGGAAGATCGGAAATAAGCCATCTTGATGACCTGGTAAAGCGCGCGTTTGCGGCCTTGAACCCCTGTGAAGTCGTTTACTTTGCTCTTTGGGATGACAAAAACGCGGATCCGAATGATGCTGATGCCTTATACAGCGATTTTTCCAGCCCCTCCCAGGAATCGGTACGGGAATGCCTGGAGGCAGACTTTGACTTTATCTCAATCTGTGTTGACGCAAAGTTAATAAGTAAAGTTGACCAATATTTCTTGAGGAATATGGGAGGAAATTCCAAGGGAGGTTTTACGCTGGATAAATGACTCATGATGATTGGTTCCCATCGGGTTTTGATTCGCGACGACGAGGACAACGTTGTGGGAATGGAAAAATGCAATCTTTCTTTTTCCTTTAGCGGTCACGGAAGTCTGGCTGATACCCAAAAATTCCGGGAAGTGTGCAGGAGGCCCACGGATCTTCCCGAGATGTTGGAGGTGCTTTCGAGCCTTCGTTTCGAAGGGAAAACGCAGCCCGTTTGTTTGTTTTGAGGCCTTTCACGCCTCAGGGATGACGGAAGGGTAAAAGAGCGCTCTCTTTTCAAGCAAGGAAGATTCATGTCTTCCGCGTCATGGACTGTTCGGTTGACCCATTTTGTCTTGATCGGGTCGATGCGCAGCGAATCGGTGGGAGTAAGTCAAGAGGCCGTTCGCCAGCGGAATAGGCGCTGTTTTGTTTCGAGTTGCTCTCTTATTGCGGGCGGTTTAACCACCGCTCTTGGTTTCCCCAGCTTCCTTGATCTTGGCCTGTTCGAGGTCGATTTCCGCTTGCAGTCGCCTTGCCTTGACCTTCAGAATCATTGAGGAGGGTCCCCGGGCCATGGCCCGCCGGCTTTCGGCAACCTTCTCGTACTCACCAAGCACCTCGATGATTTTTTTCTGTGTTTCGATGCGTTCCGAGGATTTTTCCGTGGCCGCCAGCTCGGCCCCGTGGACTTCGAGGCGTGCTTCAAACACCTCGTCAAATTCGGCGCGCCCGGCTCGAGATCGCGCCGTGAGCTGTTCCACGACTTCCTTGAGCGTCGCAATCCGTTCCTTTTGTAGATCCTTGATCTTTTTTTGCGACGCGGCGATCTGGTCCGCGCTGGCGGGGTTTGCTTTCTCCTGGCAGTATCCGGCGGCTGCCGTCAAACTCACCACGACGCCAGCGACGATCAAAAAGGGGATCTTCATTGTTCTGCTCCGGGAGGGAAAGCGGTGTTTCTCTTCTTATTTCGTAATGAATTCGCCCGAATCGGCCGTTTGCTTGCCGCGGAACATGGTATGCGCAACTTGAAAAAAATCGATGCGGGTCCTGTGGTGTTGCAGGGTGTTTCGCAATGGGCTTAAGCGATTGCTTGGCGCCGGGGCTTTGGCAACCGGATCGGAACCGGGAAGAATCGACGGCGTCAAAAAGGTAAAGCCGGTCAAAAGCCATTACAATGGGAAAAGCCCCTTCGATGCCCCTCAAGGTCCCTTTCCCATGAAGCGATTTTTTTTGCTTGCCGCCCTGCTTCTGCTTGCGTCCTCCTTTTGGGGTTGTGGATCGAAAGATAATCGCCTTCCCTGTTTTTCCGTCGAGGGGAAAATCCTGGCCAACGGTGAACCCGCATCGGGAGTAACGATCACATTTCACGCAGCCGATCCGAAAAATGCGACCCCGGTGAAGCCCGGCGCCACCACCGCGCAGGATGGCTCTTACATCCTCTCCACTTATGACATGCTTGATGGGGCTCCGGCCGGCGAATACACGGTGACGATCCTCTGGGAGCAAGTCAATGAGGAAGGAAAGAAGGTGGATAGGCTCCGCGGTGCTTACGCCGACCCAGCGACCACCAAGTACAAAACGACCGTCCGCGACCAACCGAATAACACCTACAACATCGAGCTGCGAGTTCAGGAATGATCGGTAAGGCATTCCTTGCCGATTTCTGACAAATAGCCGGATAGACGTCCATTTTGCGTTGATCCCACAGAACGGTTCTTTCTGAGGTGCCCCAGTTCCCTGAAAACAAGTCAACGTGATTTGCTCCAACCTGGTGCCCTGGCGCCAGGTTTTTTGTTTTCTCGCCATCTGCCGGGCCCCTTCGCTGAATTCGTTTCGTTCCCCTTCAAGGTTGCTCCTCCGGAATTTCCCTTGACTACCACTACGCTCAAAGTACTATTAGCGTAGTTGAAAGGGATGGGGCACCGATGAGCGAGAAGCCGATCGAGGAATTGGGGTCGTTGCAAGCATCGGTCCTGGAGGCGCTCTGGGAGCTGCAAGAGGGATCCGTTCATGAGGTGAAGTCGAAGCTGGGCAGGGCGACTCTTGCCTACACGACCGTCCTGACGGCGCTCCAGAAGTTAGAGAAGGCCGGCTGGATCACTCACCGCGCCGAAGGGCGCAGCTACATTTACTCTCCCCTCAAATCTCGGCCGCATAGCGTGGCCGCTTCCGCTTTAAAACTGATCAAGAGCGCCTTTGGCGGCGACCCCATACGGTTGTTTCGCCAACTGCTCGACGCCCGCTCTTATTCCGATGCCGAACTCGAGGAGTTGCGCAGCCTCATCGTCGCCAAGAAGAAAGGAAAGGGGCAAACATGATTGCATTTCCGGATTTTTGGACCGGTTTCGTCCTTTCGGCAACGGTCTGGCTCGGTTGCGCTCTCGCGATTGCATGGCTGCTACGAGGCCGGCCGGCACAGGCCCATTGCGTACTCGTGGCGGCGACGCTGGCCTCGGCGATCTCTCCCGTGCTCTGGCTCGCGGTGCAATGGGCCGACTGGGGACTGCTGCCCCCGGTATCGTCTGCGAGGGCGGTGCCAGAAGCGCTTGCCGGCACCTCGCAGAGTTCCGTGAATCGGCCTATTGGCGGCTCCGCGGATCCAGCATTATCTCGCGCTTCCGGTGACGATCACCGTACTTCCAGGCCAGTCGCTTTTCATCCGGTGGTGCCCAGCGCCGACGTGCAGCCGATTGTTGTCGCGCCTGGAATGCAGGCGCTCCAAGATAGCCAGAGCAAGGTTGGGCTCAACGAGACGCAGGCGGGCGCACCAGCGCGGGTTCACGGTGATCTGCCGCCGCCGGGCGAATCGATCGTACGGGAATCCAAGAGTGTTCTTGGGTCTTTTCCCTGGATGACCCTGGCCGCTTGGATTTGGATGGCCTGGAGTCTTGCGAGTTTCACGAAGCTAATATGGGATCTGGCCAGGGCCGGCCTCGCCGTCTCCCGGTGTGCCGAGCCTGCCGTGCCATCGCTTTGCGAGTCCTTGAAGCGGGCCGCGCTACGGCTCGGGCTGTCCGTCCGCTTACCGCAAATTCGCCAAAGCGAGTGGGTGGGATCCCCCTCTCTTTGGGCCTGGGGCACCCGGCCGACCATTCTCGTTGGTCCCGATTTTTCCGGTGGTGCCCACGCCGATGCGATCTTCTGCCACGAGCTGGCGCACTGGGCAAGGAGAGATCACTTGGGAACGCTCGCGGGAGAACTTCTGTTCTGCCTTTTGCCCTGGCATCCGTTGGTCTGGCTCACCCGCAGTGCCATCAAGCGTTACGCGGAGGAAGCCTGCGACGACTGGACGATCGAGTCGGGCTGCTCCGTCACCGACTATGCCGAAGCGCTCCTGGGAATTGCCGCGGGGAAACCGCTGAGGATGTCATTGCCCGCCGTGTCGCCACGATCGCATCTGGGAGACCGGGTGAGGCGCATCCTCGCAGAGGGGTTCCGCCCAAACCGGATCGCTCGAGGTTGGCTGGTCGGGGCGGGAATCGTCACAGTGGCTCTCCTCGTGGTCGTGGCGCTCTTGCGGCGCCCCAGCGGTACAAGTGAAATTGCCGAGGATCTCAAATTCGATGGGGGGGCTAACGGCCCCGTCGCCTTGGCGATCGAGCCCAAGGAAAAAGCAGATCAAGTAACCACAGCGCGGAAGCCACTGCCGGAGTCGACCAATCTGAACTTTGTCGATGAAGCGGGAAAACCTGTTGCAGGCGTCAAGATCGAAGGCCGTTCCCTGTTTGCAGAGAATGTCGGCGGCAAGAAATCTTACAAGACCGAGAATCTCGATCAAACGTCCGATGCCAATGGCCTTGCCTCGTTCGACCTCAAAAAGGACTATCGCCAATTTGATTTTTACATAAAAAAGGAAGGCTATATAGGCATTCATAAAATAGTATATATAGATGACGATGATAAATCTATTACTATATTACCTAATTATAAAGTTATTTTAGAAAAAGGTTCTTTAATTGGCGGGTTAATTAATGATAATAAAAATCGCCCAATTAAAAACGCCAAAATCGTGATTGGTTGCACTGCCGTTTACAATGACAATGAAACGTCGCTTGGCGCTTTAAAAACCATGGATGGCGCAGCAACGTACTTGGCAAATTGGGAAAGGGTGACGGACGATGCGGGGTACTGGGAAGTCAAGCATTTTCCCATGCATCCGTTGGCCAACGCCTGGATTTCCGTCACTCATCCCGACTTCTTGCCTGCGAAGTCTTCCGTCAATGGAGAGCATGGCGTATCGATCAAGATGAACGAACTGCGCGAAGCAAAAGCGGTCATCCAGTTGGGGTCGGGTTTCCACGTCAAGGGAAAAGTGACGGACCCCAATGGCAAGCCCATTTCGGGTGTTCGCGCCGCGACGATGGCGGATGATGCCCCTTACTGGATCGGCGAGGATGTCCGGTTCGAGGCCAATGGCTTCTACCGTTCCATCACCTACAAGCAGGGGAAGGTGCAGCTATCGGTTGCCGCACCGGGATTTGGGCCGCAAACACGCATGGTGCGCCTCGATTCGGGTCTCGCCGATCAGGATTTTGTTCTGCAACCGAGGGGCGCGTTGCGGGTCAAACTGGTCGATTCCGAGGGGAAACCGATCCCCAAGGTGTCGATCTACCCAAAAGGCAACGGCCTTCTGGATGAGCTATTGAATCACAATCACCGATTTTCTTGGGAGCAGGCGCGCAAGGATCCCGCGGACAAAAGCGATCCGAATGGTGAATGGATCTGGACATGGCCGAATCATGAGGAGAATGAAATCCAGATCGG
>Ga0208492_1001363_pt1 | contig 15363 bp, 10 predicted proteins | sample Subbioar_CSW14AB_FD_184820 | JGI IMG/M metagenome (GOLD analysis project Ga0208492, IMG submission 184820) | Serpentinite rock and fluid subsurface biosphere microbial communities from McLaughlin Reserve, California, USA - CR12Mar_CSW14AB (SPAdes) | ecosystem: Environmental > Terrestrial > Deep... | reverse complement strand
GATTAACACGGCGATGATGGCAATCACAACGAGCAATTCAATCAGGGTAAACCCCGATCTTTTCGACGGACGTAAATAAATCATGGACACCCTCCCGACAGCATGATGGAAATGAAGCGAGCATTAAGAGAGGACCACGAATTTTTAACACAATCTGCATCGACCGTTCAAGCCGGGAAGGGATTTTTTTTGAACAAATCCACGAAGCCTATCCACTTGTGCCCGTTGAAAGGCAAAAGTGGCTTGGAGAGTCGGTTCGTCTCAAATGGACGCGGAATTGCTAAAGTTGACCGCGTCGATCAAAAGCAAGTTAGGGCCCGGAAGATAACCGGCCCCACACTTAGTACGTTGGTGGGCCAGGAAGTGTTTCACGAAATTCTAATTTTGATCTGAATTCTTTGTAGAGGACACCTGCGTTCCGAACGATCACCATCGAGTCGCCACATCAAAGCGATCTAGTCTCGCTTCACGCTCGAGACAAAAATGAGAGAATTCTCCTTCTTATTCCTCAAGAAATGGGACAATCGGTTCGATTGATCTTGCCCTTCTTTCAGGAGCCGGATTATGCGGAGAGGGATGAGGTTACCCTTTTGCAGGCTCGTTTGAGGTGCCGCTCCTGAGTCAGCGCAAGCGCTTTCAGGGATTGATCTTCCTGCTATTGTTTACCTTTTTGCCGAACAAGAAATTGGTCGGCCAGGCCGACGCTCCGCCACTGCCGCCGCCGACGATGCCACAGTCGCCCCCTTCCAATCCCAGTCCGTTTCCCGCACCAGGGCCGGCACCAGCGATCCCGCCATCGCCCATTTATGCACCTGGCGCCAGCGGGCCGATTGTGGGAACACCGATCCCAGATCAGGCGCCCATTGGCGGTCAAGGGACCGGCGGCATCCTGTCCCCCGCGGCGGTCAGTCCTAGCCCCACGGCGCCGGCGAGCGGTGGCCTTTCGGGCATGCTTCGACGGCTGCCAGACCCGACCGCCAACAAGCCGATCAGCCCCTCGCAAACCGATCTTGGGGGGCTATTGGTTCCCAATCTTCTACCGGGAGTGACCGGTCCAGAGTACAAGGAAGGGGAAAAACCGATCGTGATTCCGGGGGCCGAACCGGTCCAGCGCGATGGATTTTATTTCACCCAAGACTTGTACATTTTGCAGCCAAATTTCATTGGAACCCTTCAGCTGTCACCGGCGCTGGCGCCTTGGAATGGTGGAATCCTGACGCAGCCTGCTCCTTTTACGACCCTGGTATTTCCCACCACGGCGCTGGAATGGGTGGTTTCGCCGACTTTCGATTTTGGGTACCGATTGCCGGGAAAGCAGGGGGAGTTTGCTCTTACCTATCAGTTCCTGGTTTCGCAGGGATCGGGCACGGGAAGCTACTATGGACTGAATAGTCAGGTGAATTCTCGAATCACACAGAATGAAGTGGATCTCCTTTATCGCAGCTTTCCGACCGCGCTTGGACCGAGATTTGAATTTCGCTATGAAATTGGCGCCAAGCTTGGTTTCTTTTTCTATGATTCACTCGCCGCCAACGCGTACGGCCAAGGGCACGCCACCAACTACTTTTATGGGGGTGGGCCCAGATTTCGGATGGATGGAGACTTTGCCCTTACAAGAAATCGCCGCTGGTTTTTTACCAACGGCGTCGAAATTAGTGCGCTGATGGGACAGATCCAGCAGTCCTTTTCCAATAGTGTGGTGATTCCCGGACAAACACCCTATGTCTTCGCGGTGAGCGCACCGCTTGGAACGACCACCTTGCCGGTGTTTAAGTACCAGACGGGCGTCCGGTGGACCCCGGCGTTCACGGAGGGACTGTCCCTCATGGCCGGGTTCGAACTGAATCAATACTGGCAACTGGGCAACCAGGCCCAATCAACGGGCAGGCTACAAAATTTGGGGCTTTTTTTACAGGGAAGATTAGATTTCTAAACCCATGTTGGGTCGAAGTAGCTGCATAAAACTGCGCATCGTGCAGGCAAAATCTAGACTGCGGCGATATACCAAACCATCGAGAAGCAAGCGAGCGAAAGTCCGAGTCCAAAAGTGAAGACCGTCAAGGCCAATACGCCGACCGGAGTGCGTGAAGTCTCCTCGGCCGATTCGGCATGAAGCGGAGCGCCAAGCGAACCGGTGCTCAATGTTCCCGTGAATGGGACCAGGTCGTAGCGATTGTTCGAAAGTGTCGGATTGCTCAGTTCGCTCATCATAACCGTTCCGCGTGGCACAACTGGTGTCAGGATGTTCCCTTCTGAATGTCCGTGCAAAACAGGCCTATCTTTCCTCAAACGGACCGAATTTCCCAATTGATCGAAATTTCTCATGAACGGCCCGACAGGGGCGGTAATCGGCACGCCTTGCTCGCTAAAATGGGAAGAATGGGGCGAATGCAAAACTGCTTGGCTGATAGCGCTCGATGACCATTAGCGCAGTTTTGAGCAATCGAACAACATGACCGAGTGATCGGCGGCGAGCGCGGCGATCTTGCCCGATTCTTCGGCCACCGTCATGCGGACGATGCGCCGGCCGTGAGTATTGAGAGTCAGGGGCGGGAGGTGCAAATGCGACAGGTTATAAATGCGAATGGGACGGCGATTGTCACCCGGCACCCGTAACGCCAGGTTCTCGTCGTTAATCAAGCCTGCGTCAGCGATATCGGCATTGAACTGGTGAACCGATGATGGGACGAGATAAGGATTCGCGTTAGGGGTCGTGATGACATTCTGCGTGGGGTTCGTGCCTAACTCGTATTGGGCAAGTTCACCCTGGGGGGAAATCGCGAGCATGGTGGACCCATTTTTCGTGAAGCAAACCATGGGAGGTCCGGTCAAGAACCTTCGCATTGCGAAATTGTGCTTTTCCTGATCGAGGTCGATTGAGGTGAGGCCGCCAGGATGCATCAGGCCGATCACTTGGCCTTTTTGCGGGAGCCATCGATAGCGGGCCGAGTGAAGGTTGGCGACTTCCTGGACTTGGGTGGCGGCCGGAGTGAGCGCCTTGGGGAAAATGCCGTTTTCACTTTGAGTTAAGAAAAAGGCATTGCCATAAGTGACAAGGAGTTTGGAGGGCTCGGTTTTTGACCATTCCAGGCCGGATAAACTTGAGTCTTCAGGGTTTTGCCTGCTGTAGACCGCGGCGACCTTGTGAAAGTCGGAGCGGATTTCGAGGATGGCAACATTTCCCAAATTGTCGGCCACCGCGAGGTAGGGGGCGGACCAATCAAAATCGAACGGGGCAATCGGAGAGGGAATTTGTCGTTCTGGTTTATTGGGAAAATTGACAATGATGTGCTTGTTGTCCAAGCCGCGGAATATGGTTCCATCGGGGCCGAGTTTGACGACGGGGCCAAGGGAATTGGACCCTGGCGAGGGAAAGAAGGCAATGGGATTGAGGCCCGTTGGCCGGGTCATTTCGAAGATCGCCAGGCCTGCCACGACAATGCCCACGACTGCAATGAAGGATGAAAGCGCCCAGCGCGAAGTGATCCAGGCTTTTTTTTCTGGTTTTGTCAGCAGTTGGAGTTTCTGGCGAATCTCTTGGTGGTTCGCGGGGCGTTTCTGCGGATCGAGGGCCATGAGGTCCTGGAGCAGGGGTAGCCAGGTCTTGGGCACGGCGGCGTCTTCGAGAGGGCGGACGATCGATTCCTGGGGCCATCCGGGCGGAAACGCCATCTTCCCGGTCGTCATTTCGTACAAAACGCAGCCGAAGCTGAAGAAATCGGAACGGTAATCGCCAATATCCCCCTGGGATTGCTCTGGCGAGTGGTATCCCTTGGTGCCGGTGGAATTGAGGCCGTAATTCGTGGTCGAGGCGATGCCGAAATCGAAAAGGACCGGTTCGAGTTCGTGAGTTGCGCTATCGTTCTTGAGCCAGATGTTGTTGGGCTTGATGTCGCGGTGAACGATACCCGCCTGATGCGCGACTTCCATGGCCCGGAGGATTTTCAAGGCGATGGAGGCCACCTGGGGAAGGGGCATGGGGCCGGCTTTGAGTTTTTTTGCCAGGGTCTCTCCAAGCAGGAAAGGCATGACAAAGAAGGTCAGATCGCCGAACTGATCGACATGGTGAATGGGAATGACATAGGGAGAGGTCAGCGCGGAAGCGGTTTGAGCCTCGGAAAGGAAGGCCTGTCGCCACTCCGGGTTTTTGGAAAGCGATGGTCGTAACAGCTTGATGGCTACGGTGCGGTTGAGCTTGGTGTCGTAGGCCTTGTAGGTGTAGGCGATATTGCCAGGGAAAAGCAACTTTTGGATGCGGAAGCGCCCAATGGTGCCGAGGTCCTCTGGTTTCTCCGGGCTGGCGAATTCAGGTACGGAAAAAGGGAACGGGGTGACGCCGCCGTTACGCACGGTCGATTTTGCGCCGGAGTCGAGTTCCGCGCCAAAGTGGACGCGTATCTCTTCGGAGGGGCGGTAATCGTCAACGATTTTGGGGAATTGCGGATCGGTGATCTTCAGAGAGAGGATTTTTTCACAGTGGGGGCAGTGTTCAATATGGTTCAAACACAGCGAAAATGCCGGCTCATTGAGCGTTCCTTCCGCCAGTTGCGCGATTTGTGACGCATCGGGGCAGGTGGGCGATCGGAGTTGGGACTGGTTTTTATCCATTTCAGGCATGAGTGCTGCGGGGGGGCCGGGACCTTTCGTGGAAAGTGGAAATTCGCTTAAAATACATCGAGGGCGCTCGCGAGCGCCCCGTTGCACAGGCTAGATTTTCGTTTCCCAAACGGCACGAACCTAGCTCCGGATCCGTCCGCCACCCGATTTGGGAACTCAAGTATACTCAGACCGAACGGGGAAAGGAATTGGCGGTCCGGGTGGGACGCGGTCTATTGGAATCAGAGCGGGAAATCGGATCTCTTCGACTTAGGAAGGGTGAACCAAAAATGGTTGCCTCCCTCGGGAAGTGGATGGTGGCCAAGCGTTCCGCCGTGCGCTTCCACGATTTCGTGGCATAAGGTCCATCCGGGCCAGAGATAGGTGTCGTGAGGTTTCGCAAGGAGAGGGGGAGAGGCGGTATCTCCCGCGGGAAACCTCTCGCCATGGGGATATCCGGCTCCCTGGACCAGGGAAAAGAACCAGTGAGTGCTTTGCTCGGTCGCGGTGAGGGCGACCGGATCGAAGGTGCGCGCGCCGAGGCGAATGGCTTCGCTGATCAAACTTTGAAAAAGCTGGGTGATTTGAAAAGGATTGCCGTGGATGACAGGCAGTGTATTGGAAAGGAAGTCGATTTTGGCGAGACTCATTTCCCGTTGAAAGTGATAGAGAATTTTTTCAACCACCTGGTTGCAATCGATTTCAGAGCTTTCTCTTGCTGCTTTCTTTTCTTGAGCCGCATTATCGAGCGCAAATTCTTTATTTTCCTTTTGGCGCTCGGCGCGAAGGATCGACTGGGAAAACTCGAGGAACTCGCCTTGCCAGTGGCCTGGCGAGGCGGGGCGCAGACGGGGGGCAAACGGATCCAGGGTTTGCTTGGGGGCGGTATATCCTTTGATTTTTTGGGTCAGGCCATTCCGCTCGATCGAATAGCGAATCGAGTGATAAAGCACACCGTAGTTCCCAGGGTCCTTCACGAGGTAATCCTGGGCGCCCTTGGCCATGGCGGCGGTGGTGGTTTGGTCGTCGGACAGCCCGGTCAGAACGATGATGGGCGTTCTTTCGGCGGTTGCCTGCACGGCTTTCAGGGTGTCGAGACCCTGGCTGTCTGGCAAGGAGAGATCGAGCAAGATGACATCGAAGGTCCGCTCGCGCAAAAGGCCCATGCCATCGGCAAGGCTGGCCCCCACCGTCATTTGAAATTCGAACGGATCAATGGTCTCAAGCGATTCTCGGACAAGCACGGCGTCGCCGGGATTGTCTTCAATCAGAAGCACATGGCAAGGGTATTGCCCCATCGATGCGAAACTCCATGGTGCATCCTTTCGGACGAACTACCCCTCCGATACCCTATGCAAACGACTGAACCCAATGATTCGATTGATCGGTAATAAGAAGGGTGCAAAAGCGATCCTGGAGGTCTCTAATAAAGATAGGATCAAAAGTGCCAATTCCAAGAAGCGGCCTCTTCTGTTTTTTTAAATCGAACCTGTGATCAATTTTCGTGCCAATCTTTCGTGCTTTCACTTAGAGTTCAAATCGAGGTGGCGGAGCCTTCGGGCCCTTACGATGCTTCCTCATGAGGGAGCGCCTGGGGTTCTTGGGCCACTGGATGCAAACCCGGATTCCCTCGTCCGATATCGGCGTTTCCAGCCAGATGCGGCCGCCGTGCCGTTCCACGATCTTCTTGCAAATGGCCAGACCCATGCCGGTGCCTGGGTACTTGTCTCGCGTGTGCAGTCTTTGGAAAAGTTCAAAAACCCGGTGCCTGAATTGCGGCGCGATGCCGATGCCGTTGTCTTCCACGAAAATCAGCCAGGCATGATCCTTTTCTTGCGCGGAAATTGCGACCCAGGGAGACTGAGCATTTCGGAATTTCAAAGAGTTGCTAAGCAGATTTTGGAAAAGTTGAATCATCTGAATCGCATTGGCCTGGATTTGAGGCAAACTTCCCCGGCGAATTTGCAATTGCGAATCCGCCAGTGCCGGTCCCAAGTTGGATAGGCACTGGTCGAGCACGGTGTCGCACTTTACGGTTTCGAGAGTTTTCCCCCGGCTGTCGACCCGTGAATATTCCAGCAGATCGTCGATCAGGCCCTTCATGCGGGCACAGCCATCCACGGAGAATTTGATGAATTGCTGAGCCTTTTCATCGAGCTTGCTGCCATATTTCTTGGCGAGCAATTGCGTGAATCCTGATACCATGCGCAGGGGTTCTTGCAAGTCGTGCGAGGCGGCGTAGGCGAATTGCTGCAAGTCGGCGTTCGATCTTAAGAGTTCTCTTTCCCGGCGCTCCAGGGTCTTTCCCGCTTTTTTCCTTTCAGTGATGTCCTGGACCGCTCCGTAAACGACACGGTTGCCGGTGGATTCCGCAAAAAGCATCCCATGCATGGCCAGCCAGCGCGTAGCGCCGTTATCTTCCCTGAGAATGCGTAACTCCATTTCCAGCGGGGCGGACTGATCGGCGACGAGCTGCGCCATGAGCCGTTCGAGCCTTGGCCGGTCGGTGGGATGGCAAAACCGAACCAGCCCGCCATGCGGAAGATTGCGCGAAGAAGATCCCAGCAGGCTCATGAGGCCTTCGGAAACGAACCAGGAATCGTCATCGACGGACCAGACCCACGCACCCGATTTGGCAAGCAACTCGGCTTCGCACAAAAGCCGTTGATTGGAAAGGAGCCGATCTTCCGCGCGCTTGCGTTCGATCGCGACCCCGGCAAACTGGGCCAAAATGGCGATCGTTTCCAGCTCGGCGGTGGAGGGGGAATGAGTCTGGTCATGGTAGATGGCAAAAGTTCCAAGCACCTCGCGATTGCTATTGAAGACCGGCTCCGACCAGCAGGCGCGGATATGAGCGGCGCGAGTCAACTCGATATAAGGGAACCATCGAGAGTCCTTGTACACATCTTCCACGATGACTCGTTTGCCAAAATAGGCGGCCGTGCCGCACGAGCCGACCTCCGGGCCAATCGTCACTCCATCGACGGCTCGGTTGTAGAAATCCGGCAGATTCGGGGCAGCGCCTATGCGCAACTTTTTTTCTTGCGCGTCGAGGAGCAGCACGCTGCACTTGGAGCCTTGATGCTGCGCTTCGCCGTCGAGCGTCAGCGCGAGCAAGATCGATTCGAGCGGCTCGCCCGTGGCGATCATGGTCATGATTTTCGAGCGGGAGGACTCGCGTGCTTCAAGCGATTTGCGTTCGGAGATATTGGCATGGGTGCCGATCATGCGTAGTGGGCGGCCCATTTCGTCCCGGCTGATGAGTTTGCCGCGAGTGAGGTGCCATTGCCAGTTTCCCGACTTGCTCCGCATGCGGTGTTCATTCTGGTAAACAGGGGTGATTTGATTGAAATAGTCTTGTTTGTCCTTCAATGTTTTCGGCAGGTCATCGGGATGAACCCGAGAGGACCAATCCTCGAGAGTCGAACCAACCTCGTCGTTGTCGTACCCAAGCATTTCCTTCCATCGTTTCGAGTATAAAACGACGCCGGTTTGCACGTTCCAGTCCCAGGCGCCTTCGCCAGCGCCTTCAAGCGCGAACTTCCAGCGTTCCTCGCTTTCCCTAAGTGCTGCCTCGGCGCGCTTGCGTTCCGTGATATCGACCGCGGCGGCGATCGAACCGCGAGGCCGGCCGCTGGCATCGAGCAGGTGCACCGACCTGCCGAGAAGGAAGGAGGAGGACCCATCGGGCCGGCGAATTTCCCACTCTTCGAAATCGGGTGATTGCCGCGCGGTCAGGTCGTTTCCGTGAACGACAGCGCTACTCTTCAGGAACTGGTGGAGCGTTACCGGCTGGCCGTTGCGAAAAAAACGGTTGCCGTCGGTTGCCGCCAGGCCGGCTTCATTGGCATGGCTTAAGGCCAGATTGGTTCCATGGGGCAAGCCCAGGGTCTCGCAGGCCGCTCGATTCCCCTGGACCAGATTGGCAAGCGGATCCTGGGAAATCCAGATAGGCGCGGGAAGAACCTCCAGAAGGGCTTCCAATTCCTCGCGGCGGATTCGCTCCTTGTTTTCGCTTTCGGTCAGGGCATCCAGAATGCGCAGTTGCTCGGTGATGTCCTGAATTTGGCTGACAAAGTAAAGCGGCTCGCCGGCTCCATTACGCACGACCGACACGCTGGCCTGCGCCCAGATCGGATGGCCCTTTTTGTGGATGTAGCGCTTGCGGTATTTCGCGCTCTTGACTTCGCCGCGTCTTAACCGTTCGGCATGAAATTCCGTGATCCGCATGTCGTCCGGGTGGCTTTGCGCCTGGATATTGCACGAAAGCAATTCGTCTTCACCGTAACCCAGGATTTCGCAGAGCGCCTGATTGACCTTGAGCCACTGGCCCTCGAGCGAAAAAAGAGCCTGACCGGTCGCGGCATGTTCAAAGGCGTGGGAAAACCGATTTTCACTTTCCCAAAGGGCATTTTCCGCCTTCTTTCTTTCGGTGATGTCGGTCCAGATCGAGGCCAAGTAGTCCTTGGCTCCCAGGACGATTTTCCGGGTGCTGACCCTGACGTTCCTGAGGGTTCCGTCCTTGTGAAGGTGGATCGTTTCAAAGACGCCTCCTCCGAGCGGGTAATGCGCCAAGTCGGGAGGGAAGATGCCGTTTGCCGGGCCGGTGTGCGGCGGCGGTTGTGTGATGGCGCCGATGGAAAGCTCGGAGAATTCGGCCTGGGTATATCCCAATCCCCGGTGAGCGGCCTCATTGAAGGCGGTGAAGCGGCCGTTGGCCAGATCGACCAGCACAATACCATCGAGTGCCTGGCCGATGATCGTCGAAAAGATCCTTTCGCGCTCTCCAAAGTTGTTTTTTCGACGAGCCAGCTGAGTTCGGTCGGTGCCGGTCCACCAGATCAACGACTTTCCTTCTTTTACGAGCAACTGCCCTGTCGATTCGAAAATGCGGACCTCGCCGCGGGAGCCGCGAAGCGAAACCATGAACGAGACCTTCTCCCCCTTCAAGATGCGCCCGAAGAGGGCCGTCGTTTCCTTGGCGGTACCGGTCAAGGAGAAATAAGACCAGGACATCGAAAGCAATTCCGATCGGGTAAACCCAAATCGTTCCGCGGCGGTTTCATTGCAATCGACCAGCCTGAGCGTTTCCGGGTCGATCACGATTTCCGGTTCGTTCGCCGCGGCGGGGGTAAATAGGGGAGGTTGGCGCACGGCGGTGTCGGCGGCCGGCAAGGCGCGGTCGAACACTTCTTCGAGAGTCACAAACCAGCCATTTTTGTAAGGCGATGTTGCTCCCTTGGGCTGCACCGTTTTGCCCGTTGCGCGCAACTGGATGGGCTTATGAGATTGACCCGCGCCGCGCTGCGATAATTGCTCGATGAATGCGCTCAGTGCTTCGCCGCTGGCTTCCGTCACGCAATCGGTAAAAAGGAGGCCTTGAATCTCCTCGGGGGGACCTCCCAAGCAAGTGCCGGCGGCCGGGTTTGCCAAAAGGACGCGCAAGTCGGGTGCAAGCAAGACCATTGCGGCAGGCGAGTGCTGAAAGGCCCATTCGAGGAAAGACTGCACTGGCTGGGATTCGTCTCTGCTTTCAAAGAGAAACGATGGTTCTCGATCGGAACCGCTCTTCAGGGGGGAGACGCTCGGCATGGTTTGCATGGCCAAAAGGCTCTGTCCGGAGGGAGGTGGGCCGGGTCCTTGGCAGTCAAGTTAGTCTAGTCCAAGAAACGACACCAGTGTGCTCGCGATGCCCCAAGTAAGACATTCCGCCAAAAAAGAGCCCGCCTTCGCGCCGCGCCAACTTCGGAAATCGGGTGTTGATCCCGTGTGGTTGGCTGGATTTTTCAGACATTCCGCCATACGATCGAGCACGCCGAGGTTCGGTCAATGGGTCAGGTTTTTTAGAATGCGGGCGACTTCTTCGTGATTCGCCGGTCGATCGCTGGGTTCGAGCTCAAGAAGTGGTCGCAGTACCTCCCGGCTTGCGGCATTCAACCCAGGAGCGTCGAGAGTGCCATTGGGTTGATCCATGGCATCGGGAAGCGACCAGGCTTTGCCGCCGGTGAGCAATTCGAAGAGCACGCAACCCAGGCTAAAGAAATCCGAGCGGAAATTGGGCTCGCGACCCATCGACTGTTCCGGCGATTGATAGGGGACCACGCCGTTTTGGATCGTTTCGTGCAGAAACCGCGCACCGAAGGGGGCATCCCCCAGGACCGCATTCCAGAGTGTGATTTCCCCCTGAGCCATCGATTTGGGGCTGCAAAGAATTCCGCTAGGCATAAGCGGCCCGTGGACCAGGCCGCCACGGTGCAGGGCGGTCAGGCCTTCAAGCAGACATTGGGCAAAATGTTCGATCTGTTCGGTCGATAATGAGTCCGCCTCGATCAGACTGGAAAGGCGGCGCGGGCCGAGATAAGGGCTCACGATGACCGGTCCCAGCGCTGTTTTTTCTTCGTGAAGGATCGGAAGGACATAGGGGTTCACGATGCGCTGGACCGCGCGTGAGCGTTCAAGCAACGCTTCGCAAAAATCTTCGAGATGAGCGTATTCTGGGCGCAAAAAAGTCAGTCGAACTTTTTGACCCGTGGACAGATCGATTCCCCGGTACTGAAAGGTGCAGGCCTGAGTTTCGAGGAACTGATCGATTCCATACTTCTTGCCCAGGGGGTTGTCCCAAAGCGCGGCCCGAGAGGCGTCCGGTTCGCCGGTTGATTGGAAGGGGAGGCCTTTTGCACCTCCCTTGGGAAAGGTGTCAAGTTCCGGCAGCGGTCCGTTTGCGGCCGATAATCCCGGATAGAGGGGCGGGCGTGATTCCATTTGAGCGGACAGGCATGCTTGGCAATCAGGACATGCCAGAATGTGATCCAAACCGAGCGAGAGTGCCGGTTCCGCAAGTTGACCTTCGTGCAATAGCCGGATGAAGTCCTGGCTCAGGCAAGTGCCGGATTTAAACGGGAATTCGGAAAGTTCCATGATTGAAGTCCGCCTTGTGGGAGGAGTTCTTTCGGGGAAACGGCCAATCTTGAAGAAAGAAAAAAAGGGAGAAAGAAAGGATCACCCGAGGAGCATTTGAAAATAGGAGAGGGCCGTCGCGGTGAATCACCACGCTTCGAGCAGTTCAACCTTTTTGATCCTGATCAAGGCCCAGAGCATCACGGATTGTCGATGAATTTCTCGATGATGTGACGCAAGCGAGCGTGAATGCGGCAGGTCTTAATGTAGACGGCGTTTTTCGTGACGTTGAGCTCTTTGGAGATTTGATCGGGAGTCTGATTCAGGAAGTGGCTGCGATGGAAGATCTCCCAGGCGCTGTCGCTGAAATCCTTGCGGATGTAGGAGATGGCTCGCAGGATGAGCTGGCGCCGGTGCTCCTGATCGAGCAGTTCTTCGGAAGGATCGTCGGCGGCAATGAGATCGAAAAGGTCGGGCGCAAACGTGTTCATGGTTTGCGTCGCGTTGCGGTTGCGATGTTTTTTGGTGAAATTCTGAGTGACATGGCGCAACCAGCGCCTGAAGGCGCCTTTATGCGCCAGCTCGAACTCGGGAATGTTGGAATAAAACCAGGTGAGGACTTCTTGCGAAATATCGGCCACGTCGCTTGAGGGCGCCCCTGCGCTTTGAGCAAAATGGCCAATCAGCGGGCTATAAAGCTTGACAAATAGGTCCCAAGCCTCAGGTTCCGTCCTGAGCCGCAAGCGTTTCAGTTGCGTGGGAGATGTAGTGAGCATGTCTCCAGGGTTACCGGCGAAAGAACTTGAACTAACTGTCCATGGATCAGATTAGCAGGAAAGCCCTTCCTCTGTCCCATGGCTTATCCAGTATGTCAGGAGATTCTCCAAACACTCATGACTGGCCATGTCTCAAGATTTCGGGGTCACTTCAATCGATCAGGACCAAGTTGTTTTATCTATCGGTGGCGCGAGAGTGCATGCATCAATGCGTCCGGTCATTTTTTCATTTTTGCCAGGACGGCGCTCACCAGCGATAAAGAGCCGGTTGCAATCGCCGGTTTGGCGACCGGGGCAAAGAATTCAGAATGCAAGGAAGGCAGTGTCGGTCCCCCTGGAGCCAGGGCCTTTTTGACTTCAGCTGGATCGGCTGTGCCGATGAACCACATGAAGATCGGCACGCCGGCGCGGCCATAACGGCTGAAATCCTCACCGCCCAAAACGGGGGGATGGGATTTGACCCGCTCCTTGCCAAAAACTTCCTCGAAGACCGCCGCCGTTTGCGTGGCCAGTTTGGCGTCGTTGATCAAGGCTGGAGTGAATTCATGATCGCGCACTTCCACGAGCGGTTCAGGTGCTCCCGCTGCGATCGCTTCTCCTTTTGCCGTGCGTTTGATCCCGTCGAGCAACTTGGCGCGCACCGAATCGGAGAAGGATCGCACCGTGATTTCCAGCTTGGCTTCACCGGGAATGATGTTGTGTTTTGTTCCCGCATGAAACGACCCGACCGTCACGACCGCGGGTTGAAAGGGATCGTTCTCGCGGCTGACCAGCGTTTGCAACCCGACCACAATCCGTGCCCCCAATACGATCGGATCGATGCTGTGCTGCGGTCGCGAGCCATGCGCGCCTTTTCCCTTCACGGTGATATCCACCGAATCGACATTCGCGAGCGCCGGGCCCACCGAATAGGCGATTTCCCCATGCGGGACATTCCCCTCTACGTGCAGAGCAAAGGCGAAATCGGGCTTGGGAAAGCGTGTGAACAGGCCATCGGAAAGCATCGCCCTCGCGCCCACGCCAATTTCTTCCGCCGGCTGCGCGATGAACATCAGGGTGCCGCTCCATACCTCTTTTTGCCCGGCAAGGATCCTGGCCGCCCCAAGCCAGGAGGACATGTGGACATCATGCCCGCAGGCATGCATGACGGGCACCGTTTCTCCGTTGGGGTTTTTGCCGGTGGCTCGGCTGGCGAAATCGAGGTTTGTCCGTTCCAAAATGGGCAATGCGTCCATGTCGGTACGCACCAGGATCACCGGTCCGGGGCCATTTTTCAACAAACAGACCAGGCCCGTTCCCCCAACTTTTTCCGTGACTTCAAAGCCAAGCTCCCGCATCTTGCTTGCCAGAAATGCCGCGGTCTTGACCTCTTGCAAGCTCAGTTCGGGGTTTTGGTGAAGGAAGGTGTAATCGCGAAGCAGGCCGCCAAGGTGAGACTCGGCGCTTTTGCGTACCGATTCAGGAAGAGGATCGGCACCGAGCGCGAAAAGCAGTCCAAAAACGATCATGGTGGAGCCCTTATTTTTAAACGGAAGAAATCTTCGAGCACTTTCACCCAAACCGTAGCAACCTATACCCGCAAACATGAAGGGGAGGTTTCATGCGGAATCTCCGCCTGAAACCTCCCCTTCGGTTTATTTCTCACCCGCATCATGCCAAGGGAATTCTCAACCACTTGGCAGGCCTATCCATGCAGTCCTTACCGATTCCGCGGTAGCTGGGACCAGGCGTTTAGCGGCCCGCTGCCTTTTCCTGAACATGAATGTGAACACCCTTCTTATTCGAAGTGATCACATCGAGCTTGCCGTCGCCGTCGAGGTCGGCAATCTGGAACTGAGTGCCGATTCCCGAACCAGAACCGATGACATGGGGGGTCAAAGTGTATTCGCCGCTGCTATTCTTGGACCCCTTGAGGAAGTTGATCGTGGGGGTCTGGTCGCTGCCCGGTTCGGAGCGCCCGTGCGACCACCACCTTTTGCCGGTGACGACATCGAGCACGCCGTCGTTGTCCAGGTCGACCAGCCAGAGTGCATGGGTTTCGGAAACGAGTTGAGGGAAGAGAACTTGCTGGGTGAAGACGGGGTGTTCGCCCCCCTTGCGCTGAATGTGGGCCCAGATGCCGTACTTGTGGGCCGAGCTACTGATGACATCCATCAGGCCATCGCCATTGACATCGATCACGACCATGTCGGCGGCGGCCTGTCCCAAATTGGCGGGGTGGAACTTCCAGGGCTCCTTGGCGGCGCGGCCTTCGGCCGGTTGTTCCCACCAGCCGCCGGTGCAGATGACGTCGTTGCGTCCATCGCCGTTGAGGTCGCCCACTCCCAGTCCGTGGCTGAACATCTGGGTGCCGGGAACTTCCTTCCCCTTTTCGCTGGCCACGCTGATCGGGTGCATTTCCCAGAGCTTGGCCGGGTCTTCACCCGGGGTGAACCAGGCCATTTGGCCCATATTTCCTGGGCTTCCCTTGGGCTGGGAACCCATGAGCAGAACTTTCTTACCGTCCTTGAACAGGTCGGTGTACATTGGGGTTTCGTTGCAGGCGCTGTGCCAAATTTCGTGCGGCGTCCAGAGCTTCTCTTCCCCCTTGGGATTTTCGAGCCAATAGCAAGGCGCGCCGGGGAAACAGATCACGCCGATATCGACCCACCCGTCCTTGTTGTAATCTTCGGCCCAGACGACAAAGCTATCGGAATAGCTGCCCAGGCCGTCCTTGTAGTCGGTCTTGGCGGGACGAATGCGGCGGGCGCGCCAGGTGGGGGCCTCGTACCAGAATTCGCCGGTGACGACATCGAGTTTGCCGTCCTTATTCACGTCGGCGACGGTGACGCCTTCGGAATGAAACTTGGGATCAAGGCAGGTCATTTTGAAGTTGGGGATCTGAGCTTGAACGCCCTGAGCAAGCAAGAGGACAAGGGCGGCGCCAAGCCATGATCGGATCGCCGAGAATCGCATGGGAAACCTCGCGAAGGCAGGAGGGAGAAGGAGGGACTTCGCGTTAATCTATGCAACTTCCTTTCGAGGCGAAGGGGGAGCGATCGGCAATCGCACAATGAAAACGGCGAGGAGGATCAGTGCCATGGCCGGAAGGATC
>Ga0208492_1001362_pt1 | contig 15364 bp, 9 predicted proteins | sample Subbioar_CSW14AB_FD_184820 | JGI IMG/M metagenome (GOLD analysis project Ga0208492, IMG submission 184820) | Serpentinite rock and fluid subsurface biosphere microbial communities from McLaughlin Reserve, California, USA - CR12Mar_CSW14AB (SPAdes) | ecosystem: Environmental > Terrestrial > Deep... | reverse complement strand
TCAATACCGCTCTTGCCACTTCGACTTTCCGGATGTATGTAGCTCCGGCCGACATTTCGACAAATGGCCTCGAGCTCGTTTCCAGTTATGCCGTGAACGGGGAGCTTTTCCCAGGCGGGTCTCCTAATGACGGGGTCCAACCAAGCATCGCGACCGGCACAAATGCGGCAGGTGTCCCCCCTGTCTATCGACTCAACTCCGATTTGACCAACGGCAATTCGAACACGATGCTAGCGGTTGAAAAAGCCGCGGTCACTTCGACCTACAAGCGCTTCCTGTTTGGCGAGCCTGTAGCAAGTCAGGGCACGCAGGCGAAGGTGGGGGTCCACCTCGCCACGACCATTCTTCCAGTAGAACTTCGTCCCTCAAAAGGATTTGCCTTGGACACCAAGATCCAAGCGTTTACAAGCGGCGGTTTTAATAGCCTCATGGGTGACGGCAGCGTTCGTAGCGTCAGCCCCAACGTGGGTTCCACCGCGTTCGCGGCCGTATTGAACTTCGCCACACCTAGCACCGGCTTCAACGACTGGGATTAATCGTTTATTCATGCGGCATTCCCCACCGATCGCCAAGCCCTTCCCCGAAACGGGAAGGGCTTGTTTTTTTGAGGGCCAAACAACAAATCGGGGAGCACCAAAATCATTTGGCCGAAACTGGGAAACAATACCAGACTTGTCCTATTATTTAGTATGCTAAATAGAAATTATTAATCGCTTTTAAAGGCACAACGCAAGAGCTGGTAGCGTGCCGTGCTGCCTAGTTGAGAAAAAGGCATTCGGACACTTTGTTTGGCAAAGAAAAGTGGACTTGGACCAGCTGGATTGTAAGCAACGAACCTTTAGTGCCAAGGCGGCAATGTCGTTACCTCGTGTGGCCCATGGATTGTGAAGCCGTGATGTTTTACATGCTAACGTTTATTGAACTGCATTGGGTAGCGTAATATATCAACCGGCCACACTGCTTGATTGATCCTGGACCCTGGAACCTATTTGACGGCGGCCTGCCTCGGGTCGTCCCCCTCAAGCACTTTCTTGGTCTGCCTAATCCGAAATTGACGAATGGCCTCGCGAAATCCTGGGTATTTGGCGCCCAAGATCTGCGCCGCCAGCAAACCCGCATTGGTCGCACCGGCCTTGCCTATGGCCAGCGTTCCGACCGGAATCCCCGCCGGCATTTGCACGATCGAATGAAGGGAATCGACCCCTCGTAGGGCATGAGACTCGACCGGAACGCCGAGCACGGGAAGCACGGTCTTGGCGGCCGCCATGCCGGGTAGGTGAGCCGCGCCCCCTGCCCCCGCGACGATCACTTCAATGCCCCGCGCTTCCGCGGTCGAGGCATATTCAAAAAGCCAGTCGGGTGTGCGGTGCGCCGAGACGATCCGCGTTTCATGAGGCACGCCCAGTTCCTCGAGGATCTGACTGGCGTGAATCATCGTGTCCCAGTCGCTTTGGGAACCCATGATGATCCCCACAAGGGGCTTGGCGGTTTCCATGGTGAGTCGCTTCCTAGCCGACAAGATTACGAGGTTTGCCTTCGACGAAGGCGCGGACATTGGCGACCGTTTCGGCCATCAGCCGGCGCCGCGCCTCGGCGGTCGTCCAGGCCATATGCGGCGTGATCAGGCAGTTGGGCAATCCAAGTAATGGGTGATCAGCTGGTGGCGGCTCGGTGATCAGAACATCGAGCGCGGCGAACGCCGGTTTGCCCGCGCCCAGCGCTGCCTTCAGGGCCGCATCGTCGATCAGGCCGCCGCGCGCCGTGTTGATCAGCCAGGCTCCCGGCTTCATCTTGGCCAGGTTCTCCTTGTTGATGATGTGCTTGGTTTTGTCCGTCAACGGACAATGCAGAGAGACAATGTCCGATTGGGCAAGCAGTTCGTCCAGACTCACAGGTTCGATGCCTGGCGGCAATTTCCCGGAAGGCCCAGGAAGACCGACGACCTTGAGTCCAAACGCTAGCGCGATTTGCGCGACCTGGGTGCCAATGCGCCCCGCGCCAATGAGCCCCATCGTCTTGCCAAATAGCTCGACCTGCGGCGTCTTCCACAAGCAAAAGACCTTGGCTTGCCCCCATTCGCCGGCGCGAACCGCTCGGTCATGCTCGCCAACCCGGTTGGCCAGCTCAAGGATGAGCGACCAGGCGAACTGGGCCACCGAATGCGCGCCGTATTCGGGCACATTGCTGACACTGACTCCCTTTGCTTTCGTTGCGGCCTTGTCGACGCAGTCGTGCCCGGTCGCCGTCAGGCAAATCAACTTGAGCTTGGGGCACTGAGCAAGCACATCGCTCGTAATCTTCGCCTTGTTGATGATGGCGATGTCGGCATCGCGCAGGCGCTCGGCCACGGCCCCAGCGGCCGTCCACGGGTGCAACTGCACCTTTCCCATCTGGCCAAGTTCACTCCAGGAAATGTCCGATCCCATCGTGTCGGCTTCAGTGACAACCATATTCATCTTGCAAAGAACTCCTTAACTGGGACGAGTTGCCGGGCCGCCCTGGCGCAGAAAGCCGGCCAACCGCACGCGGTGAGCGCGGGGGAGGCCCAATAGCGAGAGGAAGTGGAACTCCCCCGTTTCCAGCCATTCCCGCACGGGCAACATCAAGAGCACGATGTAAAGCATGTTGCCATGAAAGCCCCAGCCGAAAATCGTGACGATTCCCAGATGCATGCCAATGAGGCCCGCGCCAATCCAGGGCCGAAGCAGGGGAATCATCGCCAGCGGAGCCAGCGCCTCAAGCGCCAAGCTCAGACTCATCAAGAGGAATGCCAGCGGCCGGGAATCCAGCACCCACTGGGTCGCGAAAAAGCCCGCGTCTCCCCACAGACGGGTCCAAAGCTGCATCGAGATGCCGTTGGCCCAGTCGAAACCGCTTTCGCAAAGCTTGCTCCAGCCGGCCCAGCCATAAAAAATGCACACCCAGGCCAGGCAAGCCTGAAACACCCATTCCGGATAGTAATTGCCGGAAATGGGATTTCCCTGGGCCTTCGCCAGACGGTATTCGCTCATCGTGCACTGCCGCCACCAGGCCAACAGCCACAGAAGGTTGGTCGTCACATGATGAACGTGAATCGTCTTGCCCATATTTTCATGACGAAGCGCCCAGGCAAGGGTGAAGAGCATCGCGGTCAGCCAGGCGGAATAGGGTAAGAATCGCTGCAAGAGCCAGCAGGCCCCCACGATCCAGACACCGGCCACCATCGCCGTTTCGAGCGTCGGGGAATCGAGAAGTGTCCGCGGCATCCAACTCAAGATCGTCGCCACGCCGTTGGAAGGCCCGCTGATGCGCTGGGTGGATTGCGTCGTGGGCAAATAAGTGGATAGGCAGATTGCCCAAAAAACGACCGTGGCCTCGAACAGCCGGCCGAAGGTGGCGGGGTGCCGGGCCAATAACCAGGAGAAAAGCGGCGTAAGCAGGTCTTTCTTCATGGCGCGGTCACGGTCATTTTGTTGGCTTTGAGGACACCGACATGGGTGCCGTCCAGGTCGCCAATGGTGAGCCATTCGACCACCAGCGGCCCGGCAATCTGGTGCTCCTTCATGCCGGCGCGAACGGCTTCGAGGATTTCTTCTTCCGTGGCGATCTTGCCCAGCCGGTCAACGCTAAAGCGCGGCACTTTGCCGTGTCCGAAACCGGGAGGATTGCCGTTATCGTTGCGCTGCAAATGGAACCACTCAAGCGGCAGTTCCTGTCCGGCGGCATCCACAACTTGATAATCGCAGTAGACCTGCGGCTCTTCATTGAACATCGGCGCGCTGGAGATCGGGTAAAAATCGACGATGCCGACCGGAACCAGGAGCAGTACACCCAAAAACACCGCGGGAAACAGAAGTTCCCTGGGATGCGGTATGGGGGTCTTCGAGGGCTTTTCCATAGGGTTGAACTAGGAATTCCCAATGCAAAAAGGAGGGCGGACCGGCCAATCCCGCCGATGCCCCCTCCCTGCTCGTTCTTGGGGCGTTCCCCTGCCCTAACTTCAAATTGCCATCGTTCGCCCCCAACTAAACCCGGCTTTTCAGCAGTTCGGTGAGGGACGACTTCAGCGTCTTGAACTCCTCGACGGTCAGTTTGCCGTCGCGGTTATGGTCCATCTTTTCAAACAGCCGGGACATTCCCGAGTCGCCCATCCGGTCGAACCGGGCCAGCCCGATGAAATGGGCCTTGAGTTCGGCGCGGATGCGCTCGCGCATGAGGTTGAATTCTTGCTTGGAAAGAGAACCATTGCCGTCTTGATCGAGGCGCGAGAATCCCGCCTCCATTTCGGCCGGAGTGGGATCGGCGGCGAAAAGGGCCGTGTCGGCGACCAGGCAGATCAAAATGGGGAATGCAAGCGCCAGGCCGAAGCGCGTGAATCGACTCTGGCGCTTGAATCGACTCTGGCGCGCGAATCGAACCAGGGCCGACCCAACGAAACCGGTCCCATGGGCCGGACGAGTCCCGCTCGCCTTAGATCTCGAAACGGACATGGAAATCCCTTTCATGGTGGTAAGCCAACCGCGTTTTTCCCCTGCATCCATAAAGGATTGGGCGGGTGCAAGTAGCGGCCGGATCCGTTCTCTTCCATCGGAACCCCTCGGACCAACTTCACCATGAACTATCGTTACCCGATTGGGATTTTTCTGATCCTCTGCTCATTTCCCCATCCGCTGACCTGTTTTGCCCAATTTAACAAGGAAGATTGGAAGGTCGTGCAAGTCGCAGGGGATTTAACGGTCGGCTACGCCGTTCACCCTTGTGACTTAAATGGGGATGGCAAAACCGATTTTGTGGTTCTCGACAGCCGGCGCGTGCTGGCGTTTTTGGCGCCTGATTTTCGTCCGATGGAAGTGGCCCGCGATTTCGCGAAACCCGACCTGGTGTGCGTCACCTCGCTCGATGTCGATCGCGACGGCAAGCTCGACCTGGTGATCGGCGCCGACTGGAAGCCGTTCAATACTCAGTCGGGCGGAACGATTCAGTGGCTCAAGCAGCCAGAATCTTCCGGTCAGCCGTGGAAGAGTTATCCAATCACCGAAGAGCCGACGATCCACCGGATGCGCACCGCCGACCTGGATGGCGACGGCAACCCCGAGGTGATCGCCGTGCCCCTGATGGGCCGGCAGGCCACGGCCAAAGCCAACTGGATGGATGGCCGCCCCGTGCGCATCCTTTCCTTAAAACCCGGAAAGAATCCGCAAAGCGATCCCTGGAAGGTCGAACCGCTCGACGAGTCCCTACATGTCGTTCACAACTTCTTGCCCTTTTCGCGAAACGGCGCATCGAACCCATTCGTCATCACGGCCTCCTATGAGGGCCTTAGCCGCATCCGTTTGGAAAACGGCAGCGCCAAGGTGGAACGGTTGCATGCAGGCAATCAAGAAAAACCAGGTTCCAATCGCGGATCAAGCGAGGTGGCCCGCGGCAAGGATGCTCAAGGTAACGAAATGTTCGCGACGGTGGAGCCCTGGCACGGCCATCAGATTGTTGGCTATGAACAGGACAAGACTGGCGCCTGGAAGCGCACGGTGCTCGACCAAGAGCTCCGTTGGGGTCATGCGGTATCGTTCGCCGATCTGGATGGCGATGGCATCGACGAGGTCGTCGCGGGCATTCGCGATCATCTGGTGGATCAGCCGGGGAAACGGCGCTGCGTGCGGATTTACCGCCGCAGTGCCCAAAGTCCCACCGGCTGGGAGACCTTTGTCCTGGAAGATGGCGGTGTCGCGGTCGAAGACCTGGCCATTGCCGATCTGGACGGCGACGGCAAGAAAGACATCATCGTTTCGGGCCGCGCCACGGGCAATGTGCGCATTTATTTTCAGAAAAGAGCTCAGGAATAACGATCATGAATCCCTATTCGTCTTTATCGTAGAGCACAAAAAACGCGCAGGCCTCGATTGGGAGCCGGTCCTTGGAAAATCCACTGGAAAACCCGTTGCAATATCCCAGGGACCGTCGTCTCTGGGTGGCGGTTCAACCGCGTTTTCTTATCCTGGGAATGGTCGCTGCCATCGTGCCTCTGGTGTTCGCCTGGGGCCAATTTCTATTCTTGGGCCTGCCTGAAGTCCCTCCCAGTCCCAAGTTGGTGAACCCCACCGACCCCCATGGATTCCCAATCTGGATCCGGCTGACCCATTACGTCAATCTGTTGTTCATGGTGCTTTTGATTCGCAGCGGCCTGTCGATTCTCTTCGATCATCCCAGGCTCTACTGGAATGAGCACTGCACCCCCGGAACCGACTGGATCCGCTTCTCTCCCATTCTGGTACCGAAAGATCGCATCTGGACCGCGAAAGACGATAGTCGCTACTTGAGCCCCTGGATCGGCCTGCCCGGTTACCGGCATACGGTGGGCATTGCCCGTTACTGGCATTTTTTGTCGGCCGCCTGTTGGCTTTCCAATGGGCTCATCTTCGTTGCCTTGTTGTTTTTGACCAATCAATGGAAACGCCTCGTTCCCACAGACTGGCACATCCTTCCCGGTGCCTGGTCGATTTTCGTGCACTACGCCACCTTTCATTTGCCGGTCGAGCCCGATGGCTTTTATCGCTACAACCCCTTGCAGCAACTTTCTTATTTCGGCGTGGTCTTCATCCTCGCCCCGCTATCGGTGCTGACCGGCCTGGCGATGTCGCCGGCGATCGACAACCGCTTTCGCTGGTACCCAAAACTGTTCGGCGGCAGGCAAGCGGCGCGGTCGATCCACTTCCTGGCGCTGCTCGGGTATCTGGGTTTCCTCGTGCCTCATGTCGGCATGGTGATCCTCACAGGTTTCGCGCAGAACATGAATCACATCGTGATGGGAAACGACGACACGAACTTGACCGGGCTTTTGATCGGGGCGGCGGGACTGCTGTTGGTGGTTCTCATTCCCTTTTGGGCCCACTGGGTCAGTTGGAGCCGGCCTCGATTCCTACAGCTTGCATTCCGCCAGACGCTTGACCGCTTGCAGCGCCTGTTTCTCAATCCGGTCGAATCGCGGACAGAGTATGCGGAGAAGGACATTTCTCCCTACTTCTGGCCCAACGGAAAAATGCCCGAGAGCGAGGAATGGAAGAACCTGGCGGAGAATTCCTTCAAGGATTTTCGGCTGAAAATCGGCGGCCTGGTGGCCAACCCCGTCGAGCTAAGCCTCGCCGAACTTGCGGCGCTGGGCAAAACCGACCAGATCACGATGCACCACTGCATTCAAGGCTGGTCGGGCATCGCGCACTGGGGGGGCATTTCGCTTGCGAAGCTCATCGAGCTAGCCAAACCGCTTCCCGAAGCCAAGGTGGTTGTTTTCCGCTCCTATGGCGAAGGGCACTATGGAGGCGAGTATTACGACACGCTTTCCATTGCCAACGCCCTGCACCACCAATCGATCCTTGCCTACGAAATGAACCGCGCTCCCCTGCCCCTGGTCCATGGCGCGCCGCTGCGTTTACGCGCGGAAAACCAGCTCGGCTATAAGCAGGTGAAATGGATTCGCGAGATCGATTTCGTCGCCAGCGAAGCAACCGTCGGCAAAGGCTTCGGCGGGAAGAATGAAGACGACGAATATTATCCGGTGGTTGCGAATATTTAAGCGAAGCATTTTAACGCAAAGGCGCAAAGGACGCGGAGACGCAAAGACAGCTGATGAGCAACGATTTTGCAACTTGGTCCATGCAGGTACCCAAGTAAATCGCAAGAGTGGTTTCCGCGCGAGATTCCGACAAGGTAAGCGCCCCAACTGTCGCCGCGGACCGGATCAGTTTTGCCGACGCGCTACGCTGGCTGCTCGACTCCAAGGCGGGAGACGGCTTCGTACCACTGGAAGTGAATCCGGATCGTTCCGGTCGAGTGGAACCGCGGGTCCGCAAGCGGCAGCCGCAGGAATTTCCAGTGCTGAAAAAGCCTTGCCATGAATGGCGCAAGCAACTGATGGGCCATACCCTTGCAGACGAGCTCAGTGCCATTCTAGGATGTACCCTTTTTCTTCCCGATTCAGGACATGGTAGACACAGTTTCCTCTCGACGCTTTCGCCATTATTGCCATTCTCTGAGTCTAAATACTCCACCTATGACAGTTAAAGTAGAATGTCCCCTTTCCACCTTTCTTATTATGCTTATGAAACCGGTCACCTCATGACATGAAAAGGTTGTCGGCGTAAAAGATCCACCACCATTTCACTTTGGCTCGACAAAATCAGATCGCTAGAAATCCCGATAATTCCATTGTGGCTCGACAAATACACAGCTTCATTATAAGATATTTTTTTCAAATCAGTTAGCGACAGAAATCCTTTATGCTTTGAGAGACATTGCGCCCCTGTTTCGCCCAGGCACTCTACTTCGCCGAGCAAAATATCTCCGCCATTCATTGCGATCAGACATATTTCCAAATCATTTAATGATGATTTTTTTCGCAAATTCAATGTGCCATTATGCAGGAACATCGTCATAAAGTGCATAATTGTGATGTTATCTAAGCGATCAAAATCGATATGGGCATTAGACAAGCAAAGCAAAGCAAGTGCGGCTGGATGAATATTTCTCATTTGCACCCAAACTCGATCACCTCCGCGCAAAAAACAGCGCAACGCCAGCGCGAACTCAACATTGCTCAGTCCCGTTATCCTCAGATAAGAATTAAAAACACTCCCAGCAAGGCCGCCATCCGCATCTTGGTCAAAAATATAATTATAATACAAAAGCATTTTTGCAAAGCCTTCAAAACGCCCAGCCATAATAACAGACATCAAATTCACCACTTTAGGCCTACAAAGCAAATCGAATGATAATGGCGACAAATATTCAACGGAATTCAAATTAATTGTTCCAATATGCCCTTCCAATGCTTTAGCCTTGGCGTCATTGATGAATTTCACCCCCGACAGATCAAGCATGCCGACATGCCGCCCAAGGGCTGCCGCAGTATCGACAGATATTTCCGTTAGACCGCTTAGATCCAAGATTCCGAGAAATCTGGATAAATGGCAGGCCGTTAAGTAATCAATGCTGGTTAAGCCAGACAAGTCCAATTCGCCCGCACACATCCCAAGCCAATAGGCCTCCCGCTGGTTTATCTCTGAGATGGATGGAAGCGAAATTCTACGCCATCTAAATGTGCAAATTTTCTGCCCGAAATTCAACGGCAGTTTTTTAAGACAAGGAAATTCTAGATCAAATTTACCTAGGCAATGAAGACTATCAATAAGCGCAGGCTCAATTTCAACTAACCCGTTGAAGCGCAGCAGACCGGACCCATATCTATATTCAAAAGATTGCTTCTGCGTTAGAAACATAACGCCTGGAAAATGAATATTTGATTTGCATTTGTTTAAGACAAAAAAAACATCGTCAGAAAGAGTGCTAAAGTTCTCCAATCGAAAAAATGCCGTGCCGCGAGCAATTATATTCGCCTGATTTATAGTTAGACTATTTATTCCGCCAAGCCACAGCTCAATTTTCGAATTAGCCAAAATAGAAAGACAATCGTCTTCAATTAAAGTAAGCTTATTTAGCTTCGCCATTCCTAACGACCCATGGGACAATTCTCTAGCAACATCACCTGATAGCGACAATAGCCCATTCAAATAAACGATAGGAAACTTCCCTATCTCGCTGGCCTGATCGACATCGAGGCTTTTTAATCCGCCCAATGACACGCCTAATTTACAGCCGGATAAAATATCCAATATTTTAGAATCAATTTTTTTTAAGCCATCCAAACAAATGAAACAGCGCGCCCGAGTCAGAATCATGGCCTGATCAATAGTGATATTTTTAAGTCCATTTAACGCCAGCACATCGCGTGTAGCCACCAAGATCTCCAACGACTCCTTACTAATTTCAGCGCATTGATCCAAGTAAACGCTATCAAACTGCTTTACGAGCTGCCTGCATTGATCCGAAGAAACCATTCTTAAATTACGGCCACCTACAGATATGTCGTGCACCAACGCCGTGTGAGCAAAACTAAAAATGACAGAAAGATACAGGACATAAACCATTGACCACTCCTTGACCGCAGGAATTCGCCATCGAGCTGGCCTATTTTGCGAGCAAATGTCGCGCTTATGTAAGCAACCTACCTTTTCAACTTATTTCATGCCGGTTTTTTGTGCTTACAACCAACTCACCGACAACCTCGCCTCTAATAGCAATAGCCAATGCGCAAGGCTTGCTTAAAACACCCTTCACCCAAAACAATCCAGCCGCACCGCCAATTCGTCCATAAAGATACGCGCATACCACTCCCCTAAATATTTTCATTAGTTAAACAATGCTTCTCTATTCTGGCGCCACAGAACCCCACGATTATTCCATCTGATCCCGGCCTTTTTGAACAAGACAAAAGTAGACTTCAAAAGATCGGATTTTTATCAGGATCAATTTTGAAATAACCGCAGAAGCCGGACGCGACACAACTCACCTCAGAAAAACGTGGACAAATTTTACAACAATTAATTACGACTTTTGCTTCCAAAAGACTCTTAAGCCACCCCTAAACTTATCCCTATAGCCGATCAAAAAAAATCCGCGTGGGCAAACTGATGGCATTATATCCATGAGATCAATACCTTAACTACAACCTGGCAATTTTAGCGATCAAACGCTTAGGTCCTATTCTACCCTCCGAGCGGATATTGTGACAAATGTTTACGTTTTTGAAAAGGTCACTTTTGTGCTTTTACAGAAGGAAAACTGATCGATGGAGATCGGCGGCGAATTCGATACCGGTTTAACGATCGGGCCGGCTGAAAGTGAAAGCGATGGGAGTAAAGGAGATAAAGTAACTAACTGCATGGCAATCGCCCTCCCCGCGATCGCTCTGCCGCCGATATCAACAGGGCCTCCCAAATCGGTGTGGCGGCGAGTTCCACAACATCCTTCCTTCGGAAGAACTCGGCCTGATCTCCAGGCGAGGTGCGTGGAGAACAGGCGAATGGAACACGACGGAATCAAACTCATCTTCGTCCTGGACAATACATGAATTTCAGCTAAAAACTAGCGCACAAAATATCCAACAAACTCATGGCCATATTACGATTTCACTTTGAATTATTTTAAATTGCCCAGTATTTAAAAAAGTCGACGTTTTGGCGTTTCGAAAATCGAAAGGAACGGACCACTGCATATTTAAGGCTTTTTTATTCTCAAACAAAAATTGATAATCCTGTACTTTATCTGTATCGAATTTGGAGGTGCCAGTGTCACTGCTACCCCATTGAAACTTAAAATTCGGGAAATTTTCCTCAACGCCTGGATTAAAACCAGTCCAATTTTTTATAAAGAACGCATAACGATCGGGAACAAATATCGCCGTTATATCTCGACTAACAGTTCCGGCAGAATCTTTGGCAGTTTGGAAGGCTACGTTTGTTGAAACTGTTTTTCCGCCGTCAACTCGAATTGCGCCTAACCACGAGAATTCCTTATATCTGCCGTCGTATGCAACCATTTTGCCGTCCTTATTTTTGAGTATTAAATTTTTCCATTTTTGCGTATTCAACATAATAATATAACCATTTATGTTTTTCGCGTCCTTTTTAACGTCATCACCAGGCGAAAACACGAACTTGATTGGTTGCCACACCATGAAATCCTTAGATTTTGGGTTGCCGACAGCAATCACAGACATCGTCGACGATTTAAATTCCTGCTTATTATTCTGTATCATTAATCCGCTTGAATCTAGTGTCGTCGTGGTGCTGTTTTCTAAATATCGGTAAGAATTCACGTCCCCTGCATTAAAACCAAGCGGATCATTCGACAACCACCTTCCTAGTGTTGGGCTTAGGACCCGATTCCTGAAATCCAAATCGCCAATGATATCTCTTTGACCTCCTTGATGTAAGTATACCCAATCCTTGGAACTAGACCCAATCGCGATTCCGGAAGAATCTCGAAAAGTCGTCACACCAAACGGTGTTTCCGTATATTTCTCCTGAATCGCTCCGCTAGTATTAGTAATCGCTGTCACATTGAAATTGGCATCCTGCAGCGCATAGAGGCGTTCATCGAGAGATCCATTGGCATCGGTGTCCCGGTCTCGACTCACCATCGCATCAACATAATCCGGGCTCCAAACATTTCTTGTCTTGGTGTTGGAGCCGACCTTTTCCTCAAGCAATTGCCAGTTGGAACTAAATAGCCGATCCGTCGTCGTCGAATTGGCGACAACTTTGACCTTGCGATTCAACCCATCATAGCTATTCGTCGCAATGACTGTATCCGACGAATTCTTGATCTTGACCTCACGGTTCCAGGCATCCCAGATAAAACGGTAATTGTTCTCATCCTTGGTTAGATTGCCATTATTGTCATAGGTCGGCGTCGTCGCGCTGCTGACCGACGTGATTTCATTCTGCTTGTTGGCGCCCCGGGTTTGCGTGGTACCGTTAGTCGTAACGCTGTCCCAATTGCCCGTGGCATCGTAGTCCCAATTTTGAGCATTCGTGGGTGAACCGGTCACATCGGTTTTGCCAACATTGAGCGTGCCAAGCTTGTACGAAGCAAGCTGGTTCAGGTCGTCATAGGTGTACACTTCGCTCAGGCCTGAGTTGACAATGTTCTCCTTGTATAAAACATTGCTATTGCGATCGTAGCCGTACTTGAATCGGTCGACATCGACGTTGCTACCGTTGATCCAGCGCTGGTCAACGATACGCCCAAAGCGATCGAGGCCTGTGTACTGATCACCCGCGTCGCCCGTCGATTCCCCGCTTAACTTGATATAACTAAGATCAACACCCGATTGAGAATGGGCTCGTTTCACCACGGTTCCGAGACCCAAATAACTCAGGCTCTCCAGTGTGTTGGACGAATCGCTGATCGAAGTGAGCCTGCTAATACTGCTGTCGAGCCCACTGGCATAGTTGTAATTGACGACATAGCCCGACGCATAGGTCGTGCTTGTTAGACGGCTGTGATTGGCGCTGCTCGCCATTTCAGAATAGGCGTACTGCACATTGGATGATGAACCGGTGACAGCGCCACCATGTTCTTGCCATTCCCTGGTGAGCTGCCCCAGACCGTTGAATTCGCGTTTGACCTGGTTCACCACGTTGCCGCTGCTTACCGCGTCGTAACTGGTGAAGAGGTAGGGGTTGCCCTGGCTGTCATAGGCAGTCGTGATCAATCGCACCGTGCCATCGACGCTGGAGCCAAGAGTCGTCACCGCATCGGCGATTTGGCGACCCAAAACATCGTATGTGTAGGCGTGGACATTGCCGTTGCGGTCTGTGATCGTTAGTTTTTGACCATCGGCAGCGCTCGTGATCACATCCTTGTCGGTCGAACTACTCGCACCCGTTGACGGATCGGGGTAGCGCACCTCCTTGATCAGGTCATTGGAGTTGAGTGCGTTCCCGCCGCCGGTAGTGACCCCATAAACCCATTCGGTCGTTTGCTGACCGCTGGAAGGCAAATCCACCTTCAAGCTAGTTCGGCCGACCGAATTGTAAGTGAATTCCGTGGTCTTGTTACTGGTGTCGGTCACCGTACCGTCGGTGTAATCTTCCACGGTCTTCGTAACGCGCCCGATGTTGTCATAGGTCGTCTTCGTCAATAACCCCTTGGGATCGGTTACATCCTGGAGCAAACCTGAAGAGGCGTAGCCATAAGTTGTCACCAACACTGTGTCGCTGCGGCTGGGGACCGATCCCGGCCGCGTGTAGGCACTGCCGCCGTTGGTGCCAACATTGACGGAATTGACAATCCGGTCGGCACCGTCAAAGTAGGCTGTCTGGTAGCTAACCCGAGCCTTGTTGCCCGTCGAAGCGTTACCCAGCTCGCCCGAACCCGTGTCGTCGTGGAAATGCTGTTTGGAAGTGGTGAGAATGATATGGCTGCTCGAGTCGTAGGTGTTTTCCACCTGTTCCAGCACATTATCGCCAGTGACATCATCGGCATCCGACCATCCAGTGTCACCACCGCCGTCGGTCGCGTAACTCTTGATGACTCGTCCGACCCCATCATAAACCGTTTTCTTCACAATTCCACCCGGTGACGAGGTTTTAATTTCTCGACCACCATGATCGCGCCAAGTGTTGGACGCAAGACTATCCGTACTCACCGAGCCATCGCTTGAACTGACCGAATAGGTCAGGGTACGGTAAACCCGATTTTGCTCGTCGTAGAGTGATTCCATCTGGGCACGCAGCAGCGAACTGCTCGGAGCATTGGGCACGCCGCTTGTCGTGGTAATTGAAACCGTATCCCCATCGTAGGTCCGAGTCTTGGTTGCTTCGTTGAGATTGTCGTAATCGTTGTAAACAATGGGTCGGTTGACATCGGTCGCCTCGCTCACTTCAACGCCTGATTTCGTGACCACGGCCCGATTGCGCCAATCGTACCAGGTTTGGGTGACTCGATTGGCAGCGCCGCCGCCTGGAATTTCGGTCGATTTGGTAACATTGCCGTCACCCACGCCACCGGCATCGTACTCAGTTTCGCTGATCTTGGTGAGATCGGTGCCCGTCGTGTTCGTTGGCGACCAAGAACCGGTGGTCGGCGTGTCGTCGAGCCCAACCCACTGGCTAACAACCCGATTCTGTGCATCAAAGACCGTGCGCGAGATCGTTCCGCTTGGACTCAATGTCCGAATTTTCTTCCCCTCGCTGTCATAGCCATATTCGGTGCGGTAATAATTCGTACCGGCGGTGCCCAACGCCAGCGTTGAAGCCGAATAGGTGATCCCGCTAGGATTGAAATAAGAATCGGTGGAAATCACCTGACCGAGTGCATTGACCGCCGTACGCGACAGGCTTTGCAAACTGGCGATGCTCTCTGCCCCAGTGGGCCGACCACTCGACACGGTTGGCGTCGCCGTCATAGTGAAGGTTTCGGTGTACCCTCGAGCTTTATCTTCTCGTGTAACCGTAATCGGAAGCAAGGGCGCGTTGGAGGTTGAATCCCAGGCAGGGTAAGTCCTAACCTCGAAATTGGCATCGTTGTAGACCGTGTAGTCGATGCGCCCATTGGGGTAGGTCGTCTTGGTTGCGCGGCCGAAGTTGTCCACCTCATAGGTGGTTGTCAAGTGCGCGCCACCGCCCGAGGGGGTTGACCAGCCGCTCGGTAAGTTGGCAAAGGTCGTCGTCTGGGCCGTATCGACATCGACGATCTGTTTGATCACCGCCCCGGTCGTCAGATCGTAAGCTGTGTAGCTCAAAATGCCGTTGCCATCTTTGGACCAGCTAGGACGGCCATAAGAATCGTAAGCGGTTGTGGACGTATCCGCCGAATTCGGCCCGTTTTGCGCGGTCGTGACGGTCGGCTTTGTGACTGTAATCTGGTCAGGCTGTGCCGTCGACCCTTGCCAGGTGTAGGCGTAACTGGTCGTCTGACCGCCCGTACCATTAGTATTGCGGTATTGCGTCGAATCGGCCGTGACATAGAAGGAGATGCTGCCCAC
>Ga0208492_1001360_pt1 | contig 15437 bp, 14 predicted proteins | sample Subbioar_CSW14AB_FD_184820 | JGI IMG/M metagenome (GOLD analysis project Ga0208492, IMG submission 184820) | Serpentinite rock and fluid subsurface biosphere microbial communities from McLaughlin Reserve, California, USA - CR12Mar_CSW14AB (SPAdes) | ecosystem: Environmental > Terrestrial > Deep... | reverse complement strand
TACCAAATGTTCAAAACGCTCTTCCAGGGTTTCCACATGTCCGAACATCATGGTGGCTGAAGTAGTCAGTCCCAGCTGATGTGCTGCACGCATCACATCCAGCCATTCCTGTCCGCCACATTTACCCTTGGAAATCAGGCGTCGCACCCGGTCGTTCAGAATTTCAGCTCCCGCACCCGGCAGCGAGTCCAGTCCGGCTTCCATCAACGCTTTCAGTACCTCGGTATGGCTCATTCCTTCCAGCTTGGCGATATGGGCAATCTCAGGCGGACCTAATGAGTGTAATTTTAAGGTTGGGTATAGCTCTTTAAGCTGTTTGAACAGATCAACATAATATTGTAACCCAAGATCAGGGTGATGTCCTCCCTGCAACAGTAACTGTTCGCCACCATACCGGAAAGTTTCTTCGATCTTTACCTTATACGTTTCAATATCAGTGATATAGCTTTCCTCATGTCCCGGCCTGCGAAAGAAATTGCAGAACTTGCAATTGGCAATGCAGACATTGGTAGTATTCAGGTTGCGGTCAATTATCCAGGTTACTTTACCATGCGGGACCTGCTTTTTACGTAATTCGTTGGCGGTATACATCAGCTCTGAAGTGGCTGCATGTTTGAACAGAAATAACCCTTCTTCAGCAGAAAGAAATTCAAAATTCAGAGCCCTGGTAAGCAGATCGGAGGTTTGCATGCTCAAAGATAGGGAGATTTAGCAAATTAGGGAATGAGCAAATGAGCAAATTGGGGAATTTGACAATTTGTAAATGATTCTTCAGTTATCACATCCATTTCTTAGCCAAATTTAAGTGCTTCCGGACAGAAATTTAAAGCCTTAATTGTCCATTCCGGCAGCCCGTTTTCAGCGTCATTCTTATCTGCTTCTTATCTGCTTAGGGAAGACTTCTTACCTTCTTCTGGATAAGTATAAATTAAACATGAATTAAAGACGAAGGAAACACGGAGGAAACACGTATTTTTCTATGTTTTGTCCGCGTTTAGTCCGCGTTTAGTCCCTGTTTAGTCTTAGGTTATAAGGAAACTTTCTTAGCCTTGTTTTACAGGAATTACGGACTTGCCTTAATTGATTTTGGGGGCAGCTTTCAGGCTCTTTTTAGCCCCTTTTTTGAATCAGAATCTTAACAGGCTTTTTTCCGGAAAATATGCCGAAAAATATGGGTAGATTTTTTCCACAGGCAATTAATTTCCTGTATCCATCTGTTAATAAATCCTTTAAAACCTTGATAAATATTTTTGCTTTGGGAAAGAAGAATAATTAAATTTATTGACCTAACCAATGAAAAATGACCTACAAAGAACAGTATCTGTATCTCAAACAGAAAACAGCTGATTCCTACAACCTGTGGATTAAAGCGCAAAATCAATTGACAAGCGATGAAGATAGCTTCCTGAATGAGCAGCTTTGGGACAATCTGGAGATCAGTGCATCGGATCTTCAGAAGGCTCAGAATGAGTTCAATAAGTTTTGCAGCGTAATCCGTAAAGGCAGGATCAGCGCCGATGATATTTTAGGAGAGCAGCAGGCCTGTGTGTGATTAATTGAGAATTGATAGTTGAAAATTGAGAATGGAGGTGTCAGCATGAGAATAATCATCCTCAAGGAGTTACATTTTCATTCACGAGTATAATAATCAGATCTCATTTGCTAATTATCTAATTCCCCATTCCTCTCCATAATTTTCCCTAAATTCGCGTTCTCAATTCTACCCGAATATGGTTTCTTTCGAACGTTTCACTCTTGCCAATGGTCTTAAAGTTCTGGTCCATGAAGATCCGACTACACCAATGGCAGTGGTTAATATTCTGTATGATGTAGGTGCGCGTGATGAACATCCTGATCAAACCGGCTTTGCACATCTGTTTGAGCATCTGATGTTTGGCGGATCCGTCAATATTCCTTCTTATGATGAGCCATTGCAGCGGGTAGGGGGGGAGAATAATGCTTTTACGAGCAATGACATTACGAATTACTACATTACATTGCCTGCGGTAAATCTTGAAACAGCTTTCTGGCTGGAGAGTGATCGTATGCTGAGCCTTGCTTTCTCTGAAAAAAGTCTTGAAGTTCAGCGTAATGTGGTATGTGAGGAGTTTAAGCAGCGCTATCTTAATCAGCCTTATGGTGATGTATGGCTGAAACTGCGTCCTATGGCTTATAAGCAGCATCCTTATCAGTGGGCAACCATCGGAAAATCACTTGATCATATCGAAAATGCAAAAATAGATGATGTGAGGGCCTTTTTTGCACGTCATTATAATCCCTCGAATGCTATTATGGTTGTGGGGGGAGATATTAAAACTGCTGAAGTAAAGAAATTGGCAGAGAAATGGTTTGGGAATATACCATCAGGCGAGAAACTGCCACGGATGCTTCCGATAGAAGATGACCAGAATGAGGAACGTATAGAGGTGGTAAAAGCTAATGTTCCGCTGAATGCTATATATAAGGTGTTTCACATGCCTGCACGTACTGAAGTGGGTTATTATGCTGCCGATCTGATTTCTGATATACTTTCAAGAGGAAATTCATCAAGGTTGTTTCGTAATTTACTGAAAGACAAAAAGCTGTTTAGTGATATTAATGCCTATCTGACCGGAAGTCTTGATGCCGGGTTATTTGTGGTTGAAGGAAAACCACTTCCTCATGTTTCTATGGAACAGGCTGAAGCTGCTATCTGGGAAGAACTTAACCGCATTTGTAATGAGCCTGTTTCTGAAGAGGAACTGACCAAGGTGAAGAATAAAATGGAGTCGACCATGGTGTTTTCAGAAATGAGCCTCTTGGATAAGGCGATGAATCTGGCATATTTTGAGTTATTGGGAGATGCAGAATTACTGAATGCGGAAACCGGAAAATATCTGGAGGTTACTTCAGACCAGATCCTTAATCAGGCCAAACAGATCTTTCGTAGAGAAAATTCATCTACATTACATTATTTAGCAAGTTAATATGATCAACAGAGCGCAGGCGCCTGCATTCAGGCAGGTTGAGAATATAGAATTGATCAGGGCAAAGGAGCTGGTGCTTACCAACGGACTGAAAATCTTCAGTGTAGATGGTGGCGATCAGGATCTGGTTCGTATTGAATTTATTTTCAACAATATTGCATACGATTCAGCAAAACCCTTACAGACTTTTGCTACCAACACCATGCTTAATGACGGTACATCGGAATTAAGTTCTACGGCAATTGCTGATAAAATTGATTATTACGGTGCTTTTCTGCAGACAGAATATTCCAATGATCAGTCGACCGTTACTTTATTTACTTTGAATAAACATCTGGCCAGCACATTGCCTATTGTTAAAGCGATTGTTTCAGATTCAGTTTTTCCCCAGGAGGAATTAGATACCCTGATACGGAATCAAAAGCAGAAGCTGAGTGTAAGTCTTGAAAAGAATGACTTTGTAAGTCGCAGGAAGTTTAGTAATGTTCTGTTCGGAAACACTTTGTATGGTTATGAAATCAGCGCTGCTGATTATGACAAGCTCGACAGGACACAGCTAAGCAGTTACTTCAGGCAGGCTTATCAGCCTAAGAATTGTACAGTCATGATATCTGGTAAGGTAAAAGATGAAACAATCAAAACGATTGATCAGTATTTTGGCTGCAACTGGAATGACTCAGTAGCTGCTGATCCGAATAAGTTTGAGTTCAGCGTCGCTACCGGAGTTGAGCACTATATAGAAAAGCCCGATGCATTACAATCTGCGATCCGGATCGGTCAGATTGCGATTAGCCGGAATCATCCGGATTTTCCTGGTTTACAGGTTCTTAATACTGTTTTAGGAGGCTATTTTGGCTCCAGATTAATGGCCAACATCCGTGAAGATAAAGGTTATACCTATGGAATCGGGTCGGCATTGGTCTCGATGAAAAATACAGGATATTTCTTCATAGCTTCTGAGGTTGGAGCTGACGTTTGTTCAGCGGCTTTGGCTGAGATTGAGAAGGAAATAAAAATTCTGAAAGAACAGCCTGCTTCAGAAGAAGAATTGGCGCTGGTAAAGAACTATATGCTGGGTTCTATGCTGGGAAGTCTTGAAAATGCTTTTTCGCACGCGGATAAATTCAAAAATATTTATTTCTCAGGACTGGATTATGATTATTACAGCAGGTATATAGAGACAGTGAAAAGTATGGATGCTGAAAAACTTCTGCAACTTGCCAATCAGTATCTTAGCTATGCTGATTTCCAGAAAGTGATTGTTGGAAAGAAATAATGATCAGCTCAGGAAGCATTCCTGAGCTGATTGTTCTATTCATTCTTTATTTTCAATTCTCCAATTTCAATTAATTTCTTATCTTTGCCCCGCAAGTAATCACCCACAATTATTTGCCATGCAACTCGATCCAGAAAAATTCGTTTCAGAAGGTCTTACCTACGACGATGTACTTTTAATCCCAGCTTATTCAGAAGTTTTACCCCGTGATGTAGACACTTCTACGTATTTCACGCGCAAGATCAAACTGAATGTTCCGATAGTTTCGGCGGCAATGGATACCGTAACCGAATCTGAATTAGCTATTGCTATTGCTCAGGCGGGAGGTATTGGTATGCTGCATAAGAATATGAGTATTGCCCAGCAGGCTGATGAAGTCCGCAAAGTGAAGCGTTCAGAAAGCGGTATTATTCAGGACCCTGTTACACTGGATGAAGGGGCCGTGGTCGCTGATGCATTTCTGATTATGAAAGATTATCAGATTGGGGGTATCCCGGTTGTGGATGCAGACAGGAAGTTGGTGGGTATTATTACGAACCGCGATCTGCGCTTTCAGAAAGATATGAAACGTCCTGTTCGTGACGTGATGACCTCAAAAGATCTGATTACTGCACCCCAGGGTACAACAATGAAGCAGGCTGAAGAGATCTTGCAGGACCATAAGATTGAAAAACTTCCTGTTGTGGATCAAAACGGACGATTATGCGGATTAATTACCTTTAAGGATATTCAGAAATTTAAGAATTATCCGAATGCCTGTAAAGATGAGCACGGACGTTTAAGGGTAGGAGCAGCAGTTGGGGTAACTCCTGATACCATGGATCGTGTAGATGCACTGGTGAAAGCTGGAGTAGATGTGATTACCATTGATACAGCTCATGGTCATTCAAGGGGTGTCATCCAAAAATTAAAAGAAGTAAAAGCAAAATATCCTGATCTTCAAGTTGTTGTTGGAAATATCGCTACAGGCGAGGCTGCAATTGCCTTAGCCGATGCCGGAGCTGATGCTGTTAAAGTTGGTATTGGCCCGGGTTCAATTTGTACTACCCGTATTATTGCCGGTGTTGGTGTTCCCCAGTTATATGCGGTATATGAATGCGCCAAGGCTCTGAAAGGTCGTGGTATACCGGTCATAGCCGACGGTGGGATCAAACAAACCGGAGATATTGCCAAAGCGATTGCTGCCGGAGCAGGAACAATCATGGCAGGTTCGTTGTTTGCCGGGGTAGAGGAATCACCGGGCGAAACAATTATTTACGAAGGCAGAAAATTTAAGTCATATCGCGGAATGGGTTCTATTGAAGCAATGGAACAAGGCTCAAAGGATCGTTATTTCCAGGATGTTGAAGATGATATCAAAAAGCTGGTTCCGGAGGGTATTGTGGGCCGTGTACCTTTCAAAGGTAAACTGGCGGAAGTTATGTATCAGCTTATTGGCGGATTAAGAGCCAGTATGGGATATTGTGGTGCGGCAACAATTGATGAGCTTCAGAATGCACGTTTTGTGAAGATTACTGCCGCCGGAATGCGTGAAAGTCATCCTCATGATATTACAATCACCAAAGAAGCGCCTAATTACAGTCGTTAATAAAAGCTCTTGGCCAAAAGCTGAAAGCGATGTATTGAGTGCACGCTATGCTGTACTCAATACTCAATACTCTCTACTCAATACTAAATGAAGGCAATTTCAGTTTTCTGCGGGGCAAATTTTAATGGAGATCCAAAACTGCTTAAAGTCATACATGAGCTTGCCGAAGTGATGTGTGAAAAAGATATTACTTTGGTGTTCGGCGGGGGAAGGGTAGGTGTTATGGGATTGATTGCCGATGCGGTGCTTGAAAGAGGAGGTAAGGCTATAGGCGTTATTCCTCAATTTTTAATGGATAAGGAAGTAGGACACAGCGGACTTACAGAGCTGATCATTACCGAGAGTATGCACCAGCGGAAGCAGAAAATGGCCGACCTTTCAGATGGGGTGATTACTCTTCCGGGAGGTTTTGGTACAATGGAAGAGTTTTTTGAGGTGCTGACCTGGCTTCAGCTCGGATTGCACAATAATCCCATCGGATTGTTAAATGTAGATGAGTTTTACAGGCCACTGTTGGCCCAAATTGACCTTATGGTAGAGAAAAAGTTTCTCAAACCCTTAAATCGTGATCTTGTACTTTCTCATCATGATCCGAAAACTCTGATCGTATTAATGGAAAACTTTGATTCTCGTCCGGATGATGTATGGTTTAAGGACAGGAATTTGACCTGATAATTACATCGGGTCAAAAAAATCCGGATTTAGTTTATTTATCAGATGAATGTAAATAATGTCAAGAAAAGTTAATCTGTGGAATGATTTTTGTAGTAATAAAATCATAAAATTATTCTTGCTAAATCCTTAAAAATCAGTTAAATTTTAAGCAAATAATCGCTTTCATGGTACTTTTTGTTTAAATTTGCAGACTTTTATACAGAGTATTTATTTATAAATGAGACAACTCAAGATAACCCAATCCATTACCAATCGTGAATCACAGTCGCTTGACAAGTATTTACATGAAATTGGTAAAGTAGATCTTATAACTGCCGAAGAAGAAGTAATTCTTGCACAAAAAATCAGAGAGGGCGATCAGGCAGCTCTCGAGCGTTTGACAAAAACCAATTTACGTTTCGTTGTTTCTGTTGCCAAGCAGTATCAGAATCAGGGTCTTACTTTAGGAGACCTGATTAATGAAGGTAATCTTGGTTTGATCAAAGCCGCAAAACGCTTTGATGAAACAAAAGGATTTAAGTTTATTTCCTATGCGGTATGGTGGATTCGTCAGTCTATTCTTCAGGCTATTGCTGAGCAATCCAGAATTGTTCGTTTACCATTGAATCAGGTTGGATCATTAAGTAAAATCAGTAAGGCGTTTTCAAAACTGGAACAGGAATATGAGCGTGAGCCATCTCCTGAAGAACTTGCAGATAACCTTGAAACTACCGTAGAAAAAATTTCTGATACACTTAGTAATTCCGGTCGTCACGTTTCCATGGATGCACCGTTTGTGCAGGGTGAAGAAAATACTTTACTGGACGTATTGGAAAACAGTGATCCTAATACCGATAGTAATCTGATTAATGAATCCTTATCGGAAGAGATTAAGCGTTCATTGTCTACATTAACCGAAAGAGAAAGAGAGATTATCGTATTGTTTTTCGGACTGAGTACAAATCATCCTCTATCGCTTGAAGAGATTGGTGAAAAGTTTAATCTGACACGTGAAAGGGTAAGACAGATTAAAGATAAAGCCCTGCAGAGATTAAGACATACTTCCAGAAGTAAAATTCTTAAATCTTATCTGGGATAGATTCTTAAATAAATGAGTTTGAAAAGATTGGGCAAAAACCCGATCTTTTTTTATTTTGTGGCAAATCAAATCAAACATCATGTTGGATAAATACGAACACGAATTTAAAAACTGGATAGATAAGGAAAAAAAGGCCATAGAATTGATTAATGTTGTCGGAAAATTATGGTTTGACCGTTCAATAGAACTTCTCTTATTCAGAAAGCCTCTTTTTGATATCGGAAGCAGTGAAGTGCTTGCCCATCACCAGTATGCGAAAGATATTGTCAATAAGAACATCTCCATTTATGATTCTCTTGCAATTGCTCAGGCTATAGCTAAATCCAACCTTGCTCCTTCACGAATTGATATAGGCAGGTTGGCATCTGAATGGATTGACCAGAATCGGAATTCTTCCAGTATTGAAGATTTTGTTATTCAAAAACTGAGCAGTCATATCGGAAAAGACAAAATTAAGATGCAGGCCAGAGATGTTGTTCTTTATGGATTTGGACGTATTGGTCGTATAGCAGCGAGAGAACTGGTGATGCAGGCAGGAAAGGGTGAACAATTGCGGCTAAGGGCAGTAGTTACACGTACCAACAGTGACGAAGACCTGATTAAACGTGCTGATCTTCTCAGGAATGATTCAGTTCACGGTCCGTTTTTGGGAACAATAACTGAAGATTTTGAAAATAGGGCCCTGATTATCAATGGGCAGGTAATTTATATGCTTGCGGCAAAAGATCCCGAAGACGTAGACTATGAAGCATATGGAATCAGCAATGCTTTGTTGATTGATAATACCGGGGTATATCGTGACCGTGAAGGTCTGGGTAAGCATCTTCAGGCAAAGGGAATTGAAAAGGTTTTACTTACGGCCCCCGGAAAAGGTGATATCCCTAATATTGTATTCGGGATCAACCACACGGAGTTTAGTTCATCTGAGACTATATTTTCTGCGGCATCCTGTACAACGAATGCAATTGTTCCGGTTTTAAAGATTATTGAAGATAAGTTCGGTATAGAAAAGGGACATATTGAAACAGTTCATAGTTATACCAATGACCAGAATCTGCTTGATAATTATCATAAGAAATACCGTCGCGGGCGTTCAGCTGCCCTGAATATGGTTATTACAGAAACAGGGGCTGATAAAGCAGTTTCGAAGGTTTTTCCTGCTCTTGAGGGTAAATTGACGGGGAATGCGGTAAGGGTTCCAACTCCTGATGTTTCTCTGGCTATTCTGAATCTGACATTAGATAATCAGGTCAGCAAAGCTGAAATTGAGGAAAAGTTGAAAAATGCATCTTTATTTGGTGATCTGGTAGAACAGATTGAATATTCTATCTCTAATGAACTGGTTTCAAGTGATGTAATCGGGAACGGCCATGCTTCTATTGTTGATGGACCGGCTACCATTCTTTCAAAAGACGGCAAATCTGCAGTGATTTATGTGTGGTATGATAATGAATATGGGTATACCCGCCAGGTGGTACGTCTGGCAAAATCACTTGCCGGTGTAATAAGACTGACCTATTATTGATCTAAGAGGAAAAGAACTATGCAAACTATCTCAATTTATCAGGTTGATGCCTTCACTGATACTCTGTTTGGAGGAAATCCGGCTGCGATCTGTCCCTTAAAGGAATGGCTGCCTGCACCGCTAATGCAGAAAATTGCTGCAGAGAACAATCTTGCAGAAACAGCGTTTTTTATACCTCAGGGTAAAGATTTTGAGTTGAGGTGGTTTACTCCTGAAGCAGAGGTAGATCTTTGCGGTCATGCGACATTGGCTACTGCCCATGTATTGTTTGATATACTGAACCATGAAGGCGATATCATTCATTTTCATACCCTGAAGGCCGGAACGCTTACAGTACATCGTAATAAGGATATTTATACACTTGATTTTCCTTCCAGAGTTCCCCAGGCCTGCGAGATCCCTTCAGACTTAATTAAGGCAATGGGAGGTCCTGAACCAAAGGAAATATTACGTTCGAGGGATTATTTCCTGGTCTATGAGAAGGAAGCAGATATACTTGCACTTAAACCTGATTTCAAGGCATTAAAGGCAATCGATTCATTAGGCTTCATTGTAACTGCACCGGGGAATCATAGTGATTTTGTATCCAGATTTTTTGCTCCTGCAGCCGGTATTGATGAAGACCCTGTTACCGGATCTGCTCATTGTAACCTGATTCCCTATTGGGCCGAACGTCTAGGAAAACATGAACTTCATGCTTTTCAGTTATCTGCCCGCAGAGGTGAACTCTGGTGTGAACTACGTGGAGACAGAGTATTGATGTCGGGTAAGGCAGTAACTTACCTGAAAGGGGAGATTTATATATAGTTAAACAGGAAGTACAGCGAATATTAATTCGATTCTGTACTGCCTGTTTTTCATTTTATGCACGCAGGGTTATTTTAGAAATGAGTTTTTCCAACTGCCGGTTTGCTGATTGCCAGTAATCCGATAAAAGTGATTAATCCGTTTACAACAATCATTTCATTATCAAAAGTATATCCACCCATTAATTCCTTGGAATTGGCATTCAGGAAATAACATATTGCCGGTGAAAGCAGACAGATTAGCGGAACAAGTTTATCATGCACGGTTTTCTTCTTCATGAAAAGTCCAAATCCGTAAAGACCTATCAGAGGTCCGTAGGTATAAGATGCTACCGTAAAAATGGCACTGACGACGGCGGCATTATTTACAGCATTGAATAATAAAATAACCAGAAACATCAGCAATGAAAAACCGACATGCACCATATGTCTGCTTCTGACAGACGAAGCTGAGTTTACGTCTTCCTTCTTTGAGAATCCGAGGAAATCAACACAGAATGATGTGGTTAGTGCGGTTAAGGCAGAGTCTGTTGTTGCAAAAGTTGCGGCAGTTAATCCAAGCATAAAAACTATGGCGGGAATCAGACTTAAATGGTTCAGAGCTATCTCGGGGAAAAGAAAATCTGTACGTGGCTTTCCGGTGATACTGTCTACCGGGATAGCAATACCGTTCTTACTTGCATAAACGTATAAAAGAGCCCCGACACTTAAGAAAAAGAGATTAATGATCACGAATACGGTAGTAAAAGTGAACATATTTTTTTGAGCTTCACCGATATTTTTACAGCTCAGGTTTTTTTGCATCATATCCTGGTCCAGTCCGGTCATGGCAATGGTTACGAAAATACCTCCGAGCAATTGTTTGCTCACATGGAATTTGCTGGTAACGAAATCTTCGAAGAAAAATATTTTGGAATATCCGCTGTTTTTTATGGTTTCAAATGCCTGGAAAATATTCAGATCCAGACTGTCGCAAATAAAATAAATTGTCAGGATTACCGATGAAACCAGGAACAGGGTCTGAAGTGTATCGGTAATAATAATCGTTTTTAGTCCGCCTTTAAAAGTGTATGACCAGATCAGAGTCAATGAGATCAGAACAGTAATCCAGAAAGGGATTCCGTAGGAATCAAAAATGAATCTTTGCAGTACAATGACGACCAGATAAAGCCTGAATGATGATCCGATAGTTCGGCTTAACAGAAAAATACTTGCTGCGGTTTTATAACTGTATACTCCAAGCCTTTCCTCAATATAGGTATAAATGGAGGTAAGATTCATTCTGTAATACAGTGGCAGTAATACAGTGGCGATCAAAATAAACCCAATGGCATTCCCCAGAACAAACTGGAAGTATTTAAATTCGTTCCCTGCAGGGTTTCCTACTTCACCAGGGACCGAAATAAAGGTAACTCCCGATAAGGCGGTTCCAATCATTCCGAAAGCTACCAGATACCATTTGGAGTTTCTGTTAGCAGTGAAGAATGTCGAATTATCAGACGATTTTTTTGATGTGAAATAGGAGATGCCTATTAACACAACGAAGTATCCGATGAGGAAAGTAAGTAAAACTCCGGGAGCCATAAATTTTGATTGGTTATAAGTGGACTAAATTAATAATTAAGTTAGGAAAATGAAGCATGTCATTCTTCAAACGCTATTGTGTTCATTGATTTCTGCCGGATTCAATTTATAATTAGCGCTTTAGCAAACATTAAGTTTTAAATTTAAATTTGCAGTATGAATTTTTCCTCAAAGCTGCTTGAAAATGCAGTAAATGAATTCTCCACCTTACCCGGAATCGGTCAGAAAACTGCACTGAGACTGGTTTTGCATTTACTGAATCAACCGAAGGCTGAGGTTGAAAAGTTTAGTAATGCTTTGACAGTCCTGAAGAGAGATATCAGATATTGTTCCGAATGCTGCAATATATCTGATGATCAGTTGTGTCAGATTTGCAGTTCAGTTAAAAGAGATAAATCCCTGATTTGTGTGGTTGAAGATACGAGGGATGTAATGGCAATAGAAAATACCGGACAATATCAGGGAGTTTATCATGTGATGGGCGGATTGATCTCGCCAATGGATGGTGTCGGTCCTTCGGATTTGAATATTGAAAGCTTGGTTGGGAGGGTCAGAGGCGGAGGCGTTTCAGAAGTTATCCTGGCGCTCAGTGCGACCATGGAAGGCGATACCACCATTTTTTACCTCTATAAAAAGTTGAAAGAAACAGGAATTCAAATCAGTACCATAGCAAGAGGAATTGCTTTTGGTGGAGAGCTTGAATACGTTGATGAAATTACGCTTGGGAAATCGATTGCTACCCGTATTCCATATGAAAATTCGCTTGTCAAATGATGTATTTTACTGATCATCTAAACTAAATCCCGCAAATGGATCTTAAAAATAAAACAGTCATTATTACCGGAGCCTCATCCGGCATTGGAAAATCATGTGCCGAGCAATTTGCTGCAAGAGGAGCGAATCTTATACTGGGAGCAAGGCAGTACGTAACCCTTTGTGAAATTGCACAGGACCTGGAGACCCGTTATGCCATTAAAGCCGTCGCAGTTCAGTGCGATGTGTCTAAAGAATCAGATTGTAAGGATCTGATTTCCCAGGCGATTACCACTTTTGGCCGGATTGATGTTCTGATCAATAATGCAGGTATTTCTATGAGGGCTTTATTCAGCGATCTTGATCTTCAGGTATTAAAAAACCTGATGGATGTTAATTTCTGGGGGGCGGTTTATTGTACTAAATATGCTTTGCCTGAGTTGTTGAAGAACAAAGGTTCTGTAGTTGGCGTATCTTCTATTGCAGGTTACCGTGGTTTACCCGGACGAACAGGATATTCGGCTTCAAAATTTGCCTTGAATGGTTTTCTGGAGTCCCTTAGAGTGGAAAATTTGAAAACAGGACTTCATGTTATGATTGCTTCTCCTGGATTTACGGCTTCAAATATCAGAAATGTAGCTTTGGTGAAAGATGGTAGTACTCAGGGAGAGACCAGTATGGATGAAGCTAAAATGATGAGTTCAGATGAAGTAGCATCAATCATTGTACGTGGTGTTGAGCTGCGTAAGCGTTCTCTGATCATGACAGCGCAAGGCAAACTTACTGTCTTTCTGAACAAGGTATTACCCGGATGGTTAGATGGTATGGTCTACAAGCATTTCACAAAAGAAAAAGATCCTCTGATTAAATAATGAAGCTGAACATTGCTTTATTCTTAATTTTAAGTGCCTGTATGCCTCAATTATTTGCAGGTATTGGGATTAGACAGGATGTTGCCTATACCGCGAATGCTGAGAATAGACGGAACCTGCTTGATGTTTATTATCCTGAAGATATTTCCACACCAAAGGATGTTGTAGTTTTTATTCATGGTGGTTCGTGGGACAGCGGTAATAAAGAGACCTACCGTTGGCTTGGCAAAAATATGGCACGAAGAAATCTAGTCTCTGTCATTATCAATTACAGTTTAAGTCCGGAAGTTCAGTTTGAGAAAATGGCACTTGATTGCGCCTTTTCAGTTAAATGGGTTAAGGAGAATGTTGCTGAATTAGGAGGGAGACCCGACAGGATTTTTGTAATGGGGCATTCCGCAGGTGGACATTTAGCTGCTCTGATTAACAATGATCCCAGATTTTTTAAGCAGGTGGGTATCCCGAATCCGATCAGGGGAGTAATATTAAACGATAGTTTCGGTCTGGATATGTTTGAATTTCTTAATGCGGCCAGGCCGGATAAGAGAACCAGGAGTTTTTTACAAACTTTCTCGACGGATAAAAATTTGTGGATGCTGGGTTCTCCAAATTATTATCTCGCAAATGTCAACAATCCTTATTTAATTTTTGTTGGAGAACGGACCTATCCGGTTATAAAACTTCAGTCTTATCGTTTGTATCAAAACCTGACCAGAATGAATAAAACAACTGAATATGAATTAATACCTCATAAAAGACATAAGGGAATGATTATTCAGATGTTTTTTTCTCATAACAGGATGTACGATAGGATTATTGCATTCATGAAAAAGTATTCCTGATTCATGCTGTTTATTTTCAGGATTTACTTTAGCCTGATCTTTGTCCTTTTATAATTTCCTAATTTGCCCCGAAAATTTTTAGCACTTCATCATGTTTAAAACACCTCTGGACCGTTTCCGTTTTATTGCATTTGTAGAAGGTTGTTCATTCCTTCTGATTGGGTTTACTATGATATTAAAATACAGGTATGATATGCCCGAACCGAATTATATCGTAGGCATGATTCATGGAGTGCTGTTTATTCTGTACGTCTTAATGCTGATCCAGGTGTCATATCTTTACAAATGGTCTTTCCTGAAATTAAGCTTAGGATTTATCGCTTCACTGATACCCTTTGGTACTTTTTACGCCGATAAAAAGTTGTTCAGACAGGATGCAGCAGATAGTTTCAAATAATTGAGCAGATTATAATTTACGCTGAATCTTTCTGATTGCTGTTTCTATAGATTTCTCTGGTTCAATAATATTGTATTCACCCCAGAATTCCGGATCAGCAAAATTTGAAACCTTATCGATCATAATTACATTTTGCCTTAACCTTTGTGTTGCTTTCGGGGTATCATTGGTTTTCTTCTTCCAGTCTGTTACCGCCAGTTCAATGGAAGACTCATAATTGGTATTGAATAACCTTTTTGTCCAGTCTACTTTGAAGGTTATATCGCCCCTTGAATAACTGAAAAGCCATTTGCCGTTTTGCTCGCGGTAATTAATCTGATAGCTGGCCTCGATCGGGTAGACCTCAGATCCTGAAGGTTTTTTCTGCGTAAACAAAGCGCTTACCGCCTTTTTATTTTCTACATTCAGATTGAATGTGGCGCTGATTACTGCAAGACTTTCGGTATCTATATATAATTTACCGTAATAAAGCGGATCAAGTACTGCCGGTCTTTGTTTAAAGGCAAGAACATATACTTTTTTATCGTCGATCTGAGTGTTATTTTCAAGGCTGAACTCATAATTTTTTATTGGATCATCCGTGAAGATAAAGTCAGGATATTTCATGATATCAAGAAAAATGGTGGTATATGGTCCGCCCTGAAGTTTAAATGTTAAAGTATCCAGTTTGGTATAATCAGTATTTTTGCGGCCTTTAAACAGCTCTATAAAATCATCAATTTCACTCCGGTAAGGTTGCTTCTGAATCTCGAGAACAGACTCAGAAAGTGATAGATAATTCTTTCGTTTTCGGATTGTTTCTCTGTAAAAGCCTGTCATTAAATTAATATCCTCACTGTAGTTTTGTTCTTTTTTACTCATAACCTGTTTGAAAAGAACTTCTGCATCATTGGTTGAGACAATAATTTCGCTTAATGATATATTCGATGGATCAAGCGTAATCAGGTTGTTTTCTGCTTTCAATTCCTGAAGCTTTACAGTTTTATTCTTATATCCGATGTAAGAGAACAATAATTCTCCATCGGCATTGCTTTTAGGAATTTTAATCGAAAATTCTCCTTCGCTATTCGTTACC
>Ga0208492_1001359_pt1 | contig 15439 bp, 12 predicted proteins | sample Subbioar_CSW14AB_FD_184820 | JGI IMG/M metagenome (GOLD analysis project Ga0208492, IMG submission 184820) | Serpentinite rock and fluid subsurface biosphere microbial communities from McLaughlin Reserve, California, USA - CR12Mar_CSW14AB (SPAdes) | ecosystem: Environmental > Terrestrial > Deep... | reverse complement strand
GTTCGGCACCTGTCAGGGAAGGAAGCTTCCATGCCATCCGTTTACGAAGCGCAGTGTCCGCGTTGCGGATGCAGGGGGCATCACTCGACGGCATGTTATGCCGCCGTTTTCTTGGATGAACCGGTCGAAGGGGAATCGCTCACGACCGCTGCAAAAAATCGCCAACATCGTTTGAACTTGGGGGATAGCCTCAGAGAACCAGAGGATCACCGATTGCTTGTGCTGGCTCATCCTCTCGAAGGACAGATTCTTGACGATGCAGGCTACACCTGGGATACCGTGAAAATCGCCGGTCGCTTTGTGGTTACGTATGAAGTCGTCTGTGAGTGCGGCACGGTTTTCAAGGTACGCAAACTCACTGGACCAGCGGTTGTTGGCGGTTGGGGCTCCTTGCTTGTATTTGCCGGGACGCTAAGCGGTGGCATTGCGATAGGCTTATGGATGAAAAGTCTCTGGATGATGATGGGGACATTTCTGGTCTTGATGTTGGTCTGCGGAATTGCGGACGGAGTCTATGGTCGCTGGTACATTCGTCGTTATTTCCGCGAGCGGGCGAAGGCGATTGACGGCCCGTCTCAATGCCCGAACTGCGGATCTAGGAATTTTGTCAGCATTGCCAGTAGCCGCAAGTTCCCCTGCCCGCAGTGCGGCCAAACGGCCATGCGATTTATCACCGTGGCGAGAACGTAGATGTGTTTGCCCCCCTTTCCAATCGTCAGTGAAGTATTCCCTGCCGGCATGAATTGGGCAAAAGTAAGTCATCACCCTCGCAACTGGGCACGAGCCAGAAACTCGCTGACATGTTGATGTCCGGCCTTCATCGCCCACGCGCGCGGCGTGGCCCAATTCGGAGCCTCGACTTCGCGCAAATCGGCTCCGCGTTGGGCGTAAAGTTGGACGAGATCGAGCCGGCCAAATCGGCAGGCCCAGCCAAGTGGCGTTGAAAGCAACATGGAATCGCGCATGTCGAACGATGCGCCCGCGTCGAGCAGGAGCGTGGCCAGGGTCACGCGGTGCTCTGCGATGGCCTGGTTGCTGGCGAGATGGTGGAGGATCATGTAACCTCCCTCGGCCAAGACATTGGGATCGACCCCGTGGGCGAGGAGCTGCTTGAGGCTGTCCGGCAGGGTGGCGTGTAACAGGGCGTTGCTCCACCAGGGATCGTCTGGCTTGCGTTTCACGTAGGGCAGGCACAAGCGCACAATTTCGGGGTCGCTACATCCTGCCGCCAGGAGCATCTGTTCGGCCAGATCGGCGAGCTTCGGTTCGTCTACGTTCAAGCTTTGCGCGCTTAACGTGCCGTCAAGGATTGCCTGAACGGTGGCGTGATCGCTCACTTGCTCGACGGTCAGGCGGGCGCCATGTTTGCGCAGTAGGGTTTCCATCGGCTCATCGGCGGCCATGCACATCGCATCGCCGCAGGCGTAGACAATGGCATTGACGTCGGCACCCTTCATTAGCAGCAGTTCGGCAATGGTGCGCCGGCCCAACATGGACGCAAACCAGAGAGGCATTCCCCAGCTTTGTAGCGCCCCGTCTTCGGTATGCACCGGTTCGTTGGGATCGAGCCCAAGATCAAGCAAGAGGGCCACCATGTCGATGCGATCGGAGCGCACGGCGATCGAAACAAGACCGCCGCGTAGCGTATGGATCTCATTCTTGAGTGAGCCCGCACGATCAAGCTGCAAAACAGCGTCGCAATCGCCCAGCGCCACGGCGGCGCGTGGTCTGAGCCTGGCATGGTGAGACCGAAGATGCCGCACGGTTTCGTGAAAAAGCTCGGGGGCCTTGTTCGCGTTCTCCATGAAGGGGAATTTGCGGCCGGCCGTGGACCAGCCTGCGGTGATCGCGGCATGATCAAGCGGCGTGCAGCCCGAGTCGAGAAGATTATTTTCTTCCACGCCGGCGGACAAGTCGTGTGGCGCCAGTGCGTTTGCAGGCGCGCCGTGGTGCAGCAGCCAGGCTGTCATCTCTGGGTTGTGCGTCCAGGCTGCCACATGCAGCGGTGTCAAACCGTCCTGGTTGCAAGCGCCAATCAGTGAGACATCACTTTCCAGAATGCGCATCGCATCGTTCGACCGGCCCTCAAGGATTGCCTTATTGATGATGTCGGTTTGAGACCCGATGCTGGCGCCGGGTGCGCTCATCTTCTTACGGCGGGACTCTTCGGCTTCATTGATGATTGCGAGGATGTCGTCATAGCCCCGGTCGATCGCGATCGTGCGGGCCGTGGTGGCGTCGCGATGCGGCCAGATACCCGCGCGCGCGTTGGCGCCGAGCGCCATGAGTTCACGCGTCATGGAAGCGTCGCGCTTCAGCACGGCAAAATGCAAGGCGATGCTCTCGCCAAACTTGCCGCCGCGTTCGGCATTGATCAGTTCGGGCCGTGCCTGAGCCAGTGTGCGCACCGTGGCAATGTCACCCGCTTGCGCCGCGGCGCAAAGAGATTCAGCGGTGACGCCATCAACTTGCTGTTTGAGTTTGGTCCAACTGGCAAAGCCGTAGACACGGGCGAGTACCCGCTGGGCATCCACGAGGCGGAATTGGCTTGGGTCGCGTTTCGCATCCCGGCGCTCGAAGCGGGCGACCTCGGCGGCCGCGGCTTCACTGCCCGACTGAAAGGCAGTGAGCAAGTCCTTGGCCTGTTTTCGCAACTGATCCAGATTCGGTCGGGCGGGAAGCGTGCGCGCGGGAGCAGAGTGAGAAGACATGACGTCCTCCTTTCGGCGGCTGAGAATGGCCGCATGGCTCGGTGTCCGCGTCGCGAACCGAAAGAAGGTACGGTGACGGTGAATTTGCTATTTCACTATCAGGTGGGCTCAGCCCTTTCCGCGGACACAGCAGCGCCCTGAGCGCTTAGCGCAACTCGATTGAGGAGGGGCGCATGGGTTTACTCTATCATGAATTCATGGGAGCGGGAACGGAGGTGATCGTTCGGAGCCTCTCGATCCGTACCGCCACGCAAACTCAGGGGCAACCACATGACCACACCGGCCAACCAGGAAGATGTGAGGTTTCGCGAAGCGGTGCAGGGCCTGATTACAGTCAAAGTGGGCGGTTAGTTGCGGCATTGAAAGCGAAGAATCAGTGGTCTGACGACCACCGCTCACCAGATTGCTGTTTAATAACATGGAGAAAAAGCGAGGTGATGGGGCTAGGGGACCCAGCCGCGTAAAGCGGCGGCTTGTTTGATCCAGCGTTTCATTTGCGCTTCGTCGAGTGTGTCGTTTTCGCGGATGTCGATCCAGCGTGCTTCCTTGCTGCGCTCGGTGCCTCCAGCGGGAATCGGTTTCAGGTTGGTGCCGCGAAAGAAAGTGGCCTTCAGGTAGTGAGTGAACACGTGAAAGGAGAGGAACCAGCCCTGGCCCTCGACGCCATAGAATGGGGAATTCCATTTCACGGCCTTGCGCACCTCGGGCACGGTGCGCTCGATCAGCGCATCAAGGCGCTTGCATCGATCGCGTTTCCAGTCGGCCAGGGCGGCGATGTAGGCCTGCACGGGGGCGTCGCCATCGCCCTTGGCAATTTGCGGATTGCCGCCTGAAAGCAAGGCCACGGCCTTCTCGCCATTCTTGCTTTTGGCGGGCTTGGTTGCGCGCCCGGCTGCCTTCGGCTGGGAATTTGCAGACGGAGTCTTGGCTTCGCCAGATTTCGACTCTGGTTTGGGCGACTTCTCAGCAGGAGGGTGAGCACCCGATTTGGGTTTACCTTTTGGTGCATGCAGGCGCAGATTCTCCGCGATTGCGGCTTGCACGAGCGCTTTCAGGGCCTTGGCGTCGATGCGTTCTCCTTCGCGAATATCCATCGCCCGGCGCAGGTTGCCATCGAGGCTTGAATTGAACAGTTTGTTGGGGTCGGGTAAAAACGCGCCCCGAGCAAAGGTCAGTTTCACGACCTGCTTGTAGGTCTCCCCCGTGCAGAGGTTGCCCGCATGCGACCAGACAGGTGTCCCCATCCATTTCCATTCTTCGACGATTTCTGGGCTCGCCTCAAGGATGATTCGCCGCGCCTCGGTCAGGGTTTCGCCGCGCCAGTCACGCAGCGAGGCAATTCTCTCGTCGATCAGGCGCGATGCCGCATCACCGAGCGCACGCTGATCCGCGGCGTCGGATGAGAGGTTTGTCGCCGGCTTGACCTTCGCGGTGGATTTCGTCGTGCCGAGCGGTTTCGATTTTGCCTTCGGTGCCCGTTGCGCCATGGCAGCGATCCCTTTTTCTGCTGGTAAACCCTGTCGTTTGCAAAACGGCAAAGGAGAGGGAAGTCGGCCGTGAGCCATTAATATAACCAGAATGCGTCCGATAGGTCAGGGCGTCAGGCGCACAGACATCGATCGTTGGGAAATCGGCAAGGAGATGCCGGGTATTGACAACTCCCTGAGTCCCGTGGGACGGCCTACTGTGCTTCGTGGAATGAAGGATGGAAATTGAGAACACCATGAGTTCACTGCCGCCGATCCTCGTAGCGGATCTGTTTCCAAAGATCTCTCGCCACCTGCTTGAGTTGTTGCGTTCACTCAGACTGGACGAATGGAATTTACCCACGCTGAGTTCCCGGCGTTCGGTCAAGGATATCGCCAGTCACCTGCTCGACGGCAGCTTCCGCCGGCTTTCGATTCAGCGCGACGGTTACCGCCCACCGGATGGTCAACTTCGCCCGGGCGAACCGCTCACGTCCTTGCTCAATCGCCTCAATGACGAGTGGGAGATTGGGACGCGCCGTTTGAGCCCACGGGTGCTGATTGAATTGCTGGAAGGGGCTGACTGCGAACTCGCGCAGCTCTTTCAAACGCTTGACCCGTTTGGCCCCGCGCTTTTTCCTGTCGCATGGTTAGGGGAAGAGGAGTCCTGCCACTGGACCGATATGGCGCGAGAGTACACGGAGAAATGGCATCACACGCAACAGATCTTCGATGCGACCGGCAGAACAAGTACGATTTTGACCAAGGAACTGGGCCATCCTTGCCTCGATATTTTCATGCGGGCGCTGCCGTTTACTTATCGCGATGTCGATGCGCCGGAGGGGACGGTGGTCGAAGTGCGTGTAAGCGGTGACGCAGGGGGAAGCTGGTTCATTGAACGACGCGCGGATCGATGGTTGCAAATGATTTACAGCGTCCAGTCGCCAGCGGCGATTGTTGAAATGGATCAGGATACGGCCTGGAGAATGCTCACAAAGCGCCGCGCACGCGAGACGATTCGCCGCCAGTTTCCCGAGATCAGGATCTCAGGCGACGAAGAACTCGGGGCACACGCGCTGGATATGGTCTCGGTCATGGCCTGAGTGGTGATTGGAGTAAACGGAATTTTCAACGGAGTGGGACAAAATCCCGAGGATGTGGCCGTCGGCAGAATCCATGGGATACGGATTTTTTATTGCATAAGAAAAATGCATGGAATGAAGCGATCGATGCCCGTGTTTTGGTTTTGAGATGCTCCGTGCGGTATCGACCGTCCGAGATGACGGTTTCAGAAAAAAACCGGGAAGCTGACGCTCCCCGCGCGCCTTCATTGGCTGCGAACGATTCTTGATCGAAGGTGGCGACATCAATCGGATTATCGTTTCCACGAAAGGAAATAAATCAGCCGGTTCGCCGGTCGGCGATGTGCCAGAGAATACCGGTGGGGTCACTCAGGTAGAGCACGCGCAGGCCCCAGGGCTGCATGACGGGTGGTTTGGCCATGATGCCGGGATATTTCTGTTTCAGGCCAACGCCTTCGATGTGTCGCCACCAGGCGTCGGCGTCCTCGACCATCAGATGCATCATGAAGTTTTCGGCATGTTCCTTAACGAAAAACGGTTGCAATAGAAAGCGAAACGAACCGGCTTGGAACTCGGCGATCTGGTCGTTGCCGAAGGTGAGCGTGAAGCCCAGATCGAGGTAGAACTGCTTGGATCGGGCAAAATCCTTTGCGGGCACAAAGGCCTTTAGATCGACCACGGAACTGGGCACCATCGGGGCATTTCCTTTTGATTTCGTACCTGAAACTGCGCCGACCTGCATGGCGCAAGGAGTGAGGGTCGATCGTAATCGGCTGAGCGAATTCATGGCCTGTCGTTAATTTATGGAGATCTTCCATCCCCATCGATATCCACAAGATTGCTGGCGATCCGTGTGCCACGGTCGGCGCGAAGCAGCGGCGCTCCCCTCCATGCCAAGGAATGCGAACTCTCCCCCCTCGATATCATTTCCTTCTGCGCTCCCAAGATTCTGCCCCGCCATGGTTCTGCACCGAAATCCAGGCGAAGCCCAAACGGATGGAAGCAACTTCATGATTGGTTTGCTTGCGGCTTTATTGTTTCTTTCCCTTTTGCCGAAGATCGCCTTTTCTGCCGACGCGCCTGCCAAGCCGTCGGTCGTCTCGCCGATCGATGTGGGAGATCGGAAGCAACTATTCCTTGACGAGCGCTTCATCGCGATGAAAGACCGCATCACGCTGCGCATGAATCCGGCGCAAAAGCTTGGTGCCTTGCGCGACGAGAAGGGTGTGCTCCTGCAGGGGCATGTCAGCCGGGTGATCGAAGATGGCGGCAGGATTCGTCTTTACCTCGGCGCCGATGGCGTCGAGATGCTCGAAAGTGATGATGGTTTGCAGTTTCGCCGCACAGGAGTGAAGATTTCCGGGCATTTCGCCACACTGTTTCTTGATCCCCACGAAAAAGATGCGGCGAAAAAATACAAAAAATTTCACTTGGAGTTTGGTCAGCCGATCGATCTCAAGAAGGATGGCGTTTTTGCCAGTTATTCGGCTGATGGCGTGACATTTACGAAGGTGGGAAGAGTGTTCCCCTTCTTTACCGACAATCCGCCGCTGGTGCACTGGGATGGCCGCATTGGCAAATATGTCATTTACACGCGCGCGCTCGATTACGATTCGGAAAATCAGCGGCGCATTGGCCGCATCGAGACCGACGATGTGCTCAAGCCCTGGCCCTATCGCAAATCTCCGAAAGACCGAAATGACCGGGTCTTTTTCTCGACCGAAAACGCGCAGGTGGTTCTCTCGACCGACAAAAATGACGATCCGCATTCCGATTTCTACTACAACGCTTCAGCCATCTACCCCTGGGCGCAAGATGTCTACCTGATGTTCCCCACCCACTTCCGGCACTTTTCGCCCGAGCGCAATCCGTTCATCCGGCCGCGCGTGAAGGGGCAGTGGGAGGATTTCGGCATGCTGGAAACTCAGTTTGCTGCCAGCCGCGACGGCATCCGCTGGGCGAGGCCTCATCGCGAAGCCTACTTCCCGACAGGGCTGCCCGAAGAATGGGACCGCTGGTATTCCGTGACCGGACCGGGCTTGGTGCGCCGCGGCTCTTACCTTTACCAGTACTACAACTCATCGGGCCAGTTGCACGACTCCGTGGTGCTGCGACCCGAATACGATCATTCGGCCAAGCAGTTGGGCGGAGTGGGGGTCGTGCGCCAGCGGCTCGATGGGTTTGTCTCGGCCGATGCCGATCATATGGGAGGTTGGCTGCAAACGCCCCTGCTCAACTTTCGTGGCAAGCAATTGCGCCTGAACATTGACACGGGGGCTTCAGGCACAGCATTTGTGGAACTGCAAGATGCTTCAGGTAAGCCGATACCGGGTTTCACGCTGTCCGATTGCGAGGAGATCGGCGGCAACTTCATCGACCAGCGCGTTTACTGGAAGGGGAAGTCCGATTTATCCTCGTTAGCCGGTGGGCAAGTTCGACTGCACATCCGATTGAAGCGCGCAAAACTCTTCGCGTTTCAGTTCACGGATAAGTGAGATCCGTGCTGTTGCCTCGCGCCGACCTCAAGCGAACATTCAGCCTGTACCGGTTGCCGTGGCCGCGGTACCGGGAACCGAAAGCGGGTTTTTCAGGCGGATCGCGGGAATCGGATTGATTCGGCCGATCTCGTTGGAAAGGCCCACCGGGGATGATCGAGCACCGAACCGTACAGCATCAGCGTGGCGGTGCCAATAATGACCGCCCGCACGAAATTCTTCGAGTCGGCCGGCGCGATGATGGTCCAGGGGTGACGATAGCGCGCCGCAACCTCGTTTGGCCGCCTATAGGCGCCCACCAGCGAGATGGCCATTTCAGGGTTTGGCGGTTGGCCCTTGGTTTTTGCCTGAACCTCCAACTCGTCACGCAGGAGCGAGCGGAGCTCCGCGGCGACTTTCCGGTCGCTGTCTGGCCGTTTCGGCCTAAAAAAACGGCAAAGGAAAAATCTCAAGTCCTGAAGGATCAGGCTTCTACGCCGCATTCTGCGCGGTGGGGGAATCAAGAACCGGCGCGCAAGCTCCTCAGCCGATCGCCAGGGAATGGGCCTTTTTCTTTTTTTCTGAAAGATGCCGGAATTTTCTTTCTTCGCCGTGAAAGGTTTCGCCGCGAGCGAGACTAGACAGGGTAGGAGAGTTGAGCGTTATGGAGCCATCGTCGGGAACTCGGGCCAGCCTGGTTGTGCGCCTTTCCAATGCGCGCGATGATGTGGCATGGGGAGAGTTCCTCGACCTGTACGAACCGCTGATCTTGCGCCTGATGCGCAATAGCGGCTTGCAGGATAGCGATGCGCTTGACCTTTGCCAGCAGGTACTCGCCGCGGTGGCGCGCGATGTTTCTTCCTGGAAGCCGGACGGTGAAAGCGCCTCATTTCGCCGCTGGCTTTTCCGGATCGCTCGCAACAGCGTGATCAAGTTTCTGGTCAAGGAACGCAAGCGGATCCGAGGCATCGGCGGCACCGATGGCCAGATCCGGCTGGAAACTCATCCGGACAATGAAGCGTCGCTCTCGGCCGAATTCGAAAAGGAATGCCGCGAGCAGACGCTGATCTGGGCGCGCGAACAGATTCGAGCCGAATTTCAGGATTCCACCTGGGCCGCCTTTTGGCGAACCTGTGTGGAGGGCCGGTCGCCCACGGAAGTCGCGGCCGAGCTGAAGATGAAGATCGGCAATGTCTATGTCGCGCGCAGCCGTGTAATTGCGCGCCTGCGCCAAAAGGTTCAAGAGGTCGAAGCCGAGGTTCGCTAGCGAAATCGCGCTGAAAAGAGGCGGCTTTCTAGGGCGAACGGGCTTCAGGGGAATGAGTGGGAACATGAACGTCCTTGTTCACAATTTACGGCGCGTCGAAAGGAGGATCTGGTGATCTCTTCCACGCCTCATTGCAATGCCGAGCAGTTGAAACGCTTGCTCGCCGACCGCCTGCCAAGTGCCGAGCATGGCGAGGTCGCCGATCACCTGGCCGTGTGCCCGCCCTGTAGACAAGCGCTTGAAGATCTGGCCGGCGACGCGACCTGGTGGAGCGAGGTGCAAACTTGCTTTCAGGCCCGCGAAAAAGAAAGCGGCTCGGGTCAGGTTCTCTCCCGCATCTCTTCGCCGCGATCGCTTTCGGCCGCGCCGACGCCGGCGCCTCGTCAGCGTTCCACCAGCGAGCCGATTTCCCATATTCCCGAGGAAGCAAGGAACCTGGAAGGAGCCAACTCCTACGAGACATTTACGATTGATTTTGTCGTCGATTTTCTGGAGCCAAGCGACAACGCCCAGGCGCTGGGGCGCCTGGGGGAGTACGAGGTCCTGGAGGTCATCGGCCGCGGCGGCATGGGAGTCGTCCTCAAGGGATTTCACAAGGACCTGGGGCGTTTCGTGGCGATCAAGGTGATCGTGCCCCATTTGGCGGCCAGCGGCGCGGCCCGCCAACGCTTTGTACGCGAGGCGAGGGCGGCGGCGGCAATCGTTCATCCGCATGTCATGCCGATCCATTCGGTTTCGACCGAGGGTAGGTTGCCCTATCTGGTCATGCCCTATGTGGGCTCGGAGTCGCTGCAGCAGCGCATCGACCGGCAGGGAATGCTCGAAGTCAAGGAGGTCGTGCGCATCGGCAAGCAGTCGGCCGAGGCGCTGGCGGCCGCGCACAGTCAGGGCCTCATTCATCGCGATGTCAAACCTGCGAATATCCTGGTCGACAAGGGCGTCGATCGGATCCTGTTGACTGACTTCGGCCTGGCGCGCGCTGTTGACGACGGCTCGCTGACGCGCACCGGCTTCATCGCGGGCACGCCGCAGTACATGTCGCCTGAACAGGCGCAGGGCGAAGCGATCGATCATCGCTCCGACCTGTTTAGCCTGGGCAGCGTGCTCTATGCCATGTGCACCGGCCAGCCACCTTTTCGCGCCGACACGACGCTTGGGCTGCTTCGGCGCATTAGTGATAAGCAGCCGCGGCCCGTGCGCGAGCTGAATCCGGATATTCCGGCCTGGCTCGAAGCGATCGTCGCCAAATTGCACGAGAAAGATCCGAAAAGGCGCTATGGCAGCGCGCAAGAGGTCGCGGAGATATTTGGTCAATACCTGGCGCACTTGCACCAGCCGCGGCTCATCCCGGCTCCGGATGAACCGGTTCGCATTGTGCCGAGCGCGCCGAGTCCAACGAGTATTCTTGTTAGAACGAGTTGGAAAAATAGACTGCTTGTTCAGTTTGCAAAAAATAGATTTCAAAAAATCACCGGATTATGGAATACTCATTTAGCCGAACGGTTCTCCCTCTCGTGGAAAACGGCGATTCAGGGGGCAGGGCTGATCTTGGTGAGCCTGGCCGCGATCGTCATGGCGATCTCGCCGAGGGGGCCGGCGCCCCTGGCAACAGAACAAAATCCCGAAGCGTCAAGCGATGCAAGGGAAGCAACTTCCGACGAAGCGATCGATCGAGAATTTGAGAAATTCGATTCTGACCTTCGCGGCCTGGAGCAACGCAACTCTCATCCGTGGAAAGAAGAGGGCAAGCCCCTCGACCTTCCTTCAGCATCTCAGGAGTCAAGGCAATGAAATGGTCGGTGTTTGGATCTCTGGTCTTGGTCATAACGTCGGCAGGCATTGCCTTGCGGGCGTTGGCGCAAAATTCCGTGACGACGAATCTTGATGATTCGGTTCAAGCGGAGGCGCCCAATGCGTCCAAGGCGGATGTCAAGGTCGCGCCAAAGTCGGACGAGCCGGCGAGAAAGGAACTCGCCCCGCTCGAGTCCTCCGATCAATCGGATAGGGCTCCAGAAGATCGGAAAACTCCAGCACCGCTGTCTCCCCAAACGAAGCCTGGAGAACGGCTCGAATCATCCGGTGCAGCGAAGGACACGCCGAAGCTCCCGCCTCCGCCGCCGACCGCCCAGAAAAGGGCCGAGAAGCACAAGGATTTACCGATTGCCAGCAGTGACTCGGCGCCCAGAAGCGCTCCTGCCGTCCCGGAAAGCGTGTCCGCTGGCGTGCCCGATTCAACTCCGTCTCCCGTTCCTGGAGAGGCTCCGGTTAAGGCGGCCGTGCCTTCAGATTCCCGGTCGATCCCTGCGCCGAGCGCCGACACGATTCTCGCTCCGGTTCGCTCCGCCGTGAATGACGCTCCGCCCCTGGATTTGCCGGAGGCAACCGGTGCCGTGCCAGTGCCGACTCCGGTAGACCATCCCGCAGCGCCGCCGGCATCCGGTCCTGCCGCGCCTGCTGCCGCACCGCCGCTCCCCGCGACGACTCCCGCGCGTCCTCCACTTCCGGGAACCGCGCCGCTGCCGACTCCCACTGCAACGCCGCCAGCGGTGAATGCCGGTCCGCCTGCGGGTGCGACGCCGCCTCCAGTTTCTGGAAGCTTGCCTCCGATTCCTGGAGCCCAGCCGCCGACTCCCACTGCAACGCCGCCAGCGGTGAATGCCGGTCCGCCTGCGGGTGCGACGCCGCCTTCCGTTACTGGAAGCCTGCCTCCGATTCCTGGAGCTCCGCCGTTGCCGACTCCTGTCGCCTTACCAGGGACGCCGCCTCCCGCGACGAGCACCGCGCCTTCCCTGGTTCCTGAAAACCAGCCACCCGTTCCCGCAGCCGCCGTGCTGCCGACTCCCACCGCCTTGCCGGGGGCCAATGCGGGTGCCGCGGATGCCGGGGAACTTCCCTCTTTTGCACCCAACACTCCTAAAGCCACCAACACCCCTCCCGTGCCGACCGGGCCAGCGCCCGCTCCCACGCAAGGAAATGCGCCGCTCCCTCTCTCGACAGCACCTCTGCCGCCTCAACCGAATGCGGTGCGGCCAGCGCAAAACGTACCGACCCTTCCTGGCGCCACCCCCGTGCCCGCATCGTCGACGCCTCGCCTTTCGGATGATCTGGCCGTTCCGTTTCCTGTAGAGAACATGCCAGCCCCAAGGCGATCGAACGGCACCCCGCCTTCGTCGAATAGGCTTCCCATGGTCGCACCCGCCGCGAATGCACCTCGGTCCGGTGGATTTCCCATGGCACCGACGCCAATCGGAGAGGGCGACTCGATTGCGCCGGCTCCCCATCGCGGCTTCACTTCCCGCAGCACGGTGCCTTTCCCCCGTAGCGAAGATGTGCCCGGTATCCAGGCCTTGCACCGCAAGAAGTCCGACGCCGAAGCGACCGTCGAGATGATCGTGCAAGGCCCCAAGCCCTGGGACCGCAACCTACTGGAGCAAAAGGTCACGGAAGCCTTTGAAGCGCGCCAGGAGATCCTTCGCGCCGAACTTGCCCACTTCCAGGACCGGCTCGCTCAATTGAATCAGCAGGTGCAAGCTCGCGAAAAGCAAAAGAAAAAGATCATCGAGCGCAGAATGGCGGAACTGCAAAGCCCCCATCTGCAATGGGATCCGGCGTTCACCCAAAATGGCGCTGCGGCCCGGCCCGTGCCTTCCAATAACTACCCGGGAATGTCCGGCGGATCTTTCACTCAACCCAAACGCGGCCGAGATCAGGGGCATGACTTGACTCCTTCCCTCGACCCCGGGAGCTTACCGACGCCCGCCATCCCAGCAGCCAGAGAGGTCGCGGTTCCGACGAACGATCCTCTCATCGAAATCCAACCGGCAATCCCTTCGAACGCTCCCGCGAATGTTGGGCCTAACCCGGGCGTGCCAAGCAATCCGCCGCCTTCGGGCGAGCTGGCCGTTCCAACCGAAACCCCCGCGTCGCGGCACATTCCGGCCGCCGAGGCGTTCACGCCGGCGCCGACCGCCGCTTATCCCGGCATGAGCGTTGACGATGTGGCCAACACCCCGAACAAGGTCCCTGGCCTAAGCCCGGTGCCCTTGAACGTGAAGAAATCAACGAGCGTGCCTTCCGGCATCATTGACTCGGATGATGAAATTCCCATGCGCAATGGCGGTACGACGCGCCCGGTTGGCGTTTCGGGAATGAGCGGCAATGTTCGTACAGGTGGGCTAAGAAAGACGGAGCAGCCGCCTGTAGGCAGCCTTCAAGGCGACCTGGGCCGCTGGCAGGGCGACTGGCGCCTGATTCGCGCGGAAATGGACGGGAAGGCCATGACGCGCGAACGGCAAAAAGCGATGTCGGGAGTACGGGTCGAAGGCAATCGCGTGACGCTTTTTGTGGGGGATCTCAACGAGCCCAACCTGGAAGGCAGCGAAGCCTTGCTGGAGATCAATTCCTTTCCCAAGATCAAGGAATTCAACCTTTCCGGCTTGAATGCGACGACGGGGATTTACGATTTTCGCGACGAGCAGTTGTGGATCAGCTTTTATGAAGCCGGTTCCAAAAAAGACGGCAAGAGGCCAAGTTCCTTCGTCACGAGCCCGGGTTCGCGTCAGTTCACCTACCGCTTCGAGCGCAAGGCGATCGGCAAGCGATCCGAGTCGCAGCGCTCGGTCGCGACCGACTATCTGCCGCGCTACCCGCAGTTTGCGTCACTGTCGTACAAGACCACGGAATCGGAGTTTCGTGCGCTCTTGCTGGAAAACAACTCGAACTACTCTTGCTCGGTGACCAAACCGAACAAAAAAGTCTACCAGATTTCGCTTCCCGATGAGACGCTGATGGTGACCTTTGTTGGCGAAACCTGCATCGAGATCGCGCTGAAACCCAATGCCGCGGCGAGCGGCGTGTAACTCGTTCTCCTGTTTCCCTGGGGGAGGTTGTATTTCGGGAAAAGGCCCACGGGGAAACAGGTTTTACCGCGGAGCGATCGTGGGCAAGGCGAGCACTCGCCTTAAGTCGCGCCGGCAGACTGAATAAGCGAATCCCGTTGTCGGTTGCGAAGCAACCGACAACGGGATTCTTTTTTTTTTGAGGAACAAGCGAGTTGATCGATATCTTGCACTGGGGCGGGTGCACGCGGTTGACGATTTTTTTTGACAGAAGACGAAGGTGGGCGATGGGCGCGAAAACCTGGATGCTTGTTTATGCGGAGTCGAACGCTCGCCAAGCGCTGAGTGTCAAGCCTCTCCTTGATCGTGAAGCGACCTTCAAACTTGCGCGCAAGCTCTTTGCGAAGGACCATCTTGAGCCATTGTCGGATGGCGACCTGTCCTACACCTGTCCGCCGGAAAACGAAGTCCACATCGGTTGCTTTGCGGGCGTATCGGTCATCGCGGCCAGGGAGTTTCAAATCGATTTGCCTTCGAAGCTGCCCCAGGCATTCATTGAGGCGGGCGGTAGCGGAACAATTTATTTTCACGCGATGCACAGTGTGGTCGATTGGTTTGCCTTTGCCCTTTGGTCCAATGGGGCCTTGGTGCGTTCCCTCAGTCTCTCGCCGGATAGCGGCATCCTCGAAGACATCGGTCCCAAGTGTGCATTTGAAGGACCGTTTTGGTCGGGCGAACACGCATTGATGGATGACGACGAGGAAGAGACCGATTATCCATTTCCCTTTCACCCCTTGGAGATGGGGGAGGCGGCATTGACTGAGTTCTTCGGTTACAGCATCGAGGGCATGCCCGATCGTTCATCGATCGACGCGGAGTCGATCCCGCTCATGCGCTTCAAGCGTTCGCGATCCTGGTGGAAATTTTGGTGATTAAGATAGCTGGCATGACGCAGCCTTCCTCCCAATCAACCGTGCCGTCACCAGCCTATTTCTACATGGCAATCCGGCAGGCAAGTCCCGCACGCCCATTCAAAGGACAGCTCGCCGTAACGATTTGCTTCGCGTCACAAGGGCCATCCTCTTGCCTTGCGTGTCGTGCACGGGTCTGAGGGAGCCGCACATCACCAAAGGTCGCCGAGAAGAATTCCGCGCATTTTGGCCGCGTCTACGAGAAATCCCATAGGCTTTGCGATGCAAGGCGGCGCCCCTACGGCGGCGAGGATCTCGATGCATAAGCAAAGGTCGCATTGATCCATGGGCAAACTCGATTTCAGTTCCTGGCAGGGGATGTTCCTCAGCTTCATCGGCATCGCGCTGGTGACCCTCATTGGCGTGATGATTCGGTTGATCCTGATGCAGTCGGTGCAGCAGCGGCGCGACCGGGAGAATCGGCAGATTAACGAGCGCTTGCGCGCGCTCATCGCCGCCTACAAGGCGCTCGGCGGATCGTTCACCGGCAGCCTCGAGGTCGATCCAAGGCACAAACGGGACCTGAAGGATGCAGCCGACTGGCCCGGAGGCGAGCGTGCCCGGCGCATTCGCGACGCGGTCGAAGCCGCGCTTTCCGACATCATTCTGCTGGGCACCGAAGAACAAGTC
>Ga0208492_1001358_pt1 | contig 15454 bp, 13 predicted proteins | sample Subbioar_CSW14AB_FD_184820 | JGI IMG/M metagenome (GOLD analysis project Ga0208492, IMG submission 184820) | Serpentinite rock and fluid subsurface biosphere microbial communities from McLaughlin Reserve, California, USA - CR12Mar_CSW14AB (SPAdes) | ecosystem: Environmental > Terrestrial > Deep... | reverse complement strand
TCCGTAATATGAACCACCTTTTTATTTTCACAGACGCTCTTCAGTAAAACCGTTTACTGAAGATGATAATATGCCCGGATGGCTGTTTTGAAGACTATTTGACTGACAGACTTTACAAAAAACTATATCTCAAATTATGCCCCGGCAAAATTCAGAACTTTATATTTAGATAAACATTTTAACATGATCAATGATCATCTGATTCAGCAATACGATTTATTACCGCATCCTGAAGGTGGTTATTTCAAAGAGACCTACCGTTCTTCCGAAACTATTCCTCAACAGGGACTAAACAAGCGATTCACAGGAGATCGCAGTTATTCTACTGCCATCTATTTTCTCTTAGTCAAAGATTCTTTCTCAGCCTTTCATCGGATTCTGAGTGATGAATGCTGGCACTTTTATGAAGGCGATAGCTTGCGTGTTCATGTACTTCATCCTGATGGACATTATGAACTGATCCGTCTGGGTAGAAACAGTAAGTTGGGAGAAGTGTATCAAGCCATGGTTCCGGCGGGAGCATGGTTTGCTTCTGAAACAAATGGGGAATATTCTTTCGTTGGCTGTACCGTTGCTCCGGGCTTTGATTTCCATGATTTTGAACTTGCAGAAGCCGGTTCACTTAAACTTACATATCCCGAACATGCTGAGCTGATTCAGAGACTTTGCCGCTGATCAGATCCCGGACTTCAGAGATTAATTGTTTACAAGAAAATATAGTATACGGCATGCATTGCCTTTACTGTCAGGATTCTTTTCAGAGGCCATGCGTAATCTAAGCATGTGTTTACCATCAGAAAGCCCGTCATCAAGCATCAGATACCAGGGAAGGTGAAGTCCAACGCTCCATTGCGTAAAAAGATCCAGCCTCTTAAATGCTGATCCATCAATACTGTACTCAAGAATACCGGCATCCGGTCCGGAGGCAATACAAATTCCGATAGCTTTACCGGTAAAATTCAGCTTGAGCTCAGCACCAGGCTTATCGGCAATGATGGCAGGGATGTTAACATATTGCTTTCGGGTAGAAACACCATCTGCCGGTAACCAGTTAGGTACAAACCCCCAGTTGCTGATCAGTTCCGCTTGATCTACTTCTAAATATCGCCCGGAGGTATAGCTGTAAGCATCAAGTTTCTCAGGTAACATCCGGACAGTCGGTAACGCAGTATCTGATGCGACCCGGGCATAAGCATCATCCAGAAAAGCGGTGATTGAACGGGCGTAAATCTCATGCCCGAAAGGTGAAGGATGCAGGTCTTTAAAATCATCCTGCCAGTTAAACTCTTCGGCAACAATACGTTCAGTAATTTCTCTGGCAAGGTTGATACTGCTTACCTTATACCTTTCTGCTACCTTTTCATGATTAGCAATTACAGGAGGAACTGTTCCTTTTCGGTAAAATTCCAGTTTAGGCGGATCAACAAAGTGCATCATTACAATATCCGTAGCCGGATAACGCTGTAAAGTATGGCGAATAATGCCCTCCATCCCTCTGACCTGGGCCTGGGCACTAAAATTATTTACTTCATCATTTACCGCCGCTTCCTCAAAGAAGAGATCAATCTTACCTTTAGAAAGCACATCCTGCTCTAACCTGAAGGCGCCCGGTGTACTCCCTGTTGAACTGATTCCGGCATTAATAAATTCGAATTCGGTATCAGGAAATCTATTCTTAAGATAAGTACATACTTTATCTCTCCAGCTGCCATGTTCTGTAATAGATCCTCCCATAAATGCCACCCTGCCCTTTTTCTCAGTGGTAAATATAGAATAACTATTTTGCAGGCTCTGTCTGTGATTATGAAATTCTGAAGGATTGATAAACTTCAGTGCCGGAATATTTTTACCACCTGCAGGCTGAATAACCTTCTCGCCTTTCAAAGAATCCGCAATAATGCGATATAATTCATCGGGCCATGGAATCTGTTTTCCGGTACTTTTATAAGTTGGCATCGGGGCTCCTCTTTTCTTGAGTTCAGCACTCATAAGTTCAGCCATTTCCTTTAATATACCCGGCTGCATGGCTGAAAGATCATTCTTCTCGCCTATATCCGCCTGAAGATCATAAAGTTCCAGTTTAGCTGCTTTATGGAAATAAATAATCTTCCACTTACCCTTTCTCAGGGCAGATCCCCAGGAAATCCCCTTAAGATTAATTGATGTCCAGTTGTTCGGATAGTGCCATAACAGAACCTTATCTTCATTCTTTGTTTGATTATTCCGAAGGAATGGAGTGATGCTTTCACCGTCAATCTGCTGTATCGTTTTGTATTTTTTTAAGCCGGCCAGATCCAGCACGGTAGGGAAAATATCATCAATCCCAATATATTGACTACTTAAAGCAGACTTAGGTATTCCGGGGCCCGCAGCAATCATCGGAATCCGTATACCCCCTTCATATAAAGACCCTTTACCCATCTTTAAAGGCAGATTCTGCGTATTAGACTCTCCACCGCGCTGAGGAGTAAGTGTCAAACCTCCATTATCCGAAAGAAAAAGTATATAAGTTTCATCAGCAATGCCCTCAGCATCCAGATAGTCCATCAGATCGCCCAGACTTTTATCCATTCCCTCAACCAAAGCTGCATAACGTGCTTCAGTGTCAGAAAGACCCTTTTCAATATACTTCTGATAGAAGCGGACGTCTTTACTGAATGGAAGATGTACTGCATAATGTGACATATATAGAAAAAAGGGCTTCCCGTTTTTTTTATTTTTGGCAAGGGTAGCAATAGCTTCTTTGGTCAATGCTTCTGTAAGATTTAAGCCCTGATCAGCATACTTTTCCAGTCCGCGCACTCCCCAGAGTGTATCTGCAGGATTACTGCGATAGCGGTCTTCGGCAAGAAAACTCCCGGGATGTCCTGCCGCACTTCCGGCAATATTCACATCAAAACCTATATTCAGAGGATCGGATGCAGGTGTACCGTAAGGAGCAAAATGCGCTTTGCCACAATGTATATTGAAATAGCCTGCCTGCTTTAAAAGCAAGGGCAATGGTGTTGCATGAACAGTATTATCAATTCCTTTTGACACAGCCAAGCCATTATGATTCCATACCGGCGGAACAAGGACGCTGTCAGGATAATCAGTTGGAGTATCTTTCTTTACATTCGTCCAGTTGGTAACTCCATGTCTGGCCACGTTCATACCTGTCATCAGACTCACACGTGTGGGTGTACATACTGAATTTGCATATGCATTACTGAATTTCATCCCCCTTTTGACGAGCCTCTCCATGTTTGGAGTATGATAAATTGAATTCAGTGGTGTGGGTTTATGCCAGAAAGGAACCGAGGTATCCTGCCAGCCCATGTCATCTACTAGAAAAACGATAATATTCTTTTTCTTTTCCTGTGAGGAAGATGAAAGAGCACATGCACATAAAAAGAAACAGATAAGGTAAATACGGATATTAATCATAATTTAAATTTAGAAATTTATGCACTTTATCATTCTTTAAATATGAACTGTTTTAAAAATCAGTCACTTCTTCCAACCTTATTAATGATCGTCTTCACGGCGATTTTCGCCGTTCAGGGCAATTCACAGGTTAAAAACCCTAAACCCAACATCATTTATATTTATGCGGATGATTTAGGCTATGGTGAACTTGGAAGTTACGGGCAGACCAAAATCAAAACCCCGTATCTCGACAAAATGGCCAAAGAAGGTATGCGATTTACCAGACATTACAGTGGTTCTCCGGTTTGTGCACCTTCCAGAAGCATCCTGATGACCGGCAAACATTCAGGACATTCCTATATCAGAGGCAATTACGAGTTGGGAGGATTTGCCGATAGTCTGGAAGGTGGGCAAATGCCTTTGCATGAGGGTTCTTATACTATAGCCAAAATGCTTAAAGAAAGAGGTTACAATACCGGTCTGGTAGGAAAATGGGGAATGGGTGTCGTTGGTACAAGCGGCAGCCCTTTAAACCATGGATTCGACTATTATTATGGTTACCTCGATCAGAAACAGGCACATAATTTTTATCCTACCCACCTTTGGGAAAACGACAAATGGGACGCATTGAATAACCATATTTTCAATGTGCATACTGCAATAGATCCTAAAACTGCCACAGATAAAGATTTTGAGTTCTTCAGCGGAAAGGAATATGCCCCGGCAAAACTGACAGAGAAGGCATTAGGCTTCATTAGTAAAAATAAAGAAAGGCCTTTTTTTCTTTATCTGCCCTATACTCTGCCGCATCTTGCACTGCAGGCTCCTGAAGCCTACATTAAAAAATATATCGGGCAATTTGAGGAACAACCTTATTATGGAGAAAGCGGATACAGCCCTAATAAATATCCGAAGTCAACATATGCAGCTATGATCAGTTTTCTGGATGATCAGGTCGGAATTATCATGAAGAAAATCAAAGATCTGGGCCTTGATGAAAATACAATAATTATGTTTTCAAGTGATAATGGTGCTACTTTTTCGGCCGGAGTTGATACAAGGTATTTTAACAGTACTGCTGGGTTGCGCGGACTTAAAATGGAAGTTTATGAGGGTGGAATCCGTGTCCCTTTTATTGCCAGATGGCCAGGTAAGATTAAGCCAAATTCAGTGAGCAACCATCTATCGGCTCAGTATGATATCATGCCTACACTTGCGGAACTAACCGGAAAAAAACTCGATTCAACTGATGGAATTTCACTTCTACATGAATTAACCGGTAGAAAATCAGAACAAGTAAAACATAAATTTCTATACTTCGAATATCCTGAGAACGGAGGTCAGATTGCAGTACATTCAGGAAATTGGAAAGGTGTGAGAATGAATGTCAGAAAAAATCCTAACGTACCCTGGGAGTTGTATAACCTATTGGAAGATCCTAAAGAACAAAATAATTTAGCTGCCTCTAATCCGGATATCATTACAGAATTAAAAGAAATTGCAAAACGAGAGCATAGACATCCTCATATTCTGGATTGGGAATTTATTGATCCTAAAATTACAAGAAAATAAAACTTGATGTCTTTGTGCCATCCCTTCTTTAAATGAAGGAAGTTTAGAACATCTCAGATTACTGTATAATTATTTGTTTCTTGTATTTCCTTCAAAAAACTGATCACTAAAATTAACCAGAAACAGTTCGGCATTAGATCGGGTAACACCGGTATACAGCCAGCGCAGAAACTCAGTATTCAGCATTTCATCGGTAAGATAACCCTGATCAATAAATACTGCCGGCCATTGTCCGCCCTGAGCTTTATGGCATGTAACTGCAAAAGCAAACTTAATCTGCAACGCATTGTAATAAGGATCCTTTTTGATCTCTTCCATCCTGAAGCGTTTATTTTCAATATGCTGATAATCTTCCATCACAGCTTCAAAAAAACGCTTATTATCTGCAACCGAAAGACTTGGGCTTTCTGAATAAAGGGTATCAAGCATGACTTTACATGTGACAGGCTCCTGATCGGGATAATCCAGCAATTCAATAACAAGCTCTGCAAACCGAAATCCGTATTGCTCTTCTACCCTTCGCACCTTTCTGACCCTTGCGATATCACCATTGGCTATAAAATCACCGCTGTTATCCTCAGGTTTCAGCCAAAAGTAATTATTCCGCACGACCATGATATGATCGCCACCGGTAATCTCTTCCTCCCTGTAAAGGATACGGTTCCGGATGTTTTGATTATAGGCATTGGCATTCTTATTGGAACGACAAATTACAATGGTATTTTCCATTCCAAATTTATCATAAGCATAATTCAGACCCTCAACCAATTTTTCGCCGGTCATTCTGAAAATATCACGATAACCTTTTATGATAAATTTAGGAAAGGTATGCTTATCTTTTCTGATCAATTCGCGTAACTGGGTAGCATTGTACAGGATTCCGGATTCCTTTTCCTGTCTGACGACATCGGTCAGCTCATAACTTAATACCTGAAGCCTGAAATCTGAGGCAAGTAAATTTTTGTCAAGTGCGGGACTAAGATCAGAACCTACAGGAGGCAACTGTGCCGTATCACCTACAAACATCAGTTTACAATTCTTGCCGTTATAAACATATCTGATCAGATCTTCCAGAAGACTCTGACGGCTATAATCGTGAACCTGATCTGAAATCATGGAAGCCTCATCGACGATGAAAATTGCGTTTTCCATCAGATTCTCGCCAAGAACAAAATTCATATCCGGACTGGCAGCGAACTTTTTCCTGTAAATCTTTTTATGGATTGTAAAGGCTTTTTTGCCTGAATAATTACTTATTACTTTAGCCGCACGGCCGGTAGGTGCCAGCAGAACTGACTTCAGCTTAATACCCGGCAGTACTTTCACTAATGCACTGATTAATGTAGTTTTACCGGTTCCTGCATAGCCCTTCAGTAAAAAACACTGATTTTCATCATCAGAGAGCAAAAACTTCTGAAGCAGGGCAAACACCTCTCTTTGTTGCGTGGTAGGTGTTTTACCGAAATGCCGTTCAATCAGAACCTGAATATTCATCATCGCAAATTGCAAATTCTAAGCTGATTTCTCCTGAATCACGGCTTATGATTTTTACACAAATGAACGACTAAATCCCCCCGACGAATAAAAATTTGAAAAGAAACTATACTTTTGTTATCGATGATTAAACTGTTCCACCTTTTTGATGATGATTTCCAATCTCAAAATGCTGCTAAATGTGATCTTCTGATCCATCTTGGCTTTGAAACATTTCAATATGCTATTATTGATATCGTTAGAGATGAACTGAAATCACTGGCTGAATACCAGATTCCTTCCTCCTCAAGTCCTCAGGAGCTGATTCAGGCTATCGAAAAACTGCCTGAATACAATCGCGAATTTAAATTTCCGTTTCATAAAATCAGTTTATCTGTAGATACTTTTAAATATACCCTAATCCCCGAAAGCCTGTTTAATGAAGAAAGTCTGGCACATTATACCCGCTTTTTTCAAAGTGCCATTCCCGGAGAAATCTTTCAGAACAGCATCAAATCCGAAAGGATAAAAAATATATTTTCGATCAGTAAGGAATTGTATACCGATCTGAACAGGATTTTTAATGAGCCTGTAATTTATTCTCAGTCGTGTACATTTATAGAAGGCATTAAAAAAACATATAAAGAGCGTGCATCAGGCTCATTATTTATTGATATACACAAAAAACATATCCAGCTTGCCCTCTTTAATGATTCGGGACTTGTTTTCTACAATATATTTGATTGTCAGAATGCCGATGAGCTGAACTATTTTATCCTCAATACAGTTGAGACCCTTCAGTTGAAAAGCGATGAAACTTCCCTTATTCTGTCAGGGGAAATAAATTCTGATGATGAATATTTTAAGAGGCTTGAAAAATATTTTAGCGAAATAAGCTTTGCAGACAGCAGACTGATCGTCAACCACTCGGAAAAGTTTGATGAATATTCATCGCACACCTATTTTTCACTAATCTGTCAGGAGCAATGCGAATAATCGGCGGACGGTTAAAGGGCCTTCGTTTAAACCCTCCTTCCAGGCTTCCGGTGCGACCTACCACTGATCTTGCAAAAGAGGCTCTCTTCAATATTCTTTATAACCAGTTTGATTTTGAGACGATAAGGGTTCTCGACCTGTTTAGCGGCACCGGCAATATTTCTCTGGAATTCGCGTCCAGAGGAGTGAGTCATATTTGTTCCGTTGACAGAGATTTCGGATGCGTCAACTATTTAAAATCGTTGAGCAAACAGTATGAATTAAATGCGATAAAAGTAATCAAATCGGATGTGTTTAAATTTCTGGAAATGGAAACAGAGCAATATGACTTGATCTTTGCCGATCCTCCCTATGATCTGCCACAGATCAATCAGATAGCCTCAAAAGTTATAGACCGGAATCTGCTTAAGCCCAACGGCTATCTGATTATTGAGCATCCGAGTTTGAAAAAACTTGATAACCATCCTTCGTTTATAGAACAAAGAAAATATGGTTCCTCTTCTTTTAGCTTTTATGGCCAGAAAGCTCTTTAACCCGAATCAGATGATAAATTTATAATTATCATTAACTTTATATCAATTCCGAATTCGCCCATTAAACACCGGTAATCGGAATACAAAAAACCTAACAATGAAAATTGCACTTTTCCCAGGCTCATTCGACCCTGTAACCAAAGCTCATGTTGATATATTAAAACGCTCATTGCCCCTGTTCGACAAGGTTGTGATCGGCATAGGACTTAACAGTACCAAAGCGCCCTACCTGAGTATAGAGAAAAGAAAAGAAATGCTAAGAGCTGTATTTGCGAAAGAGCCGAAAGTTGAAGTGCAAACCTATGAAGGGCTGACAGTTAATTTTTGCAAAAAGATTAAAGCCGAATACATGATCAGGGGAATCAGAACAGTATCCGACTTTGAATATGAAAAAGCAATTGCACAAATGAACCATGCATTGGTTCCTGAGATTGAGAGTATATTTATTGTCAGTAAGCCCGGATACTCATCAATCAGTTCAACTATTGTCAGAGATATTCTGAGAAATAACGGAGATGTTGAGCAGTTTATCCCAAAAGAAGCTTTCGATCTTTTATAGAATTAACCAATCCGTCTGATCAGATCTCTGATCAGGGGATAAGTATTCTGTTTAACCATCATCAAATCGCCGGGATCGAGCCAACGCACATCTGTAATTCCTTCTTCAAGCTGAGGAATAAGATCACTCTGACTTTCGGCTTTCATTTTATACCATGAGGTTTTTTTGAGTATCGTTTTCTCATTCAGCTCATAGATATGATATGTATTGCAAATCTTCTTCCCGATTTTCAGGATACTGATACCACATTCCTCCTGAACTTCGCGGACAGCCGCAATTCTGGTTTTTTCATCAGCCTCAATCTTTCCCTTCGGAAGATCCCACTTACCGTTTCTGAAAATAAATAAATACCGCCCCTGTTCATTTTTAACTAAACCACCTGCAGCTTTTATTACCTCTAAACTATTCTTTATATTCCTGAACAGAGATTTAAACTCCTTGCTTTGAATTATAAAAACATGAGGCCTTTTCATCTGTTTTGCAAGCTCATAAAACGCTGGAAAATCAAAGTCAAAACTCTTAACCTCCTGATAGTCTTCAATATCCGATGGGATTGTATCGCTTAGTATTAAAACTATTTCGTTGATATAAATTTTATAAATTTGAGCCATGATTAATAAGAGTGAGATTGAACAGAAAGTAGCAGAATTTTTGCTGCAAATTAAAGCAATAAAATTACAACCTAACAATCCTTTTACATGGGCTTCAGGTTGGAAATCTCCAATTTATTGCGACAACAGGATTACCCTGTCACATCCTGCTATTCGTACTTATATTCGTCAGAAATTAAGCTCTCTGATTCAGGAAGAATTTGGATCAGTATCAGTAATCGCTGGTGTTGCTACTGCCGGTATCCCTCAAGGCGTTTTGGTTGCCCAGGAATTAGGATTACCTTTCATCTATGTAAGAGCTAAGGCCAAAGAACATGGAACCGGAAGTTTAATTGAAGGAGAATTTTCACCGGGGCAGCGTGTAGTAGTGGTTGAAGATTTGATTTCAACCGGAAAAAGCAGTTTACAGGCTGTTCAGGCCTTAAGAGAAGCCGGCTGTGATGTTGCCGGGTTAGTTGCAATATTTAATTATGGATTTGCTGCGGCAGACGAAAATTTCAAAAATGCCAAATGCAGATTTTTAACTCTTTCAAATTATAATGCCCTGATAGATTATGCGGCAGAGCATAGTTTCGTTTCAGCCGATGATCTGAAGTTATTAAGAAAATGGCGTGAAGACCCGCAAACCTGGGGTAAATAATATTGAAAGCTTATCCTGAGTTTATGACAACTATTGAAAGCACAGTTAAAATTAACAGACCGGTAAGTGAGGTATTTGCTTTCCTTTCGGATTTGAATAATCATCAGCAATTGATGCCTGAGAATATATACAACTGGTCATCAACAAAAGATGAAGCCAGATTTACTATTCAGAATATGGCAAAACTGGCGCTGAAGGTATCCTCGGTAACTACAGATAAAGAGATAGTCGTAAAACCTTCAGAAAAAGCTCCATTCGAACTGGAATTAAAATGGACCATGAACGATCTGGGGAATAATCAGACTGAAGCAACGCATACTATTTCTGCAGATCTGAACATGATGATGAAAATGATTGTTGCGGGCCCGCTGCAAAAGCTGGTTGATTATCAGACAGATAAACTTAAAACAGTATTATCCTGATTAATATTTAATATTTTCAAAAACACCTCCGACACTAAATCGAGGGCACTGAGAAAGTTCTTCTAAATCGGACAAAAAAGGGGTGCGTCATAAATCATGAACAACCCCTTTTTCCTTAACCTGTGGAGGCAACATTATATTTCTATTTAGTACAAGCGACTCTTAGGCCCCAAATTGGATTTTATATTGCCTTTTTTCAGCCTCGAATATTAAGGGGACTTTTTCAGTGCCCTCCACTAAAACGAGGGTACTTTTTTGGGCTGCTGATTTACAAATATTGGATTAAAGCACTAAAAATCAGACATTTTTTCAGTCGCATTCAATTCTTCAAGACATTTTTTCAGCTGAACGCTAACTAATCAGACATTTTTTCTGTAAAGAGGATCAGAAACATACATGGCAATTGATTTGAGCATAAAGAAGCATAGACAATTACCATGAATTTAAACAACTTCACCATCAAAGCACAGGAAGCTATTCAAAAAGCTTCTGAAATAGCAAGCGGCAATCAGCAGCAGGCTATTGAAACTGCCCACATTCTGAAAGGCTTATTAAGTGTTGATGAGAATGTGATCAGCTACCTCTTAAAAAAGCTAAACGTAAACCTCAACAGGATTACAGAGGTTCTGGATGCCCAGATCAAAAGCTTCCCCAAAGTAAGCGGGAGTGATATCTATCTGGCTTCGGGAGCAAATACTGCCTTGCAGAAGGCGATGTCATATCTGAAAGAATTTAAAGATGAATTTGTTTCTGTAGAACATATTCTGCTCGGATTATTAAGTACCGGGGATAAAGTAAGTTCAATCCTGAAAGACGCCGGAGTAAATGAATCAGATCTTAAAAAAGCTATTCTTGAACTCAGGGGAAACAGCCGTGTGACTGACCAAAATGCAGAAGCCACGTACAATGCACTGAACAAATATGCAAGAAACCTAAATGAATATGCAGAATCAGGAAAACTGGATCCGGTTATCGGAAGGGATGAGGAAATCCGAAGAGTAATTCAGATTCTTTCAAGAAGAACAAAAAACAACCCAATTTTAATCGGTGAGCCTGGAGTTGGTAAAACTGCTATTGCAGAGGGAATTGCTTTCAGAGTCATTCAGGGAGATGTACCTGAGAATCTGAAGTCCAAAACGGTTTATTCACTCGACATGGGTGCATTGATTGCCGGAGCAAAATATAAAGGAGAATTTGAAGAGCGGTTGAAAGCGGTGATCAAAGAAGTTACTCAAAGTGACGGAGAGATTATCCTCTTCATTGATGAGATTCATACTCTTGTTGGTGCCGGTGGTGGTGAAGGTGCAATGGATGCAGCCAATATCCTGAAACCTGCGCTGGCCCGCGGAGAATTACGGGCAATCGGTGCAACAACATTAAATGAATACCAAAAATATTTCGAAAAAGACAAGGCTCTGGAACGCCGTTTCCAGAAAGTAATGGTTGATGAGCCGAGCACACAGGATGCCATCTCAATCCTCAGGGGACTAAAAGAACGCTATGAAACTCATCATAAAGTAAGGATTAAAGATGAGGCGATCATCGCTGCGGTAGAGTTATCACAGAGATATATTTCAGATCGGTTTCTTCCGGACAAAGCGATTGACCTGATGGATGAAGCGGCCTCAAAGCTACGTCTCGAAATGGATTCAGTCCCTGAAGCCGTAGATGAACTGGATCGAAAAATCATGCAGCTTGAAATTGAGCGTGAGGCTATAAAAAGAGAAAACGACGAGAAGAAGGTTAAAGAACTTTCTGAAGAGATCGCTAATCTTTCTACAGAACGCGACTCATTAAGGGCACGTTGGAAAGCAGAAAAAGACCTTGTAGAAGCCATTAACAATCAGAGTGAGCAGATCGAGAATTTTAAACTGGAAGCAGATCAGGCAGAACGCGCAGGAGATTATGGCAAGGTTGCTGAATTAAGGTATGGCAAAATTAAAGAGGCTCAGGATCGTGTTGAAGAACTGAAGAAGCAACTGGCGGATACTCAGGTTGACAACAGAATGCTGAAGGAAGAAGTTACCTCTGAAGATATAGCAGGAGTGGTTTCGCGATGGACAGGTGTACCGGTTACAAAAATGATCCAGAGCGAACGCGAAAAGCTCCTGCAAATGGAAGCAGAACTGCACAAACGCGTAGCCGGACAGGAAGAAGCGATCGAAGCTATTTCAGATGCAATTCGCCGCTCAAGAGCAGGTCTGCAGGATAAACGTAAACCTATCGGGTCATTTATTTTTCTGGGTACTACCGGAGTGGGTAAGACAGAACTTGCCAAAGCACTGGCGGAATACCTCTTCAATGATGAACATGCCATGATCCGTATTGATATGAGTGAGTATCAGGAACGTCATGCTGTTTCAAGACTGATTGGAGCGCCTCCGGGATATGTAGGATATGATGAAGGAGGACAGCTAACTGAAGCGGTTCGCAGAAAACCATATTCAGTAATTCTTTTGGATGAGATTGAAAAAGCACATCCTGATGTATTCAATATACTTCTGCAGGTTCTGGATGACGGAAGATTAACCGATAATAAGGGGCGCGTAGTTGATTTCAAAAATACAATCATCATCATGACTTCCAATATCGGCTCACACCTGATTCAGGATAATTTCAAAGAACTGTCAGATTTTAACCGTGAAGAAGTTATTGCCAAAACAAAATCAGAGCTGTTCGAACTTTTGAAGCAGACCATCAGGCCGGAATTCCTGAACAGGATTGATGAACTGATTATGTTTACTCCGCTTAACCGCGAAGAACTAAGAGACATTGTAAGTCTTCAGTTCAAAGGAGTTCAGAATACTCTTGCTGAAATGGGTATTGATATTGAAGCATCTGAGGAAGCACTTGACTGGCTTGCCCAATTAGGATATGATCCGCAGTTTGGTGCCAGACCTTTAAAGAGAGTAATTCAAAAAAGAATACTGAATGAACTTTCAAAGGAAATACTTTCAGGTAAAATTGATAAAGACAGCAAAATTAAACTAGACGTATTCGATAATCATTTCGTATTCCTGAATGCGGATCAGAGTTGACAGATACAATTCTAAAACAAATAAGCCCTGATATCAATCAGGGCTTATTTGTTAAAACATAATATATGATAAAAAATATTAAGCAAGTCTTACGTTTACAGCGCTTAATCCTTTTTTGCCTTCTTCAACATCAAATTGTACTTTATCATTTTGTCTTATGTCCTGTTTTAATCCACTTACGTGAACAAAAATTTCTTTGCCATCCTCAAGGGTAATAAATCCGAATCCCTTGGACTCATTGAAAAATTTTACTGTACCGGTTTCCATTAATTAATAGTTTAGTTTTAAAAAATTTTAGTGTTACTGCAAAATAGCTAAATATTTGAAATAATTATACTTCTTGAAAACTTAATTCCATTCTGTTGCCAAATAATTAAACTATTTTACTTAAAACTCAGAAAAACAGCACTTTAAAATTAAATTGATCAGGCATTTTCCTTAAATTCCTTTAAACATTTATTCACAATGCCGTTCAGAATCTTCTCATTTTCAAAAAGTTCATCCAAAAGCTTGAACTGATTTTTAGTTCTGTCAAGGTTTTGCTCAGGGTAACTTGTAGGATAATATATGTTTCCATTAAGATAATCAGTTAAAAATCTGATTGCCTGCATATAAATCAGATATTTGCCGGAGAAAAGAATTAACTCCTTCTCAACCGGACTTAACTTTGATCCCATTTCCTGAAGATAACCCTTCACAATTGCTTCAAAATATTCAACCCTGACAAATATTTTATCGGTATCAGGCTCGTTTTCCGAATAGGCACAAAGATAGGTTCGCATCATATCGCCCAGGTCAGAAATAAATTTCCCTGACATCAATGTATCCAGATCAATAACGCAGACACCTTTCATACTGTCCTTATCAAACAACATATTGCTGATCTTGGTATCGTGATGCATTACTCTGTCAGGAAAGTCTTTTGAGTTTTTATAAGAATTGAAATAATCCAGAATAAACTTGTAGTGCAAAGCCTTCTGAATTTCATGGGATGCATTCTGACGAAGATGTTCAGGTGCAAGACTTAAGGCATCATTAAACTGCTCAACCCGTAAACCCAGGTCGTGAAATCCAGGAATTGTTTCCTTCAGCTGAGAAGCATCAAAGTCAGAAAGCAATTTATTAAGCCTTCCAAACTGTACTGCGGCCTCAAAAGCCTGGGCAGGATCACTAAGAGTATCAAATGAAATTGAATTTTCAATAAAGTGCGTCAAACGCCAGTAATTTCCGTCTACCAGTGCCATTTCTTTACCGTCACTGGTTTTAATCGCATTAACGAATAAATAATCAGGATGATATTTTGCCAGATAATCCCCAACCAGTTTCACATTTTGTGCTATTACATCCGGTTTCCTGAAAACATTTATATTAATGTTCTGAAGTATAAACTTGCGCCCATTCTGCTGATCATTAACTAAAAAAGTAGAGTTGATATGCCCGGTGCCAAATGGTTTATAAGTAACCTCTTCTTTATTTAGTCCGTATTCAGTCAGTACCTTATTGATCTTTATATTATCCATCTTTATCATATACTTACAGAGGCTAAATTAATGAGGATTATTCACTTTCTGCACCATTGTTCTATACTTGATTAAAAAATAAATAGCAGAAAATATAGTAAGCAATAATCCAAAAATGGATAATATGATTACACTATTTGAAAAGAACGTAACCCAGTTCAGCTGAACTTTAAAAATCTCCTTACTTAACATCACTCCGACACTTCCAACATAACCAAAAGAATCTGCCAGATAAATCAGGAAACCAACGTTACCGGTATGCTTAAACGATGCAATCAGCCTCTCAAAAAAGACGGAATTAAATGGTATATAAACCATGTACAACCCTAATCCCACTAAAGTCATCCACCACACTGGTACAAGATTATCTCCTATAAACATAAAGGACGACACTCCGGCAAGAATAAAACCAATTCCAATAAATAAATGTGAAAGCATGAGAGCTTTAAAACTGTTTTGGATCAGAACCATACTTCCGATCAGAACCAGAATAATAACGGTAATCGGAGTTTCTGTTTTTGCGAACAGTTCCGGTTTATCAAAAAAGCCCATCTCCTTCCACATTTCCGCACTGAAATTATCCCGCATATCCCTGAAAATAGTGGCGAAGACATAAATCAATATACAGGCAACCAGCCCGGGAAGAAACATGCTGACAAATCGCCTTCTGTCTTCAGCCAGC
>Ga0208492_1001356_pt1 | contig 15470 bp, 12 predicted proteins | sample Subbioar_CSW14AB_FD_184820 | JGI IMG/M metagenome (GOLD analysis project Ga0208492, IMG submission 184820) | Serpentinite rock and fluid subsurface biosphere microbial communities from McLaughlin Reserve, California, USA - CR12Mar_CSW14AB (SPAdes) | ecosystem: Environmental > Terrestrial > Deep... | reverse complement strand
TGTTCAACTAATCAGATACCGCCGAAACCTCGGGAGTTTCGAGTTTTTTTCGTTTTATCCCACTTTCTTTCCTTCCGGGGATGCTTGGTTAAGGGCTAGTGAGCGCCTCACCGCCCGACCCGATCACCGCGTGCGCAGGAAAACGATCGTGGATGTTGTGGTAATCCTTCATGGCCCTAACGATTTGCTTCAAGTCGTCTTCGACGCTCATCACCGATTCCAAAGAACTGACTCTTGCGGCCGCGATGAACTGCGGCGGAATGATGAAGAGATTCACAATTAAAAACAACAGGGTGAAAAATGGCGATCGAAAGAAGAGCAATACCGCCAAGGCCACCACCGAGCCGATCGACAGGAGCACAAAACCCCATAGCCTTCCGTTCGACAAGGAAAGAATTAAAAGAGAACCAACATAGATCGCCGAGAAAATCCGCTCTAAGTCGTGTCGTGACATGATCTGGCCAGAATAGCGCATGCTCAGCTACCTGGCAATCATTGGTTTGTGATAAAACGCTCAGGATTTACGGGCTCGGCATTGCGCCGGTCACCGCAAAGGTTACGAACGGCGCCTTACCGCAGCAAAGGCGCAATTCCTGATGACTTTCCTTCGCGTCTCCGTGATTCTTCGCCTTTTCTTGTGATCCAGCGGCGCAACTCGACAGGGTCGGGTGGGTTGGAAAAACCATGCACGGAACCGTTTGCCAACTAAAAAATAAAAATAACAGAGCCACAAACGACGACCGCAAAAATAGCAAGATCGCCAAGACTGCCGCGGAACCCATCCAAAGAAATCCAAAACCCAATAGCCTTGTATGGGACAAAGAAAAAATCAAAAGAGAGCCAAGATACACTGCGAAAACCAACCACTCGATCATGAAACCGCGTGACTTGGGTTTTTTTGAATCGATATCATCGTCAGGATTCATGAGAAGTTCAGCCCCGTCTGACTAATCCTCAGCCTTGTCGCCGCCGTTGCGGGTGACCCAGGCTCGCAAGTAATTCATGTCTGGAGAATTGGCAAGACTCAAGATCGCTCCATTTGCCATGGCGGCTTGAAAATGACTGGGAGGCACCCGGGCGCCATTCCAGGCAATTCGTCCCAGGCGATTCTTTCTGGGTCGGCCCACCGAGGGCAATTCTCCTTGGGAGTCAAACGGAAGGTCGCGGGGGCTGGTCCAGGGCACGGGCTCGAAGGCCTCCACCAGGATGATGGTTTGATCCAGTCCATCGGGAAAATTTCTTTCAAAATTGAGTCCGCGCTTTTCTTCAAAGGCTGCTCCTGGTCCTACGAATACCTGATGGAACGTGGAATTGAGAGAATCGGACCTGTCGAGCCGTAGCGGTTGGAAACATGAAGGGATTTCTGGTAGGAGTTTGCTGTTCTCTGGGCTGTCCCAGGGCTCGTCGAATCGGAATTTTCTGTACAAATCCTCTTGGTCCAGATAGGGCAAGAGCAAAACCCGCCAACTAAGCAATGCCTCTCCTTTGGGACCGAAAACGACGGCGGGAGGCAGGTGGCCATGTTGCTCGTGATAAGCATGGAGCGCCATGACAATCTGCCTTTGTTGCTTGTAGAAATCGCCCCATTCTGATCCGTACCACGCTTCTGCCAAGGCGTCCTCAAAAAACGCCAAAAAAAAGGCGAAAAATAAGATAACTATGGGAAACAAGAATACCGTCACGCCAAGAGGATCCCGCCTCTTCCGCAAGGGAACAATCCAGAGTATAAAAAAGAGGCCTAATATCATCACACTAAGAACATAGAAACAGGAAACGCGAAATAGAAACGCAAACAGAAGAACCGCCGTCAGAACGAACAACGAAATTCCCGCAAGGACCTGTTCCCTGCTCTCGTTTGAGTCTGAAAGATCTTCATTCCCTTCCATGAACCTGACTTTCTCGGGCTAGATTTTCGGGTTGGTTTTTAGAAGTCCGCTTGCGAACTAGATTCCTCATCCTGTAAAGACTTTCTAGTCACTCCTTGTTCACGCCTTTCCGTTGACGGGTCATCCACTCTTGCAACGCAAGCAGGCGAAAAGGGTTATCGAATTGCCGGACACATTGTTCCAAATCTCCGTCCGCCCAAGCCGCCCAGAACCAATCTGGTTGAACCCGGGCACCTTCCCAGGTAAAACGCCCCAGATGCTTTTTTTGCGGCCTGCCCAGTTTGGGAATGGTTCCATTGGCATCGAGATTAAGGTCGCGCGGGCTGCTCCAGGGTACCGGCTCAAATGCTTCCAAAAGAATGAACACCTGGTCCTCTTCACTGAAAAGGTCGTTGTTGAAGTCCAAGGCGACTTCCCTCAAGGACTCCGTTCCTGGCCCCACCAATGCTTGATGGAAGGTGGAATAAGAAGAATCCACGATGTCACGTTCGCGCGGCCGAAATGCGCCTGGGATTTTTGAAAGGAGTTTGATGTTTTCCTTGCTATCCCACGGCTCGTCCAGGTGAAATTTTTGGTATAGCTCCTCTTCGCCCATGAATGGCAAGATCAGAACGCGCCAACTATAGAGGGGCTCTCCATTTGGCGCCAAGGCGACCGCCGGAGGAAAGTGACCATACTGCTTCCGGTAACCCTGCAGCGCCAATATGATGCTTCGCTGGTCTCTTGGAAACTGAAAAAAATAGCGACGCATAATCTCTTCAGAAGTATCTTCTAAAAACGCCATGAAAAACGCGTAAAAGACAAAAATCATGGAAAACAAAAAAGGCGCGCACCCGATTCGCGGCTTGGTCCACGCCAAAATAAAAGACCAACGCAGCAGCGCCAATACGACAATGCTTACGCTGATGACATAGATGCCGGATGTTCGAAAAATCATGCCGAAAATGACAATTGCCGCGAAAACGAATAACAATACTCCCGTAAGGAGCATTCGCTTCCCATCAATCGCTTCAGACTCTTCCGCAGTGGTCTTGATGATCCTGACCTCAGGGCTGGTTTTCGATCATCGACAAGGACTACAGGAGAGCGCCGGCGCTTAGGGCTTCCCAAACGCCCCCACCGCTTCGATCCCCTTCCCGGTAATTTTAAACACTTCCGTCGAGAGTGGGTAAGGGGCTTCGGCGAATTCGCGGGTCACCACGCCGGCGAGTTTGCCGGCGAAATCGGTGTGCTTGGAAGGCCAAATATAAAGAAAATCCCGATCGGGAGCGACGGCCATGGCGGGAACTTCCATCATCTTTTCCAAAGACTCCGCCAAATTGGGAGCCAGGAGCAAGGCCGTCTTGCAAGGCAGTTCGGTGCCAAAGGTCACAAGCGTGACCTTGCCGACATCGAGCTCCTCGACCGAAACCTTGTCCAATTCCATCGCCAGATTGTCGAATGCGATCGCGCCGGCCTCTTCCACGGATAGCCCGATCCGACTCAACATGTCGCCGCTCACCCAGGAAACGATCGTTCCGTCAGGTGGGATATGCACGAGGACCCGATCGGCTTGCTTGGAAATGGGGTGACGAAAAGGCGGCGGCAGCTTGTGGTCGTTTGGCTCCAAGATCCAAAAGAGCCGATCCCGGGAGATCTCGGGCCGCTCTTCTTGACCGGTGGATACGACGGCGTCCACAAAGGCGCCGATCACCGACCGTTCGTTGTTTCTGGAATAGAGTCTTTCCAGATTCTCAAGGGAGACTTCCAACTGCTTTCCTTGAACGGTGACCCGATACCGCCCCGAGGACTGGTCCCGTTCGAAGGCAAGCCCGCGGCCCTGCAGTTCTTTCTCGAACGCCTCGGAGCATTTCATTTGCCGACTCCAACTGGGTCTTTCAAGAATTTCTTGGTCGACCGCCAGGCGATCGTGGACGGCATCGTGCCCCGCCGATCCACACCCCTCCCGACTCGCCGACCCACGCCCCTCCCGATTCGACGCTTCATCCTAGAATGAGAACCAACTCCCTCCCGGAACCTGCCATGTCGATGCATCGTATTCTGTTTTGCACATCCGCTATTGTCTACCCCACAGGTGCTTTTTTCTCTTTGCCGGCTCGCGCCGGCAGTATTTCGGCGGTCCTGTTGATTCTGTTCGGCTCCCTTTTTTGCGCAACACCGGCGGCCTTGGGCGCCGAGCCGATCAAGATTCTTCTCGTGTCGACCAAGCTCGATCACCCGCCCGCTTCGCACATGTACGCGTTCGAATGCGATCTGCTGGGTAAATGCTTGACGCAGACTCCCGGAATTGAGATCGTCCGCGCCGAGGACTGGCCCAAGGACGAGAAAACCCTTGAAGGCGTCAAAGCGATCGTCTATTACTCCCGGCCTGCCGGCGACATCGTCCTCTCCCGCCAACATCGCGAGTCCTTTCTGCGCATGATGGATGCGGGAGTCGGATACACCGCGATCCACTGGGCGACGGATGCGGGAAAGCCCTTCGGCCAGGAGTATCTGGGAATTCTCGGCGGTTGGTTTCATGTCGATCATTGCGGCCTCAAGGTGGATACGCGGCCCTTGGTGCAGATCGATCCCGCGCATCCGATCTGCCGCGGCTGGAAAAGCTACCCCCTGCGCGAGGAGTTTTATCTCAACTTGAAATTCCATCCCGACGCCAAGCCGATCGTCAAGGCAACCGTCGATGGCAAGGACCAGACCGTGGCGTGGGCGTTTGAACGCAAAGGCCTCAAGGGCGGCCGTAGCTTCGGCACGACCCTTGGCCATTTCCATGATAACTTTACGATTCCTGAATTCCGCAAGGCGCTGGTCAACGGCATCCTTTGGACCGCCGGAGTCGATGTCGGCGCCGAAGGGGCCAAGGTTTTGCTCACTGCCGAACAGACCCAGTTGCCGAAATAGTTTTTTCTCTTCTTCAGACGATTCTTATTTGCACAGACATAGGAGATCATTCATGTCGCGGCGTGTTCTGACCGGCCTGGCGGCCCTGTTGATGTTAGCGGGCACCCCCTGGCTATTCGCGCGCAATGAAGAGCCGGCCTCCTTGTTCGACGGCAAGACGCTCGACGGCTGGGAGGGTGATAAAAAGGTGTGGAGGGTGGAAGAGGGCATCATTACCGGCGGCTCCTTCGAGGGCAATCCGCGCAACGAATTCCTCGCCACCACGAAGGACTACAAGGACTTCACCCTTTCCCTGCAATACCGTCTGATCACCAAATCGGGCACCCCCAATGCCGGCGTGCAAATCCGCAGCCAGCGCATCACCAATCCCCCCAACGAAATGAAGGGCTACCAGGCCGACATCGGCGCGTTTGGCGATGGCAAACCCTTGAGCGGATCGCTCTACGACGAATCGCGGCGCAACAAGTTTCTGGCGGCTTCCGATCCGGAACTCTTGAGCAAGACCGAAAAGCCCGGCGAATGGAACGACATGGAGGTGACTTGCAAGGGACCGCGCATCGTCATCAAGATCAACGGCAAGCAAACCGTCGACTACACGGAGGCCGATGCAAGCATTCCTCTTGAAGGCAAGATCGGCCTGCAGATTCACGGAGGCCAGAAGGCCGAAGTCTATTACCGCAATATCAAGATTCTGGAAGACAAATAGGCGATCCGTCCCTTCGACAAGCTTGAGCTTCGCTACAGCCAGTTTTCCAGCCACTTCCAGGCAAAGTCACGAATCCCATTGGGAAAATCGTGCGGGCCAGGATAGCTCTTCGTTTGAAAGGGAGTGAATTCATCTCGTTCCGGTTTGGGCCGGTTGGGCCGATACGCCGCAAGAACCCGGGCCGCCTTGGCCGGAAAACCGTAATCGGCAAACTCCTTTTCCGATTCCATGACGAGCAAGGGCCGAGGGGCGATGAGCAACATGAGATCGTCGAAATCGACCGGCGGCACCTTTTTGAGATCTTTTAAGTAGGGAGCAAACCCCTTGATGTAGGTGTACCGGCCGACGCCGGCCTTGGCTTTTTCGCCGGCCGGCGCAATCGGTTCGTATCCGCCGGGCCTGGCCCAGTGGTCCTGGGGGCGCATCCAGCCCAGCACGCCGCCGTTGGCAATCGTCACGCTGATGCGAGGGTCGAACGCCGCGGCAAACAGGCTCGAATGTCCGCCCAGGGAATGGCCCAGGCAGGCGATTCGTTTGGGATCGACCTCGGGACGGGTCAACAAATAGTCGATGGCACGCATCGCGTCCCAGGTATTTTTGCCCACCATCGACCAGGCGGGATGCTTCTGATAAAAGGCCCGCGAATCGTAGGGTCCCAATCCGGGCGAGACCCGCTCGCCGTCGGTCAACAAGTCGATGCACAAGACGACATGCCCCCGCTTGGCCAGCTCCAGCCCGTATGCCCGGCTCATCCATTTGGGTCCAAGCGGTTCGTTGCGTTTTTGTCCGGACAGTCCAGCCACAAGATCCTTGCCCGCCCCCGAAGTGGTCGGGTGAATGCAAAGGATTCCCGTGGAGGGTGAGGATGCCTTCCGGCCATCCGGCACGAGCAGCCAGGCCGTGACGAAGTCGTCCGATTCGCTGCGAAAACGCACCTGATGAAAGGCAATGCCTGCTTCCTCGCGAACCTTGGCGGTGCTGGCTTCAAGCGATGGACGCTCCTTCGGGAACGATCCAAGAAGTTCCCGCCAATCTCTACGCAATCGGTCCAGGGAAGCGAAATCCCCCGGTGGCCCTTGGCCTCTGACGCGAGGGAAAGCTGTGGACACACCCGCCAGGGCCAGCCAATCTCTGCGATCGAGTATCTCGCGGGTTCTCATTACGGCACACAACCCTTCATCAACCGGGGTTTCCGGAACGACATGGTGAATTCTTAAGAAACTGACAGCCATCAAAGACCGCGAACGGAACAGGCATGGATTTCAAGTAAGGTACGCGAGCGGCCTCGCCCCAACGTAAAGACTCGAAGTAAAGAATACACGTTCGCATCAAATAACAAAAAACGGGGTGTCCAGCAAACAACCACGTAAGATTTGCCGCCCAGAATGGGGGACTGGTTACCTTTTTCTTAAGACTACCCCGCCGGCACTTTGGGTTTCTTGACAACCTAATCGATACACCCCTAGGGTAGTGGAGAGTTTTTTTCGGCCATTCCCTGCCACCTCGCTTACTCATTCCGAACTTGGAGGAATGGATTCCAAAAGGGCGGGGAGTTTCTCGAATTTACAAATCGTCGAAGTTGATGAACTTGTTTCATGAGTGAATTCACCAGGTTCCGGTTTTTTGCGCGGCGGTTTGCAGGGTGGATTCGTAACCGAAAACCTGGCAACATCGATTTCCGAGGGCGAATCTATGCTTGGGTACCTCAAGATTTGGGTGAAATGGTTCAAGCAATTCAAGAAAGCTCGACTCCCTCAGATCCCCTTGCGGCGCCGCACCCTAGCCCAAATTGAAGTGCTCGAATCTCGCGACACGCCGGCCGGCGTGCTTTACCCCAATTACCTCTTTTCCGCGCCGATTGGCACCGTTCAGCCGCAATCGACCCCCGCTCCCAGCGGCTACACCCCGGCCCAAATCCGCCATGCTTATGGCTTCGATCAGATCCGCTTTGCCAACGGCACGGTTGCGGGCGACGGGGCGGGAATGACGATCGCCATCGTCGATGCCTACGACAATCCCAACATCGCAAGCGACCTGCACCAATTTAATCTTGCTTTCGGCCTGCCCGATTCGGGTTTCACCAAGGTCAATCAAAGCGGCGGCACCACCTATCCCAAAACGGACGCGGGCTGGGCAAGTGAAATCGCGCTCGACGTCGAGTGGGCGCATGCCATCGCCCCCAAGGCCAAGATCCTTCTGGTGGAAGCGACCGACAGTTCTTACGACAACATGTTTGCCGCGGTGGCCTGGGCCGCGAAACAATCCGGCGTTGTCGCGGTCTCGATGAGTTTTGGCGGTTCCGAGTTTTCGGGACAGACCCAGTACGATTCGGTTTTCAAAACGCCAGCTGGCCATGCCGGGGTCACCTTTGTCGCCTCGTCAGGAGATAGCGGCGCCCCCGCTTCTTACCCAGCTTTTTCTCCCAATGTCCTTTCCGTGGGCGGAACGACACTGACGCTGGATGCCGCAGGCACGATTCTGCGCGAATCGGGCTGGTCTGGAAGCGGCGGCGGCGCCAGCGCCTACGAAGCCCTACCCGCTTATCAAAAAGGCACGGTGGCGAGCACTCTCACCAAACGGGCGACCCCCGATGTTGCTTACGATGCCGATCCGAACTCCGGTTTCCCCATCTACGACACGGTCAACAATCCAACCAGCGCACCCTGGGACTTGATCGGCGGCACAAGCGCCTCGGCACCTCAGTGGGCCGCGCTGGTCGCCATCGCCGATCAAGGCCGCTCCCTTGCGGGGCTGGCATCGCTTGATGGCGCCACCCAGACCTTGCCGCAGATTTATGCGATGCCGGCAAGCAATTTCCACGACATCACCACCGGCCGCAGCACCGGCTCCCCCGCCGTGAGCGCTTCGGCGGGATATGACATGGTCACCGGCCGCGGCACGCCCTTCGCCAATCTGGTCGTGGCCAGCTTGACGGGCCAAACGACCACCACACCTCCCGTCACCAATCCCCCGCCGGTCACTCCCACGGTCAAGAGTTTGGCAGTAAGCGTCGCCAAGGCCACCGTGGTTGCGGGAACAGCCGACCAGATCACCATCAGCGCACTCGACTCGACCGGGAAGGTAGTTGCCGACTACCTGGGCAAGGTCACATTCTCCAGCACCGATGTCTCGGCCGGGTTGCCTGCCACCTACACCTTCACCGCGGCCGACAAGGGAGTCCATGTTTTCAACCTCGTGTTGAAGACGGCGGGGACGCAAAAAGTCACCGTCAGCGCTAGCGCCAACGCGCTCAGTAGTTCCAGTTCGATCACGGTCACCCCCGCGGCGCCCGCGCAAGTCCTGTTCGATCAACAACCCGGACTCGCGACAGTCGGCTCGGTCATCAGTCCCGCGGTCAAAGTTCGGCTGGTTGACCAGTACGGCAACCTGGCAACCAACGACAATTCCGATCAAGTAACTCTTCGTCTTGGCGCCAACCCGGGCAATGCCAGCTTGCAGGGAACCACCAAGGTGACGGTTTCTCAAGGGGTTGCCACCTTTGCCAACCTGTCGCTCAGCGCCCTGGGCAATGGTTACACCCTGGTCGCGAGTTCTGGCACCTTGAAAGAGGTCGCCTCGGCCACCTTCAATGTCGTCGCCGTGTCTCCTTCGCGCACGCTGCTCGATTTTGAAAATGCCTCCACCTGGAACATTGTCGGAGGTAGCTGGTGGAACAATTCCCCCACGGCACGGCGTTCAAGCGATGCGGCGCATGATGGAACGAGCGGCCTTGTCGATACCAACGGCGACGACTGGATCTACCGCAACGACTCGACCACCAAGGTCAAAGCAGGCGAAACGGTTTCCACCTGGCTCAAATTTGCCGACGCGGCCGATGGCCGGGCCTACTTTGGTTTTGGCGCGAGCAACCTCGGCACCTATTCGCTGGTGGCGGCGCCCAATTCCGGCGAACTGCAACTGCAGCTCAACGCCTTTTATGGCTACGCCACCCTGGCCACCGTCAGCCAGTCTTACCTGGCCAACCACTGGTACCGCCTCGAAGTGACCTGGGGCACCGATGGCAAACTCGTCGGCAAGCTCTTCGATAGTAATGGCAGCACCCTCCTGCAAACGGTGTCCGCAACCAACACCCTGATCAAATCGGGAGGCATTGCCCTGAGAGCCACCGGATCGGATAAGTACTGGGATTCGGCGACGGCAGCAACCACGACCACCGCGGCACTTCCGAACAACACCACCTCGGCAAGCAACGCCAAAACACTTTCCCATCAGTCGGAAATCGTCGGCCAATTGCTTCAAGGCGACGAGCCGGCAACTCTGACCTTTGTGGTCAACGGCGTTCAGCACATCCGGCGCACCGGCCGATCGAACCCGAGTGGTTTGGATCTCGCCTGATCGATTGGTTGGATTTGCCCTCCCAAAAGCACCCTGACCGTGGATCAGGGTGCTTTTTTTATTTCTGTGTTCCTCAGCCCGCGCGCGTCGATTTGCGCTTTTCTTCTTAATTGCGCCAACGAATCCCCCCGAAACCTTGTTGACATCATGTCGACACACCGGTATGTTTACGCTGTGTAAACAATTTTCTTGGAACCCAAGGTGACTCCAGAGCATGGCGGAATTTCAGCGATTGCCGATGAGCGATGCGGAGCTCGAGGTCCTCAAAATCTTGTGGGACTGCGGGCCGCTTCCAGTGCGCGACGTGTTGGCCAAGTTAAGCGGACTGGGCCAGGAATGGTCGCGTTCCACCGTCATCACCTTGCTGCAGCGGCTTGAAAAAAAGGGATATGTCCAAAGCGACAAGAGCCATTTCGCTTTTGTCTTTCGGGCCATCGTCTCTCGCGAGGACGAGATGCGCGCGCGCATGAATGTGCTGGCCAGCGAACTTTGCGAGGGGGAACCCCTGCCCCTCATGCTCGCCTTCACGCAGCAGCATCGCTTTTCGGCCGAGGAATTGGCTCGCTTTCGCAAGATGATCGACGCGATCGAACCCCGGGAAAAGAAGCGAGGCGATCAATGAGCACCATCCTGGAGTGGCTGATCCAAAACTCGCTCGTAGCCGCGGTTCTGATTCCCCTGGTCTGGCTCGTCAGCCGCCTCTTTCGCGACCGCCCGGCACTACAGCATGCGCTCTGGTTGCTCATCCTCTTAAAACTCGTCACCCCTCCCCTCGTAACCTGGCCCTGGAGCATGGAAGAACTGGGAGCCACGATCCGGTCGATGGCACCTGCAAGTTCACCGTTTGCGCAGTCGTCCTTGCAGACTGGTCCCCAGATAAGCCTCCCTGAAACACCCGATCAGGACTTCGACCGCCCCCCCGTTTTCTCACTCACCGACCCCGTCGACGCAGGTTCCATGAGCATCAGCCCACTTCCCTCGGGGCTAAGCGAGGCATCCCAACCCGCCAATTCGACCAACGGATCCTGGTTCGAAACCGCCCAGGTTTGGAGCTCCCGGATCGTACCTGTAACGTTCGGCGCTTGGATTACCGGAGCGATCCTTTGCCTGATAAGGCACCTTCGACAAATGCTGCGCCATGCCCGGCTCGTTCAGAGCGGAATGGCCCCGCCGCGGCTTCTTGTCGACGAGGTGAGCCGGGCGGCCAGACAGCTCAAGCTGGAGGCGCCCAAGATCGTGATCGTCAGGAGAATCGTCTCGCCCTTCCTCTGGTGCCTGGGCAACATCCGCCTGGTCTGGCCCGAGGCGATGGCAAATCCCCCCAAAATTTCCCGTGCGCGCGCCATCATCGGTCATGAATTGGCCCACTTAAGCCGCCGCGATCACTGGATCGCCTGGCTGGAACTCGGCGCGGGCGTGATCTGGTGGTGGAATCCGCTGTTCTGGTTTGTCAGAAACCGCCTGCGCGAAACGGCTGAGATGGCTTGCGATGCCCTGGCCATTGCCGCTCAACCCGAAGCGCGCCGCGAATATGCCGAAATGCTTCTGGAACTTTCGGCTGGTTTTCCCGCGGGATCACCAGCCGCCATCCTCGGTGTCAGCCCCGGTACCCCTGCTTCTTTTGAAAGGAGATTTTCCATGATCCTCTCGCAACGCGTGTCAGGCAAAAGGTCCTGGCCTGGAGTGTTGATTCTCATTGCCCTTGGCCTGCTCGCCTTGCCGCACTGGTCTGCGGCGCGCCAGGCACCCATCGAACGACAAGAGCGGCCTGCCCCCCGTCCGGAAGCGCAACCTCAGCCGATCACCGCGGCAGAGAAGCCAACAACCGATGATGGCATTTTCACGGCCTGGGGAAAGCAGATCGGTGGTCTGCAAGCCGGCCTGGGATTTTATGCGAACGAACGGCGCGCCTACCAGTTTGGCGAAACCGCACGCGTGGCGGTACGCCTCAAAAACGTCAGCAAGGAGACGGTCAAGTTCCAGTACCTGCACTCGTTCTTTGACGAAACGCCACCTCTACTGCTCCGCCAAGACGGTCAACCGGTTCAATTCAAGGCCGCCGCGATCTCGAGCGCCAAGCACGACCTGCCCAAGACGATCGAACTGGCGCCCGGCAAGGAGATCGAACTTTACCAGGTCAAAATCGAGCTCAAGCCAAACGTGGAGCAGGAAGCCGGACCCAATTTAAAACTTTTTGGATCGGGAATTTTCACGATGCGGTATGACCGGTTGATTGGCCCCTCCTCGATCAGCGTGCCGGCGTCCGATCCCATTCTGAGCCAACTCTCCACGGGCCCCCTGGCGCTTGCTGTCCGGCCCCACTCTTACGTCAAGTCCGACCAGCCTGACGCGGAGCAACCTCGCTGGTTTGCCGAAGGCAGCGTCGTGGGACCTGACGGCAAACCGATGAAGGATGTGGAAATTTGGGTCCATACCGGAATGGGTTCCCTCAAGGGAGGGAGCATGGGTCATACCGATGCCCAGGGGAAATACCGGGTTGAGTTTCATCGAGGCATGTTGATGGGGAGGGAGTCGTCACAACTGCAAGTCGCCAACATCACGGCATATCGACCCGGATTTGCGGAGAAGAATCTCAATCGCCATGGCGCCGGAACCATGGCGGTGCGCGCTGTCGGCGCGCAAGAGCTGAAAAACTACGGTGCCGCGAGCAGCTCGCTCGCCTTGCCCGGCGTCGCGCGCAAGGTTGACTTCGTCATGGTTCCTGCCGGACGAATTGAAGGCCGGCTGGTGGGGACGGGAAGTTTTTCGCGGATGACTCCCGCCATGGCGCGAGAAACGAAGCCCAAAGAAGAACTGCCGATCGTGGGTGCGGAAGAACGAAATCGCAGCCCACTGGCTGGCTGGAAGGTTTGGCTGACCGGTCCTGAATTGCCGCCCGCAAGCAGTGTTTACGCCAGTGCTTTCACCGATCAACAGGGCCGATTCGTGGTGGAAGATGTTCCCGTCGGCTTCAAATGGAAGCTCATGACCAATACGAACCTTCCCGGAAATCGAGAGCCTATTTCGAAAGAGTTTCAACTGCAAGCGACCGATGGTGGGCGCTCGATCCCAGTCGAGCTGGAACTGAAAAGCGATCAGAAGGAAGTGTTTTTACAGTTTTTACAGTATTTGCAATTTTCGCCATCCTCGCCCTCGGGCCCGGGTAACCCACCCAAGCCCGATCGGCCGGAACTCCAAGACGGCGCGAAGAGGCCGTCCGCCAGAGCCGTCGAGGAGAAATCAACTTATACGGCCTGGGGCCCAGAGATCGGTGGTCTGCAGGCCGGCCTGGGATTTCTCGCGGGTCAAAAGCGCGCTTACCGGCAAGGGGAAACGGCCAAGGTTGTGATTCGCATTCGTAATGTCGGCAAGGAGAATGTGAAGTTCCACTACACGAACGTGTATTTCACCGAGAACTTCCCCGTCGTGATCGATGGCCAAGGAAAAACCCACCCCGCCATTTACACCGGTTATGCCGAGGGGGGACAACGATCGATCGGAGTGGATCTGGCACCCGGCAAGGAGATGGCGCTTCATGAACAGAGTTTTGACCTCCAGTCACTCGATCCCAAGGCCAAGCTAAGGCCGCAGTCGGCTTATGGAGCGAAGAACCTTTACGGATCGGGAAGATTCCTCATCCAATACGAGCGCGTCACGGGACCAAGCTCGGGAAATCGCGGAATGCACGATCCCATTTTGAGCAACCTCCCTACGGGGAAGCTGGAACTGGAAATCCAGGATCCGTTGCCCGATCCCGCGCCCAATCCGCCAAAGGATGATGCGGCGGATGCCAAGCAGAAAGCAGACAAAGGAGAAATCGAAACAATCGAAAACTATGTCCAAACGCTTCGAGCCGCGGTCAAGAATCCCGTCGATAGCCAGCATGTTTACCGTCTGGTCATCGATGCGAAGTTTCGCAAGGCCTTGCACTGGGCGGCCGCAAAAGGCGACGATGCCCTGGTCGCGGAATTGGTGCGCAACTATTGCGGACCTTCCAATCCCGACCGGGGCGGAACTTCGCTTACCTGGACGGCCTGGCTGAACGACACCGAGGCCGTTAAAATCCTCCTGGGCCGGGGCGTGAATGTCAACGGCACCGACAGCGAAGGGCGAACGGCGCTGCACGAGGGAGCGCACTGGGGTGCGGAGATGACCAGGCTCCTCTTAGACGGGGGAGCCGACGTCAACGCCCCCAGTAAAAGGGGGGTGACGCCCCTGATGTTGGCCGCCTCGGCGCTTGCAAGCGAACCGGTCAGTTTGATTTTGGCCAAGGGTGCCGATGTCAATGCCCGCGACAACGAGGGCAAAACGCCCCTCATGTACGCGGCCTCGCAAGGACGGCTCGCCAACGCCCTAGTCCTTCTGGCCAAGGGAGCCGAAGTGCGTTTCAAGGACAAGGCGGGAAAAACCGCCCTCGACCTGGTGCGCCCTTCGAACGACGCTTATACCGGATTCGCCAGCGACGAATATGTCGGCGAATTTTTGCATCAGGCGCATAAAGATGCCGAGGCTTTGCGCGCTCTGCTGAAACGGGCGGGCCGTTAACAGTCGAAGCCCGGCGGATGGGATTTTCCAATCATGCTGAAACCGATTACCCTGACTCCCATCGCTTATCTATCTTTGCTTCTCGCAAATTTGCTGTTTATCGTCTATTTGATGCTCACTTTCTCTGGACAGAATTTTGCACAAATTGGCGAAAAAGTCACCTATAAATCGATTATCGACCTCTTAAAAGACATGAAGTATTATCAAGGAACGGGCGACTACCACGCGATCATCGACACCTTGAACCGCGTCGATATCGATACCTTGGTTTCAGGAGAACTGGCAAACGGATCACCAAGGGTGGTCGCTTTTTCCAGCGTTCCCCCGATTGCGCCGGGCCTGGAAAAGCCGGGCGATTTCAATGCGAGGTATGCTTCGATCGCTTTTCCCGATACCGCCGATACCACCAAGGATCCTCACCGTGACTATTGGGTTCTTTGGGCGAGGGCCTTTGCTTCGCGGTATAATGCAAAACTGGAAGCCGAGTTAAAACAGGGGAAGCAAAAACCTGTTGATCGATAGGCAGATAATTTTAAACGAACGATTCATCGCAAAGTCAGTGCGGCACGAGAAAACAACAATGACTAGCGTCTGCTACTTATTTTTGAATGCTTAACGATTTGAACCGTCTATTTTAATCATCTTTAATTGGCGTCCAAACGAAAGGGCCATGCGCATATCTAATATACTTGGCTTTCTTTACAGCAGGATTATGTCTTTTAATATACATATCCATTTCACGCCAGGGCTTCCAAGGTGTCACGGCCTGCGTTTTTTGATTAATTTATAAGTCGATATGTGTTCGCCTTTTTTATACTCCCCCTTCGGTGCGGGCGGTTTCTTCGGTCCACGTACTGCCTTTTTGTATTTTTCCACTTTTATATACTTTGCAATGAACCTCAGCACTTCGACCAACTTGTCCGGATTCAGGTCGCGATAGGCTTCCCACTTCTCTGGGGGCAACGCAATCATCATTCCGGGCATGGTTTCCCTGATTTCATTAGCCATGTAGTACGAGGACATTGCCGAAACTTCGGATTCAGGGTTAACGGTCCGCAGGGTTGCTCTGATTAATGCAA
>Ga0208492_1001355_pt1 | contig 15471 bp, 12 predicted proteins | sample Subbioar_CSW14AB_FD_184820 | JGI IMG/M metagenome (GOLD analysis project Ga0208492, IMG submission 184820) | Serpentinite rock and fluid subsurface biosphere microbial communities from McLaughlin Reserve, California, USA - CR12Mar_CSW14AB (SPAdes) | ecosystem: Environmental > Terrestrial > Deep... | reverse complement strand
CTGCGAACCCGGTCTCGTGGTCTCCTGCGCCTGCGGTATCACGTCGCTCGCCACTCGGACTCAAGCTTTACTTGACCACCGGCGGTTCCGTGAAGCTGTGGAAGGGCGGCGGCGAAGGCAGCGTCCACTCCAGACCGTCCGACGCTTCCCACACCCCGGCGCTCGCCTTGGCACCACCGCGCACGCACTTGATGATGATGATCGGCAGCAGGATCTGGCTCAGCCCGAAGATGAAAGCGCCGATGCTCGAGATCTGGTTGAACTCGGTGAACACCAGGTTGTAGTCGACGATACGGCGCGGCATGCCCGCCAGCCCGAGGAAGTGCTGCGGGAAGAAGGTCAGGTTGAAGCCGACCATCGTGCACCAGAAGAAGATCTTGCCCAGCGTCTCGTCATACATGTGGCCAGTCCACTTCGGCAGCCAGAAGAACACACCGGCGTACAGACCGAACAGGGCGCCAGGGATCAGGGCGTAATGGAAGTGCGCCACGACAAAGTAGGTATCGTGATACTGGATGTCGCCCGGGATCACCGCCAGCATCACGCCCGTCATGCCCGCGAAGGTGAACAGCAGGATGATCGCGATGGAGAACAGCATCGGCGTCTCGAACGTCATGGCGCCACGCCACATGGTGGCGATGAAGTTGACGATCATGAGACCGATCGGAATCGAGATCAGAATGGTGCCGATCATGAAGTAGGTCACTGCCGCCAGCGACATGCCGATGGTGTACTGATGATGGGCCCAGACCAGCATACCGATGGAGCCGACCGACACCATTGCGCCGACCATGGACTTGTAGCCGAACAGCGGCTTGCGCGAGAAGGTCGGGATGATGTGCGACACGATGCCCATCGACGGCAGCAGCAGCACGTACACTTCGGGGTGGCCGAAGAACCAGAACAGGTGCTGGAACAGTACCGGGTCACCGCCACCCGCAGCGTTGAAGAAGCTGGTGCCGAAATGACGATCGAACAGCAGCATGGTCACGCCGCTGGCGAGCGCCGGCATGATGAGAATCAGCAGGAAGGCCGTCACCATCCACGCCCAGCAGAAGATCGGCATCTTCATCAAGGTCATGCCCGGCGCGCGGGTATTGAACAAGGTCACGATGATGTTGATCGAAGCCAGAATCGATGACACACCGAGCAGATGCACGGTGAAGATCAGCAGATCCATCGACATGCCGACCTGCAATGACAGCGGCGGATAGAGCGTCCAGCCGGTGTTGACCGGCGTGCCGCCACCCGGCACGAAAGGCACCAGCACGGAGAAGATCAGCATGATGCCGCCGGCCACAAGTATCCAGAAGCTCAGGTTGTTCAGGCGCGGCAGGGCCATGTCCGGCGCGCCGATCATGAGCGGGATCATCCAGTTCGCCATGCCCGCCGCGGCCGGCATCACCGCACCGAACACCATGAACAGGGCGTGGTTGGTCACCAGATTGTTGTACAGGTCCGGCTGCAGGAACTGAATACCGGGCGTGAACAACTCGGCGCGGACCAGCATCGCCATCAGGCCGCCACTGAACAGCATGATGCAGGCGAAGATCATGTACAGCGTGCCGATGTCCTTGTGATTGGTACTCAGCAGCCAACGGCGCCAGCCGTGCGGAATATCGTGATGATGATCGTCGTGATCAATGGAGATGGCGGTGGACATGCGAATCTATTCCTCCTCGGCTACTGGTTCTATCAATGCGCGGCTGCGGTCGCTTGCGCGGCGCGCGCCTTTTCCACGTCGGCGGGTTGCACGACGTCGCCGCTGTCATTGCCCCAGGCATTGCGTTCATAGGTCGCGATGGCCGCGATATCGAGATTGTTGAGCTGGCCCCAGGGCTGCATCGCGGTGCCCGGAATGCCGTGCACGATGATGTCGAGATGGCTGGCGACCGAGCCGAGCACCACCTTGCCGTCCTTGAAGAAGCCACGCTCCTCGAGGGGCTTGGTGAGCGCTGCCGCCGCCGGGAAGGGCAGACCCGCGACGATCGGCGGGAAGGCCGGCGGCAGTCCCTTGCCATCCAGCTGATGGCAGGCCGCGCAACTCTTGTTGTAGGCATTGCGGCCACGTTCGATGAGATCTTCCTTGGGCCACACCTTGTCGGCGCCGGCTTCCGCCGCGGCCGCCGCGGCAACTGTCTGCTGCTCACCCAGCCAGGTCTTGAAGCGTTCGCTGCTGACTGCTTCCACCACGATCGGCATGCGCGCATGCCAGGTGCCGCACAGCTCCGCGCATTGCCCGCGGAACACGCCTTCGCGATCGATAACAGCCCAGGTTTCGGTCACGTAGCCAGCGATGGCGTCCTTCTTCATGCCGAGTTCCGGCACCCAGAAGGCGTGGTTGACGTCGGCGGAGGTGTGCATGAAACGGATCTTGGTATTGGTCGGCAGCACCAGGCGGTTGTCGACATCGCGCAGGTAATGCTCACCCGCCTTCTCCGGCGGCAGCGCACGGCTTTCCACCGTCAACTTCTGATCGAGGTATTCGAATTCCCACCACCATTGATGGCCGACGACCTTGATCTGCAGCATGTCCTGGTCCTTGGGCACCAGCCACAGGGAATGGAGCACCTTCTCGGCGCTGCCGGCGATGGAAAGGTCCACACCCAGCACCAGCACCGGCACCATGACCCACGCCCAGCGGCCGAAAGTGCCCAGGTGGAATTTCTGGTCCGGCACTGCGCCGCGGCTCTTGCGATGCACGAACAGCGAATAGCAGATGATGGAATACACGATCAGGAGCAGCACCGCGGTGATGCGCATCGTGAGCATGTGAATATCGTAAATGTCGCGGGCGCCAGCACTGGCCGGCTCCGGAAAGTTGTACTGCATTTCGGCAAAGACGGGCGATGAAAGCCCGCTCGCCAACAATAGCGCGCCGGTGCGCCCGCTATGGCGCAACCATCCACCTACCCGCATCCCTCGCCTCCCGATATTCGGTCTTGATTCGTTATGGACGGTGGTGTTCGACGCCTGCGATCCCCATCACAGGTCTGCCGCCACTGCGGCTTTTTGTCGCACCGGTCCCGGACTCGAAAAATAGGGAATCGCAATTCCGCAACGGCTGATCTAGATCAAGCAACCGGGTCATCCGAATACAGGACGATCAGCCTGCGGCAGCTACAGGTTGCTGGGCGCGCAATGCCTTTCCCGGGCGGCGCCCGATGGTGAATTTCAGGAGATTTTCGGCTTTGGATTTACGCACGATAGGATTGATAGGCAGTGGTCTGCTGCTGGTGGTGATGGCCTGGATGACGCTGTCGATCATGCGTCAGGCCGACTCGACGGTGACGCAACGCGTGCGCACGGTGTTACGTGAACGTCTGGGCGGACTGCGTCTGGCGCGCATGTTGGCGCGACGCGGTATCTCGCAGGAGAGCTACATTGAGCAGACGCCGCCCGATGAGGCCAAGGCCCAGCTCTCGGCCTGCGAAGGCTGTGCCGCGGTGGTGCAATGTGAAAGCGCGCTCGCCAGCGAATTGCCTCTGCGGGACATCGCCTTCTGCGCCAATGCCGCGGCCCTGGAAGCGCTGACTCACCACAGCGATACCGTGGCCGCCAACGACGAGCCCCCTGCCGATCAGCGACGCCTCGTCGCCTGCGGCGCGCATCCCTGATGATCTGAGTGCCATCGCCCCAGGCGCCGGACAATCACCGAGCACGCGCGCTCCACGGCGCGCAGCTTCATGACTCGCTGTCCACCTCGACCGCGGTGCGCCCGATGCCGGGCAGTGTGACAGCGGTGTCGCGACGGAACGGCAAGGCCAGTTGCGCCCACAGCGTGCCGGGCAGGGTTTCGCCGATGCCATAGCGGGCGGGGTAACGCCCCGCGGGCATATGGTAGGTACCGAACATGCGGTCCATCCACGGGAGCAGCGCGGCGTAATTCTTGTTGGTCACGGCGCTGCTGTCGTTGGCGTGATGCCAATGATGGAAAGCCGGCGTCGTCACCAGCTGTTCCAGATAGCCCAGGCGCAGCCCGGTATTGGCATGGATGAAGAAGCCCCAGGCGGTATTGAAGATGGCAACGGCCGCGACCAGGTCGAGTTCGCGGCCGTGGGCGCCATGGGCGAGACCAAGCAGGACCAGGGCCGCCGTACCGAGGGCGCGTGAGAACACCAGATCGAGCGGATGGGCGCGGGTATTGACCAGCCAATCCAGTTCGCGCGGGCTGTGATGTATGGCATGGAAGCGCCACAGCCAGGGGATTTCGTGGGACCAGCGGTGCGCCCAGTAATAGAGCAACTCCCCCAGCACCACGACCATGGCCAGCTGCAGCGCAAACGGCAGCCCCCTGACCCAGCTTCCCGCATCGAACGCCAACCAGCTTTGACCGACTTGTGTCGCGCCACTGACCATCACCAGGAAGTAGGCGGGCAGGATGCCCCCCAGGAAGTAATAGCCCAGGTCGAGATTGAAATCGGCGCGGAACAGCCGTTGCCGATGCAGGGGCCGCGCCCGCTCGAGCGGCGCCAGCACAGCCATCACCACGAACAGCCAGGCCGTCAGCCCGAGCGCGCGGGTCGGCATGTCGCCCAGCAAGTGCCGCCACTGCAGCAACCAGTCAGCGATCACGCCTGCCGCCGCATCGCGTACTCAGCTTGCGGCCGACCTGCCTGCCCCTTCTGTTCGGGCATCGCGGACCGTTCTATCGCCGCTGCGATCTAGAACGACTGACGGCGCGCCAGCCCCGCCATTCCGAGCAGCGCCGGCACGAACAGCCAAGCCGCCGCAGGCACCGGCACCGGCGCCAGCGACACGCCATCGATATTCAGAATCTGCGGCAATGCGCCGGGCAGGAAGTTGGCGATGAAACTCAGGGTCTGGCTGCTGCTGGAGGCGGTGAAATGCATGACATCACCCACCCACGCGGTATCGGTGAGGGTGCTCAACTGCGTCTGATTGCCGAAGGACACCTGCCACTGCGCCAGGAAATTCGGGTTGGTGTGTTCTTCGTTGGAATAGAAAGACAGTTCGTAGTGGCCGCCGACCACCAGATTGTCGATGACCTGGCTGATACCGACGGCATTCTTGCGCGGCGCGAAGTTGTCGAGGTCCTGAATGCCGAAATTGCTGCCGCCGTCGGGGCTCGGATTGCCTGGCTGGAAAGCGTTCCAGGACTCACCCGTGGGGTTGATCAAGGTCCAGCCCGTGAGCTGGCCACCGGTGTAGTTCATCGAGCCGTTGACCACCAGATTCGTCAGGGGGGCAGCCTGGGCGAGGACGGACACAGCGCAGAGCAGAACGACGGTGGCGAGATTGACGCAGGTTCTATTCATGATTGCACTCCGGTAGCGATGGAAGGGACCCAATTCGGGGCGCTGACGGGATGTGACCCCCAGTCATGCGCACGTGCATGCGCCCCGCAATCATGAACCCGCAGGGTATCGATCGTCCCCGCCACAAGCGGACCGGGTTCGCAGTTCCGACAATCCGGCGCCGCGCCCGCCCCGCCCCCCTCAGGGATAGAGGCCGCGCAACTCCATCGCGGTCAGAATGCGCGTACAGCCGATGATGAAGGCTGCGGTGCGCAGACTCACCTGGCGCTCCCGCGCCAATTCCCAGATCGCGATGAAGGCTTCGCGAATGATGCGGTCCAGGCGTTCATTGACCTCGCCCTCACTCCAGAAAAAGCTCGCGATGTCCTGCACCCATTCGAAATAGCTGACGATGACGCCGCCGGCATTGGCGATCACATCCGGCACCACCTGGATACCGCGGGCGGCGAGGATGTCATCGGCGGCGGGCGTGGTCGGGCCATTGGCGCCCTCCACCACCAGGCGGGCGCGAATGTCATTGGCGTTGTCCGCCGTGATCTGCCCTTCGAGCGCGGCCGGCACCAGAAACTCGGTATCGAGCGCCCAGAATTCCTGGACGGACAGCGCACTCGCGCCGGGGAAGCCGTTGACGCTGCCGCCGTTCTGCGCGCAATGACGCGCCAGCGCCGCGGGTGCGATGCCCGCGCCGTCGTGAATCTGGCCGGTGTGATCCTGCACGGCTATCAGGCGCGCACCGGCCTGGTGAAAAGCCTGCGCCGCCGCTGCGCCGACATTGCCGAAGCCTTGCAGCACCACGCGCGCGCCGGCCAGTTCCAGCCCCATGCGCCGCGCCGCCTCGGCCGCCACCACGAATACCCCACGACCGGTCGCGTCGCGCCGTCCGAAGCTGCCGCCGATGGCGAGCGGCTTGCCGGTCACGATGCCGGTCGCGGTGCGTCCCTGGTTCATGGAATAGGTGTCCATGAACCAGGCCATGACCTGCTCATTGGTGTTGACGTCGGGCGCGGGGATGTCCTTGTCGGGTCCGATGATGAGATTGAGTTCACTCGCATAGCGCCGTGTCATGCGCTCGAGTTCACCGACCGACAAGGCCTTGGGATCGACGCGCACGCCGCCCTTGGCACCACCATAGGGCAGATTGACCGCCGCGTTCTTGACCGACATCCACGCCGCCAGCGCCATGACCTCGGGCAGGGAAACCTGCGGGTGATAGCGGATGCCGCCCTTGCCCGGGCCACGCGCCAGACTGTGGTGGATGCGATAGCCCTCGAAATGGCCGAAGCGGCCATCGTCCATGCGCACCGGCACGTCGACGATCAGAATGCGCTTGGGTTGCTTGAGCGATTCCACCCAGCGTTCCAGCGTGCCGAGATGCGGGGTGACGCGATCCACCTGTTCGAGAAACATGCGCCATGGGTCGAGATCGGTGGCAGCGAGATAGGACGGCAGGGACGAGTTCATGTACGTGCTACCTGTCTGGGGTGAGGGAGGGCGTCATGCCTGACCGCCCGCGACGCGGTCGGTTCGAGGCGAATGGCGATAGAATCGCATCATGACTATTCAGCACCAACAACGCATCCTGCGCTTCGATGGCGCGCGCAATGTGCGCGACCTCGGCGGCCTTCCCACCCGCCATGGCGGTACCACGCGCTACGGCGTGCTGTTCCGTGCCGACGGCCTGTCGCGACTGAGTGACGCCGACCTCGGCCGCCTCGACGAACTGCGCCTGCGCACCGTCATCGACCTGCGTCACGACGAAGAACGCGAACGCGCACCGGACCGCCTGCCGAGCGGCAATCCGCCCAGGGTCTTCAGCCGGGGCTTCTACCCCAAGGGCACCGATGCCCTCTTCCACGCGGTCAACATCCGCGGCGTCGGCGCCGATGAAGCGGCGGCATTGATGTGCGCCAACTATGCCGTCATGCCGTTTGAGCACGCCGCCGAATTCAGCGATGTCATGCATCACATCATCTCCGCCGGCTCCGCGCCCCACCTCTTCCACTGCGCCAGCGGCAAGGATCGCACCGGCCTGCTGGCGGCCTTTGTGCTGTTGGCCCTCGAGGTCTCGCGCGAAGCGGTGTTCGAGGACTACCTCTTGAGCAATGGCGATTGGCAACCCATCGACCTGTTCGGCGGCAAGGCCAGCCGCGAAGCGATTGCCGCCGTCATGGCGGCGCCCTCGAGCTATCTCGAGTCCGCGCTCGATGCGATAGATGCGCGTTACGGAAGCTTCGAGGAATATCTCTCGCAGTCACTGGGCTTCGGCAAGGCCGAACGCGCAGCCTTGGCGAGCTTGATGTTGTCGTAGCTGCGAATTCATTCGCAGATTCACTCCTCGACGCGAACATCGAGGCGCGCCATCAAATGTGCGGATAAATGCGCGCCTACGGGCGAGGCATCCGCTTGCGCGCCAGACTTCGGTCGGACCCACAAGGAAATGGGCCGATGCCACCTTGCAGCGCGCGACCAAACCGGCACCTGCGCAAGCGTCGCGCGCTGTTGCGGCTCAATTCAAGCTGCGCGCCATGCGCGTGCGCCAGCCCTTCACCCGTTCATCGCCACCGAGCACGTTGAAGATATCGACCAGGGTCTTGCGCACCGCGCCGTCCTGCCAGGCACGTTGTCGCGGCAGCAGGGCGAGCAGGTCTTCGACGGCCTGGTCGAAGTCGCCTGCGACGGCGGCCTGCACGGCTTTGCGATAGGCTTGCGCCACGTCATCCTCGCCCAGCGTCGCGCTGGCCGCGTCGGCCAGACTCAGGCGCGCCTTAAGGGGCGCAATCTCATTGCCCACCTGCAGGTTGGCCGGTAATTCGGCCAGCAGTATGCGGGCCTCATCGGTCCGTCCCTGCGAGAGATAAAGCTCCGCCAATGCAAAATGCACGCGGTGGTCACTGGCGTCCATGGCATGGGCGCGTTCCAGTTCCGCCACCGCGGTGCCGGCATCGCCGAGGCCGAGGGCGGCGTGAGCGGCGGCAATCGGCCCGTCCGTAGCCCGCGCGAGATGCGGTTTGACCAGACGCTCCAAGGCCGCCAGTGGCTGCGCGCCAACTGCCTGGGCCACCACCTCACCATTGCGGAACACCACCACGGTCGGCAGGCTGCGTATGCCGTATTGCGCGGCGAGTTCCTGCTCCGCGTCGGTGTCCACCTTGACCACCGCCAGCGCGCCATCGAGCCGCGTGGCGAGATCTTCCAGCACGGGTGCAAGCTGACGACAAGGCGCGCACCAGGCCGCCCAGAAATCCACCAGCACCGCCTGCTCGTGGGATCGCTCCAATACCGCCGATGAGAAATCGGCGGCGCCGGCGTGACTGACATGCATGGCGCTCACAAGCTGCTCCTCACGATGTCGCGCGCTACTTCCTGTCCGCCAGCAGACGGTCGCGCACTTCGCGGCGCAGAATCTTGTTGGCCGCGCTCTTCGGCAGTTCCGGCCAGATGCTGATGCCCTTGGGCCGCTTGTAGTTGGCGAGCTTGTCGCGTGCGTGCTGATTCAAGGCCTCGAGATCGAGATCCGCACGACCCGCCACCACCGCATGCACCATGTCGCCCCATTTTTCATCGGGCAGCCCCACCACCGCCGCTTCGACCACGCCGTCGAAAGCCATCAGCACATCTTCCACTTCACGCGGGTAGACGTTGTAGCCACCGGAGATCAACATGTCGTTCTTTCTATCGACCAGATAGTAGAAGCCATCGTCGTCCATATAGCCGACGTCGCCGGTATGCAGCCAGCCGCTGCGGAAAGCCTGCTCGGTGGCCTCCGGGCGGTTCCAGTAATAGGCCATGGTCTGCGGACCACGACATACGATCTCGCCCACTTCGCCGGGCGGCAGCACCTTGTCGTCGTCATCGAACACCGCGCATTCGACGAAGGTGAAAGGCCGTCCGCAGGAACCGACGCGATTGTGATCCTCGGGTCTCAGGCAGGTGATGACCATCGGACTCTCGGCCTGGCCATAGCACTGCGCGAAGATGCGGCCGAAGCGGGCCTCGGCGCGGTTCAGCAAGGTCGGTGCGATGGGCGAGGCGCCGTAGGAGATCTTGCGCAGCGCGAACTGCGCGCCGTCCAGTTCCGGCTGTTCCAGAATCATGGCCAGCATGGTCGGCACCAGAAAAGTGTGGCTGGCCTTTTCGCGACTCGCGAGCGCGATGAACTCGGCGGCGTCGAACTTCTTCATCACCAGCGAACGCACGCCGCGCGCAATGGCGGGCAGGAAGAACGCGCCCGACGCATGGGCAATGGGCGCGGCGTGCAGGAAGGTATTGCCCGGTTCCAGATCAGGCACGAGATCCATGAGGAAAGCCGACAGTTCCGCCAGTTCGCCGCGCGTGGTGAGAGTGACGGCCTTGGCCTTGCCGGTGGTGCCGCCGGTATAGCCCAGGCGCAGCGGTGCATCGAGGGCGCGATCGACGGCACAGGGGCTGTCGTCGGCGTGCTGGAACATGGCCGCGAATTCGGCGCTGCCAATCTGGATGTCGGTCTCGAGACCGGCGATGTCGTCGTGGATCACCGCGCGGCTGCCGCTGTCGGCCAGCTTGTAGCAATGGTTGTCCAGCGTCTCGCGGGTATTCAGGCCCACTCGCACCAGACCGGCCTTGGCCAGCGCGTAATAGGCCACCAGGCATTCGATGCTGTTCGGCAGCAACACGCCGACGCGATCGCCGGGCTCGAGGCCGCGCGCCAAGAGCGCATTGCCGATGACGTCGGTCAGACGGTCGAATTCGCGAAAGCTGACGTCACGCGTGCCTTCGGTCAGGCAGGTGGCATCGCCGTGATAGAGCGCCGCGCGGCGGATGAGAGAGCCGATTTGCATGAGGATTCCAGGGCGTAAGAGTCGAATGACCGGGGCGCGGATCATGGCATCGCGGGCGCGGCCATGCCAAGCACCGAACGCCCTCACGCGCCGCGCAGCACCTCACCCATGCGCGCGCGATCCAGATCCCCTTCCCAGCGCGACACCACCACCGTCGCCACGCCGTTGCCGATGAAATTGGTCAGGGCGCGGGCCTCGGACATGAAGCGGTCGATGCCCAGGATCAGGGCAAGACCCGCAACCGGAATAGTCGGCACCACGGCCAGCGTCGCGGCCAGGGTGATGAAACCCGCGCCGGTCACGCCCGACGCGCCCTTGGAAGTCAGCATCGCGACCGCGAGCAGGGTCAGTTCCTGACGCAGGGTGAGATCGATGTCGAGCGCCTGGGCGACGAACAGCGCCGCCATGGTGAGATAGATATTGGTGCCGTCGAGGTTGAAGGAATAGCCGGAAGGCACCACCAGTCCCACCACCGAGCGCCCGCAGCCGAGGTTTTCGAGCTTGTTCATCAAGGGCACCAGCGCGGTCTCGGACGAAGACGTGCCGAGCACGGTCAGCAGTTCGTCCTTGATGTAGAAGACGAAGCGCAGAATGCTGAAACCGGTCAGAGCGGCGATGGTGCCGAGCACCACCACCACGAACAGCACACAGGTCAGATAGAAACTGCCCATCAGCGCCGCCAGCGGCTTCAACGCGCCAATGCCGTAGTTGCCGACCGTGAATGCCATCGCGCCGGCGGCGCCGAGCGGCGCGAGTTTCATGATGATGTTCATCATCGCGAACAAGGCCTGGGAAAACGCCGCGATGAAGCGCTGCAAGGTCTCGCGTGCCGCGCCCAGCTTGAGCAGCGCGGCACCGAACAACAGCGCCAGCAGCAACACCTGCAACAGGTCGCCCGAGCCGGTGAAGGCATCGACGAAAGTGCGCGGAATGATGTGCAACAGGAAATCCGTGGTGCTCTGCTCGGCCGCCGCCTGGCTGTAACGGGCGACAGCCTTGGCGTCGAGCGTGGCCGGGTCGACATGAAAGCCGTGGCCGGGTCTGAGCACATGCATGACGATGAGCCCGAGCACGAGCGCGAACGTCGAGACCACTTCGAAATAGATGAGCGCGCGGGCGCCGACCCGTCCAACCTTGCGCATGTCGCCCGAGCCCGCGATGCCGAGCACCACCGTGCAGAACACGATCGGCGCTATCAGCATTTTCACCAGCGCGATGAAACCATCGCCGAGCGGCTTCAAGGCCACCGCATGGGCGGGATCGAAATGGCCGAACAGCGCGCCGGCCGCAATAGCGACCAGCACGCGCACATAGAGTTTGCCGCCCTCGCCCGCCGCCTGCGGGACCGGCGCAGGGCCGGGCGACGCGACGGCGTCAGGCATGCCAGGGCTCGACCAGAATCTTGGCGTGGGTGTCGGGCGAGGCCAGCGCCGCAAACGCGTCGGCGACGCCTTCCACGCCGACTTTGCCGGTGATGAGCGGCGCGACCAGCAATTCACCTTCAGCGATGTGACGCAGCGTTGCCGCGAACTCATCGCGGCTGTAGCCCAGCACGAACTGCAGATTGAGTTCCTTGTTGATGCCGAACATCGGCTCCAAGCTGTCGCGTTGCATGCACACGCCGACCACGATGACGCGCGTGGCGGGCGGCGCGGCAACCATGATCTGTTCGATGACGCCGGGCACGCCCACGCATTCGAACATCACTGCCGGGCGCAGCGCCGGCCCCGGCACCCAGGGCGGCAGCGAGGGCGCGCGACCGGCATCGCCCCACACGGCGGCCGCGCGCCAGCTGTCGTAGGGTGAGTCGACCCCGGGGTCGACCACCACGTCGGCACCCATCGCGAGCGCGAGTTCGCGACGCCGCGCCGAATAATCCGCCGCGACGATGGGCGCCACGCCGGCCAGCTTGAGCGCCGCGATCACCGCGAGGCCCACCGGTCCGCAGCCGATGACCAGCGGCACGTCGTCGCCCTCGAGACGCGCCTTGGCCACCGCATGCACACCGACCGCCATCGGCTCGGTCAGCGCCGCATGCTCGGTTGTCAGTCCGTTCGGCACCGGCACCAGCAACTGCGAGGAGAGGCGCATGAATTCACCATAGCCGCCGGGGTGGTCGTTGGAATAGCCGATGGTGTCGAGCTTGCTGCCGCGGATCAGCACGGGCATCGCACACACACGTGTGCCGGCTTCGTAGCGGCGCGGTGTATCGGGACCGTAGTCGAGGGTTTCCGCGCAGAACTCATGGCCCATCACCACCTCGCGCTCGAGATCCATGATGAAGGGGCCGCCGGAACGGCGTGCGCCCTCCACCAGTTCGCGGGTGTGCTTGAGTGCGTGCAGATCCGAGCCGCAGATACCGCAGGCGAGGGTCTTCACCAGCACTTCGCCGGGGCCGGGTTCGGGCGTGGGCAGGTCTTCGACCTCAAGTCGATTGTGGCGCATCACGGCGGCTCGCATGGCGGCTCCTTGGACTTCCCGGTGGCAGACGGCAAAGCGCAGGATGCTATCCCGCCGGCCGTTCCACCGCCATCGCCGGTCGGTGCGAATTCATCCGCACATCCCTTGCGATTGCGAAGCGCCAGGGCGCGACAGCCATGTGCGCAAGAGCGCGCAGCCGGGAATGACGAGCTTCACTTTCCTGTGGGTCGGACTCGCGTCTGCCCTCCACAGGCGCGCCTCGGGGAGCCGCCGCATCTGACCATGAGGTCATGATCCCACGCATTGTCGCGCCCCACCCCGCGGGCTTAAGGTGCACGCTTCGACACCACGGCCATCGCCATGCACAAGACCCATCAGATCAATGCCAGCTACGCCCTGTTCGCGGTCCTGCTGGTGGTGAGCTTTCACGCCTGGTGGGCGGAGTATTCCCAGGTCGAGCCGCTGCCCTACAGTGAGTTCGAGCAGTACTTGCGCGATGGCCGCGTCGCCGACATCGAGATCCGCAACCAGACCATTGAAGGGCGGCTCAAGCAGCCCCTGGCCGATGGCCGCGAGCGCTTCATCACGACCCGCGTCGAGCCCGCTTTCGCCGAGCATCTGTCGCGGTACGGAGTGAAGTTCACCGGTGTGCTGGAATCGAGCTGGTTGCGCGATCTGCTGGGCTGGCTGTTGCCGACGGTGTTCTTCGTGGTGGTGTGGATGTTCATCATTCGCCGCATGGCCGAGAAACAAGGCATGGGCGGGCTCATGTCGATCGGCAAGTCCCACGCCAAGGTCTATGTCGAAACCGCCACCGGCGTGACCTTCGACGACGTCGCCGGCGTCGACGAGGCCAAAATCGAACTGCGCGAAGTGGTCGACTTCCTGAAAGCGCCCGCCGAATACGGCCGCCTCGGTGCGCGCATTCCCAAGGGCGTGCTGCTGGTCGGACCGCCCGGTACCGGCAAGACCCTGCTGGCGCGTGCGGTGGCGGGCCAGGCCGGCGTGCCGTTCTTTTCCATCTCGGGATCGGAATTCGTCGAGATGTTCGTCGGCGTGGGCGCGGCGCGAGTGCGCGATCTGTTTGAACAGGCACGTCAGACCGCGCCCGCCATCATTTTCATTGACGAACTGGACGCGCTCGGTCGCGCGCGCGGCATGGGGCAGTTCGGTGGGCACGATGAAAAGGAACAGACCTTGAATCAACTGCTGACCGAACTCGATGGCTTCGATCCCAGCACCGGCATCGTGTTGCTGGCCGCGACCAATCGCCCCGAAATTTTGGACCCGGCACTGCTGCGCGCCGGCCGCTTCGACAGACAGATTCTGGTCGACCGTCCTGACAAGGTCGGACGCGTGCAGATACTCAACGTGCACGTGCGCCGGATCACGCGCGGCGACGATCTCAATCTTGACCACATCGCCGCGCTGACGCCCGGCTTCACCGGCGCGGATCTCGCCAATCTCGTCAATGAAGCGGCGCTGCTCGCCACCCGTCATCGCGCCACGGCCGTCAGCATGGAGGACTTCAACAACGCCATCGAACGCATCGTCGCCGGCATCGAAAAGCATTCACGCCTGCTCAATCCCGAGGAGCGTCGCACCGTCGCCTATCACGAGATGGGCCACGCGCTGGTCGCCGCCAGCCTGCCGGGCATGGATCCGGTGCACAAGATTTCGATCATCCCGCGAGGCATCGGCGCGCTCGGCTATACCATTCAGCGCCCGACCGAAGAACGCTTTCTCATGTCCAGACAGTCCTTGAAGGACAAGATGGCGGTGTTGATGGGCGGCCGCGCGGCCGAGTCACTGGTGGTCGGCGAAATCTCGACCGGTGCCGCCGATGACCTCGACAAGATCACCGAAATCGCGCGCCACATGGTGATGCGGTATGGCATGGCGAGCGAGGTCGGTCAGGTGGTCTACGATGAAGGCAAGGAGAACTTCCTCGGCGGCGGCTTCAGCGGCGGGCCGATGCTGCGTGAACACAGCGAAGCGACCGCGCGCACTATCGACGAGGCGGTGCGCGCCCTGGTGGACGAGGCCTTTGCGCGTGCCGGCAAGATACTCGTCGAGCGACGTGCGCTGCTCGATGAGGGGGCGGAAAAGCTGCTGGCTCAAGAGACGTTGAGCGCCGATGAACTGCCGTGGTTGAAGGGCATCCGGTAGGTGCGAATTCATTCGCACGTTCGATACCGAAACGAGGCGCCTCGCGGCACCTTTGAATGTGCGAATGAATCCGCACCGACGGAAGATCCGGCGGCGTCCTCGGGCAATGGCACCCCGCCCGACTTTATTGCACAATCGCTTCATGCAGGCAGGCAACGCATCCATCACGCCGCCGTCCGGCAGCAACGCGCTGCTGGACCTCATCTACTCTCAACTCCATGACCATCGTGCCGGCGCCAGCATCGGCTGCCTCGGTGCGATCGCCGAGTTCCATGAACCCGAGGCGCGATACACCCGCGACGCGCACCGCCTGACGGCCGTCAGCGCACGCGGTGCGCTGGCGGTGCATCTCACGGGCGATGAACTCGCCTGCGCCTATGAAGCGCCTTCAGCCCACGGCGATGCATGGCAGTACGGCATCGCCCTGCTCGCGCCGGAGCGACGCGGCGCGGCGCGCGACACGCTGACCGAACTCGGTTGCGATGGCGAGGCGATTGCCGCGGCCGATCGGCACTTGCCGCTGTTCGATCTGGGCTTGGGCGTGCCGAACGTCGATTACTGCGTGCGCAGCGCCGACCCACAGGTCATCGCCGCCTTGCGTGCCCACTGCGGCAGCACCGTGGTGACGCCCGGCCATCCCCTGCAGGCGATCTTGATCGAAGCCAGTCCGACGCGTGTGGTGATGTCACCGCTGGCGCGTATCGAGGTCTATCAGGCGATTGCCCGCGACCGCACACCGCACGGCTCCCACACCCATCTGTTGCCGGACCTTCTCAGCCGCCGTC
>Ga0208492_1001354_pt1 | contig 15475 bp, 15 predicted proteins | sample Subbioar_CSW14AB_FD_184820 | JGI IMG/M metagenome (GOLD analysis project Ga0208492, IMG submission 184820) | Serpentinite rock and fluid subsurface biosphere microbial communities from McLaughlin Reserve, California, USA - CR12Mar_CSW14AB (SPAdes) | ecosystem: Environmental > Terrestrial > Deep... | reverse complement strand
CGGCGCGGCGGCGGATGTTCTCTGCCTCGGCCTTGGCGCGCAGGTAGGCGTCGGACACCTCGGCATGCTTGGCCTGCAACTCGGCCAGTTGCTGCTCGACGGGCAGGTCGCTGGCGGCAGCCGGGCTGGCTTGATCGGGCGTCGGGGTGGTCTCGCTCATGGTGTGATCGGTTTGGGATGAGGTCGTCGGGGTCCGTCAGGGATCCGTGATGAAGGGGTGGCCATCGGCGGGAGAGGGTATCGCTGCCCCTCGGCCAGCACCTGTGGCTGCCCGGAATCCGGGCAAATGAGGCCGGCCTGACCCTTTTCAAGCCCCTGATTTCAAAAAAGACCGGGAAATGTACCCGAGGGGCGGTGCCGAGCCCCGAGGATCACTCGTCGGCGCTGGCCGACCAACGCCGCCAGTCGGCCAGTTGACGGCGGTCGCGCTTGGTTGGGCGGCCGTGCTCGATGGCGCTGGCCGGTTCGGCCGCCGTCTTGCGTTGTTCGGCCGCGGCCAGTCTGGCGGCGACGCTTTCGGCGGTTTCTTCGTAGAGCTGCTGAGCCTGCGGCGCGGGGCCCCGCACGGTGCTCAGGGCGCGAACCACCACGGTGCGCTCGACAGGCCCCTGGCGGATGCCGACCACGTCGCCCGCGCGCAACTCTCGCGAGGCCTTGGCGACCTGTCCGTTGACCTGGATGCGGCCCTTGTCGATTTCGTCGGCGGCCAGGCCCCGGGTTTTGAAGAATCGGGCGGCCCAGAGCCACTTGTCCAGGCGCAGGCGCTCGGTCAGCCCGGGCAGGGGGCGGTCGGTGTCAGGCATGGTCATGCGTGCCGGAGCTGGCGGGCCAGGAAGCGGGCAGGGTCGAGCGCATCGCGCAATTCTGCCTCCATGGGGCAAGGCGTGCCACACACCCAGTGGGCCAGCAGTTCACCGACCAGCATGGACCAGGTCAGGCCGCGAGAGCCCAGCCCTCCGATGAGGTAGAGCCCGCCCTGCTCGCTGCGTTCGCGCGGCAGCATGCGCACCTGCTCGGCGCGGGCGGGCGGCTGAGCCGCCAGGCGGTCGGGATGCCAGGGCAGGGCGCCGACCAGGGGCAGGCGGTCGGGCGTGGTGGCCCGCCAGCCGACGCGGCCGCCGAGCCTTTGCGAGCCAGCCATGTCCGCCAGTTGCCGCTCGTCGGTGCCGGCGGGCAGGGCGCCCAGACGCACGGCCTGACTCAGGTTGTGGACGTGATCGGCCGAACGTTGACCGGCTTCGTTGTCATGGTGCTGCGTGGTGGCGCCGCACAGCAGGCGGCCATCGCCCAGCGTGAGCACGTAGCCTTGGCCGGCCACGGGCGCGAGGGGCCTGGCACCCACCAGGTCCGCTGGCAGCACGCTGACCTGGCCGCGCACCGCGCTGACGGGCGGGCAGGCCACCGCCTGGTCCGCCGGCAAGGTGCCCAGCAAGGCGTTGGCCTGCCAGGCGTTGGCGATCACGAGTGAGCCGGCCTCGGCCAGAACCTGTCCCTGGGCTCCCAGGGCCTGCCAGGTGCCCTCGCTTCGCCTGAGGGCGTGCACGGGCGTGGACCAACGGGTGCTCAGCAAGGGCTTGCCACCGTGGTGGTGCCGGGCCATGGCGGTCTCCAGCAGCAGCCGGCAGGCGTCGGCGGGCGACATCCAGCCGGCCTGCGGGAACCACCAGCCTCCGCTGGGCACGGGCAGGCCGCTGCGTGCGCTGGCTGCAGCCTGGTCGAGCCAGATCGCTTGCTCGCCAAGCCAAGGCAGGCGCTCGCTCAAGGCCCGCGCGCCATCCGCATCCTGCCTGGGGTCGAGCCGCAGCAGGCCGGCGGCCTGGCCGGGCAGGGCGCCGCTGTCGATCCAGCCCCGCACTCGACGCCAGGTGGACAGGGCGGCCGCCCGGTGCGCGCGTGCGTGGATGCCGTCGTCGCCGTGCACGATGGTGTGAAAGAGCCCGCCCGGGTTGCCCGAGGCGCCTTGCGCCGGACCGGTGTCGGCATCCAGCAGGGTCACCTGCCAGCCCTCCCGGGTCAGGGCGTCGGCGGCGCTGCAGCCAGCGATGCCCGCGCCGATGACGATGGCGTCACGGTGGGTGGGCGTGGGCCACAGGCCACCGGGCGCGGGTGGGTGGACGAAGCGAGGTTGGTGGCGCGCCACCGTGGTGGTCCATTTGCCGTTTTCACCGGGGCGCTTTTTGACCTCGAACTGAGCCTGGGTCAGGGCGTCACGCACGGCCCGCGCTGAAGACCAGGTGGCCGCTGTCGCGTCGCTGGCCGCCAGGCGGTTGATGCGCGCCAGCATGGGCCCGTGCCACATCTGAGGGTTGCGGACTGGTGTGAAGCCGTCGAGGTAGAAGGCGTCGACCGAGGCTTGCAGGCCGGGCAGCAGGTCGGCCACGTCGCCCAAGCCGAGCAGCAGTGTCAGCGACTGTTCACGGCCTTCGGCGTTGACCAGGCCGTCGAGGTGAAGCGTGTGCCAGCCCGGCGTGAGCGCAGGCCAGGCGGCATGCAGGCGCGCTGCCAAGGCCTGGCGCCAGAGCTCATCGTGCTCAGGTGCCTCAGGTGCCTCGGGCGCATCAGGGCGGTGAGTGGGCAGGCTGGCCAGGTCGGCTGGCGCCGGCGCGGCGAGCTCGCTGGCGGTGGGCAAACCGTGCACGGCGGCCAGGTCATCTGGCCGCAGCGGGTGCTTTTCGATGGAGATGAAAAACAGCCGGTCGCAGCGTCGCGGGTCCTGGCGCCAGGCGGCCCAGGTGGCCAGGCAATTGTTGCCCAGGCCGAAGCCGGTTTCTAGGATGGTGAAGCGGTCGCGCCCCTGCCACCTGCCCGGCAGGCCATTGCCACGCAGGAAGACGCCGCGGGCCTGCAGCCAGGCCCCGGCACTCGGGTGGTACACATCGCCGTAGTCGGGTGCATAGGGGGGCTGTCCGGTCTCGCCGGACGGGTGGGCGCTCAGGCGCGCCGGGCTCACTGTCATCGTTTGCGGGTCCTCATGCGCCGGCGTGGCCGGCCCACGTCAGGCGCGCGCGAGCACGCAGGCGCATCGGCCTCACTGCGCCAACCACCCACCGTCCACGTTCCAGGCCACGCCGCGCACGTTGTCCGCCCCTGGCGAGCACATGAACACGGCCAGGTCGCCCAGCTGCGATGGCGTGACGAACTGCAGCGAGGGCTGCTTCTCGCCCAGCAGGTCCTTCTGAGCCTCGGCCACCGAGATGCCCTCGCGCTCGGAGCGAGCGTCGATCTGCTTTTGCACCAGGGGCGTTAGCACCCAGCCCGGGCAGATGGCGTTGACCGTCACGCCCGTCTGCGCGGTTTCCAGCGCAGCGGCCTTGGTCAGGCCGACCAGGCCGTGCTTGGCGGCCACATAGGCCGACTTGCCGGCCGAGGCCACCAGGCCGTGGGCCGACGCGATGTTGATGACGCGGCCCCAGTTCTTCTTGCGCATGCCCGGGATGGCCAGGCGCATGGTGTGGAAGGCCGAGGTCAGGTTGATGGCGATGATCGCGTCCCACTTTTCGACGGGGAAGTCCTCGACGTTGGCAACATGCTGGATGCCGGCGTTGTTGACCACGATGTCGATGCCGCCGAACTCGGCGTCGCCATAGGCGAACAACGATTCGATCTCGGCGGGCTTGCTCATGTCGGCGCCGTGGTAGCCGACCTTGACGCCATGCTGTTGTCCAGCCGCCAGCACAGAAGCCCTGGGCGCATCGACGTCGCCGAATCCGTTCAGAATGACATTGGCGCCCTGGGCGGCCAGTCGTTCGGCGATGCCCAGACCGATCCCGCTGGTCGATCCGGTCACGAGGGCGGTTTTTCCATTCAACATCAGGGGCCTCCGGTGCACGAAGAGAAACACAATGTGGACCGAGCCATTATCTGACGACGCCACAAGATGACAACGCAACACCCCGCTGCCCCCTTGGTCGAAACCGCTTCGGTGCAGCCGACGCTGCATCACGTCGTGTGCCCGGGTGCGAGCAAGACCGATGCCCAGGCGCACCGCATGGCGTACTGGCGCTGGGGCGACGCGCGCAACCCGCGTGTGTTGTTTTGCGTGCACGGCCTGAGCCGCCAGGGGCGTGACTTCGATGTGCTGGCCCGAGCCTTGTCCACGCACTACCAGGTGATCTGCCCCGACGTGGTGGGCCGTGGTCATTCCGACTGGCTGGCCGATCCGAAGGGGTATCAGGTGTTTTCGTATGTCTCCGACATGGTGGCCTTGCTGCAACATGTCCGTCAGGCATTGGGCGCTGCCGGGCCGCTGGACCTCGATTGGGTCGGCACCTCGATGGGCGGTTTGATCGGCCTGGGCTTCTCGTCGCTGCCGCCTGAAGTCTCCGGTGCGCGCCTGCGCCGCTTCGTGCTCAACGACGTGGGCCCGCGCCTGCGCTTCGATGCCATCGTTCGCATCGGCGACTACCTGGGCAAGCCCCTGCACTTCGCCTCGCAGCAGGAGGCCGCCGACTACCTCTGGAGCATCTCCACCGGTTTCGGCCCGCACACGCCCGAGCAATGGCTGGCGCTCAGCCTGCCTTTGTTGCGACCAGCCGATGGTGGCGGCTTCGTGCTGCACTACGACCCGGCCATTGCCGAGCCCTTTCGCAGCGTGACAGCGGAGCAGACCGAAGCCGGCGAAAAGGCCTTGTGGCAGGTCTACGATGGCCTGGCCAACATCCCCTGCGAGACCCTGGTGATGCGCGGTGCCGACTCCGACCTGCTTGACCGGGCCACCGCGCTGGAGATGACCCAGCGAGGCCCCAAGGCCCGCCTTGTCGAGTTCTCCGGCGTGGGGCACGCGCCCACCTTGATCGCCCCCGACCAGGTTGAAACGATCCGGGAGTTCCTGCTGGCATGAAGACCGGATCCCTCGATGTCGCACGAGACGATGGCCTGCTGAGTGCCGGCAGTCTGCACGCGCCCATCGTCGACCTGGCCGAGGTGGCTGGCACGTCGACACCAGAAGCCCAGGCCGCGGGGGCCTCGGCCAACGAAGGCGGCGTGGAGCTGCTGCGCCGCGCACGTGCCTTCGCCGAGCCCTTGCTGTCGGGCCAGACCTTCGACACGGGAGAAGACGCGCTCGTGCATGCAGACGGCGTGGGCGCCATCCTGCACGGCATCGGTGCTTCGCCTTCGCTGCGCGCGGCGGCCTACCTGGTCTACGCCAGCGACTACCTCGCCAACCCCCAGGACGTGCTGAGCCGCGCTTTTGGCGCCGATGCAGCGGCGCTGGTGGCCCACACCGTCAAGCTGGTGCAGGTGCAGCGCAACGCCCGCGACCTCATGGGCGACGAGACCGACGCGCCCCTGGACGCAGAACAGGTCGAGCGCATCCGCAAGATGCTGCTGGCCTTCTCGCGTGACCTGCGCGTTGTGCTGCTGCGCCTGGCATCGCGCCTGCAGACCCTGCGCCACTACGCCGAACGCAAACTGCCGTGCCCCAAGGCCCTGGCGCGCGAGTCGCTGCAGATCTTCGCGCCGCTGGCCAACCGCCTGGGCATCTGGCAGATTAAGTGGGAGCTGGAAGATCTGTCCTTCCGGTTCCTGCAGCCCGACACCTACCGCACCATCGCCAAGGCCCTGCACGAAAAGCGCCTGGAGCGCGAGCGCCACATCGAGCAGGTGCGTCAGCAGCTGCAGGAGGCCTTGGGCGCCGCCGGCATCGAGGCTCAGGTGCAAGGGCGGCCCAAGCACATCTACAGCATCTACAAGAAGATGCAGGGCAAGGCCTTGTCTCTCGACCGCGTCTTCGACCTGCGGGCCCTGCGCGTCATCGTGAGCGATGTGCACGCCTGCTATGCCGCGCTCAGCTGCGTGCACGAACTGTGGCAGCCGCTGCAGGAAGAGTTCTCCGACTACATCGCGCGGCCCAAGTCCAACGGATACCAGTCGCTGCACACCATCGTGCTCGATGACCAGGGCCGCTCGATCGAGGTGCAGATCCGCACCCAGGCCATGCACGAGCACGCCGAAAGTGGCGTGGCCGCACACTGGGCCTACAAGGAAGCCGGCTCGAAGGGTTATGCCGGCGTGCAGGCCGCAGGCGACTTCGAGTCGCGCGTGGCCGAAGCGCGCAAGATGGTGCTGCGCCAGCTGCTGGCCTGGGAGCGCGACGTCGCCGAAGCCGGGCATGGGGGGCACGCAGGCTCGCCCAGCGTGCAAGGGCTTTTCGAAGACCGCATCTACGTTTTCACCCCGGGCGGCGACATCATCGACCTGCCGGCTGGCGCCACGCCCATCGACCTGGCCTACGTGCTGCACACCAACCTGGGCCACCGCTGCCGGGGGGCGCGCGTCGATGGTGCCATGGTGCCTTTGCAGACACCCCTGCAGAGCGGCCAAACCGTCGAGATCGTGTCGGCCAAAGAGGGCGGCCCCTCGATGGACTGGCTCAACAGCGAGCTGGGCTACCTGCGCAGTCCGCGCTCGCGGGCCAAGGTCCGCGCCTGGTTCAATGCGCTGGCTCAGCAAGCCACCATCGCGCGAGGCCGGGAAGCGGTTGAAAAGCTGCTGCAGCGCGAAGGCAAGACGGCCGTCAAGTTGGACGACCTGGCCTCGCAACTGGGCTTTCGCAGCGCCGATGCGCTGTTCGACGTGGTGGGCAAGGACGAGTTCTCGCTGCGAAGCATCGAGCAGGTGCTGCGTCCCACCGAGCCCGCGCCGGACCCTGAAGAGGCGTTCCTGCAAAAGCTGGCGCGCGGCGATGCAGCAGCGCGCCCTGATGGCGATGGCAAGGGCGTGCTCGTTGTCGGCCTGGACTCGCTGCTCACGCAGCTGGCGCGCTGCTGCAAGCCCGCGCCGCCCGATCGGATCGGGGGTTACGTGACGCGTGGCAAGGGGGTGGCCGTGCACCGCGCCGACTGCAGCAACTTCCAGCACATGGCGCGCGAGCACAAGGAACGCGTGATCCCGGTCACCTGGGGGCGCCAGGCCATGACGGACAAGGCCCACTACGCGGTCGACGTGTCCATCGAGGCGCTCGACCGCCCGGGGCTGATGCGCGACGTCTTCGACGTCTTTGCGCAAGGCAAGATCACCGTGCTGTCCATGCACAACCAAACCGTGCGCGAGCACCTGCAGCTCACGCTCACGCTGCAAACACCCGACAGCAGCCGCTTGGGCGGCTTGCTCCACAAGGTGTTGCAAATCCACGGCGTCTTGCGCGTGCGCAGAAAATAGTGCTATTATCTCGGTCTCGACAGGCGCATAGCTCAGTTGGTTAGAGCACCACCTTGACATGGTGGGGGTCGTTGGTTCGAATCCAATTGCGCCTACCAAAATACTGTCGATGAAGCCCCAGGTCACAAGCCTGGGGCTTTTTCTTTTTCTCACGCTTGTTTTCCACTTCTACAATGGCCCGAACACAGAGTCATGCATGAGGAGTCCCGGATGAGCCCAGCCCCCCGAAAAGCCCGCAGCGCAGCGCCCTCAGCCGAAGAGCCCGCGGGCGGCGATGCCGGGCAGCCGACGGCGGCGGGCACCCGGATCATCAAGAAGTACCCGAACCGGCGCCTCTACGACACGCAGACCAGCAGCTACATCACGCTGTCCGAGGTCAAGGACATGGTCATGGCCTGCGAGCAGTTCGTGGTGCGCGACGCCAAGAGCGGTGAAGACCTCACCCGCAGCATCCTGCTGCAAATCATCCTGGAAGAGGAAACGGCCGGCGTGCCGATGTTCTCGACCCAGGCGCTGGCCCAGATCATTCGCTTTTATGGCCACACCATGCAGGGCCTGATGGGCAACTACCTGGAAAACAACATCCAGTCCTTCATCGACCTGCAGTCCCGCCTGACCGAGAACTCGGTCATGAACCTGCAGAACCCGCTGATGCAGAACTTCATGGGTGGCTACATGGAGCAGTCGCGCAACCTGTTCACGCAGATGCAGGAGCAGATGAGCAAGCAGGCTGAAACCCTGATGGGCAACCTGGGCGCGGGCCTCACGCCCAAGAAATGAAACTGCAAAGCCCGCTCACAGCAGTGGCTTGAGCCCGCTCCACACGTTTTCCAGCATCACCGGGTGGGCCTTGGCCAGCGGGTGGATGCCGTCACCCTGGAACCAATCGCGCGCATCGGCGCGGTCGGCCACCCCTTTGAGCAGGAACGGCACCAGCGCGACCTTGCGCTCCTGCGCCACGCGCCCGAACGCCGCCGAGAAGTCATCCGCATAGCGCTTGCCGTAATTGGGCGGCACCTGCATGCCCACCAGCAAGACCTTGGCGCCCGCGGCCTGGCTGGCCTGCGTCATCGCCTGGAGGTTGTCCTGGGTCGAGCGGATGGGAAAGCCGCGCAGCGCGTCGTTGCCCCCCAGTTCGATCACCACATGGGTGGGCCGATGCTGCTTGAGCAAGGCTGGCAGGCGAGTGCGGCCACCCGAGGTGGTCTCGCCACTGATGCTGGCGTTGACCACCCGGGCCTCGATGCCTTGCTGTGCCAGCCGTGCTTCGAGCAGGGCCACCCAGCCGGCGCCCCGCGCCAGGCCGTACTCGGCCGAGAGGCTGTCACCGACGATCAACACCGTGCGCGGTGCGGCCGACTGCGCCAGCAGCGGCATGGCCGCCAGGAAAAGACCAGTAGCCCCCAGGACCATCCGACGTCGCTTAAAGTGTTGGCGTTGCCCTTGCATGCTAGCTTTCATGACTGTCACGGCTCCTTCGCATCCTGCCACATCGCCTGCCGACACGCCCGCCCACGTGGCTGCACCCGCCATCGCTGTCCGCGGGCTGAGCAAAATCGTCGAGGACGTCAGCGGCCCGCTCACCATCCTCGATGGCATTGAACTCAGCGTGCCCCGGGGCGACTCGCTGGCCATTGTTGGCGCATCGGGGTCGGGCAAAAGCACCTTGCTGTCTTTGCTGGCCGGTCTTGACGTGCCCAGCCATGGCGAGGTGTGGCTTGGCGGGCGCAACCTCTTCGACCTCGACGAAGACGCGCGCGCCGCGCACCGCGCCGCCCACGTCGGCTTCGTCTTCCAGAACTTCCAGCTCATCGGGCACCTCACCGCCATCGAGAACGTCATGCTGCCGATGGAGTTGCGTGGCGATCGATTGGCGCGCAGCAAGGCCGAAGCCATGCTCGCCCGAGTCGGGCTGGGGCAGCGCCTGAACCACCGACCGGTGCTGCTGTCCGGCGGCGAGCAGCAGCGGGTGGCCCTGGCGCGCGCCTTCGTCATGCGCCCGGACATCCTCATGGCCGACGAGCCCACCGGCAGCCTCGACCACGCCACGGGCCTGGCGGTCATGGACCTCATGTTCGAGCTCAACCGCGAGATCGGCACCACGCTGGTCCTGGTGACGCACGACGAGCAGATCGCCCAGCGCTGTGCACACCGCATCCGCATCCAGGCAGGGCGGCTGGTCAACTGAGCAGCTCAAAGGCCGCAGAACAAGGGTGCGCACCGGCAGCGGTTACGATGCCGGCATGAGTCAGAAACTGCTGTTCGGTTTTCACGCCGTCACCGTGCGCCTGAAGGTGGCGCCCAAATCCATCCGTGAGTTGCATGTCGATGCCAGTCGGCATGACCAGCGCATGAAGCAATTCCTCGCCAAGGTCGAGGAAGCGGGCCTGCGCGTCATCGAAAGCGACGACGATCGCCTGCAGCAAATGGCCGGCACGCACCGCCACCAGGGCGTCGTGGCCCGTGTGGATGCCGTGCAGCAGGCCCGCTCGCTCGACGACCTGCTCGACGAACTCACCGAACCGGCCTTGCTGCTGGTGCTCGATGGCGTGACCGATCCACACAACCTCGGCGCCTGCCTGCGAGTGGCCGACGGCGCGGGTGCTCACGCCGTGATCGCGCCCAAGGACCACGCCGTGGGCATCAACGCCACGGTGGCCAAGGTGGCCAGCGGTGCCGCCGAGACGGTGCCTTATTTCATGGTGACCAACCTGGCGCGTACCCTGGGTGAGCTCAAGGAGCGCGACATCTGGGTGGTGGGCACGTCGGACGATGCGCCTGGCGACCTTTATCAAACTGACTTCCGCCGTGGCACGGCCGTGGTGCTGGGCGCCGAAGGCAGCGGCATGCGCCAGCTCACCCGCAAGCACTGCGACGAGCTCGTCAGCATCCCGATGATGGGCGGCGTCGAAAGCCTGAACGTCTCGGTGGCCAGCGGCGTGTGCCTCTACGAGGCCCGCCGTCAGCGCATGGGCTGAGGCGCCTGCAGCACCGCTTCCCGGTGGGCGTTGGCCCGCTGCTGCACGCGCTGGGCCCACAGGCTCAAAGCCAGCGCCACCAGCATCCACGCCAGGCCCAGCCAGTGCAGCTGCTCGTAGCCGTGGTGTGAGATCACCCATCCGCCTCCGCTGGCGCCCAGCGCGTGGCCGAGGTAAATGGCCGAGGTGTTCAGCGCCATCAGCGCGGGCGCCAGCCGGGGCGACAGGCCGCCCAACCGCGCCTGTTGACCCGAGTTGGTGGCGAAGCCTGAAATGGCCCAGGGCAGCAGCACGGCGGCCAGCACGGGCAGCGAGCCCGCCAAGGGCCAGATCAGCAAGCTCACGGCCATCAGCGCCAGCGTGAGCGTCACGGCGGGTGCCGCGCCGACCCGATCGATGCTGCGGTTGAGCAGCACATTGCCAGCCAGAGCCAACGCGCCGAACCAGCCGAACATGATGCTGATCTCTTCCGGCGAGGCGCCGAACACCTGCTTGTAGTAAGGCGCTGTGTAGCCCAGCACCGTGAACTGCCCGGCGCTCTGGCAGGCCGTGACCGCGACCACCGCCATCAGCAAGGGCGACTTCAGCACCTTGCGCCATGAACGCAGTGACAGGGCAGGGGGGCGGATGCCCGCTGGCAGGTGTCGCCACACCAGCCACGCCGCTGCGAAGGCCGCCATGCCGATCAGTGCCATCGCCATGCGCCAGCCCATGCGCTCGCCGATCCAGGCGGTCAATGGCATGCCCGCCACCGAGGCGATGGACCAGCCCATGAAGACGAAGGTGATGGCTTGACCGCGCTTGGCCGGCGTCGACATGAAGCCCGCTGTCGCCGCCGCCTGCGGCGTGAAGACCGCGGCCGATAACACGGTCAATGCGCGTGCGGGCCACAACCAGGGGTAGCTGGGCGCGAGGGCGCACAGCAGGTGCCCGACGGCGTACCAGACCATGGTCCAGGCCAGCAGGGTGCGCCGGTCGATGTGTCCGATCAACCAGGCCAGCAGCGGGGCCCCGAAGCCCATCATCAGCGCGGCGATGGCCAGCAACTGGCCGCCGGTGGTCACGCTGATGTTCAGGTCATGGGTGAGGTCGTTGAGCGTGCCGCCCACCACCATCACGCCACAGCCGATGACGAAGTTGCCGAACAGCAGCGACCAGCGGGCCGCCCGGATGCTCTCCCGGGACAGCGCCCGCTCCAGTTCCATGGGGTACTGCCTTGTTGCGGAATCAGTGAGGCACGCGCAGCGCTTCGGGGTTGACGATGCCGCTCGGCTCGCCCGCGACGAAGTTCAGCAGGTTCTCGAAGGCCGAGCTGAAAAGCTGTTCGTAGCTGTCCTGCTCGACCAGGCCGATGTGGGGGGTGCAGACGGCGTTCTCCAGCCTCAGCAAGGGGTGGCCTTGCAGGATGGGTTCGCTTTCGAAGACGTCGACGGCGGCCATGCCCGGGCGACCACGGTTGAGCCCTGCGACCAGCGCGTTGTCCTGGACCAGTTCGGCACGCGAGGTGTTGACGAACAGGGCCGTGGGTTTCATGCGGCTGAAATCATCGAGGGTGATGATGCCTCGGTTGTCGTCGCTCAGCCGCAGGTGAAGGCTCAGCACGTCGGAGGTGGCAAAGAGGTCCTCGCGGCTGGCGGCAGCCCGAAACCCATCGGCAACGGCTTGCGAGCGGGCGGCCTCGCTGCCCCAGACCTGCACGTCCATGCCAAAGGCGCGGCCGTAGCCAGCCACCATCTTGCCCACCTGGCCGTAGCCCCACAGGCCCAGCGTCTTGCCCTGCAGCTTCATGCCCAGGCCGAAGTTCACGGGCATCGAGGCTGACTTCAGGCCCGATTGCTGCCAGGCGCCATGCTTGAGGTTGCCGATGTACTGCGGCAGTCGCCGCATGGCGGCCATCACGAGGGCCCAGGTGAGCTCGGCCGCGGCCACGGGTGGGGTGTCGCATTCGGCAACGGCAATGCCCAGCCGCGTGCACGCTTGCAGGTCGATGTGAGAGCCCACCTTGCCGATCTGGCAGATCAATCGCAGCTTGGGCAGCTTTTCAAGCAAGGCTTTGGGGAAGTGCGTGCGTTCGCGGATGACCACCAGGGCCTCGGCGTCGCGCAGGCGCACCGCGAGCTGGCCGGTCCCCTTGACCGTGTTGGTGAAGACCTTGGCTGACAAGCCGTCGAGTCGGGCGGCGCAAGGCAGTTTGCGGACGGCGTCCTGATAGTCGTCCAGGATGATGATGTTCATGAGGCTGTCGGGTGTCCAGCCTGACATTGTGCAACGCCTGCGCCTGCGCTGGGCGCCACGGGGACATCCTCAGAAATTCGTTACCAGGTTGTCACCTTCGCGCCGCGGATGTCGTCGGCTTTGCGCGAGGCTCGCACCGGGAAATGGCTGTCCAGCGCGTCGAGTCGCAACTGGGCCTCGATCTGGCCCCTGTGGGTGGAAATCACCTTGAAGACGTCGGCGCGCAGGTGCCACAGCTCCCGCAGGGATCGGGCGGTTTCGATCTGATCGCGCACCTGATTGGCGCGCAGCGACTGCAGGTCCCACAAAGAGGCCACGAACTCTGTCTTGATGGCTCGCAAGCCGTTGGCGCTGGCCAGGGGCCGAGGCGACTCGTCGTTGTCCCACAGCCAGTTCCAGAAGCCCCGGGCCCACAGCTTCCACAAGGGTTGCGGTGGCGCGAACTGGGAGGGGGGGGTGACGCTGGCGCGGCGCGAGGCCGAACCACTCAGGTCTGACAGGTCGACCGGGGCGTCGTGGGGCAGTTGCACCGGGTTGAGCAAGGCGCGCTTGGTCCCCTGGGTGTCAACCTGTGCGGACTCGTCATTGGAGTAGAAAAAGGATGCCATCGTGCCCTCGCTGCGCCTTTGAGCGCGTCTCGTACTGGACATCGACCATCCTAAGGAGCCCTTGAGCAGGGTACACCCGTAAAAAAAGGGCCTCGAGGGCCCGTTTCCGTGGACTGTTCACGGCCTGCGCCGCGCACCGACCGATCAGACGGCCATGGCGGCCACCCGCGCGATGGGGATCAGGGTGTTGCCGGCCTGGCGAGCTTCGTCAAAGACCTCGCGAGCGCAGGTTTCGCAGCAGCCGCAGCAGGTGGCCACGCGGGTGCGATCCTGCAGCGCGTCAAAGGAGCCGCAACCCATGTTGGCTTGCTTGACGATTTCCTTGTCGGAGACGGCGTGGCAGACGCAGACGATCATGGCAGGGCGCGCAGGGCTTGTGAATGAGAACGAGTCGCATCATAAATGCGAATGATTCGCAGCACAAGCCCCAACTCAAGCCCGGACCCTGAATGGGGGGATCCATCCCCCCGGTTTGTCAGCTGTTGACCTCGCCCATGATGGATTGCAGGTAGTTCTGCTCACCCACCTTGCCGATCAGGTCGATCTGCGTCTCCAGAAAGTCGATGTGCTCTTCGGTGTCGTCCAGGATGTCCTGGAACAGATCGCGCGAGACGTAATCGCGCACCGACTCGCAGTAGGCAATGCCTTCCTTGACGGTGGCCTGGGCCGCCGTTTCGAGCTTGAGGTCGCAGGCCAGCAGCTCGGGCACGTCCTCGCCGATGAGCAGCTTGCCCAGGTCCTGCAGGTTGGGCAGGCCGTCGAGGGTGAAGATGCGCTCCATGAGCTTGTCGGCGTGCTTCATCTCGCCGATCGACTCTTCGTATTCCTTCTTGGCCAGCTTGTCAAAACCCCAGTGCTTGAGCATGCGGTAGTGCAGGAAGTACTGGTTGGTGGCCGTCAGCTCGTTCTTGAGCTGCGCATTGAGCAGCTCGATGACCTTGGCATCGCCTTTCATGGTGTCCTCGCTTGGTGGGGGTCGATTAGCACATTGTGGACCAGGGGCGGGCGGATGCCGCGTGTCGTGCCGACATCCCAACAGGTCGGATCGGGTATACTTCTAAGGTTTACCCGCAACCATCCCCCCGTCTGGCGAAACCACGCCGATCAGGCCTGCACACGTGTACACGAGTGTTCGCAATCGGTCTTGTCTTTGTCGCGCCCGTGTCCCGGCCATGTGCCGTTGCACGCAGGCTGTGAACAAGGCGCAAAGGTGAGCCAGGCGCGCACAACAAACGGAGAACGAACCCGTGCTGCCCGTCCTGCCCCAAGCTCTTCTGGCCCTCGCAGACGGCACGGTCTTTCTTGGCACTTCGATCGGCGCAGCCGGTCACACGGTCGGCGAGGTGGTGTTCAACACCTCCATCACCGGCTATCAGGAAATCCTCACCGACCCGAGCTACTGCCGTCAGATCGTGACCCTCACGTATCCGCACATCGGCAACTACGGCGTCAACGGTGAAGACGTCGAAGCCTCGAAAGTCCATGCCGCTGGTCTGATCATCAAGGATCTGCCCATCCGCACTTCCAACTTCCGTCAGACCCGCACCCTCTCGCAATACCTGCAGGACGAAGGCACGGTCGGCATCGCCAACATCGACACCCGCAAGCTGACCCGCATCCTGCGCTCCAAGGGTGCCCAGAATGGCTGCATCGTCGCCCTGGCCGCTGGTCAGGACGTGACCGACGCCGTCATCGCCGATGCCGTGGCGAAGGCGAAGGCCGCACCGAACATGGCCGGCCAGGACCTGGCCCAGGTGGTCTCGCGCACCGACACCGCCGTGTGGGACGAAACCGAGTGGAAGCTGGCCAACCCCGAGTTGGGCGGCAAGCCTGGCTTTGGCAAGCAGACGGCTCCGAAGTTCCACGTCGTGGCCTACGACTTCGGCGTCAAGCGCAACATCCTGCGCATGCTGGCCGAGCGCGGCTGCAAGGTCACCGTGGTGCCCGCCAAGACGCCCGCCGCCGAGGTGCTCAAGCACAAGCCCGACGGCATCTTCCTGTCCAATGGCCCTGGCGACCCGGAGCCTTGCGACTACGCCATCGCTGCCGCCAAGGAACTGATCGAAACCGGCATCCCGACCTTCGGCATCTGCCTGGGTCACCAGATCATGGCCCTGGCCTCCGGTGCCAAGACCTACAAGATGCCCTTTGGCCACCACGGCGGCAACCACCCCGTGAAAGACCTGGACAACGGTCGCGTCAGCATCACCAGTCAGAACCACGGTTTTGCCGTGGACGCCAAGACGCTGCCCGCCAACCTGCGCGCCACGCACATCTCGCTGTTCGACGGCACGCTGCAAGGCCTGGCCCGCACGGACAAGCCCGCTTTCTGCTTCCAGGGTCACCCGGAAGCTTCGCCCGGACCGCATGATATCAGCTACCTGTTCGATCGTTTCACTGCGCTGATGGAGAAGAACAATGCCTAAGCGCACAGACATCCAGAGCATCCTCATCATCGGCGCCGGCCCGATCATCATCGGCCAGGCCTGCGAA
>Ga0208492_1001353_pt1 | contig 15478 bp, 15 predicted proteins | sample Subbioar_CSW14AB_FD_184820 | JGI IMG/M metagenome (GOLD analysis project Ga0208492, IMG submission 184820) | Serpentinite rock and fluid subsurface biosphere microbial communities from McLaughlin Reserve, California, USA - CR12Mar_CSW14AB (SPAdes) | ecosystem: Environmental > Terrestrial > Deep... | reverse complement strand
GACGTTCGAGAAACAGCACAACGCTGGCGACCGCTGGGTCACGCCGCAGATCGTGCACGACCTCAAGGCCATCGCGAAGAAAGAGGGCCTGTGGAACCTCTTCATGCCGCCGAGCGAGCATGATGATGACGAATTCCACGGCGCCGGTCTCACCAACATGGAATACGCGCCGCTCTCCGAGCTGATGGGCCGCGTGAGCTTTGCCTCGGAAGTATTCAACTGCTCGGCGCCCGATACGGGGAACATGGAAGTGTTCCACCGCTACGGCACCAAGGCGCAGAAGCAGAAGTGGCTGAAGCCGCTGATGAACGGCGAGATCCGTTCGGCCTTCCTGATGACCGAACCGCAGGTTGCTTCCTCGGACGCCACGAACATCGAGACGCGCATCGAGAACAAGGGCGACCACTACCTGATCAATGGCCGCAAATGGTGGTCGTCGGGCGTGGGCGACAGCCACTGCAAGGTCGCCATCGTGATGGGCAAGACCGATCCGTCCGCCGCCAAGCACAAGCAGCAGTCGCAGATCCTCGTGCCGCTCGACACGCCCGGGATCAAGGTGCTCCGCATGCTGCCGGTGTTCGGCTATGACGACGCCCCGCACGGCCACGCGGAAGTGCTGCTCGAGAACGTGAAGGTTCCGATCGAGAACATGATCCTCGGCGAAGGCCGCGGTTTCGAGATCGCGCAGGGCCGCCTCGGGCCGGGCCGCATCCACCACTGCATGCGCACCATCGGCGCGGCGGAAGTGGCGCTGGAGAAGATGTGCAAGCGCCTCCTCACGCGTACGGCGTTCGGCAAGAAGGTGGCCGAGCAGTCGGTGTGGGAACAGCGCATTGGCGAAGCGCGGACGGACATCGAGATGTGCCGCCTGCTGACGCTGAAAGCCGCGTACATGATGGACACGGTGGGCAACAAGGTCGCCGCGAACGAGATCGCCATGATCAAGGTCGCTGCTCCGCGCATCGCCTGCAAGATCATCGACGACGCGATCCAGGCCCATGGCGGTGGTGGTGTGACGAGCGATTTCGGCCTCGCGCGCGCCTATGCCTCGATCCGTACCCTGCGCCTCGCGGACGGTCCGGATGAGGTGCACTGCCGCGCCATCGCCCGGAACGAGTTCAAGAAGTACCGCGACAATGCGTATGCTCAGGAAGTTGCGGCCGAGAAGTATACGGAAGTGGTCGGCTCGCGCTGATCGCACCGCACAACGGAATGAGAAGCGGCGGTTCCCTCACGGGAGCCGCCGTTTTCTTTTGTCCGGGGCTGTGCTTGGGTTCGACGCAGAGACGTTCAGGGGAGGCTTCGCGTGAGAGCAGGTTTGGTGGCCGGGCTGGCTTTGGCGGCGCTTGTGGCGGCGCCCGGCGCGATGGCGCAGCGGGACGAGCGCATCGTGGTGACCGGAAGCCGGATCGACCGTGACGGCGGCAGCATTCCGGTGATCTCGATGCGCGTGCCGGCCGAGTTCGTGATCTTCATGATCGAGGTGGAGACGACGACGCGTTCGGTGGATACGCGTGCGGCAGAGCTCGAAAAGGCATTCAACGCGATCCGGGACAAGGTGAAGCGCACGCGCGGGATGACGCTGGAAGTGGGCGATGCGTTCACGGCCATTCCGGTCGAGACCGTGGCGGTGCGCGAGATCATCGAGCCGGATGACGATGATCCGATGCGCTCGGAGATCCGGATGGTGCTCACCTCGGAGGTCAAGGCTGGGGACACGTTCGAACGGATCCGCGCGCGGATCGAACAGTTCGTGAAGGAGATACCGCAGCAGGGCCGTACCGAAATCGTGATCGGCCCCGACCAGTTCATGGGCGTCAACGATCCGATGAAGCATCGCGAGGCGCTGCTGCGGAAGATTGCGGTGGATACCGAACTGTTGCAGTCACTTTTCGGCCGCGGTGTGACCGGGCCCGCCTCACTGTCGTTAAGCGGACTGGAACGACGGGTACAAAGCCGGCCGGTAGCGCCACTGGAACTCGAACTGTACCTCGACTACGACCTCTCACTGGAACAACGACCACAACACTGACTGCTGCATCAGCAGCTGTTGCCCCGCCTTCGCCGCGATTGCGGCGCTGGTGGCGGCGTGGCGCCCCGGAGGGTTCGGGGCTGAATGGAGGGACATGAGATGAAGCTGAAGACATTGATGCTTGCCGCCGCGATGGCGGCGATGGCGGCGATGGCGGTTCCGGCGGCTCACGCGCAGGTGGTGCGCGGCGACCAGATCGTGGCGCAGAGCAATTTCGTGAGCCGGCAGCAGGTGGCGATCCCGCAGATTTCCATCGTGGTGCGGGCCGATTTCGTGCTGTTCAGCGTGCGCTACGAGACGGGCACGCGATCTGCCGACGAGCGCGAGAACGAGCTGGCGAAGATGTTCACCACGGTGACGCAACGCGCTGGCCGGACGAATGGCGACATCGTGGTGGAGGTTGGCTCGCCCGGGAACTCCGCGGCGCTGGAGACGGCGGCGATCAAGGAAGTGGTCAACGACCAGGGCGAACGGTCGTCGATCGACCTGGTGCTGAAGGTGGCGGTGAAGCCGAACGAGTCCTTCGATGCGGTCCGGGCGCGGACGGAGAAATTCGTCAACGACACGCCGGTGAATGGCCGGGTCGAGGGCGTGATCGGGGACAGCCAGTATCTGGGCGTGTCCGAGCCCAAGAAGCACCGCGAGACGCTGATCAAGGCGATCGCGGACGATGTGCGGCTGATGCAGGCAAGCTTTGGCGGGCCGAGCTCGCCGGTGCGGGTGTCGCTGACGGGCATGGAACAGCGGGCGCAGACCCGGCCGGTGGGGCCACTGGACCTCGAAATCTACATTCCCTACTCGATGAGCCTTAGCTCCGGGCAGAACAACTGAGTCGCCTTGCAGGCTGGCGGGGGGCAAGTTAAGCGCGAGGGATGATTTCCCCGCGCCTCGCCCGACGCATCGCCCAGATCCACAAATGGCTGGGCCTGATCGTGTTCGTCCAGCTGCTGGTCTGGACGGGGACGGGCCTGTTCTTTGCGGCCGTGCATCTGACTGATGTTCGCGCGGATCATCTGGTGCATCCGCCTGGAGATGCGGCGCCAGTGGACATGAGCCGGGTGAAGGTCTCGTCCACCGAGGCTCTGAAGGCGGTGGCCGAGGACCGACCGTTTGACGTGACGCTGAAGACGCTGGTGGATGCGCCGATCTATGTCGTGCGCGCGGAGATCGGGACGTTTCTTGTTTCGGCCGAGACGGGCGAGCAGGTGATCGTTGACGAGACGCTGGCGCGAAAGATCGCGACGGCGACATGGACCGAACCGACGCCGATCCGGGCGATAGAGCATCTGGATGCTGCGCCGAAGGAGTCGAATGTCAGCGGTGAAGTGTGGGCCGCGCGCTTCGAGGGCGAGGGCAACAAGACGCTCTATATCTCGGCGGTGGACGGCAAGACCAGCAATCCGCGCACCGACCTGTGGCGGACGTATGATTTTCTCTACGGCCTGCACCTGATGGATTATACGGACCACGAGAATTTCAACACGCCCTGGATGCTTGCGGCGGCGATCCTTGCGCTGTCGACGGTTCTGTTCGGCGTGGCGTTGTTGCTGCACCGCTTCACGCGGGGCTTGATCAAGAGGGAAACGGAATGACGGAGCGTCGCGAGACGGACCAGTCGTTCGCCGATGGCGAGCGGATCGCAAAGTACCTGGCGAGTGCGGGCGTGGCCTCGCGCCGCGATGTGGAGCGCATGATTGCCGAGGGCCGCGTGAGCGTGGACGGGCGCGTGCTTGATACGCCGGCGTTCAAGGTGACGGGCAAGGAGAAGATCCTTGTTGATGGCAAGGCCATCGGCCGGCCGGACGCGACGCGGCTGTGGCGCTATCACAAGCCGACCGGACTGGTGACGACCAACAAGGACCCGGATGGGCGGCCGACGATCTTTGGCGGGTTGCCGAACGGCATGCCCCGCGTGGTGACGGTCGGGCGTCTCGACCTCAACACCGAGGGCCTGCTGCTGCTGACCAATGACGGGGAGCTGGCGCGGGCGCTGGAGCTGCCGGCAACAGGGCTGCAGCGGTCGTATCGGGCGCGGGCTTATGGCCGGATCCGGCAGGAGGAGCTGGACAAGCTGCGCGACGGGATCGTGCACGATGGCGTGGAGTATCGCGCCATCATCGCGCGGCTGGACCGGGTGACGGGATCGAACTGCTGGATCGACGTGACGCTGACCGAGGGCAAGAACCGCGAGGTGCGTCGGGCGCTGGAGAGTCTCGGGCTGAAGGTGAACCGGCTGATCCGGGTGTCCTATGGTCCGTTCCAGCTGGACGATCTGCCGGAAGGGGCGGTTGCCGAGGTGGAGCCGGCGGAGCTGCTGGCTGAGCTGGGGCAGCATATCGCGGACAAGCGCCGGCCGGCGCCGTTCGTGAAGCGAGACGTGCAGCGCGGCAAGCCGGTGCATGCCAAGCAACAGGCGCCGAAGCCGCCAAGACCAGAGAGCGAGCTGCGCAAGGGGCTCGACTCCTTCGTCGACAACAGGCCGGGCCGGAACAAGACGGGCGGCGCGCAGAAGCGAATGGATGGCGGACGCGGACGGCCGGGTGCCGGTCCGGGTCGGCCGGGTGGCGGACCTGGTGGGGCGCCGAAGCGGCCGGGCGGTTCGACGGGACGCCCAGGTGGCCGCCCCGGTGGGCGTCCGGGCGGAAAGCCTGTTCGCGGTCCGCGCGGGGCGCGCTAGGGTAGTCCCGAGAGGGAGACGCTCATGAAACTCTATTACGCCCGGATGGCGCCCAACCCGGATCGGGTGCGCTATTTCCTGCAGGAGAAGGGCGTGTGGGATCAGGTCGAGAAGACCGAGATCAGCATCATGAAGAACGAGCACAGGACGCCGGAGTACCGGAAAATCAGCCCGCTGTCGCATGTGCCCGTGCTGGAGCTTGAGAACGGCGAAGGCCTGACGGAGAGCCGGGCGATCTGCACGTTCTTCGAGGGGCTTTATCCCGAACCGAACCTGATGGGGCGCGATGCGACGGAGCGCGCGACGATCGAGATGTGGGACCGGCGGATCGAGCTGGGTTACTTCATGATGATCGCTGGCTGGTTCCGCAATTCGCATCCTGCGATGGCGGAACTGGAGAAGCCGCAGAGCGCGGAATGGGCCGGGATCAGCGAAGGCCGCGCGCGCAAGGCCATTGCGTTCTTCGACAAGCGGCTGGGCGAGGCGGAGTACGTGGCGGGCGATCGCTTCACCATTGCCGACATCACGCTGCATGTGGCGCTGGGCTTCGGCAAGATCGTGAAGTTCAAGCCGTGGGAAGAGCACGCGAACCTTGCCGCGTGGCGCGAGCGTGTGAGTGCGCGGCCGGGGCTGAAGCTTTGAGCGGCGCGGGGCCGGCATGCCGCTGACGCTGTATCGCCTGCGCGACGAGAGCGAGCTGACCCAGAAGTGGATGGGCAATGCCTCGTTCGCCTATCTCGCGGGGCTGCGGCCGGAGGCGTATGACGTTCGCGATTTTTCGGCAGAGCTTTCGCCCGCGGACGTTCCGCCTGGCAGCGCTATTGTCGTCAAAATGCTGGGCCACCTGCTCGATCGGGTGAAGTGGGTGTTCCGGCAGCCGGGCGTGCGGGACTGGATCGCGGCGGGCATTCCGGTCGTGTTCGATGACTCAACCGAGGCCAGTCTTTCGGGAAGTGAACAATGGGCCTGGCTTCGGCGGACGCTGCAGGACGAGAACCTGCCGCCGGGACGGTTTGTGTGGCTGCAGCAGAACGTGCGCGGGCCGGATGATTGCGCGGCTGCGTTTCGCAGCGAGACGCAGCATCAGGTGCAGTCGGTGGTGGTGCATTACTGGATGCACAGGTTGCGGATCGATGCGGTGGATGTGCCGGAGCGACCGGCGGCGGGGCAGCGAGAGAAGCGGTTCCTGTGTCTGAACTACAAGTTGCGGACGCATCGCGCGGCGCTGCTGGGGTGGTTGCTGCGCGAGGGGCTGTTCGACCGGGGGCTTGTCTCGTTCGGGTGGCAGATGCCAGGGACAACGAATTTCAGGTGGAAGACTTTCGAGGAATTCGAGGCTTTCGCGTTGGGTGATTTCCCGGGTTTTGCGGCGGAGATCGCGGAGAATCGCAAGCTAATGCAGCAGCCGGAGGTGCTGGGCGAGGGGACGGTGCAGGCGCGACAAGTGCGCTGGGACATCCATGCACGGGCGGGGTTCAGCCTGGTGAGCGAGACGGAGATGCGCAGCGGCGATACGCTGCGCTTCACCGAGAAGACGCTGAAGGCGCTGGCGGCGTGGCATCCGGTGGTGGTGGCAGGGAATGCGGGCGTGCTGGGTCTGCTGCGCGAACATGGCTTCCAGACATTCGCCCCGTGGATCGATGAGAGCTATGACCTGATTGCGGACCGCGAGGCACGGCTGCGGGCCGTGCTGGCGCAGGCGAAGCGGCTGATCGAGATGCCGGAGCCTGAGTTCGACAGGCTGCTGGCGGAGATGGAGCCGGTGCTGGACCATAATCACCGGCATTTCATGGACGGGCTTCCGGCGATCATGGATCAGCAACACGCGGCATTTCAGCGGGCGGTGGCGGAACTGACGTCGGTCGGATAGCGACGGCGATCACGGGATGACGTTGCGCGCAGGTGCTCCACAGAGGCTGCAGTGGGTCATGTCGACACCGATGGGGTGATCATTCTCGCACTGTGGCTCGCCGAGGCCGACCCGGGCTGCGGACACGAGGAATGCACACGAGATGGCGTGGAACGCAGCGAAAAGCGGAAAGAACGCAGTGCTGGGGGTCGCGCGTGGCAGAAGCCCGAACGCGACAAGCAGGATGCCGCCAGCTACCGCTCCCACGAATGTGAGCCACGTAGCCACGCGCAATGGTCTGGGCGCGCCTCGCATTGCAGCCTTGAAGTAGGCGTGCCCTATCTTGCCCGGCGCCAACCGGATGCCGACGAACAGGGCGGTTCCGAAGAAGAGCATCATGGGCCAGACGTTGACCGGTTCCGACGCAGGCTGAAGCCAGTCGGCGAGGGCGGGATCGCCGATCACGGCCGTGACCAGGCCGCCGAGATACGCAATCCAGCCTGCGCCCGCGAAGGCCGCCAGGATCCAGAGGACTGTCTTCACAATCGGCACTATGCCCCAACCCCTCAGCTCACGGCGCAAAGATGCCGAGCAGCTTCAGTATGTCATGGCTGGAAATCGACTGGCAGGGGCAGAGGGACTCGAACCCACGACCCGCGGTTTTGGAGACCGCTACTCTACCAACTGAGCTATACCCCTTCAGTCGAGGGACAGGGCAATACGCGATCCGGACGGCGGTTTCAAGGCGGGGAATGACAACCTGCCCAAGGCTCGCTAGGGACAGGGAAAATCAACGTTCCGGGAAGCGTTAATGTCCTCCTCCGTCCTGATCGAGACCGGCCCGTGGGCGGGCTGGCGCACCTGGCCGCACGACGCTTTCGAGAGCGGGGTGGGGCCGTTCTACTACCGGAAGGACGAGGCCGGGAAGGTGATCTGCCGGTTCATCGCCGAGAAGCGGCACATGAATGGCGGCGGGTTCATGCATGGCGGATGCTTCCTGACCTTCGCGGACTATTCGTGCTTTGCGTTCTGTGAGGACCATACGAACGGCGAGCCGGCGGTGACGGTGAACCTGTCGGGGGATTTCCTGTCGTCGGCGCGCGTGGGCGAGACGATCGAGGCGACGGGGGAGGTGACCCGCGCGGGTGGGCGCCTGATCTATGTGCGCGGCCTGATCACGGCAGACGGCCGGCCGGCGCTGAGCTTCACGTCGGTGATCACGCGGGTGAAGCGGAGCTAGTGATGGATCGTCTTCCCCTGCGAAGCGGGGGAAGTACGGCGAAGCCGGGATGGGGGCAGGCCGCAAGGGCATTGTATCTCTGGAGCGCGAGTCCCCTTGGGACTCGCCCCCTCCGTCGCTTCGCGACACCTCCCCCGCTTCGCTGCGCTACGCAGGGGAGGACGAAGGTTACGGCGTCCACCTAGCAAACAAGCCCGTCGGCAGGACGACGTCGCGGTCGGAGCCTTCGCGGATGGCCATCTCGCCGGCGGTGACGTTGCCGCCGCGCATGGCGGTGGCGAGGGCCTGACCGACGGCGATGTAGCTGAGGCGTACGGCGTAGACTGTGGCGATGACGAAGAGCGGACGGTCGCTGAGCAGCGTGCGGACGTGATCGAGCAGGACCGGGAAGTCGGTCTCGAAGCGCCAGGTCTCGTTCTTGGGGCCGCGGCCGAATTTCGGCGGGTCGAGAACAACGACATCGTATTTGGAGCCACGGCGGATTTCGCGTTCGACGAACTTCATCGCATCGTCGGTAATCCAGCGGATCGGCGCGCCATCGAGGCCGGAGAGTGACGCGTTTTCCTTGCCCTGCGAGATCGACTTGGGTGAAGCGTCGAGGTGGACGACTTCGGCGCCGGCCTTGGCGAGCGCACAGCTCATCACGCCGGTGTAGCCGAAAAGGTTCAGCGCCTTGATCGGGCGTTTGGCGGCCTGCACCTGCTCCATCGACCAGCGCCAGTGGACCGAGTGTTCCGGGAAAACGCCCATGTGGCGGAAGGCGGCGAGGCGGGCGTTGAGCTTCAGGCCGTTCCAGCCGATGGGCCAGTCCTCGGGCGGTTGCTTGCCCGAAAAAGCCCAGGCGCCGCGATCGTCATCGTCGGTCTTGGCGGAAAAGACGGCGTCGGCCTTCCAGTTTTCGACGGGCGTTTTCGGACGCCAGAAGGCCTGCGGGTCGGGGCGGTTGACGCGCACCTTGCCGAAGCGCTCGAGCTTGCGGAGGTCGCCGCTGTCGAGCAGCTGGTAGTCGGACCAGTCGTCGCTGACGAGAAGCTGGAAATCGGATGCGCTCATCTGTTGGCGCCTTTGTATCCGGCCGCACGCCAGGCCTCATAGGTCATGACGCTGGCGGCGATGGCGAGGTTGAGGCTGTCGGCCTTGCCCATCATGGGGATGCGCACGAGTTCATCACACTTGTCCTCGACGTCAGGCGGCAGGCCGGATTGTTCGTTGCCCATGAGGATGACGGAGCGCTCGCCATAGGTCGCCTTGTCGTGGGCGTGCGTGCCGCGCATGGACGCGGCGATCATGCGGGCGCCGGCGGTGGTGCGCCAGGCGTTGAAGTCTTCGAAGGAGGCGGTGGCGAAGGGGAGGGCGAAGAGCGAGCCCATGCTGGCGCGGACGGCCTCGATGCTGAACGGGTCGCAGGTCTGGCCGATGAGGATGACGCCGTCGCAGCCCGCAGCGTCGGCCGTGCGGATAACGGTGCCGAGATTGCCGGGGTCACGGACTTCGTAGAGGGCGAGCCAGCGGCGTGGGCCGGTGACGGGGAGATCGGCGAGGCTTGTCGTGCGCTGGCGGAAGGCGGAGATGACGGCTTGCGGATTGTCTTTCCGGGACAGCGTGACGAGAATTTTCTCGCTGCCAGTCAGCACGCGGGCGCCGGCGGATTTCATGCGCAGGAGCAAGTCGCGCGTCTGCGGGCGCTCGAGCGCAGCCTGGCTGGCGAAGGCGTAGGCGGGCAGCCAGCCATTGGCGAGGGCTTCCTCCGCGTGGCGGGCGCCCTCGGCGAGGAACAAGCCGGTCTCGACGCGTTCCTTCTTGCGGTCGAGCGAGCGGAGCAGTTTCACCGTGTCGTTGGCAGTGGAGGTGATGTGCTCGAATTCGGGACGCGGTGCGTAGTCGCTCATGGCATCAGGCCTTCGACTTGTAGGCGAGGGCCTGCGCCTGGGCGTCCCAGTCGCTCTTGCCGTCGAAGTTGACGATACGCACTTCCGCGAAGGCTTTCGGGTCGTCGAGGCAGCGCAGGTTCACGCTGTAACCGTCCGGGTTGGAGCGCGGGACGTAGAAGCTTTTTACGCCACAGACATCGCAGAACAGGTGTTTTGCGGTGCCGGTGTTGAAGGCGTAGGCGCGGATATGGTCTGCGCCGTTGGTCAGGCGGAAGCGATTGGCGGGCACGATGATGTGCAGGAAGCCGACGCGGGCGCACATGGAGCAGTTGCAGTCCTCGACCTCCAGCGTCTCCGGCAGGAGGGTTTCAAAGCGGACGGCGCCGCAATGACAGCCGCCTGCATGCCAGGTCATGTGTTCGGTCATCGTCGGGTTTCCTGACCGGTTTCTAGCGGCACGAGCGCACAATGCCCGACAGCTTGTCGCGGTCGAGGTTCATGGTGATGAGGCTGAAACCCTGGCCCGAATTGCCGTCCGGTTCCGTGGTGACGATCTGGAAGCGCGTGGCGGCGGACAGGACGTCTAGGAAGCGGGGCGTCAGGTCGATGGTGAGCGCGACGTGGCCGCGTTCGGTGAGCTTGGCGGGTTCGATGATCTCGTAGGGCTGCAGCGCGACGTTGCGCACATCCGCGAAACCATCGGGCGTGGTGGCGTCGGTCTGCCAGACGGCGGTGACGCCCTTCTGCGCAAGGTCGACGATGCGCTGGCCGTCGATGGGGCCGTTGGCGCGGCTGACGTCGTGCACCAGCCAGAGATAGAGGCGCGGGGCGTTGGTGCGGTTGCAGTAGATCTCGACCTTGTCGCGGCGCCACTGGTCGCCGTGCAGGTACTGCAGGAAGAACTGGCCCTGACTGTCGGTCTGGAACTCCCACGACTCCGTGCGGAATTCGTAGATGATCTTGTACTCGCGCAGCTTCTCTTCCGGCAGCGTGTTGATCGTCTCCGGGCCGGCGCGGGACATCTCGGTCAAAAAGATCGGGTCCACGCCCATCGAGCGCACGTATTCGACGACGACGCCGTTGGCGACCTGCATCATCGTCAGCGCTTCGTTGAGATCCGGGCAGTAGTTGACGTTGGGCATCGGCACCCACGGGAACTCCGAGAGTGCCTTGCGCCGGTCGACGCAGTTCATGCTGACCTGGTGGACGGCGTAGATCGAGCCGGGCCTCACTTCGCGCTTCACCCCGCCGAGGAAGGCGAGTGAGCAGGCGGAGATGCAGTGGCCGGGATAGACGCGGCTGTTGAAGTCGAGGTCGATCAGGTTGGCCTGCGCCGGATCGCGCGAGGCGCGGGCGACGCCGGTGTTGAGTTCGGCGCGGCGGACGATCTTGCCGACTTCCATGCCGGCGCTGAGATCACCGCCGAGCGAGTTGAAATAGATGATCCGGTCGCGTGTCGGCTGGCCCGAACGGGCGAGGAAGGATTTGAGCGCGGCGGGCGTGTCGGGCGTGAAGTCGCCGTCGGCGAAGATGGCGGGCTGGTCGCCATAGACGACGCCCCATTCGAAGGTCATCGGCTTGCCGGTGTTATCGGCATGGGCGGGCAGTGCGGCCAGAAGGCATGCCGCCACGGGGGCAAAAATGCCCGCCAGATATCCGCCAATACGGCCGGCCATGGCCGCAGCCTCCCGATTCCAACGGGTCCACAGATACCCGAGCCGCCCGGTGGGGCAATAAGCGTACCGCATTACAACCGGCTTAAACGCTGCCAAAAGCGAGGGTTAGCAGCTCGTCTGCGGCCAGTGATGCCGGGATGCGGCCGTCCGCCACATCCCGGCGGATGCCGCTGAGGCGGGCGGCGACGTCCATCCGGTTGAGGAAACGTTCGGTGAGGGCGTCCTGAATCAGGGCGTCCAGCCAACGGACCTGCTGCCCGGCGCGGCGGCCGGCGCGGGAGCCAGAGGCTTCGGTTTTCTTCCGGTGCAGCTCGATGGCGGCCCACAGTTCCGGCAGGCCGAGGCCGGAAAAGCCCGAGACAGTATGGACCGGCGGGGACCAATCCGGATCAACCTGTTCCATGATGTGGAGCGCCACCTCGTAGGCCCGGGCGGCGCGTTTGGCGGCCTTGTCGTCGATGTCGGCCTTGTTGACGGCGATGAGGTCGGCGACTTCGAGGACGCCCTTCTTGATCCCCTGCAGCTCATCGCCGGCGTTGGGCAGCATGAGGACGAGGAAGAAGTCGACCATGTCGGCGACGACCGTCTCGGACTGGCCCACGCCGACTGTCTCAACCAGGATCACATCGTAACCAGCGGCTTCGCAGACCAGCATGGTCTCGCGCGTCTTGCGGGAGACGCCGCCGAGCGTGTCGCCGGCCGGCGAGGGGCGGATGAAGGCGTTGTCGTCTGCGGCCAGCTTCGCCATGCGCGTCTTGTCGCCGAGGATGGAGCCGCCCGAGCGGCGCGAGGTGGGGTCAACGGCGAGCACGGCGACGCGCAGGCCGAGGCCGGTGAGCATCGTGCCGAAGCTCTCGATGAAGGTAGACTTGCCGACGCCGGGCACGCCCGTGATGCCGATGCGCTGCGCCTTGCCGGTGCGGGGCATGATCTCGGTGAGCAGCGCGCGCGCCTGCGCCTGATGGTCCGCGCGGCGGGACTCGATCAGCGTGATGGCGCGGCCGAGACCGGCGCGGGTGGAGAGGTCGAGGGTCACGCGTGTTCGCCGGGCAGTCCGCTACAGCGGCCGTTCGAGCACCGAGCGGGCGTTGTAGGCGTTGGGGTCGGACGGTTTCTCGCCGCGGCCCATCAGGATTTCGAGAGTGGAGGTGTACTGTCGGCTGTCGCCGCCGAGGTTGAAGCCGAGGCCGATACCGAGGCTGGAGCCGTAGGAGCCGCTGGAGCCGCCGATGCCGACCGTGGGGCCGCCCTGACTGTAGCTGCCGCCGGCGAGGTCGGTGCTGCGGGTGACGACGTGGAACCAGTCATAGCCGTTCTGGACCGTCAGTTCGGCAGCGCGGCGGAGGGCCATGTCTTCGACCTGCGGGGCCTTGAGATCGGGGTTGGCGCGGAAGGTGACGCGGAAACGCTCCTGCTCGAGTCGTTGTTCGCGATAGCCCATGTCGTCGCCATCGAGGGCGGGAATGTAGCGCGTCGGCCCGCTCGTGCAGGCGGCGAGGGCGAGGAAAGCCAGGACGGCGACGGTCTTCTTCATGGCGGGTCTCCTGTGGCGAGAGCCTACCCCGATTTGCGTAACGCGCCAGAGCCCGGGCAGGCTCCCTATCCGGCCTTGCGCGAGTTGTGCCCCAGCTTGCCGCCCAGCTTTTCGAGCAGTTCGGCGGCGGCTTCTGCGATGACGGTGCCGGGCGGGAAGATGGCGGCGGCGCCGGCTGCATAGAGGGCTTCGTAATCCTGTGGGGGGACGACGCCACCGACGACGACCTGGATGTCGCCACGGCCTTCCTTGTCGAGCGCGGCGCGGAGTTCGGGCACCAGCGTGAGGTGGCCGGCGGCGAGCGAGGAGGCGGCGACGATGTGAACGTCGTTCTCCACGGCCTGGCGAGCGGCTTCGCCCGGCGTCTGGAAGAGCGGGCCGATGTCCACGTCCCAGCCGAGGTCGGCGAAGCCGGAGGCGACGACTTTCTGGCCGCGATCGTGGCCGTCCTGGCCCATCTTGGCGATGAGGATGCGCGGGCGGCGGCCTTCGGATTTCTCGAAGTCGTCAGCCATGGCGCGGGCGGTGATGACCTTGTCGGAGCGAGCTGACATGCCTTGCGCGTACACTCCCTGAATAGACTTGATGACGGCCTGGTGGCGGCCGACCACTTTCTCCACGGCGAGGCTGATCTCGCCGACGGTCGCCTTGGCGCGGGCGGCGGCGACGCCGAGTTCCAGCAGGTTGCCGGTACCGGTTTCGGTTGCCTTGGTGATGGCGTGGAGCGCGGCGGCGACGTCGGTCTCGTTGCGGTCGCTGCGCAGGCGGGCGAGCTTGTCGAGCTGAAGCTGGCGCACCTTGGCGTTGTCGACTTTCAGCACCGGCACGTCCTCGGCCTCGTTGAGGCGGAACTTGTTGACGCCGACAATGGTCTGCACGCCGCTGTCGATGCGGGCCTGCGTCTTGGCGGCGGCTTCCTCGATGCGCAGCTTGGGCAGGCCTTCCTCGATGGCTTTGGCCATGCCGCCCATCGCTTCGACTTCCTGGATGTGGGCCCACGCCTTGCGGGCGAGATCGTAGGTAAGGCGTTCGACGTAGTAGGAGCCGCCCCACATATCGATGGTGCGGCAGGCGCCGCCTTCCTGCTGCAGGAAGATCTGCGTGTTGCGGGCGATGCGGGCGGAGAAGTCGGTCGGCAGGGCGAGTGCCTCGTCGAACGAGTTGGTGTGCAGCGATTGCGTCTGGCCGCCGGCGGAGGCCATGGCTTCGAGGCAGGTACGGATGGTGTTGTTGTAGACGTCCTGCGCGGTGAGCGACCAGCCGGAAGTCTGGCTGTGCGTGCGGAGGGAGAGCGACTTGTCGCTCTTCGGGTCGAACTGTTTCACCAGCTTCGCCCAGAGCAGGCGTGCCGCTCGCATCTTCGCGACTTCCATGAAGTAGTTCATGCCGATCGCCCAGAAGAAGGACAGGCGAGGCGCGAACTTGTCGACGCCGAGACCGGCGGCCATGCCGGAGCGGATGTATTCGACGCCATCGGCGAGCGTGTAGGCGAGCTCGAGGTCCGCCGTCGCGCCGGCTTCCTGCATGTGATAGCCGGAGATCGAGATCGAGTTGTACTTCGGCATCTTCTGCGAGGTGTAGGCGAAGATGTCCGAGATGATCCGCATCGAGGGACGGGGCGGATAGATGTAGGTGTTCCGCACCATGAACTCTTTCAGGATGTCGTTCTGGATCGTGCCCGAGAGCTTCTCCGGGCCGACGCCCTGTTCCTCGGCGGCGACGATGTAGAGCGACAGCACCGGCAGCACGGCGCCGTTCATGGTCATCGACACACTCATCTGATCGAGCGGGATACCAGCGAACAGCGTGCGCATGTCGTAGATCGAGTCGATGGCGACGCCGGCCATGCCAACGTCGCCGGTGACGCGCGGGTGGTCCGAGTCATAGCCGCGGTGGGTCGCGAGATCGAAGGCGACCGAGAGGCCCTTCTGACCGGCGGCGAGGTTGCGGCGGTAGAAGGCGTTGGAGTCCTCGGCGGTGGAGAAGCCGGCATACTGGCGGATCGTCCACGGCTGGTTTGTGTACATGGTCGGGTAGGGGCCGCGACCGAACGGGGCTATGCCGGGGAAGTCGTCGAGGAAGTCGAGGCCGGCCGTGTCGGCGGCGGTGTGGAGCGGCTTCACGGGGATGCCCTCGGGCGTCTCCCACATCACATTGGCGCTATCGCCCGCGAGCTTCGCCCATGCGCCGAGATCAGCGCCCTTGCTGGGCTCGCTGAGCGGCAGCTGGGTGAAATCGGGGAAGGGCTGGCCCATAAGGCGCTCCAGACGCGGATTCGAACGGTTTTTCCTAGCACCGTGGTACGCCGTCATGAAGCCTTCGCAAGTGCGAAGCGTCGCTCATCGCCCGTTCACGTCGGCGGGATTAGGGGTGTTGGCAGGACGGCCGGGCTGCGACGGAAGCCCCTCAGGCTGTCGTTGAAGCTTGCAATCGCCCCGGTGACGGCGCGATCAGGGGAAAAACGCCCACAAGGGCACAGGAGACTCGCACACATGAACCTCAAGCTGTTTCTCGCCGCGTCGATGCTGGCCACTTTGGTCGCAGCCCCGGCGCTCGCCCAGCCGGGCACGCCGCTGACGCCTGAGCAGCGCGAGGCGCG
>Ga0208492_1001352_pt1 | contig 15488 bp, 9 predicted proteins | sample Subbioar_CSW14AB_FD_184820 | JGI IMG/M metagenome (GOLD analysis project Ga0208492, IMG submission 184820) | Serpentinite rock and fluid subsurface biosphere microbial communities from McLaughlin Reserve, California, USA - CR12Mar_CSW14AB (SPAdes) | ecosystem: Environmental > Terrestrial > Deep... | reverse complement strand
CGCGGTGAGCGGCCCCTCCGGCAGCTGGTCGATCACCGCACCCATCCGCGCGACGTACTCGAAGTGCAGGTGCCGCGGGTCGGACGGGTCCACATGCGACTGCGGCGTCCCGTCGACGTCGACCTCATACCCCGGGACGTACGGGCTCGGGATGATCCGCGCGATCCGTCCGTCGGACAGCCGCGCCGACGGCGTCTCCGCCTCGTCCCGCCGCTGCCGCCCCATGCGTCTCAGAGTACGGCTCCCCCTCACCCTCGGTCGTTGAGCGAGCGAGCCCTCACTCTCGGTCGTTGAGCGGAGCGAAGCGGAGTCGAAACGTCATGAAACATCCCGGCCGATCGAACCCCATACCCTGGCGGGATGGAACGGGGACGGATCGCGCTCGCCGGCGTGACCACCGCGCTCGTCGGCTTCGCCAGCTCGTCGGCCGTCGTGCTGACGGGCCTCGAGGCGGTCGGCGCGACCCGGGCGCAGGCCGCCTCGGGGCTCGTCGCGCTGTGTCTCACCCAGGCGCTCGGCATGCTGTGGCTCGCGCAGCGCACCCGCATGCCCGTCGTCCTCGCCTGGTCGACGCCCGGCGCGGCGCTCCTCGCCACGGCCGCGGTGCCCGAGGGCGGATGGCCCGCCGCGGTGGGCGCCTTCGTCGTCGCGGGCGTGCTCATCGTGCTCACGGCCCTGTGGCCGGGGCTGTCGCGGCTCGTCGCCGCCATCCCCGCGCCGATCGCCCAGGCCATGCTCGCGGGAGTTCTCGTCGGCCTGTGCCTCGCGCCGGTGCGCGGCGTCGTCGAGGATCCCCTCGCCGTCGCGCCGGTCATCCTGGTCTGGCTCGTCCTGATGCGGCTCGCCCCCACCTGGGCGGCGCCCGCGGCCTTCGCGGTCGGCCTGGTGATCCTGGCCATCGAGGCGGTCGTGCGCGGGGGTGCGGATGGGCCCGTCCTGCCGGTGCTCGAGCCCGTCATCCCGGCCTTCACCTGGTCGGCGGTGCTGGGGCTCGCGCTGCCGCTGTACATCGTGACCATGGCGTCGCAGAACGTCCCGGGCGCGGCGGTGCTCGGCTCGTACGGCTATCGCGCCCCGTGGCGCGAGAGCATGGCGGTCACCGGGGTCGGCACGATCGCCGGGGCGCCGTTCGGCGGCCACGCGATCAACCTCGCGGCCATCACGGCGGCGCTCGCCGCGTCGCCCGACGCGCATCCCGACAAGGGGGAGCGCTGGCGCGCCGTCCGCGTCGCGGCGGTGCTCTACCTCGTGCTGGCGGCGCTCGCCACGGCGATCACCACGCTGGTGGGAGTCGCGCCGGTCGTGCTCGCCGCGGTCGCGGGCGTCGCGCTCATCCCGACCCTCGCCTCGTCCCTGCGCGCCGCCATGGCCGAGGACGGTGGCCGCATCGCCCCCGCGATCACGTTCGTCGTCGCCGCGAGCGGCATCTCGATCCTCGGCATCGGAGCCGCCTTCTGGGCGCTCGCCGCGGGCCTCCTCGCCCACGCCGTCCTCCGCCGCCGCTGAGCCGAGGTCGATCGACGCGCGGCCGCCGCGATCGCGAGACCGCATCCCTCCGCCGAGGCAGCAGCGGACCACTGCGGTCTGACGCGGGGGATGCAGTCTCGCGCGGGCGTTGCAGTCTCGCGCGGGCGTTGCAGTCTCGCGCGGGCGTTGCAGTCTCGCCCCCGCCGTCCGGCGCCGCCGCTGGACGACCGCCGCTCAACGAGCCGTCCGGAACCCCGGAATCGCGCGGGTTTATACCGGAGGGTCGAACCTTCGTCAAGGATCCGCTGGACAACGCGTGTCGGGCGTCCTATAGTGGGTATTTGCGCTCCTTGGATTCCCCCATGCCTTCATATGGTGGTCGGCTGGTGCTCATGATCCCCGCAGATAGCGGCGTGTGGTCTGGGTGTACGGGATGTACGGAGTCGCACCTCACCTGTCGACAAGGAACTCAGCGGCCCCGCCACGGTCGCTCATGGAGGTAATCCCCTTGGCTGCTGCGCGCAACGCAACCACCACCACTCCCAAGAACGGCCGCGGGGCGTCCCGCCTCTCGTTCGCCAAGATCTCCGACACGCTCACGGTCCCCGACCTGCTGGCGCTGCAGACCGAGTCGTTCGACTGGCTGGTCGGCAACGAGGCCTGGAAGGCCCGCGTCGCCGAGGCCAAGGCCGCCGGCCGCAACGACGTCCCCGAGCGGAGCGGACTCGAGGAGATCTTCGAGGAGATCTCGCCGATCGAGGACCTGAGCGAGACCATGCAGCTCTCGTTCACGAACCCGTACCTCGAGCCCGAGAAGTACTCGATCGAGGAGTGCAAGGACCGCGGCAAGACCTACGCGGCCCCGCTCTACGTCGAGGCCGAGTTCATGAACCACCAGACCGGTGAGATCAAGACCCAGACGGTCTTCATGGGCGACTTCCCGCTGCAGACCGACAAGGGCACGTTCATCATCAACGGCACCGAGCGTGTCGTGGTGTCGCAGCTCGTGCGCTCGCCCGGCGTCTACTTCGACAAGACCCCCGACAAGACGTCCGACAAGGACATCGTGTCGGCGCGCGTCATCCCGAGCCGCGGCGCGTGGCTCGAGTTCGAGATCGACAAGCGCGACCAGGTCGGCGTCCGCATCGACCGCAAGCGCAAGCAGTCGGTCACGGTCTTCCTCAAGGCCCTCGGCATGACCAGCGAGGAGATCCTCGCCGAGTTCGCCGGCATCGCCTCGATCGAGGAGACCCTCGCGAAGGACACGATCCTCACCAAGGAGGACGCGCTCCGCGACATCTACCGCAAGCTGCGTCCGGGCGAGCAGGTGGCCGCCGAGGCCGCCCGCGCGCTGCTCGACAACTTCTACTTCAACCCGAAGCGCTACGACCTGGCCAAGGTGGGTCGCTACAAGATCAACCAGAAGCTCGGGATCGACCGTCCGCTGAGCGACTCGGTGCTGACCGTCGAGGACATCGTCGCGACGATCAAGTACCTCGTCCGCCTGCACCGCGGCGACGAGACCTTCGAGGGTGTGCGAGGCGGCAAGCCCGCCGAGCTGCGCCTGTCGGTCGACGACATCGACAACTTCGGCAACCGCCGCATCCGCGCGGTCGGCGAGCTCATCCAGAACCAGGTCCGCACCGGTCTGTCGCGCATGGAGCGCGTCGTCCGCGAGCGCATGACCACGCAGGACATCGAGGCGATCACGCCGCAGACCCTGATCAACGTGCGCCCCGTCGTGGCCGCGATCAAGGAGTTCTTCGGCACGTCGCAGCTGTCGCAGTTCATGGACCAGAACAACCCGCTCGCGGGCCTGACCCACAAGCGCCGCCTGTCGGCGCTGGGTCCCGGCGGTCTGTCGCGTGAGCGCGCCGGCGTCGAGGTCCGCGACGTCCACCCGTCGCACTACGGCCGCATGTGCCCGATCGAGACGCCGGAAGGCCCGAACATCGGTCTGATCGGCTCGCTCGCCTCGTTCGCGCGGATCAACTCGTTCGGCTTCATCGAGACGCCCTACCGTCGCGTGGTCGACGGCAAGGTCACGAACGAGATCGACTACCTCACGGCTGCCGAGGAGGAGGCGTACATCGTCGCCCAGGCCAACGCGCCGCTGAAGGCCGACGGCTCGTTCGCCGAGGACCGCGTGCTCGCGCGTCAGGTCGGCGGCGAGGTCGACCTGGTCCCCGCCGAGGAGATCGGCTACATGGACGTCTCGCCGCGCCAGATGGTGTCGGTCGGCACGTCGCTGATCCCGTTCCTCGAGCACGACGACGCGAACCGCGCCCTCATGGGTGCCAACATGCAGCGCCAGGCCGTGCCGCTGCTCCGCTCGGAGGCGCCGCTGGTCGGCACGGGCATGGAGAACTACGCCGCGATCGACGCCGGTGACACGCTCATCGCCGACAAGGCCGGCGTGGTCGTCGAGGTCTCGGCCGACTACGTCCGCCTGCAGCTCGACGAGGGCGGCACGCGCGACTACTTCCTGCGCAAGTTCGACCGCTCGAACCAGGGCAACAACTACAACCAGCGCGTGATTGTCGACGCGGGCGACCGCGTCGAGGTCGGCGAGGTCATCGCGGATGGCCCCGCCACCGAGAACGGCGAGCTCGCGCTGGGCAAGAACCTCCTGGTCGCGTTCATGAACTGGGAGGGCTACAACTACGAGGACGCCATCATCCTCAGCCAGAACCTGGTGAAGGACGACACCCTCACCTCGATCCACATCGAGGAGTACGAGGTCGACGCCCGCGACACCAAGCTGGGCAAGGAGGAGATCACGCGTGACCTTCCCAACGTCAGCCCGGAGCTGCTGAAGGACCTCGACGAGCGCGGCATCATCCGCATCGGCGCCGAGGTGCGTCCCGGCGACATCCTCGTCGGCAAGGTCACGCCCAAGGGCGAGACCGAGCTCTCGGCCGAGGAGCGCCTGCTCCGCGCGATCTTCAACGAGAAGAGCCGCGAGGTCCGCGACACGTCGCTGAAGGTGCCCCACGGTGAGCAGGGGACCGTCATCGCGGTCAAGGAGTTCAACGCCGAGGAGGGCGACGACGAGCTCGGCTCGGGCGTCAACCGCCGCGTCGTGGTCTACATCGCCCAGAAGCGCAAGATCACCGAGGGCGACAAGCTCGCCGGCCGCCACGGCAACAAGGGCGTCATCTCGAAGATCCTGCCGGTCGAGGACATGCCGTTCCTCGCCGACGGCACGCCGGTCGACATCATCCTGAACCCGCTCGGCGTCCCCGGCCGCATGAACTTCGGCCAGGTGCTCGAGCTGCACCTCGGCTGGATCGCGGCGCAGGGCTGGAAGATCGAGGGCATGCCGGAGTGGGCGAAGCACCTGCCCGAGGATGCCCTCGAGGCCGCCCCGCGCACCAAGGTCGCGACCCCGGTGTTCGACGGCGCGCACGAGGCGGAGCTGGCGGGTCTGCTCGACTCGACCCTGCCGAACCGCGACGGCGACCGCCTGATCGACAGCTCGGGCAAGACCCAGCTGTTCGACGGCCGCTCGGGTGAGCCGTACCCGTTCCCGATCTCGGTCGGCTACATGTACATCCTGAAGCTGCACCACCTCGTGGACGACAAGATCCACGCGCGCTCGACGGGCCCCTACTCGATGATCACGCAGCAGCCGCTGGGTGGTAAGGCGCAGTTCGGCGGCCAGCGCTTCGGTGAGATGGAGGTGTGGGCCCTCGAGGCCTACGGTGCGGCGTACGCGCTGCAGGAGCTCCTGACCGTCAAGTCCGACGACATCCTCGGCCGCGTCAAGGTGTACGAGGCCATCGTCAAGGGCGAGAACATCCCGGAGCCCGGCATCCCCGAGTCGTTCAAGGTGCTCATGAAGGAGATGCAGTCGCTCTGCCTGAACGTCGAGGTCCTCTCGGCCGACGGCACGGCGGTCAACCTCCGCGACACCGACGACGAGGCCTTCCGCGCGGCGGAGGAGCTCGGCATCAACATCTCGAGCCGCTTCGAGTCCGCCTCGATCGACGAGATCTAAGCCCGGCCGATACAGAGATTTCCAAACAGGAGACATCAATTGCTCGACGCAACCACTTTCGATGAGCTTCGCATCGGCCTGGCCACCGCCGACGACATCCGTCGCTGGTCCTTCGGTGAGGTCAAGAAGCCCGAGACCATCAACTACCGCACCCTGAAGCCCGAGAAGGACGGTCTGTTCGGTGAGCAGATCTTCGGCCCCTCGCGCGACTGGGAGTGCGCCTGCGGCAAGTACAAGCGCGTGCGCTTCAAGGGCATCGTCTGCGAGCGCTGCGGTGTCGAGGTCACCAAGAGCTCGGTCCGCCGTGAGCGCATGGGCCACATCGAGCTCGCCGCGCCCGTCACGCACATCTGGTACTTCAAGGGCGTGCCCTCGCGCCTGGGCTACCTGCTCGACATGGCGCCGAAGGACCTCGAGAAGGTCATCTACTTCGCCGCCTACATGGTGATCTCCGTGGACGAGGATGCGCGTCACCGCGACATGCCGACCCACGAGAACAACCTGCGTCTCGAGATCAAGAACATCGGCGACCGCCGCGATGCCCGCATCGCCGCCCGCCTCCAGAAGCTGGAGGAGGAGCTCGCCGCTCTCGAGGCCGAGGACGCCAAGGCCGACCAGAAGAAGAAGGTCAAGGACGCCGCCGAGAAGGAGATGGCGACGATCCGCAAGCGCGCGGACGAGCAGGTCGCCAAGCTCGAGCGCATGTGGGACGAGTTCCGCAACCTCGAGGTCGGCCAGCTCAAGGCGGAGGACGACGTCTTCCAGGAGCTGCAGGACCGCTTCGGCCAGTACTTCGAGGCCCACATGGGCGCCGAGGCGATCCAGCGTCGCCTGGCCGAGTTCGACCTGGCCGCCGAGGCCGAGTCGCTGCGCCTGCAGATCACCGAGGGCAAGGGTCAGCGCAAGATCCGCGCGATCAAGCGCCTGAAGGTCGTCTCGTCGTTCCTCTCGACCGGCATGTCGCCGGCCGCGATGGTCCTCGACGTGGTCCCGGTGATCCCGCCGGAGCTGCGCCCGATGGTCCAGCTGGACGGCGGCCGCTTCGCGACCTCCGACCTGAACGACCTGTACCGCCGCGTGATCAACCGCAACAACCGTCTGCGTCGCCTCATCGACCTCGGTGCCCCCGAGATCATCGTGAACAACGAGAAGCGCATGCTGCAGGAGGCCGTCGACGCGCTGTTCGACAACGGCCGCCGCGGTCGTCCCGTCACCGGCACCGGCAACCGCGCCCTGAAGTCGCTGAGCGACATGCTCAAGGGCAAGCAGGGTCGCTTCCGTCAGAACCTGCTCGGAAAGCGCGTCGACTACTCGGGCCGTTCGGTCATCGTCGTCGGCCCGCAGCTCAAGCTTCACCAGTGCGGTCTGCCCAAGCAGATGGCGCTCGAGCTGTTCAAGCCGTTCGTGATCAAGCGCCTGATCGACCTCGGTCACTCGCAGAACATCAAGGCCGCCAAGCGCTCGGTCGAGCGCACGCGCCCTGAGGTCTGGGACGTGCTCGAGGAGATCATCCGCGAGCGTCCGGTGCTGCTGAACCGCGCCCCCACGCTGCACCGTCTGGGCATCCAGGCGTTCGAGCCGCAGCTCGTCGAGGGCAAGGCCATCCAGCTCCACCCGCTCGTCTGCGCGGCCTTCAACGCCGACTTCGACGGCGACCAGATGGCCGTCCACCTCCCCCTCTCGGTGGAGGCGCAGGCCGAGGCGCGCATCCTGATGCTCGCGTCGAACAACATCCTGAAGCCGTCGGACGGCCGCCCGGTGACCCTGCCCGCGCAGGACATGATCATCGGTCTGCACCACCTCACCACGCTGAAGGACGGCGCCAAGGGCGAGGGCCGCGTGTTCGGCTCGGTGGCCGAGGCGATGCTCGCGAAGGACGAGGGCACCCTCGACCTGCAGGCGAAGATCCGGATCCGCATCCCGGGCCTGACCTTCCTCGAGGGCCAGGCGCCCGAGGACTACGAGACCAAGGGCCTCGTGGACACCTCGCTCGGCCAGGCGATCTTCAACGACCAGCTGCCGAAGGGCTACCCCTTCGTGCGCGAGCAGGCCGACAAGGGCAAGCTCTCGCAGATCGTCAACAAGCTGGCGGAGGAGTACCCGAAGACCGAGGTCGCGGCCACGCTGGACCGCGTCAAGGACGCGGGTTACTACTGGGCCACGCGCTCGGGTGTCACGGTGTCGCTGAGCGACGTCATCACGCCCCCGAACAAGGCCGAGATCATCGCCAAGTACGAGCAGCAGGCGGCCAAGGTCACCTCGCAGTACGAGAAGGGCCTCACGACCGACGCCGAGCGTCGTCAGGAGCTCATCAAGATCTGGACCGAGGCGACCGACGAGGTCCAGAAGGAGATGCGCGCCGCGTTCCCCGAGGACAACACCATCAACCGCATGGTGTCGTCGGGTGCCCGTGGTAACTGGCTGCAGATCCGCAACATCGCGGGTATGCGAGGCCTGGTGAACAACCCGAAGGGTGAGATCATCCCCCGCCCGATCATCTCCTCGTACCGCGAGGGTCTGTCGGTGGCGGAGTACTTCATCGCGACGCACGGTGCCCGCAAGGGTCTGGCCGACACGGCCCTCCGTACGGCCGACTCGGGTTACCTCACGCGTCGTCTCGTGGACGTCTCGCAGGATGTCATCATCCGCGAGGACGACTGCGGCACCTCGAAGGGCCTGGAGTACCCGATCGCAGCGTTCGACTCGACCGGCACGCTGGTCAAGGACGCGAACGTCGAGAACGCCGTGTTCGCCCGCACCCTCGCGGTCGACGTGGTGGGCGAGGACGGCACCGTGCTCGCCGCCGCCGGCTCGGACGTGGGCGACGTGCTCATCGACCGCCTGGTCGAGGCGGGCGTGGAGTCCATCAAGGTGCGCTCGGTGCTCACCTGCGACTCGGCCGTCGGCGTCTGCGCGCAGTGCTACGGCCGCTCGCTCGCGACCGGCAAGCTCGTCGACATCGGCGAGGCCGTCGGCATCATCGCGGCCCAGTCGATCGGTGAGCCCGGCACGCAGCTGACGATGCGCACCTTCCACACCGGTGGTTCGGCTTCGGCGGACGACATCACGCAGGGTCTGCCCCGCGTGCAGGAGCTGTTCGAGGCCCGCACCCCCAAGGGCGCGTCGCCGATCGCCGAGGCCGCCGGCCGCGTCACGATCGACGAGACCGAGAAGGCCAAGAAGGTCATCATCACGCCCGACAACGGCGACGAGCCCGTCGTCTACCCGGTGCTGAAGCGTGCGACCCTCCTCGTCGAGGACGGCCAGCACGTCGAGGTCGGTCAGCCCCTCCAGGTCGGCACGCTCGACCCGAAGGAGATCATGCGCGTGCAGGGTGCCCGCGAGGTGCAGAAGTACCTCGTCGGCGGCGTGCAGGGCGTGTACCGCTCGCAGGGTGTGCCGATCCACGACAAGCACATCGAGGTCATCGTCCGCCAGATGCTGCGCAAGGTCACCGTGGTCGACCACGGCGAGACCGACCTGCTCCCCGGCGAGATGGTCGACCTGCGTCGCTACCAGGACATCAACCGTGCGGCCGTGGCCGAGGGCAAGCGCCCCGCGTCGGGTCGTCCGGAGCTGATGGGTATCACGAAGGCGTCGCTCGCGACGGAGTCGTGGCTGTCGGCCGCCTCGTTCCAGGAGACGACGCGCGTCCTCACCGAGGCCGCGATGCAGGGCAAGCGCGACCCGCTCGTCGGCCTCAAGGAGAACGTGATCATCGGAAAGCTGATCCCCGCCGGCACGGGCCTTGCGAAGTACCGCAACGTCACGGTCGAGGCGACGGAGGAGGCGAAGAGCGAGCGGTACCCCAACCGCATCTTCGCGTCGGACGGCGCCTTCGCGGACGGCGACTACAGCTACGTCGACTTCGACGCGTTCTCGACGGACGACTTCACGCCCGGCACCTACAACTGAGCGTGAACGGATGAGAAGGGCCCCGGCTTCGGCCGGGGCCCTTACTCGTGCGCGGGTTACTGGGTTTCGACTCGCTTCGCTCGCTCAACCACCACGCGTGCTGGTTGAGCGAGGGAGCGAAGCGACCGAGTCGAAACCCCCGAAGCCGCTGCCGGCGCTTCCCCGGCGAGGCTCCCCGGCCGCGTCCGGTCGGACCGGTACCCTCGGCAAGGCAGGGGACCGTCCCCGACATCGTGAGGAGTGCTTCGAATGAGTGACGCCCAGGGTCGTGACCGCGAGCCCACCACCGGCGAGCCCATCGAGGGATCGGCCGAGCCGGCGCCCACGGCGGATGACGCCGCCCGATCCGAGCACGCCGACACCGACGCCTCCGGCGCGGACGTCGCGCACACCGAGGCCGCCACGGGCGACCCGGGTGCCGAGGGCGAGCCCTCCGCGCCGACGTCCGACACCGGCGACATCCCCGCGTCGCGCCGGGAGTTCCGCAACACGGGCGCGATCGACACGGTGGCGTCGCCTCAGGACGACGCGCCCGTGACCCGGCCCGCGGCCGATGAGACGCCCGCCGCGGAGGAGCCGGACTACGCCGCGCTCGCGGCCGACCTCGACGCCCTCGAGAACCGGGGCGCGACGACCACGCTGCCCACGCGCTCCGCCGACGCGGGCGAGCCCGCGAAGAAGCCCGACCCCTGGTTCGAGCCCGCCGACACCCCGCAGACCTTCACGGCCAGCGACGCGTACGACGCGCCGCCCGCCGAGCCCGCGATCACCGCGAGCGAGCCGGTCGTTCCCGAGCACGCCGCCCCCGCGGCGCCGCCGGCGCAGCTGCCGATCTTCGTGCAGGCCCCCGAGCCGCCGCGCGCCAAGGGCAACCGCGGTGCGTCCGGCGCGATCGGCATCCTCGCCGCGCTGGTGTTCGCGGTGCTGTACTTCGGCGCGACGCTGGGCTACCGCGCGCTGCTCGGCCAGGTGTCGACGGACAACGTCGCCGACGCGTCGCTCGAGCTGCTCACCTCGTTCGAGCTCTGGGTGCCGGTCGTCGTCTTCTTCCTGGGCTTCTGGCTGCTGGGCGCCCTCGTCAACCGCGCGCGCTGGGCCGCGTGGGTGCTCCTCGGGGTCTTCGTCGGCGCGATCGCGTACCTCGGCCACATCGCCGGACAGCTGGTGCAGGCGCCGTTCTGGAACATCACGCCCAGCGAGGGCTTCCAGCTCGTCGAGGAGCAGCTGCTGTCGCCGCTGGCGATCGCCGCGTTCGTGTTCGGCCGCGAGATCACCATCTGGTTCGGCGCCTGGGCCGCCCGCCGCGGCGCCCGTGTGACCGAGCGCAACGCCGAGGCGCAGGCCGAGTACGAGCGCACGCTCGAGGCCGGTCCCAAGCTGAGCAGGTGAGGTCGCCGCGAACAGCATGACGTCGCCGGGAGCGCCCGGGAGGTTCCCTCCCGCGGCGCTCCTCGCGTTCGCGGTCGCGGGATACGTGGCGCTGGTCGTGTTCGGCTCGGGCATGCTCAGCCTCGCGACCGACCGGGACGTGATCGCGACGCCCGGGCTGAGCCCCGTGCCCGGCCCCCTCGCCGCCGGCGTCGCCGCGCTGGCGTTCGCCGCATCCCTGTGGCCCGCGCTGCGGCAGGAGCACCCGAAGTACACCGCAGTGATCGGCGTCGCGCTGTCCACGGCGCTCGCGCACCTGGCCGCCCTCTGGATCCTGGCGCTCGTGTTCGGCGCCGACCTCGCGACCGCGACCGCCGCCGTCGGGGGAGCGGCCACCAGCTGGACGTCCGCGGTCTTCGCCGGGGCCGCGGTGGTCGCCGGATGGGCCGCCCTCGCCGTCCGCCGCACCCACGCCCACCGCCCCCAGTGGCCCTGGGAGCAGGACGAGGACGGGGAGTAGGGGCGGCGGGGCGGTGCGTTTCGTCTCCGCTTCGCTCCGCTCAACGACCGCCACTCAACGACCGCAGTAACAGAGATGCCGGTCGTTGAGCGGAGTGAGCGCCAGCGAACGGAGACGAAACGGTCCAGGCGTCCTGCGGCACTGAGCGCCCTCCCGCGCCTACGCTTATGGCGTGGAGCGCTCACTCGAGACGCAGGTGAGCCAGGCGGTCGACGCCTGGCTGCGCTGGGTGCCGCGCTGGGAGCCGGCCACGCACCGCGGCCGGGTCGCGCCCTGCCGGCGCTGCCTCGGATCGCCCATCCTGTCGTCCGCGGGCCTGGGGTCGGATGTGCCGCACGGCGTGCAGCACGGGCTCTCGACCCGCATCAAGACCATCGTCGACCAGGCGGTCGCCGAGTACACGTCGCGCAACCTTCCGATGCTCCAGGCCGAGCTGGATCAGCAGGCCGCCCGCAACCGCGCGCGCAGCTACCGGCCGACTGAGGGTCTCGACCCCGAGTTCGAGGGGCTGCCGCTCGACCCGGATCCCGTGCCGGGCGCCCCGTTCCTGTTCACCCTGTCGGGCCTCGCGAGCGAGGAGGAGGCGCAGGTGCCGAGCCTGCCGCCGCTCTCCGAGGAGGCCAAGGCGGCGCTGCGCCGCGAGGTCGCGCTGGCCGACGAGTACGCCAACCTGATCGGCCGCGAGGTGTGCGGCATCCTGCTGCACCACCGACTGCGCATCCACGCCGCGGTCGTCGAGTTCGTCGAGCCGCAGATCGAGGCCATGCTCGCCGAGCTCACCCAGAGCCTGGACGCCCCGTTCGACCCGCACGATCCGGGCGACGGGGCCCTCTGAGCGCTTGCACCGACGGCGTCCCGGAGGGTGGAGCGACACGCCGTGACCCGTGCGATGCGCTATCATGATTCGGTGTGCGTGTAGGCGCGCCCGCTTGCGTGCGCGTGAACCACACATAGGGAACGACCTGCGAACAGGTCACCCCCACGGCATACCCACCACCTCAAACGCTCGACACATCCTGTCGCGCGGGTGGGTCTACGTGAAACCGCGTCGCAACACCGAGCAACACGTCGCGATGCGGGGAACAACCCGCTGTCACCGTGCAGCCCAACTAGGAGAGAACGTGCCAACCATTCAGCAGTTGGTTCGCAAGGGCCGTTCGCCGAAGGTCTCGAAGACCAAGGCGCCCGCCCTGAAGGCGAACCCGCAGCAGGCGGGTGTCTGCACCCGCGTCTACACGACCACGCCCAAGAAGCCGAACTCGGCCATGCGCAAGGTCGCCCGTGTGAAGCTCCGCAACGGCACCGAGGTCACCGCCTACATCCCGGGTGAGGGCCACAACCTGCAGGAGCACTCGCTCGTGCTGGTCCGCGGTGGTCGTGTGAAGGACCTCCCCGGTGTCCGCTACAAGATCGTCCGCGGTGCGCTCGACACCCAGGCTGTCAAGAACCGTAAGCAGGCTCGCAGCCGCTACGGCGCGAAGAAGGGCTGAGTCAGATGCCTCGTAAGGGACCCGCCCCGAAGCGCCCCGTCGTCAACGACCCGGTCTACGGCGCTCCGATCGTCACGCAGCTCGTGAACAAGATCCTCGTCGACGGCAAGAAGTCGATCGCCGAGAACATCGTCTACACCGCCCTCCAGGGCGTCGAGGCGAAGAACGGCCAGGACGCCGTCGCGACGCTCAAGAAGGCGCTCGACAACGTCCGCCCGACCCTCGAGGTCCGCAGCCGCCGCGTCGGCGGCTCGACCTACCAGGTGCCGGTCGAGGTCAAGCCGCACCGCGCGAACACGCTCGCGCTGCGCTGGCTCGTCAGCTACGCCAAGGGCCGTCGTGAGAAGACGATGACCGAGCGTCTGATGAACGAGATCCTCGACGCCTCGAACGGCCTCGGCGCCGCCGTGAAGCGTCGCGAGGACACGCACAAGATGGCCGAGTCGAACAAGGCCTTCGCGCACTACCGCTGGTAAACAGCACCCCGCATCCACGGATGCGGATCCGCCGGCCCCGGATGACGGGACCCGCCGTCCGGGGCCGGCACCCACGCTCTACTCCACACCACACGTAAGGAACCGCAAGTGGCACAAGAGGTGCTCACCGACCTCAAGAAGGTCCGCAACATCGGCATCATGGCGCACATCGATGCCGGTAAGACCACGACGACCGAGCGCATCCTGTTCTACACGGGCGTCAACCACAAGATCGGTGAGACGCACGACGGTGGCGCCACGACCGACTGGATGGAGCAGGAGCAGGAGCGTGGCATCACGATCACGTCCGCTGCTGTGACGTGCTTCTGGAACAACAACCAGATCAACATCATCGACACCCCCGGCCACGTGGACTTCACGGTCGAGGTGGAGCGCTCGCTCCGCGTGCTCGACGGCGCCGTTGCCGTGTTCGACGGCAAGGAGGGCGTGGAGCCCCAGTCGGAGACGGTGTGGCGTCAGGCTGACAAGTACAACGTGCCCCGCATCTGCTTCGTCAACAAGATGGACAAGCTGGGCGCCGACTTCTACTTCACGGTCGACACGATCGTCAACCGCCTGAAGGCCAAGCCGCTCGTGCTGCAGCTGCCGATCGGCGCCGAGAACGACTTCGTCGGCGTCATCGACCTGGTCGAGATGCGTGCGCTGGTGTGGCCGGGCGACGCCAAGGGTGACGTGACCATGGGCGCCAAGTACGACGTCACCGAGATCCCCGCCGAGCTCGCCGACAAGGCGGCCGAGTACCGCGAGAAGCTGCTCGAGACGGTCGCCGAGACCGACGAGGCGCTGCTCGAGAAGTACTTCGGCGGCGAGGAGCTCTCGGTCGAGGAGATCAAGGGCGCCATCCGCAAGCTCACCATCGCCAGCGAGGTCTACCCGGTCCTCTGCGGCTCGGCGTTCAAGAACCGCGGCGTGCAGCCCATGCTCGACGCGGTCGTCGACTACCTCCCGTCGCCCCTCGACGTGCCGGCCATCGAGGCCCACGACCCGAAGGACGAGGAGAAGATCATCGAGCGTCACGCCGACGCCTCGGAGCCCTTCGCCGCGCTGGCCTTCAAGGTCGTGTCGCACCCCTTCTTCGGTCGTCTGACCTACATCCGCGTGTACTCGGGCTCGCTCGAGTCGGGCGCCCAGGTCGTCAACTCGACCAAGGGCAAGAAGGAGCGCATCGGAAAGATCTTCCAGATGCACGCCAACAAGGAGAACCCGGTCGACTCGGTCACCGCGGGTCACATCTACGCGGTCATCGGCCTCAAGGACACGACCACGGGCGACACGCTCTCGGACGCCGCCAACCAGGTCGTCCTCGAGTCGATGACGTTCCCGGAGCCGGTCATCGAGGTCGCGATCGAGCCCAAGACGAAGGCCGACCAGGAGAAGCTGGGTCTCGCGATCCAGAAGCTCGCGGAGGAGGACCCGACGTTCCGCGTCGAGAACAACGCCGAGACCGGTCAGACCGTCGTCAAGGGCATGGGCGAGCTGCACCTCGACATCCTCGTGGACCGCATGAAGCGCGAGTTCAAGGTCGAGGCCAACGTCGGCAAGCCGCAGGTGGCGTACCGCGAGACGATCCGCAAGGTCGTCGAGCGTCACGACTACACGCACAAGAAGCAGACCGGTGGTTCGGGTCAGTTCGCGAAGATCCAGTTCAAGCTGGAGCCGCTCGAGGTGACCGCCGACAAGACCTACGAGTTCGTCAACGAGGTCACCGGTGGCCGCATCCCGCGCGAGTACATCGAGCCCACCAACCAGGGCTTCCAGGACGCGATGAACACGGGTGTCCTCGCGGGCTACCCGATGGTCGGCGTCAAGGCGACCCTGGTCGACGGCGCCTCGCACGACGTCGACTCCTCGGAGATGGCGTTCAAGATCGCCGGCTCGATGGGCTTCAAGGAGGCCGTCCGCAAGGCGAACCCCGTGCTGCTCGAGCCGCTCATGGCGGTCGAGGTCCGTACTCCCGAGGAGTACATGGGCGACGTCATCGGCGACCTGAACTCGCGTCGCGGTCAGATGCAGTCGATGGAGGACGCGCAGGGCGTGAAGGTCATCAAGGCCCTCGTCCCGCTGTCCAGCATGTTCGGCTACATCGGCGACCTGCGTTCGAAGACGTCGGGCCGCGCTGTCTACTCGATGGAGTTCGACAGCTACGCCGAGGTCCCGAAGGCCGTCGCCGACGAGATCATCCAGAAGGGCAAGGGCGAGTAATCGCCTCAGCCTGATGGGCTCGGCGGGGG
>Ga0208492_1001351_pt1 | contig 15490 bp, 15 predicted proteins | sample Subbioar_CSW14AB_FD_184820 | JGI IMG/M metagenome (GOLD analysis project Ga0208492, IMG submission 184820) | Serpentinite rock and fluid subsurface biosphere microbial communities from McLaughlin Reserve, California, USA - CR12Mar_CSW14AB (SPAdes) | ecosystem: Environmental > Terrestrial > Deep... | reverse complement strand
ACACGTGTAAATCCTTCATGCTCCATGATCTTCAACGCTTTGTCACCCCTTTTCCCGATACCACAATATAAAAAATAGGCGTTTGTTTTATCCAGCTTTTTAACCTGCTGTTCAAATAAAGAGTCCTTCACATTCATATTAACGGCTCCCTCTATCCGTTCATCGTTAAACTCCGCGGGTGTTCTCACATCAATTAAAACTCCCTGCTCTATCATCAGTTTCTTTTTAAACCCTTTTGGTGAAAGCGTTTGAGAAAAAGTATGAATTGGACAAATAATCCCGGTTAATAAAATAATATTCAGTGTTATCTTTCTTAAATCCATGACAAATAGTTACCAGCAAAGTACATGCCTTTTGACCCGGGTTGCCATAATCAGAGTCATCCAGAAACATGATTATGATCAGGAATCATACGACAGGTGAAAAGCTCGTCAATTTATTAAAGGCACCCCGATTACTGAGACGCCTTATTTTATTATTAAAATCAATGTGCTATTTCCGGGGGATGAACATGGTCAGCCCTAACCCCCATCTAATATTTCCACTGGTGTAAGTCGATTTAAATTCGGAGCTGGTTGTACTGCTAAGATCGCTGGTTGTAGTAAATTTATATGTTTCGGCTGTTTTGGTATATTCGTATCCTAAATTTACATTAAAGGCAATATTTTCTGTAAGAAAACGATTCCAGCCAACCATTACATTCCCCGAAAGAGAGTTGTATTTTTTAGGGTAGTCGTATTTTGTTTTGTAGGATTCTTCCCCTGAGGTATTAAAGGCGGTATATTCATTCTTACGTGTGATATTACCATATATACCTCCGCCCAACTGTGCGTAGAACATGGACTTTTCATCTCCGCTTTTCCAAAAGTAATACCGTCCGAAGGGCAAAAGTCCAAGGCTCAGCGAAGAGCTATTACTCTTGCTGCTCTTGATGTCGTTTTTGTCAAAACTGGTTGATTTTGATGAGGAATATAAAATGTCCAGTTCGGCACCGAGCACAAAGCGCTCCGTCAAAAAAATACCGACAGTAGGATAAAGCGAAAAACTGAGATAATTGCCTTTGTATTTTGCACTTTGTATTCCCCCTGATACATATTTACTGGCAGATTGAGAGTAATAAAGGTCCCCAAAATTAGCCTCTGTCAAAAAAGTTCCTTTTTTAAGTTGGGCAAAGGCATGGCTGCTGATAAATACTAGGGATAACAGCAATAAGACACATTTTAAAGATAATTTCGATTTCATGGCTTAAAGTTTTTAATGTTAAATAAATTAATGATCACAAATTATGACACAAAGATTACCTGGATCAATCTATTTGGAAATGACCTTCCGCACAATAAGGGATGAAGTTTATCACTATACTATTCAGGAGCCGGTGAAGCCGGCTTACCAATATCAGATTTTGAAATTCCAGGGGTATTTATTCTAAAACCATGGTCCTCCGGACATAAATTTTCTGGAAATTAAGTCCATCGGTGCCGGTTTAAATCTATTGATCAGCCTTAACGTTTTTCCTGTATCGGAAATACTTAATAGTTTCAAGAAGTACTAAGATCGCAGTTGCGCCCAAAATGGAAGAAATAAAGTGTTGATACCCGGGAAACTCAAAACTAAAAATACGCTGCAGGGAGGGAATGTAAATAATTAAAAGCAGCAGAATTAATGCGGCAATTAAAATCATAATTGCCGCCATATTTTTTTCAATAAACACCGATACAAAACTTCTTGTTTTTGAAAGATTCGTAAGAATAAGAAAGACATTCCCGATAATAAGGGAGGAAAAAGCAATAGCTCTGACTTCACCTGCATTATGACCTTCCTGAATCGAAAGAAAATACACTGAAACAACCATTGCAAACAAAAGAAACCCTTGCAATAAACTTAATACTATCTTCTTTCTTCCAAAGAATTGTTCATCGGGGTTTCTTGGAGGTCGCTTCATTATTCCTTTTTCTTCTTGTTCTGATTCAAACGCAACAGAACAAACGGGATCAATGATCAACTCCATGAATACGATATGTAAAGGCATAAGCAACAGGGGGAGTGAGGTGATAAATGCAGGTAACAGCGTAAGTCCTATAATAGGAATATGAATCGCGATTATATATGACATGGCTTTTTGCAGGTTATCAAATATTCTACGTCCCAGGCGAATTGCGGCAACAATGGAAGCAAAATTATCATCCAATAAAACAAGCGATGAAGCCTCCCTTGCAACATCGGTTCCTTTATTTCCCATAGCTATCCCAATGTTTGCCGCTTTTAAGGCGGGGGCGTCATTTACACCATCACCGGTCATGGCAACAATTTCATTATTCGCCTTCAATGCCTGAACTATTCGCAATTTTTGCTCCGGTATTACCCGGGCAAATATATTGGTGCTGGTTATTTTTTTTCGTAATTCTTCATCACTTAACTTTTTCAACTCCTCTCCGGTAATGATTTCCATTTTAGAATCCAGGCCTATCTGAAGGGCTATGCTTTTTGCCGTTGCAGGAAAATCTCCTGTTATCATGATCACTTTTATTCCCGCTTCAGTGCATTCTTTTATGGCTTGCGGTACTTCGGGTCGGATCGGGTCTTCTAATCCGATAAGGCCTAGAAAATTAAATTCAAAGTCCTTTTGTGATTCCGGGAGAGTTTTGCCGTCATGTAAACTGTCCGCCACACCAATAACCCGGTAACCTCTCTCTGCCATTTGTTTAACAACAGTTAAATGCTTTACGGTTTCCTGCTCATTCATTTTGCATAATTTGAAAATGGCTTCCGGCGCGCCTTTCGTTGAGACGGTAATGCCAGTGTCAGCGGTTTCCAAAATGCGGGTCATTGCCAGTAATTCCCGACTCAACGGATATTCTTTAACGAGTTTACCGGATTCACTTAGTGGAAACAAATTCTCATGGGTCTTACCAATTGCCTTTTCCATTGGATCAATAGTATCTTTTTGAGAAGCCCTGTAGGAGGTTAAAACCAACTTATCAATTTGATCTTTCCGTTCAGGAAAATTCCTGCGTTCTAATAGTTCGGCCCCATTATACAAAACTGCGATTTCCATTTTATTCTGGGTGATCGTTCCCGTTTTGTCGCTGCATAAAACGGTTGCCGAACCCAGCGTTTCAACTGCAGAAGGTTTTCTGGTTAAAACATTCAGCTTTGTCAATCTCCATGCTCCCAGAGCAAGAAAAACAGTAAGTACTACCGGAAATTCTTCCGGTAAAATTGCCATTGCTGCCGCAAGACCATTCAGGAGGGAGTGAATAAAATTGCCTCTTGTAAAATAAAAAGCTAATACCGTCCCGACACTGATAATTGCGCCAATAATAAATAAATTTCTTATTAATACTTTCATCTCCTTCTGCAGTCGGGTTTCGTCCTGCTCAATATCCCGTAATGAAACACCTATCTTACCGAATTCAGTGTTACTTCCCGTGGCTATAACTTTTGCAAAAGCCTTTCCCTGAACTACAAGCGTACCGCTAAAAATAAATCCATGTGCATCTGCTTTATCAGATTGTGTGTTTTTGGCTACAGGGATAGATTCTCCTGTAAGCAGAGATTCATCCACGACAAGATTTAGCGTATCCAGCACCTTTGCATCCGCTGAAATGCGGTCTCCCTCATTTAAAATAATTGTGTCATCCGGAACTACTTCTCTTCCGGGAATCCTTGTTTCTTTTCCATCACGAATAACCAATGCCCTGGGAGAAGAAAGTTTTCGAAGAGCATCTAATGCTTTTTCTGTTTTTTGATACTGATAAAAGGTGATAAAAATGATGATAAGAATAGTAGAAAGAAGAATGGCCCCCTCTTTATAATCGCCGACTGTCATATACAATCCTCCGCAAGTGATTAATAAAATAAACATGGGCTCTTTTATAACTTCAAGAGCGATCCGCCAAACGTTTTTTGATTTAGCTGATGGCAGTTCATTATACCCATGAATTTTTAACCTCTTGTTTGCCTCTTCGGTACTCAGTCCTTCAATCATTATAGAATGCTATTTAGTTAACGGAAAGACCTATCCCTTAAACCAGATGCGATAATAGAAAATGTTTTTTCAATACCAAGATACTATTTAATTGTGAATCAACTGAAAATTGATCAATTGGGTGGTGATTGATAACTGTCAATGCTTTCTTAGAATTGTTATTGCGGCGAAAGACGGATTAACATCATTGATTTTCTGAACGTAAACAAAAGGAAAATTAATGCTATAATCAGGGGGTAGTACCAACAATCCGAAGCGGTCTACTAACTGCGATTTCATGCATGATTTGTACTTTTCGCCAATCTAAAAAGACTAATTGTGATCAAAGGAAACCATAATAAGTAAAACACGCCGGCCACTCCCATTATCCCGTTCGCAATTGACGGCATGAAAAACGCAACGATTATGTGAAGAAGATCGAGTCCATGAGTCAATATTCCAGTGTAAGCCGTAAGTTTTGTAAAGGACGATGAACGCAGCATCAATACTGAAAATACAACTGCTCCTGTTTGTATTAACAATCCGCTGATTCGGGCTCCGGTACCGTTCCATATATCAGATGCAAGAACAGATTCTGCTGCTGCCTGAAACTGACTTCGAGCCACATCTGATGTAGACTGCCAATAACCATCACTCAATCGCAGGTAAGAAAAAACTGAGGGTGCAGAAAGAAATATTGTAACCCCAGCAAAAATGAATAAAGCAGAGAGCGTACCAAGCGAATAGTTGTTGCTTTTGAGTGAGATGTATAAAGCATAGAACAAAACGTAATAAAAGGGCATAACAAACATGGTAAGAATATCCAAACGCAATAGGCCATTAATTCTGTTTTCCTTGAGCATATTAAAGCATTCCTGTACAGATTGTGGTGGTCCACCAATTAACGCCACAACCAAGATAGTTGCAAGACTATAAACCATCAGAATGACGCAGCTCCAAGCCCCAAGCTTATAAGCGAGTGAACGGTTATCTATTACGGTTAACTCTTGCATAAATTTATTTTTGTGTTTTTTGAAATATATCGTTAGCCCATTTCTCTGCATTTGCGATTTCGCCGTCCAATAGTGGCCCTTCGTTGTCCTTAACATAAAAGCCTCTTGGTTCAGCAATTATAGTCGCCCCTTTATCAATAAGTGCTTTTGATATTTTCTTGGCTGCGTTGCCACTGATAAAAATCTTAACACGCGTGTCGAATGCAGCTGCTTTAATGTCAGATAACTTTCCTGATCCAATTGAATTAAGAAACTCTTTGATCCGTGCGGTTGGTCTCCAAGCATTGATAGGACTTCCCACAATCAATAACCCAATGCCTTTCAGTGATTCTATAGTTATTTCTTTTACCGATATAGATTCCCCTTGAATCGTTTTTGCAACAGCATCAGCTATTATTTTTGTATTTCCAAAGTTGGAATCGTATATCACTAAAGACTTCATATTTAATAATTGTATTAGACACGGTTTAAAGTTCCTTCCCAGTGTTAAATTCAGCCAAAAGTAATTAGTTCAAAATCTGCGTCTTATGATGGTTGTTAGGAATCGATATGATAGAAATCAGCACCTGTCGTTTCTTATTGCCTCTGAGATAAATTATAGTAACTGCCATATAACACCACGCCCTTCAATCATCTCGAAGCCTATCCTTTACTTTTGAACCCCAATATGAGCAATAAAGACCTACAAATCATTTCATCTTTCTTCGGAAGAGTTACACGAAAAAGCATACTAGAAGGACAACGTGATTAAACGTAAAAGCGGAAAGAACGTTACCCAGTTCGAACCTTAAACCCTTAAACGAGTTGGGAACCAGCCGCTTGGAAAAAGTCATTTCTCCACACAAAATTCACGGCCTGCAAGACGAGGTACTGGCCGATGTTTTCCTACGAAACTTGGCAGCAATCAATGAATTTCTTTTTTATATTGAAGCAGAACCGTTTGTTACCCCTGAAAAGGCTGAAAATCACAAACGTGTGGCTTTTAAAAAGGTTAAGACCGAATGAATAATATCAATTAAAGAAACAGCCTGCACTAAAATTTAGTTTAGTATAATTTTTCAAAGAAAATTACGTTATTAACACATTGAGAAAAAATCTTGTAATAATAGCCATTTTTAATTGTGTTTGGCTTTGCGCTCAGCATAACTACAAGTCACCATATCGCGCTGGGCTTAAGCTGGGATATTTGTATCATACGCTCACGGGAGGTCTTACTAACAGTCGTCCTGCCGGTGACTTTTTAGCAGGATTCTGGTTCCAGCTAAAAATGAACAAAAAATGGACGGCTCAGATGGAACTTTTACTTTTAGATAAGGGAATCGGTGATGCACAATTTAGAAAGCAGAGTCCGCATCAGGTCAACCTCCATTATTTTGAAATTCCTGTCCTTTTTCAATACCATAGAAAGATGATTTATTTTGAATTTGGTCCGGGTTTGGGATATATGATCAATTATTCTGAACATTTAAATGGTAATTCAATGCCCGAACTAGTAAATAATTATCCATTTACCAGAAGCGAACTTTCATTCAACGTAGGTATTGGCTGCAACTTAAATGAGAAGTGGACACTCGGATTAAGACTTAGCCATTCTTTATTGCCGGTGAGGGGCGCTGTTCCTTTAGTCTCTAAAGAGTCTTATAATCGTTTATTAGCTTTAAGCGTAACTCGCCAGCTAAAGAAAAAGAAAGCTAGTGATTCACAAGAATAATAAGCAAGTAAAACTTAGTACTGTTGCTTGTTTTACCCTTTACTTACATGTGATTCGAACCGAAAAATTATTTAATAAAGATCAATAAGGCTCAATAACTATTAATAAAGCCCATTTATTTTAAATAAATGGGCTTTAGCTTTTTTTCAGCGGGCAGAAGGTTCCCAAGTTCGAACCAGTTTATTCATAACTTAAAGAAAAACTTGATTTTAAGAAGATAGTTAAGGCTTCTATAAACGATTTTCTTAACTACGTAGAAACCGGCTTCACATTGTTGCGCATTAACGCTTAAATTCGTAAATTGACGTGTCAGAAGACAGACACACAAATTACTGCTAATTGATACAACGACAAAAAGTGAAACTAAAAACAAAAAAATGAAAATGAAATTACTGATTATTTTGCTTGTATTTTCCGGCTTTGCAAATGCACAACTCCCAGGCTATGTCTGGGCAAGAAGCGCGGGTGGAAATGGTATGGATAATGGCCAGTCTGTAGCCAGAGATGCCGGTGGAAATACTATTGTAACGGGTTATTTTACGAGCCCTTCCATCATCTTCGGAACGGTTACTTTAACCAATCCCAGCAATCTTGGCTATGCTGATTTTTTTCTTGTGAAGTATGACGCAGGCGGAAATGTTCTCTGGGCGAGAAACGCAGGCGGAAGCCCTAATGATTATGGCTATAGTGTAGCCACCGATGCCAGTGGAAATATTTTGGTAACTGGTTCTTTTTCGAGTCCAACCATTACTTTTGGAACAACTACTTTAACCAATGCCGCCGCAGGCCGTAATGATATTTTTATTGTGAAATACGATCCGAACGGAAATGTTCTTTGGGCAAAGAGCGCGGGCGGAAGTGAATGGGATGAAGGTCTGTGTGTTTCCACCGATTCCGGCGGAAATGTTCTTTTAGCAGGTGATTTTTCGAGTTCCCTTATAACCTTTGGAACTTCCACCTTAAGCACGACTATTGCAAACACCTGGGATATTTTTCTGGTGAAATTTGATGCCGGTGGAAATGTTATTTGGGCAAAGAGTGAAGGGGGAAGTAGTAGTGATAACGTAAGGAGTGTTTCCACTGATGCCAGTGGAAGTGTTCTTATAACTGGTTTTTTTATTAGTTCATCCATTACCATCGGAACAACTACATTAACCAATGCAGGTAATGGCGACTCTTTTCTTGTAAAATATGATTCAGGCGGAAATGTTCTATGGGCAAAAAGCGCAGGTGGAACTAATTTTGATAAGGGCAATAGTGTAACCACGGATGCCGGCGGAAATATCATTACAACGGGCTATTTTATCAGCACCTCCATAGCTTTCGGAATAACTACTTTAACCAACGGAGCCACCGGTAATTTTTTTCTCGTGAAGTATAACTCAGGTGGAAATGTTATTTGGGCGAAAAGGGAGGGCGGAAGTGCTAATGCTGAGTGTCGTGGTGTAACTACGGATACCAACGGAAATATTATTATAACCGGTTCTTTTACCAGTCCTTCTATTGCTTTTGGAACAACTACTTTAACTAACGCAGGTGTTTCTGATATTTTTATTGCGAAATATGATCCATCCGGAAACCTTCTCTGGGCGAGAAGAGCGGGTGGAAATACTGATGATGAGGGCAATAGTGTCTCCACCGATGCCAGCGGAAATATCCTTGTAGCCGGTTATTCCACGAGTCCCTCCGTTATCTTCGGGACAACCACTTTAACAAATGCAGGCGGTCTTGATTTTTTTCTTGTGAAACTTTCAGACATAGCAACAACGGGCGTAGAAGAAACTAATTTTACAAGCTCAATAGATGTTTTTCCTAACCCTTTTTCTACACAGATAACGTTACAGACATATAATTCTTTAAATAACGCCACTTTCAAAATGGTTAACGCCATGAGTGAGACCGTAGTAAAAATAGAAAATATCAACGGACAGACACTTACGATCAATCGCGGCAATCTTCCATGCGGACCTTATGTTGTTCACTTGACGCAAGGCAATAAACTTCTCGCAACAAAAAAAATAATTATTACGGATTAACAATCCCAACAAACTGTACTATGGCTCAACAGCGGAAACCCGGGGATCAAAAAGCAAGTTTTTTCCGTTCGCTCCAAAAACAAAAAAAACCACTTACGTGGGGTTGCTTCTGCTTTAGTGCGGAGAAAGAGGGATTAGTTTCGCTGATCCCTAACTACCTGACTGAGTCGTAATGCAAAAGTCAGAACGCTTCGCGTTCTGCTTTTTTAATTTGTGTCAGCTTTTGAAAGCAAAGCTTTCAACGCTTCCCCAAATTAAAAAAGGCGCCTTTCAGGCGCCTTCTGCATTTTTCAGCGGACAAAAGGATTCAGATTTCGAACCAAAATCAATTATTTCCTGAAGTAGAAATCGCTTCGCAATTTCACTTCAGGGCTCATGAAGCGAAAAGCCCCTTCGAAATTAATCGAAAGGGCTTTTCTGCTTCATGGGCGGGCAAAAGGATTCACGTTTCGAACAATTTTGCTCAAGACTTGGACAAAATCACAAAATTCTTAAACGAACTTCAATAAAGTTGAACCAAATTGAATAAGCGGGAAGGCAGGGACGCATTTCTAACAAGCGTGATGTCCTTTGCTATCATAATGGTTAGCTTTGCCATTAAGAATATAGGTTAGGGTTGTAATTCCCCGATGAGGGTGTGCCAACTTTCCAACTTTATGAAGGGGTTCTTCAGGGGAATGCTTAGTTAATGGAGCGTGGTCAAGAAATACAATTGGGCCAATAGCTTCAACATCTCTGTTCGACAAAATTCGATAAATGGTAAAAGGGTCAACATCGGCTCTGTGACCTTTTGTTTTAGCTATTACTTTCTTTTTCATTTGTCTCAATTATTACCAGTTTACTGTTTTTCAAAGTCGCCTATTGGCAAACGGTTTGAGGTATTATAAACGGCAATCTTCCACTCATTGTTTTCCGTTTTTCGCAAGGCAAAAAGTTCCTGAGCTTTACCAATGATTTCACTTCCATCAGCACGGATTTTCACTTTACCTTCTGAGGTCGAATAAACATAAGCTAAGTTTCCTGAGACCTGCACTTGATGAATGCTCAGTTTCATATCCATTTTCATTTTCTTGAATATACCGTCATATATTCTACGAAGTGAATCAGCACCCACAGTAGGTTCGTGATTCTGAAATAAAAATACTCCATCGCTGATATAAAGATTTATTATTGCTTCCGTATTCGGGTCATTAAGACCTTTTTCATAAGCTGCAATAACTTTGGAAACTCGATCTTTTTCCAACCCGTTCGCCTCAACTTCTTTTTTTGATTCAGTTTGACAGGACATTATTATCAAGGAAAATATTGTGAAAAATAAAATAATTTTTTTCATAATCTAAGGTTTAATGACTTTTATATTAAATGTTGGAATACCAAATGACAGTAGCATTCGCACTGAAAGAGGTAGGAAACCTTCCATAGCCCTTGCTCCGGTTATATCTCCAATGTCGATGATGGTTTCATTTTTCCAACCAAATTCATTCAATATTTTTTTTGAAGTTGTTTTTGCTCCCTCATCATTTCCTGAAATAAATATCGAATGGTCACCATTGTTTAATTGCTTTGGGTTTACCCCAAGAGCCATTCCGAATGTATTAAGTGTCTTTACAATTTTAGCTTTAGGAAAACTATTCTGAATAGATTCGCCAAGAGAATTAGTATTGGCAAATTCAGGGATTAGTGTTGCAGGTTTCGTTGTAAAATCTAAAGGATTGGCAACATCAATAATAATTTTACCTGCAAAATCAGTATTCGCCAGTTTTAATGCTTCCAACGCGCGTCGGCCATTCGTGGCATTAAAAATAATTTCACCGAATTTTGAAGCGTCTGCAAACGTTCCGTAAGAAGCGTTTTCAGGAGAATGTTTTTTAACAAAGTCTAAGCCCTTTTGATTGTTGGCTTCTCTTCCACCCATCATGACCTGATGTCCGTTTTCAATTAATCTTGAACCTATCAAGTTTCCGACTTCTCCGGTTCCTAATATTCCTATTTTCATTTTTATTTATTTAAGTTGTTAATATTACTTTACGCAGAAAGAATAAAATGTTGAATTTAGGAGCAGCAAGTGTTCCATATTGGTCAGTATTTGTTCCAATTCCAAACTGAAAACTTTTATATGAAGGCCCAATTCGAAATTGTTGAAAGCTCCTTGCAATTTGTGAAAATGCCCGCCAATTGGCCGCTGCTTGCAGTTGTACGAATATGCCCCAATTATTTTTTATTGGTTTATTGTATTGTAACTGTGCAAAAATTTCTCCATCAATCCGGTCATTGTATAAAACTGCTGATGGAAATGCTGCCAAAGTAAATCGCTTGCCCGCTTTGACATACAGAAAAGATAATTTTTTCTGAAAGCCTCCAAGATTATTTGCAGCAAAAGCCGGTCCTATACTTAATCCTTTTCCAATATTGTAGAAGGCAGCACCAACAACAGCATTTTCATCAAGTTTAGAATCTTCTTTGCTGTAAAATTTTTCGAAGAATGCTAATGATACAAAGGAGAAATGTTTCTTTTCATCAATTGGTTGATTCATTAAAAGAATCAACCCGCTTCCAATAGATCCGCCCGATGTTTCTACTTGTGTAATCTGACTATTTGCTCTCATGCTAAATAAGAAAGTGCCAATTGTAATAATGCTTTTAATTTTCATAACCCGAACTTAGCGCACATCAGATTTATTGCTTTTCAAACTCTGCATTAGCGGTTATTTGTACCTCTTCACTCAGCATAGCAGTTGGCATAGAAGCCCCGATTCCGAAATCTGAACGCATTAATTTTCCGGTTATCTTAAAACCTGCAATGGTTTTTTTTGTCATCGGATGAGTGCCTAAAACGGCAACAGCATTCAATTCAACGGGCTTGGTAATGCCGTGCATAGTGAGGTCTCCTGTTACTTTGTAATTATTAGCACTATTTTTTTTGAATGTCTTACTTTTAAAAGTAAGAGTGGGATATTTTGTCGCATCAAAAAAATCAGGACTTTTTAAATGTGTATCACGCTGCTCATTGTCGGTATTGATGCTGTTAATGTCAGCGGTCATTTCAACAGTTGCATCAGAAAAATCATCTTTTGATGAAATTACCTTTGCGTCAAATGATTTAAACCATCCGTCCACGTCAGATACCAAGAGGTGCGTAATAGTGAAGCGTAATTTGGCGTGAGCTTTATCTAATTTCCATGTAAATTGTTCAAGTAATGTAAATGAAAATAAGAAAACTGTTGTGATCGAAATTAATGTTATTTTTTTCATGTTTATTTTGTTTTAGTTTATGATTTATTGTTTTTCAAATTCTGCATTAGCAGTTATTTGTACCTCTTCGCTCAAAATTATACCCGGCACCGAAGTCCCGATTCCGAAGTCCGAACGCTTTATTTTTCCGGTTATCTTAAAGCCCGCAATAATTTTTGATGTCATCGGGTGAGTAGTGGTTACACCAAGAACAGTTAAGTCAATGGGCTTAGTAATTCCGTGCAGGGTGAGATCCCCGGTTACTTTGTAATTATTATCGCTTACTTTCTTAAAAGTTTTGCTTTTAAAAGTGAGTGTAGGATACTTTGTTGTGTCAAAAAACTCTGCACTTTTCAAATGCGTATCACGTTGTTCATTGTCAGTATTAACACTGTCAACTTCGGCCGTCATTTCAACAGTTGCATCAGAAAAATCGTCTTTGGACGAAAGGATCTTCGCAGTAAGAGATTTAAACCATCCGTCAACTTCGGACACCATTAGATGAGTTACGGTGAAGCGAAGCTTGGTATGAGCTTTATCCAACTGCCACGTGGATTGTTCCTGTAAAGTTGTGGTTGTTTCCATTTTTGTTTATTGTTTTTAATTACAATACAAAGATGGAGCGATGTTTACTGATCAACGATAATGTATCGTAAAAAAAAACGTTGACAAATGTCAACGAAAGTGAAAATCAAAAATAAATGTAACCGAAATGTCTATTTTTTGACTGCCTGATTACGGACACGGCTAAGGGTTTCTTTGGTAAAACCAAGATAAGAAGCAATGATATGTTGTGGAAACCGCTGTAAAAATTCAGGATATGTTTTTTCCAAATCAGCATAGCGTTTTTCAGCCGTAAAACTGATGGAAGCGTTTACTCTCTTTTGATAAGCAAATGCATGTTTTTCGTCCAGTTCCCTTGACATTTCACTGATTGCAGGAATAGTTTGTAATCTGGTCAAATCTGCTTTTGTCGCTATAAGTATCTCACTTTCTTCCCAAGCATCAATATTATAAATTGAGGGCGTGAGCATAGTAAAACTTTCCCGGTCTCCAGCCCACCAGTTTTCAATTGATAAACGAACAATATGCTCTGCGTCCTTCTCATCAACGCTGTACTGGCGCATAGAACCATTTACTATAAAGGCCATGTATTTACATACTTCTCCTTCCTGTAAAAAGTATTGTCTTTTCCTTAGTTTCTTGGGAACAAAAGTATCGATAATTAATTTCTTTTCACTTATAGCAAGTGGCGTTGTAGAATGGCTTTTGATATATTCAATAAAAAAGTCGTGCATTAACTAAGTTATTTTCTAACAAAGATAAGGTAAATAACACATTTAAATTTGTTTTTTGGCTTAAGGAAAAAGGCATTTAACACCTTTTATTGACATCAAATGCCTTCTTATTACAAGAACCTACTTCAGCGGGAAGGCAGGGACGCATTTCGGATCAGGTCCAAAACCTGTGGAGTAAATTTAGGCAAATAGCTTAGAGAGTCTAAAAAGGAAGAAGTTTACATCAGTCACCCCTCTGTATTGGGCTCTAAAAGCTTTGATTTTACAGTTAAAGGATTCAGCAGAAGCATTAGTGCTTCGGTTATTAAAATAGTTAAGGATTCTTTTGTAGTTGTTTTCTATGGTTCTGGATAAAGTGTTAAAGGTCTTAAATCCAGCTTGAGCAACTTCTTCGTGCCATTTGGCAAGCCTTGTAAATGCGTATATTTTTTCCTTTGTATTACTATAGATCCAGGATAATTTTTGTGCTAAGCCGTATGCTTTCTTTATGTCAGGATATCGGTCAAACAGTATATTAGCTCTTTGTGATTGTTCTAAAGTCCAGTTGTGTTCGGCTTTGTAGAGTAAATATCTGCTTCTTGCTAATAGTTGTTTGAGAGTTTCACCATTGCTTAAAATTTCCGGAACATACGCTCGTTTGTTTTTTCGTGATTCATCAAGGCCAATGTTTTCAGCCTCTATAGCCTCCCAACGATGCCCTATTCTTATTTCCTGAAGGGCCTCAGTGGCTAACTACTGAACATGGAAGCGATCAATAACCATACTGGCATGAGGAAAACACCTTTTTACAATTAGTCCCATGCTGGCGGCAAGATCCAGTGTAACCTCACGAACTCTTTTCCGAAGATGGAGTGGAATACTTTGTAGTAAAGGAATTATAGTCTCTGAATGTGTTCCTTTTAAAATAGCAACGATAGTTCCTTTCTTTCCTTTTGCAGCTTTATTCGAGAGAATAGTGTAAAGCTCAGAGTGCGATAAGCAGGTCTCATCAATAGAGAGGTGGGGGCCAATGTTTTCAGGGAATATAATCCCATGCTCGGCTTTATCTCTGTATTTCCAATCCTTGTAATCGCTTAATTTATTACGATAATAACGTTGTAATTTCTTTCCACCAATGCCATAAAATGACCCTATTGTCTTTAAGCTATGGGCCTGGTTATCGGCTGAGTTCTTTTAAAAAAGCGGCGAACTCTTTGGTAATTCGCGTGCCCTGTGCTATCATATCCCAATTACGGAAGACTACCTTATTCGTATCTTCATTTAACCAGCCACGTCGTTTAATGTGTAATAACACTTTCTGCCCACGTATCGGAAAATCCTGGATCGTAACTTCATCAAAAAAACCCTTGGAGCTTAGCTTTGAAGAGGCATATTCCGTGGGAATAGTATTAACCTCTTGTAAATAAAGATGCAAGGTATCGCCCTTTGCCTCCTTTTCCTGACGATGAGAGGTAAGTTCAAAGTATTCTAATAATTGTTCCGGAAGTATAAATTTTAAGAAAGGTAGATAAGAGTCGCTCATAGATTTTTAAGTCCACAAAAATCAAACTTTATTTCCTTCCCCACAACTTTTGCGCCTGATCCCAATTTCACTTCAGGCCCGCCACGAAGCGAAAAACCCCTCCCGGAATTACCGAAAGGGGTTTTTCTGCTTCTGTGGCGGAGAAAGAGGGATTCGAACCCCCGGTACCTTACGGTACAACAGTTTTCAAGACTGCCGCATTAGACCACTCTGCCATTTCTCCGGGGGCAAAAGTAATATATTTTTTATAACTGGTAAGCTTTTTCTTATATTTTTTTTCTAAATTTATAGTATTGCTTTTCTTCATTCGTCAAAATACTCGTAACCTCCTGATACTGCTGCTTTTCATCGCGTCCGGACCTCTGGTTTTAAACTCCCAGGTAGACGCTTATTTCAGTTCCGGGAAATTTAATACCCCAAAAAATGAGCCGTTTATTGAAACGTATCTCACCATTGTCGGAAAAACCTTAGCGGCAAAACCCGTGGGCGATAAATTCAGAAATTCCATAAACATTGAGCTTAAAATCTACAAAGATTCCTTACTGGTTAAAGCCAGTAAATACAATTTGCTCGGTCCTGCTTTTGATGCCTCGGCAAGTGCCCCCTCATTTATCGACAACCAGAGGTACGCCCTGCCCAATGGCCGTTATAATCTTGAGCTAACCCTGCGTGATAATTACGATTCCGTCAAAAAACCCTTGCAGATCAAAGC